>Ga0209395_1000388_pt1 | contig 64902 bp, 47 predicted proteins | sample GOMGulsemesocosm_3_FD_184635 | JGI IMG/M metagenome (GOLD analysis project Ga0209395, IMG submission 184635) | Methane-oxidizing microbial communities from mesocosms in the Gulf of Mexico - GOM9D Gulf of Mexico (SPAdes) (version 2) | ecosystem: Environmental > Aquatic > Marine > Cold seeps...
TTTTATGAATGAAGTTACGGATTATATAGAGAAAAAGGCAGACTGGAAATCGGAATTAGAAATGCTTAGAGAAGCAGTACTTTCTTGTGGATTGGAAGAAACAGTAAAATGGGGAGCGCCAGTATATACTGCAAGTAGTAAAAATATTGTTGGTTTATCTGCTTTTAAAAATTATGTTGGATTGTGGTTTTTTCAAGGAGGAACTTTAAAGGATACTCGTAATTTATTAGTAAATGCTCAAGAAGGAAAAACGAACGCAATGCGTCAATGGCGATTTCATTCGAAGGATGAGATACATGCCCAATTGATTGTAGATTATGTATTAGAAGCAGTTGCAAACCAAGAAAGCGGAAATATTATCAAGCCAAATAAAAAAAATACAAAGCCAATAATTATTCACCCAATATTTCAAAAAGCATTAGACTCAAATAGCGAATTAGCTACAAAATTTGAAGTCTTGGGTTTGACTAAAAAGAGAGAATTTACAGATCACATCAATGAAGCAAAAAGAGAAGCCACACAATTGAAGCGCCTAGAGAAAATTACTTCAATGATTCTAAATGGAGTAGGATTGTATGATAAGTATAAAAATTGCTAACTATTGAATCATTACTTTTTGAATGGTAGCAACAGAGTCACAACGTTTAATGTACAAATGAATGTTTTTTAAACTATCTCTACCCGTAATATAATATTCTTGACAAGGTTTTATTCTTGGTTTGCTTTTACCAAAATTAACATCACCATTTTTAAGAATGGCCTCTATTGTTAGAGAATCTAATTTATTGTTCGCTAAAACGATTAGTGCTTCATCAGAATATACTTTGGTTCTGATTCGAATTGTTTTTAAAGTTCTAGCATCCATTCCGTAATCAAAAGTAGCTTGTTTCTTTTGCCAGAAAAAATAAACTCCAACACAACTAATTGAAACTCCAATTAAAAAATAACCTATTCTTTTTAGTAATTGCATTGTGAATAATTTTGATTACAAAATTAGTAGTAATTTCTGAATCTATCTATTATTTAGTCGTTTCTTATTAAAGAAAAATTTGAGGAATAGGTTGCTGGTATTCCTTGAAATACAAAGTTAACTGTAAACCAATAATCTGTAGAAGGAGCTTTTGAACCATTCTTATAGTTTCCGTTCCAGCCTTGGTCTGTAGGGGTAATTTGTGTAATTAATTTCCCATATCTATCAAAAATAGTAATCACTGCTTCGGGATGATTTACTAAGTCGGGGATATTCCAAGTTTCATTCTCTTCATCATTGTTTGGTGTAAAGAAATGAGGGTAATTCATAACTTTAAAATTAAGAACTAGTGGGGTGCTACAAATACCTGAGGTATCTCTAATGTAAACCGTATGATTTCCGAATTCTAAATTGTGAAACAAATTACTTGTTTGATAACTACCATCATCTAATTTAAATACATAAGTACCAAAACCTTCTTCAATAAAATCGACTCTAATATTGGCTAGGGTAGAGAAGGAGCTGGTTAAAAAGAAAATTTCAGCTTTCGGAATTGAAGCTTTTACTTCTACTTGTGTTGGATTATAATTACAAGCTGCTCCAACATCTGGTGTTAATTTAATCGTTTCTACAGAATAAATTCCAGCTTTTGTTGCTGCATGATTTGGTCCTGTGCCAACCAATTGATTGTCGAAATACCAATTCACCGTAAAGATTGCTGGATCTAAGCCAGATTGTAATATAAAAGGATCTAAAGTTTGTTGTGTTTCTGAATCAACACAAATAACTCCGCCTTCAATATATAAATCTAGTAACGGGTGAATAGTCAAATTAAATTGCGTTTCATCAAAACAATTGTCATTTTCAATTGTTGAAGTATACACATAGATTGTTTGAGTTCCTACATCTGTTATGGTATAGTCTGAAGAGGTAATTAAGCCAACTTTATTTGGTTGTCTGTAGTAGTTAATGTTATTTCCTGCTAAGGTAAGGTTTGGCAATGTATAGCTATCACAACTTTCAATATTGTCATAAACAGGTAAACTTGGTGTTGTAGAAATGGTAATTGTAAATAGATGTTCGTCACTACAGTAAAAGCGACTTCCATTTCCTAAATACACATAAATAGATTGCGTAGTTGTAATTACATCACCAGCATTTAATTCTGGACCAATTCCTCCCGATGAGGCATAATACTTTCCGTTATTTAAAGCAGGTAAAATATATGAGTCACACGCCTGTACATCTTCAGGTTTATCAATAGTTACACCTAAAATATATATGGTAAAAAAGGCTTCATTATTACAAGCTTGTAAATCATCATATTCATTATAGATATATATTAATTGATCAGAAGAAATAATATCTCCAGCATTTAATTGGGTTCCATTTCCTCCAGATTCAGTAAAATACTTCCCATTTGATAAAAGAGGTAATATATATGGATTACAGCTAAAGATGTCTGTAAAACTATCTATTAGAGGCAGCGGTCTTACTTCTACTGTAAAACTAGTTTCATTAGGGCAGGTTCCATCAAAATTATAAATATAAATTGTTTGCGTAGTTGTAATAACATCTCCAGTATTTAATTGTGTTCCTAATCCACCAGATTCTGTATAATAGTTTCCGTTAGTTAGACTCGGTAAACTCATAAGGTTATCTATACAGGTAACAAAATCATTTAAAGAATCTACAAGCGGAATTGGATTTATAGTAATAACAAGAGGAATATTATCTGCACAGCCATTGTCAGTAGGAGTATAAAAATAAATAGTTTGTGAATTGGTAATTACATCATCTGGGTTAAATTTTGTTCCTTGCCCATTTGGTTGTGTAAAGAAATCACCAATTGGAATTGCTGGAACTGGATAACTACCACAAGAAGATAGATTTTGATAAATACTTGTATCTACAATTGTAATATCAAAAGAAGATTGGTTTGTACACGAATTTACATCAGTATTATAAATGTAAAGCGTTTGTGAGCTTGTAATTAAACTTCCTGCACTTAATTGCGTTCCATTTCCGTCTTCCTCAGTAAAATAATTCCCGTTGGTTAGTACTGGTAAAGTGTATGATAAACAAGTGGTTGTGTTGTTTATAACGTCTACTAATGGTAAAGGATAAACAATAAAGTCAAATTGCCTATCTACACATTGATCAAAATAAAAATATAAGGTTTGGTTTGTTGTGAAAACCGTTCCAGAACTTATTAATGTTCCAGTTCCGTTAGGTCCATTTGGTGCTGTATAAAAATCTCCTACATCTGGGTTAGGTACTACAAACTCACTGCAATACTCTGTTTCAAATGTATAATCTTCTATGATTGTTACTATAAAACTTGTTTCTGAATTACAGCCATTTTCTTCATTATAAATAAAAATCTCAGCTGTATCAGTAATGATGTCTCCAGCATTTAATTGAGTTCCGGTCCCATTTTCTCCAGTAAAATAATTTCCATTAGTTAACGGAAGCAACGTGTAGCTAGAACAACTGTATTGGCTATCTAAAAAATCCACCTCTGGATTCGGATTTACGTTTACTGTAAAATCTGTGATATCAAAACATTGTGCAGTATTGTCTTCTGTTAATCGTACCCAAATTGAAAACGGATTGGCATTATTAGGAATTGGATATCGTTCTGAATTTGGAATTATATTTGTATTGTTTTGCGCATCTTCTAAACTTGTGAAAAATGTAATTGGGTGATTACTAGGGTTTAATCCATTTAAAATCTGACTATTAACTTGAGAACCTAAATCGATAATATCATTTTCACAAACCGTAAAACTTGATGGTTTAGTTGCAGTAATAGAGTTTGTATTTAAATTAAAACTTACGGTTTGCGTACAAGCTTCAGAAGAGTTTAAATTATAAATCTTACCATAAATTGTTGCGCCTCCTAAACTTTGATAATTGCTTAATTGACCTACAGGAATAGGAATGTTATTGTTTAAATTATCTAATGATGAAAAGTAGGTTAAAGTATATTCTATCGGGTCTAAACCTAATGCTGTAATATCATTTAGAGTTAAATCAAATTCTGTAGCAAAACCATTATCACAAGTAACTAAATCTGGTGGATCAATAATTGTTAAGTCTGTAACAACAATAGTATCAGTAATAACACAACTGGTGCTAATATTAGTAATAATTACATCATATGTTCCAGATTCTGAAACAGAATACGTTGGATTTGTTTCTCCGATAATTGTAATAGTGTCCTTTTTCCATTCGTAGCTATAATCAGTTGTATTTGTAAAACCTGTGTCCAAGGTTTTGGTTTCACCTGCACAAATAGAAAAATCATCACCTAAATCAATAAAATTACCAAAACTCCCAGCCTCAATAAAAACTGCAGAATCGTATTTAGAGTCGTTATAATCTCCAATAACTAGTTTAATATTATACGGATTATTGGGCTTGATTGTTGCTGATGCGTTCATTACAACCGTATGGCCTTTCATATTAATTGTTGAATTGCTAGGGTTATTTACATTATAAGCACCAAACAATTCAGGGTTTACAGAATTACAAGAAGAATTGTATTGATTGTCTCGAATTTCTTTAACAGAAATTGGATTTCCACTAGAGGGGACAATGGCTAAGTTTATTTTTTCGCCAGTTACTAAATCGGTTAAAATAAAAGCAAATACATCACTAAATCCACATTGCCATTCTCCATATTCATTTGAAGAAAACAAGAAATTGAAATTAAAATCTGTTGAAGGAGGAACAAAATCAAACTCTAAAAAAGCAACATCTGTTACTTGAGAAACTTGCCCCGTATTATTGCTAATCTGTAATAAATCAGGATCAGAATTTGTATTTACTTCACTATCTAAATTGTTTCCTGTATATGAACCTTGCGTATAAGAAGCAATACCACTACGAATTAAAATTCCTTCTGAAATAGGAAAAGTAGAACCGTTTTGATTAAAATATGCTACAGATTGATTCGATGAAATCTGAATATTAGAAATAGATGCACAAGAACCACCCACCAATAAATTTACTAAATCATTGGAACTTTTAGTATCATCTACAGTTATAGATTGACCAATAAGCTGTGAAGAGACACTTATTAAGAGAAAGAAAAAAACAAATTTATTTAATCTCATTTTTAAAGGGGGGAATTAAGGTAAATAACTAAATAATAAGCAAATTGATATCTCTAAAAGGTAAATTAAACCAATCTGCAACTGTTCTACTGGTTAAAATTCCATGATAAAAATACATTCCGTTTCGTAAACTTTTATCAAAACGAGCTGCATTTTCAAATCCACCTTCTTCTGCAATACCTAATAAATACGGAGTAAAAATATTGCTAATAGACACAGAAGCTGTTCTTGCATATCTAGAAGGAATGTTTGGAACACAATAATGTGTAACTCCATGGGCTTGGAAAGTAGGATTGCTATGTGTGGTTACTTTTGAGGTTTCAAAACAGCCGCCTCTATCAATACTAACATCAACAATTAAAGCGCCATCTTTCATTTGTTCAACCATTGTTTCTGTAACCATAATTGGTGATCGATTTTTACCTCTAATAGCTCCAATAGCAACATCACAACGCATTAACGCTTTTAATAATGTTTTTGGCTGAATTGTAGATGTATAAATAGGCGTATGTACAGCATGTTGTAACTTTCTTAGCTTGGTAATCGAGTTGTCAAAAACCTTTACTCTTGCACCTAGCCCTAATGCAGATCTGGCAGCAAATTCACCAACTGTTCCCGCACCAATAATTACAACATCTGTTGGTGGAACTCCACCAATATTTCCTAATAACAATCCGTTTCCTTGATTGCTATTACTCAATAATTCTGCAGCAATCAATATAGCAGCAGTACCTGCAATTTCACTTAATGATTTTACAATTGGATATACGCCATGCTCATCTTTGATATAATCAAAGGCAACAGCAGTAATTCGTTTTTTAGCAAGCGTTTCGAAATACTTTTTGTTTTGTGTTTTTAATTGTAATGCAGATAATAGAATACTCTGCGGTTTAATGTGTTTTATTTCTTGTAACGTTGGTGGTGCAACTTTTAAAACAATATTACAACCAAAAGCTTCTTCAGCATTATAAGAAACTTTTGCACCAGCATCTGCATAATCTTTATCGCTAAAGTTAGCTGCTTCTCCTGCACCAGTTTCAATGACTACTCTGTGTCCTTGAGTTGTTAAAGCAGCAACGGCATCTGGAGTTAAACAAACACGTTTTTCTTCAAAATGAGTTTCTTTAGGTAAGCCGATAAATAATTCTCCTTTTTGCTTTTTAATTTCCAGCATTTCTTCTTGCGGAATCAATTCTTCTTTACTAAATGGAGAGTATTGGCTCATAGATATTATTTTAGTTGAATGTTACGTTGACCATTTTCTAAGACCGAAATATGAATTTCAGTTGACTCTAAAGGTAGTAAATTTTCGATATTCTGCGGCCATTCAATTAAACACCATGCATTTGAGTAAAAATAATCTTCAATTCCGATGTCATATGCTTCATTTTCATCTTCAATTCTATAGAAATCAAAATGATATACAATCTCATCTTTATTAGTGTGATATTCATTTACCAACGAGAAAGTGGGGGAACTGACAACATCGTCTATTCCTAATTCTTTACATAACTCTTTAATTAAGGTTGTTTTACCAGCACCCATTTCTCCGTAAAACAATAAAGCATTGTTTTTTGCAGTTGACAAAATTTCTTTTGCAATAGCATTAAGTTCAGAAATAGAATAGTTTTTGTTCATGTAACAAAAATAAATATTCTAAGATTAGAATTGACTTTATATTTGATAAAAATGAAAAAGGAAAAGAGTTTTCATTTCAATATTGATTATAGGTATTACATGTTTTTCTATACAATTCATCGAGTATTATAATATGGGAAATGATGCAACTACATTATTGATACAATAAGGTTTCGAAATAAATCTTTGGTATTATAGATGCTGAATTAAAATGAAGCATGTGTTTTTAAGTTTAAAGTGATTTGTAATCAGGTTATTACGGAAATAATCTCACGTTGTTTGAAGTGTGTTTAAGAAGCTTCATTGTTGTTGTTTATATCTATTTAATGATTATTGAATCACTTTAATTATCTGTGTGTAAGCGAGTTGATGAAAAAAACATGATAGAATTATAACAGAAAATTATGATTACCCAAATTCGTTTTCTTTAATGTTTTTTTTCTAAGTAGGGAGAAACATAGTTGGTAATAAATAAAATGGTTTCTAACTATTTAATCAAATAAATTATAGGTATCTTACCTCAAGCTTAAAACACCCAAAATAATACTTAAATTATCGATGTAAATTTTATCCTCCTGTAGCTCTATGCCATGAAAATACAATAATAAATGAAAATTCGTCCAAAACTTCAAATTGCCTTTATCACCTCATCCTCTGTACTTGCAATAAGTATAATGATTGTCTCTTATTTTTCTATACGGATGTATTTTGAGCAAGAAGAAGGAAACAAGCTTAAAGATAATATACAGAATTCAGCAAAATCTGTAAATAATTTCATAATTCAAAAAGTAACAACCTTTGATGTTTTAAGTAGCAGTCCCGTATTTAGCATAGGCTCTAATGAAATTATTTCTCAATATTTATCAAAAAAAGTAAATGAATTTTCTTTTTATGATAATCTCTTTTTTTTTAAAAAAAACGGAACTATTCTTTCTTCATCAGATTCGAAATTTATTGGGCTAAACATTTCTCAGATAGATCCTGATATAGAAAGTAAATTTGAAAAGATAAATAGCAAAGGGCATAAAAGAGTGTATACTTCACCCATGAGTCTATCTTCACAAAATAAATCGATAAAAAGCTCCCCTTTAAATGTCGAATTATTAAGCCCTGTAATTGATTTAGACGGAAACGTAATTGGTAGATTAGTAGGTTTAGTTAATTTAAAAAACCTAAAAAGAAGGCTATTTAAGGCTGATAAAAAAGCATATAAGAATAGATATAGTTACATCCTAGACGGCAATAATGTTATATTAACATCAGATAGTCTGGCTTTGAAGACAGGGACTGAATTATTGGCAAAGGACTTACCCCTAGCATTTAAAAAGGGCAAAAGCAACTTTTACATTTATAAAAATGCGAAAGGCATAAAAACTATATTAGCACACGCACCACTCCTCAAGCGTGGAGCTGACGGTGGGTTGTGGTCCCTAATCTCTACCGTTTCCTACAGTGAAGTAATGCAGCCAATTTATCAGATGACTTTAGAGACCTTTCTTGCTTTTCTTCTTATAACTTCAATTCTGATAGTATTGGTCATTCTTTTTTCCCGCACAATCTCGAGACCAATAATTGAGCTTGAGAAAGCGATCTCTAATTTTGAAATTGACAAAAAACCGATAAATATAAAGAGGAGTAGTACCGATGAAATAGGACGTCTTTACAAGGCTTTTAATAAATTGACAGAAAGCCTATATTCTTCATATATTATTGAAAATAGACTAGCGAAAGAAAAAGAAGTAATTAATGCTAATTTAACCCACTTTATAGATGGCGCCAACGCACCTGTTTTTGGAATAGATAATAGTGGGCTTGTTAATGAATGGAATATCGCTTCTGAAAAAATTACTGGATATAAAAAAGAGGAGGTAATAGGAAAAAATATAGTAAAAGTCTATGTCCCTGAAAATTACAGGAAGCCTGTGAAAAAAGTATTATTCGGAGCACTAAGAGGAAAAGAAACTGCCAATTTTGAGTTCCCGCTAATAAACAAAGAGGGACAGCGTGTAATGATATTATTAAACTCAAGTGCACGTCGTGATGCTAATGGAGAGATTATTGGAGTTATTGGTGTAGGACAAAATATTACAGAACGTATAAAAAAGGAAGAACAATTTCGTTTAGTTGTTGAATCTGTTCCAAATCCAATCATTTTAGTGAATTCTAAAGGAGAAATCGTCCTGTTAAACAAACAAACTGAAATAGAATTTGGATATACTTCAGAAGAATTGATTGGTGAAAAAGTGGAAATTTTAATTCCAACACGTTATAAAAATGAGCACATAAAAATTAGAAATAAGTTTTTAGTCAACCCAGAAACCAGAGTAATGGGAAAAGGAAAAGAGTTATATGCTTTAAGGAAAGATGGAGGAGAGTTTCCTTCTGAAATAAGCTTAAGCACAATTAAAACTTCTGAAGGAAACCATGTAATGGCTTCAATTGTTAATATTACAGCACGAAATGAATATGAAGCTACTTTAAAAGATAAAGAAGAACGAGTAAAAGAATTATCCTATGCTAACGCAAAAATTGCTTTTCAAGAAGAATCGTTAAATAAGGAAAAAGAACTAAGCGAATTAAAATCGAAATTTGTTTCAACAGCATCTCATGAATTTAGAACTCCATTATCTGCAATTAATTTTGCTGCTGGCTCTCTTAAAAAATACTGGGGTAAAATGGAACCAATTATGAGAGAGAGAAAACTAATGAAAATAGAAGACCAAGTTCTGCATATGACAAATTTATTAGACGATGTTTTAATTGTTGGTCAAGCAAATTCAGGTGAAGTTAGATACAAGCCTTTAAATATAAATCTTGGAGACTTTATTGATGAAGTTATTAAAGAAGTTTATAGTTCCTTCAGAGAATCACACGACATATTGCTAATTGATAAAGAGAAATTAAAAGCTGGGGATATTTTCATTGATAAAAATATGGGACGAAATATTTTTACCAACCTATTAAGTAACGCTATAAAATTTTCTCCAGATGCTTATAAAGTTACTATTGAATTGTCATCCGAAAAAGAAAACATACTTATTTCTGTTACAGATTTCGGTATAGGAATTCCCAAAACAGAGATTGAAAATATATTTAACCCTTTTGCTCGAGGAAAAAATGTTGATTTAATTCAAGGAACAGGTCTTGGTTTGTCAATTGTAAAAGAAGCAATAGATACAATTGGAGGTGAAATAATTGTTAAGAGTAATGTAGGGAAAGGATCATCCTTTATTGTGAAAATCCCAAAAATAAATAAATAGATATTTATGTATAAAGTATTAGTTGTAGAAGACACATTGAGTATAAGAGAAGAAATTAACGATATTCTCTTAATGGAAGATTATGTCGTTTTCCAGGCTGAAAACGGAAAAATTGGTTTTGAAATAGCTCTAAAAGAGAATCCAGATCTTATTGTCTCAGATATACTTATGCCTGTGCTTAACGGTTTTGAAATGTTTGAAAAACTACAAAACAACTCTAAAACTATGAATATTCCATTGATTTTTCTATCTGCAAAAGCAGAAAAAAAAGATATTAGAATTGGAATGAATCTAGGAGCTGAAGATTATTTAACTAAACCAATAGATACTACTGATTTAGTGAATGCTATTGAAAATAAAATTAAAAAGAAGTTAATTAGAGATGAAAAAAATATTAATAAAACGAAAGAGCTACTAAAAACTCTTGAAAACCAAAAAACTCAACTAGATAATTATTCTGATTTAATTTTACATGGATTAAAGTCTTCACAAGTAAATGTAAACGTTTCAGAACTATTGACGTGGACTCAAGAAGAACTAGAAAAAACTAACAATTTCGAAAATTCTAATCTTAAGATTAACGAAAAGTGGAGTAAGTTAGGTCAAATAGAGTCAAACACTCTTAACATTCATACTATGGCTGAACGGGTTATAAATGGAATAAAAGAACCTTCTCATATCACAATTTCAATAAATAGTGAGCTACCTACACTGATGGCTAATGAAAATATGTTGGAAAAAGTATTTGAAATTCTAATACAGAAAGCTGTGAGCCAAATTGATAAAAAAATTGGTCTAATTGAATTAGGATGTGAAACAAAAGAAAAAGAGTATGTTTTTTCAATTAAATACGATTATGTTAGAGTAACTCCAAAATACCATAAAAAAGTATTCGAAGATTTTCAAGTAGTTAAATCAAATAAAGCTATAGGTGTTGAATTAAATATTGCTGAAAAAATAATTTCTCATTACAAAGGGAAAATATCGATAAAGAGCATTCCAAATAGAGAGACAATATTTTACTTCAATCTCCCAAAAAACAACTAATAATGTCTAAAGTTTTAGTCGTTGAAGACTCAAAAAATATACGAGAAGAAATTTGTGAAATCCTTCTGTTCGAAGATTTTGAAGTAATTTGGGCAGAAAATGGCACACAGGGATTAGAAAAAGCAAAAAAGGAATTGCCAGATTTGATCCTTTCAGATGTTTTAATGCCTAAATTAAACGGATACCAGTTATTAGCTGAACTTCAAAAATCACCAACCACCCAATCAATTCCATTTATTTTTCTTTCTGGAAAAAGGGAATTACCAGATTTAAGGAAGGGCATGAATATGGGGGCAGATGATTATTTAGTAAAACCTATTAACACAGATGAGTTAATAAAAGTTGTAAAAAGTAAATTAAAAAAACAACAATTAATTAAAGAGAATATAGATGAATTAGTAGAAGAAAAGGAGTATTCATTAAAAGAAGCTGGTAGAATGGCAAAAATAGGCTACTGGAGATACAATAAGCAAACCGATACACTTTTCTGGTCTGAAGCTGTTCATCAAATTTTTGGTACTGACCCTGAAGAAGGTGTGCCAGAAATTGATGTAATTCTTAATTGTTTTAATGAAGAATCAAGAACAAAATTTGCCAAAGCATCAGCAGCACTCGATACTAAAGGAGTTCCTTTTGATATTGAGTTACAGATAACCAATTTAAAAAACGAAAAACATTGGATACGAAATATAGGAGAACCCATCTGGAATAATAAAAATGAAATTGTTGGTAGAAGAGGGGTGTCACAAGATATTACAGAACAAAAACTAATAAGGAGTGAAATTGAAAAAGCCGAAGAGATGTATCGCCTACTGGCTGATCATTCCAATGACTTAATCTGTTTACAAGAACCTGACAGCTCTTTTAGATATATCAGTCCTTCTTTAAAAAACCTATTAGGATATGAACAATCAGAGTTTTTGGGTAAAAAAGTATTTGGTATAGTCCATAAAGATGATATACAGTCTTTAATAGATGCAATTAAGAATAAAGTATTTACTAGTAAGGAAAAGATGGATGCTTATACTTTTAGAGCTCGTCATAAAAAAGGACATTTTATTTGGTTAGAGTTTTTAGCATCTCCCGTCTACAAAGGTGAAAAAATCAGCTATTTTGTTACTTCTGCTAGAGATGTTACCGAGATTCAAGGATATCAAACATCCCTTCAGGAATTGACCACTGAAATCACCTTGGTTGAAGAAAAACAAAAAAAAGAAATCGCTACAAACATACACGATCACCTTAGCCAGTCTTTAGTTATTTCAAAAATGAGAATTAATGAGTTGAAAAAAAATCCACAGGTGAAGATGATTGTTGAAGATTTGCAATTTATTGAAACCCATATTTCTGAAGCTTTAGAAAATAGCCGTAAAATCACTTATGAACTTTCACCACCGATACTATATCAGTTTGGTATTATTGATGCAGTAAATTGGCTGCTTGAAGATGTAGAAGCGACTCACAAAACCGAGTGTAGACTTAGTAGTAATGTAACTAGTGTTAAACTTGATGATGGAAAATCGATTTTACTTTTTAGAAGTATACAAGAAGTAATAACTAATGCTATAAAATACGCGAATGCATCTTTAATAACTTTAACTTTTGATAAAAACAAACTTGGGCTTGATATTCTTATCAATGATAATGGTATTGGATTTGATACCTCTATATTAAATAACCTCCATGATTATTCAGGTTTTGGCTTGTTTACCGTTCAAGAGCGTATCCGAAATATACAAGGGAAATTTACGATAGCATCAGAAATAAGTACAGGAACAACTGTTAAATTTTTTATACCTTTATCTGCATGACTTATACAAGCGAAATTAAAATAATATTAGTTGACGATCATAAATTACTTCGAGATGGCTTGAGAAACATTATAGAACAAAGGTCAAATATGCATGTAATTGGAGAAGCATCCAATGGAAGAGAAGCAATAAAAACATGTTCAAAACTATTACCAAATGTTATTGTTATGGATGTTGCAATGCCTGATTTGAATGGTATAGAAGCTGCAGTACAAATTCACAAAATCCATCCAGATATAAAAATAATAGGCCTTTCTATGCATTCTAGTAAGCAATTTATTCAAGGTATGTTTAATGCAGGTGCTTCAGGCTACTTATTAAAAGACGGAGATGCTGATGAATTGATTGCAGCAATTACTACAGTAATGCATAATAAAAAGTATCTCTCAAAAGACATCAATCAAGAGTTTCTAGCCCTACTTAAGAAGGGGGAAACTTTGCAGAAAACTCAATTGAGCTCTAGAGAGAAAGAAGTCTTACAATTGATTGCAGAAGGTAATTCCTCAAAAAAAATAGGAGAAATATTATTTTTAAGCTCAAAAACTGTTGATGTTCATAGAACTAATATTATGAAAAAAATAGATTTACACACCATTCCTGAATTGACAAAATATGCAATTCAAAAAGGACTAACTACGTTGGATATTTAATAATTGTAGCTTTGATACTCTTTTTTTAAGCAAATAAAATAGTAAGCATTTTGCTTATATAAATATCAATAAAAATCGCTTATATTTACCTATCTCCCTTAATAATTTATCTACCAAATAAAACCTTAATTTTGAGACCAACATTAAATAATTTATTAATAGTAGAAGATAATCCATTTATTGGAAAGAAGATATTTAAAGCAGCTATAGAGCTTAGTATAGAAGATATACGGTTAACAGAATCTTTACAAGAAGCAATTTCTTTTTTGAATGATACTAATTTTGAATTTGTGGTACTCGATTTGAGATTGCCAGATGGAAATGGAGTAGAACTATTGAAATGGCTTAAAGAAAAAAAAATAGAAACGAAAGTTTTTGTTTTTTCTATAAGTACAGAGCTAAAACAAATTTGTTTAAAATATGGAGCGTTTGCCTTTTTTGATAAAGCTAAAGACTTTGATGAATTAATTGAAGCTATTAAAAAGGTTGCCTAAAAAGTAGTTTTTCTTTAAACGAAAGAGAGCTCTAATAAATAATTAATTTTCACAAATCTTATCAATAAAAAAAGCTAAACTTTTTGGGGGAAAAGGTCTAGCTTTTTACATAACCAAAAGTAATATTAATTTGGTTTTAGATTATTAAGAAATTCTCTTATTTAATAATTTCTACACTACAAATATATTTAACAAAGCAAAGCTATTCAATAGGTAGTTTTCTTATTTCTTTTCTATCAGTAATTTACAAAAAAAAAGGAAAGAAATAATAACAACACTTTCTTAATATTGGTTAGATGTTTTACTGGGTTTACAATAAGATTTATATGACCAAAAAGTAGATAGGAGAACGTTAAAGAGACCCCTTATCTCTAGAACAATTCTCCTTCTCCTTTGGAAAGAAAAGGAGATAGGAGAAAGTTAAAGAGACCCCTTATCTCTAGAACAATGTCCTTCTCCTCTATTATTTTTATATAACAAAGTGTTAGTAGGGTTTACATACTATATTTCAACCCAGCAAAACCACTAATTATATATTCATTTTTTACGTTATAAAGCACTTTTAAATCTTTTCTGTGTGTAAGCTGTTGTGTAACAATAAATTTTAATCGATTATTTATCTTGTAGTTAAGCTCACCACTAAGACTATAGCTAAAATAGCCTTGTTTTTTTCTGTATATTTTACCGAAATCTAAGTAGGCACCTGCACCAATTCTTCTATAAATACTTTTAACAACATATCCTGCTCCTAAAGCATAACGCTGGTAGTTTTTTCCAACTAAATCAGCGTACTCTACTGAAAAATAAGTTGATAAATGGTTTTTTTTAAGATTGTAAACAGGAATTTCAACCTTCGATAAAAAATTAATGGTTAAAGGATCATTTCCTTTTTGATCTCCAACTAAAAACAGTCTTATATCTTGTTGTAGAGAGATTTCTAAGTTGTGTTGTCCATAGCTATAAAGCGTAAACATAAAGCTACAAACAAATAGTATTTTTCTCATAATCGGAGGATTTATGTAAATATTTTTTTTAAAAGCCTAAAGGGAAATAAATGTATAACCCATTAGTACACAACAAATATATTTAACAATGTAAAGTCACTCAATAGGTGATTTTCTTAATTTTTCTAATTAAGATAATAAGAGAGAAATAATAACATCACTTTCTTAAAATTGGTTAGATTTTTTACTGAGTTTTCAATAAGATTTATATGCTAAAAAAGGAGATAGGAGAACGTTAAAGAGACCCCTTATCTCTAGAACAATTCCTCTTCTCCTTTGGAAAGAAAAGTAGATAGGAGAAAGTTAAAGAGACCCCTTATCTCTAGAACAATCTCCTTCTCCTCTATTAATTTTATATAACAAAGTGTTAGCTGAGTTTACAAACTATATTTCAACCCAACAAAACCACTAATTATATATTCATTTTTTACGTTATAAAGCACTTTTAAATCTTTTCTGTGTGTAAGTTGTTGTGTAACAATAAGTTTTAATCGATCATTTATCTTGTAGTTAAGCTCACCACTAAGACTATAGCTAAAATAGCCTTGTTTTTTTCTGTATATTTTACCGAAATCTAAGTAGGCACCAGCACCAATCCTTCTATAAATACTTTTAACAACATATCCTGCTCCTAAAGCATAACGCTGGTAGTTTTTTCCAACTAAATCAGCGTACTCTACTGAAAAATAAGTTGATAAATGGTTTTTTTTAAGATTGTAAACAGGAATTTCAACCTTCGATAAAAAATTAATGGTTAAAGGATCATTTCCTTTTTGATCTCCAACTAAAAACAGTCTTATATCTTGTTGTAGAGAGATTTCTAAGTTGTGTTGTCCATAGCTATAAAGCGTAAACATAAAGCTACAAACAAATAGTATTTTTCTCATAATCGGAGGATTTATGTAAATATTTTTTTTAAAAGCCTAAAGGGAAATAAATGTATAACCCATTAGTACACAACAAATATATTTAACAATGTAAAGTCACTCAATAGGTGATTTTCTTAATTTTTCTAATTAAGATAAGAAGAGGGAAATAATTTAATATTCATGATTGGTAATCAATTTATTAGATCACTATATCAGTTGTTTTTATATTAAAGTGCCCCTTAAATATTGACCTTTCTTAAAGGTATACTGAAGGGGGTGCTATTCTTTTTTAATTAAAAAATAATTTTATTTAGAAAGGAGTACTTTAACATTAATGTTTTTTATTTATTCTTAGTGAAAAAAACATAATCAAAAGACGATAAACAGAAAGGATCCTAATTAAATGCTTCCAATCTGTTTTTGAGTAAAAATTACAATATTTAATGTATGATTAATTGCATTGAAAATTAACCAATATGGCTAATCTAAATTGGAAGATCTGTGAAGGTTATTATAAGAATTCATGAATTATGTAATTGATCATACACATTGTTATGGCTATGTGCTTTGTTTTAAAGTAAACTTATAGTTCCATAAGTAAACTTTCAAGGTCATCCAATGTAAAAGGCTTTTGTAGAACAAAATCAATATCATGCTCCTCTTTAGCTTTCTTATCAATAGCCCATCCGGTCACGGTTACAATTTTTATTTTGTTTCCAAAATTATTTCTAATAGCATCTATTAACTCCAAGCCGTTCATTTCGGGCATACCAATATCTGTAAATACAATATCATAGGTGTTTTTATGAAGATATTCTAAAGCATTTTTTCCACTATTTGCAATAGTACATTTGTGACCAATTAGTTCAACCAACTCACCAATATCTTCGGTTATAATGTGGTCATCATCTACCCACAAAACATTAAATGACTTTTTTTCTTTCCGTACATTTTTACTAACTACTTTAGTTTCATCTTGCTGCCCTATTGGAAAAGCAATTTCAAAGGTAGACCCTTTAAGTAGTTCAGAGGATTTAACAACAATGTTTCCACTGTATTTTTTCAGGATGCTATAAACGCCACTCATTCCTAAACCTCTCCCTAATCTAAACCCTTTTGTAGTGAAAAATGGTTCAAATACTTTTAACCTGACTTCTTCATCCATACCTAAACCTGTGTCAGTAAAAGTTGCAAACACATGCTCAGCACTTGAACTTGTTTTAATAATAAGATCTCCTCCTTCTGGCATTGCTTCAATGCTATTCTTAATTAAATTATAGACAGCAGATTTTAACTCCCCGTTATTACAACTAATTTTAGGAATATCTTGGAAATCTGTTATTACATTTATCTTCAATCCTTTTTTTTCCATGCCATCTTTCCAGAGTGGGCGTGACTGGTTTAAGCTTTCTTCAATCAATGTATTAAAATCAATAAGTTTGATGTCTTTGTCATCATGTTCAGTATCGCCAAATTTCTGCAATGCATTGACTCTACCTGCCACATCACTCATAATAGTCCCAATACTATTTAAACGTTCAAGAGCAACATCTGATAAATGTTTTTGAAATTTGATAATTTCTAAATTCCCCATCATTTGTTGTAGTGAATTATTGAAATCATGGGCAATAGAAGAAGACATTTCTCCAATTGCTTTAAGTCTTTGATGCTTGACTTGAGCCTCTTCAAATAGTTTTTGTGTAGTAATGTCTTGATTCGTTCCTGTTAAACTAATCACCTTTCCATTATCTCCCAATACGGGTTTACAAATAGTTCTTATCGTTTTTTGCTCATCATTGGGAAGGCAAATTCGAAGTTCAATATCGTATGAAACTCCTAGATTAGCAGCTTTATCAATAGTGTGATTAAATAAATCTAAGTCATCTGTATGAATTCGTTTAATGATAGAGTGATGTTCTGGAGCATCTTTTTTTGAGTCGAAGCCCCAAATGTGAAACATTTCATCTGACCATTCATTTTTTTGAATTGCAGGATCAAATAACCAGCTTCCAACATGTGCTATTTTTTGCGCTTCATTTAAATCATTACTAATTTTCTCTAACCTTAATTTAGTTTTTAAGTTGTCTTCTTCAATCTTTTTTTGCTCAGTGATGTCCTTAGTTACTCCGAAAATACTTTCTTGAGAATTTTTTGTAAGAGCTATAATGAATAAGTTTCTGATTTCTCCTGACGGACGTTTTATTCTAAACTCAAAAGGATTAAACATTTCATCAACCAGCAACGCTTGAATACCTTGCTCCAATTTATATAAATCTTCTGGTAACACTATATTTGTTACATTCTCATTAGAAGGGTGAAAACTCTCTTTAGTTACTCCATAAATATTATACATTTCATCAGACCATTCGACTTTGTCTGTGGCCATATCCCATTGCCAACTTCCAACATGACTTAATTTTTGCGCATGATTTAAAGCATTGTTTAATTCATATAGTTTTTCGTTTTGAAGGTCTAGCTCCTTTTTATTTTCAATAAGTGCTTTGTTTTGAATTTCGATTTCTTGTTCTGCAATTTTATTCTTATGTATATCTCGACATACTTTGACTATTTCTACCACCTCTCCATCAGCATTTTTAAAAGGGAAGATGTATTCTGAAAACCATCTTTTTTCTCCTAACCAATCAAAAAAAACTTCTATCGTTTTACTTCTACCTGTTCTCTTTACTTTTTCAAACGCATTCAGAAGAATATTAGAAACGTCTTTATCAAAAAGATCATTGGGCATTTTACCCACTATATCTTTAGGAGTTATTGCATAGCAAGTTGGTGCATTATAATAGATATACTCCCCATTAGGTTTATGTATGGTAATCATATCTTCAGATGCTTGTAACAGCATGTAAAAACGATTTTCATCTTTTTTTAATTCATAAATTCGTTTTTCCAACTCCTGATATGTAGGTTCTTTATATGATTTCATATTGGTTTATGGCTTTGGTTACATAGAGGTAATTATTATTGTGTTTATTTTGAGATTTTGTTGAAGATTTTTAGGGAAAACCTACCGAAAAAGAATAATGTCTATTGACTTAGCAAAAAAAAGAGAATGTTTCTTTACTTGTAGATAGAGTTGAAATTATTATTTGTTCAATACTTTCTACTTTGTCTACCCCTTTTTTCTTGATCATAAAAGAATTAACGGATAAAAAAGAATAAAATAGAAATAGGATTAACATTAATACACTTACAAAAGTGCTTAAATTACGATCAAGAATGGATTTGTATTCCGTTATGAAAACGGCTCCTAAAAAAGCGACTTCAAAAAGTCTTGTTGAATATTGTCGCGACTTGTACAACTTAAAAGTGCTAAAAACACTTGTTAGAAATAAAGTTAAATAAAATGCTATGTTTCTAGTTTTTAAAAAACTAGAAACAGGATTATTTGAGAGAATTATCATTACTGTGAGGGATTTCTAGATCATGCTTACCAAATATAAATGGAATATATGGTAAAAAAAAGGAAAAACTATAAAAAGATTAATTGACAAACTTCAAGGTTTTCAACATATAAAATTTGTCTACAGTAAAACCTCTTGGTAATAATTTTTTTTAAAATAGAGTTAATCACGCTTGTTTTATTTTCCCTAGTGCTATATTTTTCTGGTGCAATAAAGTTTCACTTCAGGTGCATGTTGTAATGAAGATAAAGTCTACTTATTTTGAATGTTTGTTGCTTTTTTATTTGCTAAATCTGATGTTTTGATTCAACCTCTGTGACTGGTTCCAAATCGATAATGAAAAAGAACAAATCTATTTCGCATTTTCATGGTAATGGGTATTTTAAATAGCATGATTTAAAACTCATAATTCTTATCTCGCCTCATAAACAGTACAAGGAATAATCATTTCTTCTAATGAGATTCCACCATGTTGGTAGGTGTTTTTAAAATACTTTACATAATGATTGTAATTATTCTGATAGGCTAAAAATAAATCTTCCTTGGCAAAAATAAAGGAGCTGTTCATAGAAGTACTTGGTAAGAAAATATCTTTTGGATTGCGAACAGCATAAACATCTTTTTCAATATAGGTTAGGCTTCTACCAGTTTTATAACGGAGGTTTGAACTTGCATTTTTATCACCAATTACTTTACTTGGGTTTTTACAATTAATAGTTCCGTGATCTGTAGTAATAATTAATTTCTGACCTAATTTCTGCGCTTTTTGTATAATTTCTAACAAAGGTGAATTCCGAAACCAACTTTCTGTCAATGAACGATACGCTTTATCATCACCAGCCAATTCTTTAATGACTTCCATTTCTGTTTTTGCATGTGATAACATATCTACAAAATTGTACACAATAACGGTTAAATCGTTTTGTTTGGTAGCATTGTAATTGTCTGCTAATTCCTTTCCGTTTTTAAGATTAGTAATCTTATAATATTCATGTTTAATGTTAAGATGTAGCCTTTTAATTTGAGTAGTAAGAAATTCATTTTCGAATAAGTTTTTTCCACCTTCGTCATTGTCATTTTTCCAATATTGAGGATACATTTTTTCCATTTCAGAAGGCATTAATCCAGAGAAAATAGCATTTCTAGAATATTGCGTTGCTGTAGGTAAAATACTAAAGAAAGAATGTTCTTTTTCCTTTTTAAAGTGTTTATTTATATAAGGTTCTAATATTCTAAATTGATCCAAACGTAGATTGTCAATAACCACTAATAAAGTGCCTTTGTTAGTGCTTAATTCAGGGAATACAAAATCCTTTAGTAAGGTGTGAGAAAAAGTAGGCTTGTCTGTATCAGTTAAAAAACCTTCGTAGTTTTTTTTGATAAACTTAAAAAATAAGGTATTGGCCTCGTCTTTCTGACTTTCTAAAATACCTAGCATTCCAGTATCATTAATGTTCTCTAGTTCTAATTCCCAGTGCACCAATTTTTTGTAAATGTTTATCCATTCTTCATACGAATTTACCATGGCTAAATCCATAGAGATTTTTCTAAACTCCTGTTGGTAATTTGAGGTTGTTTTGTCAGAGATTAACTTCGAGTGATCTAAATTCTTTTTTAGACTTAATAATATTTGATTAGGATTTACGGGTTTAATTAAATAATCTGCAATCTTAGAACCAATTGCTTCTTCCATAATGTATTCTTCCTCACTTTTGGTGATCATAACGATAGGAAGATTATTGTGCTTCAATTTAATTTCAGACAAGGTTTCTAAGCCCGTAATTCCTGGCATGTTTTCATCTAAAAAGACGATATCAAAGTTTTTATCATCTACTAAATCAATTGCATCAGTGCCATTTGTACACTTAGTTACCAAATAGTTTTTCTTTTCTAAAAACAGAATATGAGGTTTTAATAAATCTATTTCATCATCAACCCATAAAATTTCTATTTTTCTCATATTGTTTTCTGTTTTTCTATTGCTAAAATACTTGAAGTGGTTCTTATTCTTTTAATTTATTTAGTTAAAATAAAGTGAATTGTATTGTCAGTTCATCAGTATCAATAACTATAGTATATTTGTGCTACTAAAAATAGTTAATGAAAGTTTCAAAAACAAATAAACTCAAGATACTTAACGATCCAATTTACGGTTTTATTACGATTCCGAATACTTTAATTTTTGACATCATAGAACATCCTTATTTTCAGCGTTTAAGACGTGTTACTCAAATGGGGTTTTCTAATTTAGTATATCCTGGAGCAAACCACACACGCTTTCATCATGCTATTGGCTGTATGCATTTAATGCAAAAAGCTGTTCAGGTTTTACGCTTTAAGGAGATTGAAATTTCTGATGAAGAAGCCAATGCTTTATACATTGCAATTTTGTTGCATGATATTGGTCACGGTGCATTTTCTCATGCTTTAGAGCATAGTATTGTAAACGGAATTAGCCACGAAGAGATTTCTTTAAAGTTTATGAAAAAACTAAATGAAGAGTTCAATGGTGAATTAAGTTTAGCTATTGAGATTTTTGAAGGGAAACACAAGCGGAAGTTTTTATATCAGCTTATTTCTAGTCAACTAGATATTGATCGTTTAGATTATTTAAAACGTGATAGTTTTTATACAGGAGTTACAGAAGGGAATATTAGTTCTGATAGATTAATAGCAATGATGAATGTTGCTAATGATGAATTGGTCATAGAGAAAAAAGGGATCTATTCTGTAGAGAAATTTATTATTGCTCGAAGATTAATGTATTGGCAAGTATATTTGCACAAAACAGGACTGGTTGCAGAAAACATGTTGGTTAAAATTCTACAGAGGGCTAAAGAATTAGCGCTGCAGAATATTGAGTTGCCAGCAACAAAAACGATGCAGTACTTTTTGTACAATCAAATAACAGCAAAAAATTTCACTGATGAAACGCTAGCATTATTTTCGAAATTGGATGATTATGATGTATTGTCGGCTATAAAAGAATGGACGTCTCATTCAGATATTATTTTATCAGAATTATCTAAGATGATTATAAACCGTAATTTATTTAAGATTGAAATTCAAGACAAGCCTTTTTCTAAGGAAGAAGTAGAAAATCAACAAGAAAAATTAAAAGAAAAACTTAAAGTAATAGAAGGTTCCATTCCTTATTTTGTGTTTCAAGGGAAGGTAAGCAACCAAGCATACAACACCAATAACCCAATTAAGATTTATTATGATGAGAATAATATGATTGATATTGCGTCAGCTTCAGATCAATTAAATTTACAGGCCTTAACAAAACCTGTAGAGAAATATTATTTGTGTTATCCTAAGGAAATGTAATTAGCCAAATCCTAAGTTTTTTCATACTTTTGCAGACAATGAATTTTACAGCTGAACAAATAGCAGAAATTTTAGAAGGAGACATCGTTGGTAATCCCAATGCAGAAGTTTCAAAACTATCTAAAATTGAAGAAGGAGAAAAAGGAAGTCTTACTTTTTTGTCTAACCCTAAATACAATTCATATTTATATACTACAAAAGCATCAATTGCTATTGTTAATAAAAGTTTTGTTGCCGAAAAGGAAATTGAAACGACTTTGATAAAAGTAGATGATGCTTATGCAGCTTTCTCTAAACTTTTAGAGTTTTACAATCAAGTTAAAAATAATAAGTCTGGAAGAGAACAACCACATTACATAGCAGATTCTGCTGTAATTGGAACCGGTGAATATATTGGTGCTTTTGCCTATTTAGGCAATAAGGTTGTGATAGGTAATAATGTGAAAATTTACCCAAATGCCTTTATTGGCGATAATGTTACAATTGGAGATAACTCTACCATATTTGCAGGAGCTAAGATTTGTTCTGAAACAGAAATCGGTGCAAATTGTGTAATTCATACTGGAGCAATTATTGGTTCAGACGGATTTGGATTTGCTCCAAATAAAGAAGGAGTTTATAATAAAATTCCTCAAATTGGAAATGTAATTATAGAAGATAATGTAGAAATTGGTGCGGCAACTACAATTGATAGAGCAACATTAGGTTCAACAATTATTAGAAAAGGAGTAAAGCTTGACAATCAAATTCAGATTGCACACAATGTAGAGGTTGGTGAAAACACTGTAATTGCAGCGCAAACAGGAGTGTCTGGATCAGCCAAAATTGGAAGTAATTGTATAGTTGGTGGACAAGTAGGCTTTGCGGGGCATATTACAGTAGGAAACAATGTTAAAATTGGGGCTCAATCTGGAGTCACAAAAAGTGTAAAAGAGAATCAAGTTATAAATGGAACTCCAGCATTTGGAATTTTAGATTTTAATAAATCATATGTCTATTTTAAAAATTTACCTAAAATGGCAGCAACTTTAAACAAATTAGAAAGAGATTTAAAAACTCAAAAATAAATTTTGATGAGTAACAAACAACAAACAATACAAAACGAAATTAGTCTTTCAGGTGTAGGTTTACATACAGGAAATACTGTTAGAATGACCTTTAAACCAGCGCCAGTAAATCATGGATTTGCTTTTATGCGTGTAGATTTAGAAGGACAACCAATTATTGCTGCAAAAGCAGAGTATGTGACAAACACCCAAAGAGGTACAAACCTTGAGAAAAATGGAGTTCAAATTCAAACTTCAGAACATGTATTAGCTGCAGCTGTTGGTTTAGGGATTGACAATTTATTAATAGAGATGGATGCTTCTGAACCGCCAATTATGGATGGTTCTTCAAAATTTTTTATTGAAGCTTTAGAAAAAGCAGGAATTCAAGAACAAGACGCTGAAATTAAAGAATACATCGTAAAAGATATTATTTCATTTAGAGATGATGTTACTGGTAGCGAAATTATATTAATGCCAGCAGACGAATATGAAATAACGACCATGGTAGATTTTGGGACTAAAATTTTAGGTACTCAAAACGCAACCTTAAATCATATATCAGACTTTAAAGAAGAAATTGCAGAGGCAAGAACTTTTAGTTTCTTACATGAAATAGAAACGTTGTTAGAAAACGACCTAATTAAAGGAGGAGACTTAAACAATGCTATTGTATATGTAGACAAAGAGTTGTCTGCTGATACCATGGAGCGATTAAAAGTAGCTTTTAAAAAGAAAACTATTACAGTAAAACCAAACGGAATTTTAGATAACCTAACCTTGCATTGGGCAAATGAAGCAGCAAGGCACAAATTATTAGATGTTGTTGGTGATTTAGCTTTAGTTGGAATTAGAATTAGAGGAAAGGTGATAGCTAATAAACCTGGACATGCAATAAACACACAGTTTGCTAAAAAATTAGCTAAAATAATTAAACTTGAAAAACGTAATAACGTGCCTCAATATGATTTAAATCAACCACCATTGATGGATATCCATCAAATTATGGATATTTTACCTCATAGGCCTCCGTTTTTATTAATTGATAGAATTTTAGAATTATCGGATAAGCATGTTGTGGGTATGAAAAATGTAACCATGAATGAACCATTTTTTCAAGGCCATTTTCCTGGGGCACCAGTTATGCCAGGGGTTTTGCAAGTTGAAGCAATGGCACAATGTGGTGGGATTTTAGTGTTGAGTACAGTTCCAGACCCTGATAATTATTTGACATATTTCATGAAAATGGACAAAGTTAAGTTCAAACAAAAAGTACTGCCAGGAGATACATTAATATTTAAGTGTGAATTAATTTCGCCAATTAGAAGAGGAATTTGTCATATGCAATCTTATGGATATGCAAATGGTAAACTAGTAGTAGAAGCAGAGTTAATGGCGCAAATAGCAAAAAAGCAATAAAATGAATCAACCTTTAGCATACGTTCATCCGCAAGCAAAAGTTGCAAGAAACGTAGTTGTAGAACCATTTACAACTATTAATAACAATGTAGAAATCGGTTCAGGAACATGGATTGGATCTAATGTTACCATTATGGAAGGTGCTCGTATTGGCAAAAATTGTAGAATTTTCCCAGGAGCAGTTATATCAGCAATTCCACAAGATTTAAAATTTGAAGGAGAAGATTCTTTAACAATTATTGGAGACAATACAACTATTAGAGAGTGTGTTACAATTAACAGAGGTACTAATGCTTCAGGTAAAACTAAAATTGGTAGTAACTGTTTAATTATGGCTACTGCCCATATTGCGCATGATTGTGTGTTAGGAGATAATTCTATTGTAGTAAATGGAGTTGCACTTGCAGGACATGTAATTATTGGTAAATATGCAATTATTGGAGGATTAGCAGCTGTTCATCAATTTATTCATATTGGAGACCATGCAATGATTTCTGGAGGATCATTGGTACGAAAAGATGTACCACCATATACAAAAGCAGCAAAAGAACCTTTATCTTATGTCGGAATTAATTCAATTGGTTTAAGACGTCGAGGTTTTTCATCAGCAAAAATTTCTGAGATTCAAAACATTTATAGAATTTTATATCAGAAGAACTATAACAATACTCAAGCTTTAGAAATCATTGAAGGGGAGATGGAAGCAACTCCAGAAAGAGATGAAATCACATTGTTTATCCGTAATTCTCAACGTGGAATTATGAAAGGATACTCAGCAACTTAAAATTAGAAACAAAACATAACAATAAATAAATGGCAACAACATCAGACATTAGAAACGGATTGTGTATCAAATATAACAATGATATATATAAAGTAATAGAATTTTTACATGTAAAGCCAGGGAAAGGACCTGCATTTGTAAGAACCAAATTAAAAAGTGTTACCAACGGTAAAGTAATTGATAATACGTTTCCAGCAGGAAGAAAATTAGATGATGTAAGAGTAGAAACTCAAAAATTTCAATTTTTATATGCAGATGGTAATTCATATAATTTTATGAACACAAATGATTACAATCAAATTTCCTTGGAAAAATCTGTTTTAGACGCTCCTGAATTATTAAAGGAAGGTGAGATTGTTACTATAATTATCAATTCAGAAGACGATATGCCTCTTTCTGTTGATATGCCATTAAGTGTTATTTTAGAAGTTACACAAACAGAGCCTGGTTTAAAAGGAAACACTGCTACAAATGCTACGAAACCTGCAATCGTAGAAACTGGAGCGAAAGTAAATGTGCCTTTATTTATAAATGAAGGAGACAAGATTAAAATTGAAACAACAAAAGGTACGTATCAAGAACGTGTCAAGGAATAAAATTTCAGATGACTAAAACTAGAGAAGAGATAAATCAAACTGAAAGAGAATATTATGATGAAGGGAAACTTGATCGTAAAAAGATTAAAAAGTTAAGAAGACATGCCTTTTTTTACTCTTATAAAAGAGAAAAAAAAGTATTAAAGAAGCTTTTAGAAGAGTTTAATGGTAAGAATGTTTTAGAAATTGGATCTTATGCTTGGGCAGATTGGTTTAATGAAGATACAAATCCAGCAAATTTAACGTGTATAAACATTTCTGAATCTGAGTTGAATCTTGGAAAATCTCATGCAGCTTCAAAACCATTTCCGGTAGACCACTTTTTAATGGACGCAAATAGCTTAATATTTGAAGATGAGACATTTGATGTTGTTTTTGGTAGTGCAATTTTACACCATTTAGATGTAGAGAAATCTGTAAATCACATTCATAGAGTGTTAAAGCCTGGAGGGAAAATTGTTTTTCTTGAGCCTTTGAATATGAATCCTTTATATAAAATATATAGGAAGTTAAATCCGCAAGAGAGAACACCAGATGAACATGCTTTAGTTTCAAAAGATTTTAAATTAATTAGAGAGAAATTCACATTTGATCATCATTTTTTAGATTTCTTTACTGTTGTCTTTGGGTTTGTTTCTTTAAAAATTTATGGTGATAAAAACTATGATAATTGGATAAATAAAATGGGATACAATCTAGATGTGTTTTTCTCCAAAATTCCATTTATGCACACACTTTTTGCAAGAGTAATTATTTTTGGTAGTAAAAAATAAAGCTAAATGAAATTCAACAAACCACAAACATTACAACAAATAGCAACAATGTTAGAAGTTGGATTTGTTGGTGATGCAAATTTTTCAATTACAGGGATCAATGAAATTCATGTAGTTGAAGCTGGAGATATTGTTTTTGTGGATCATCCAAAGTATTACGATAAAGCATTAAACTCTGCTGCTACAACTATCTTAATTAATAAAGAAGTAGCATGTCCAGAAGGTAAAGCTTTGTTAATTTCTGATGATCCTTTTCGTGATTTTAATAAAATCACAAAACACTTCAATCCTTTTATCGCTGCTACATCTAGTATTGCAGCATCAGCAATTATTAGAGAAAGAACCATCATTCAACCAAACGTGTTTATAGGAAACAATGTTCGCATAGGTAAAGATTGTGTCATTCACCCGAATGTAGCAATTTATGATAACTGTGTAATAGGAAACAATGTTACCATTCATGCCAATACCGTCTTAGGAGCAGATGCTTTTTATTATAAAAACAGACCAACAGGATTTGATAAATTACTTTCTGGAGGTAGCGTTGTTTTAGAAGACCATGTAGATTTAGGAGCTTCATGTACAATAGATAGAGGAGTTACTGGAGATACTACAATTAAAGAAGGAACAAAAATTGATAATCAGGTACATGTTGGGCATGATACTGTGATTGGAAAAAAATGTTTGATTGCTTCTCAAACCGGAATAGCTGGTTGTGTTGTTATTGAAGATGAAGTAACCATTTGGGGACAAGTTGGTACCAATAGCGGAATTACAATTGGTAAAGGTGCTATCATTTTGGGTCAAACAGGCGTAACAAAATCGGTAGAAGGAGGTAAAAGTTATTTTGGAACACCAGTTTCAGAATCTAGAGAAAAACTAAAGGAAATGGCTCAGATCAAACGATTTTTAAAAGAGCAAAAAAACAAATAATTTAGTACAAAAATCTTTTTCTGATAAGAATCAAAGAACTATTTTTGTAGCGTTAAAACAATTGGTTTCCAATTGATATATAATTTAGATTAAACAAAAAACAAATGAGCGTTTTAGTAAATAAAGATTCAAAAATTATAGTACAAGGTTTTACTGGTAGTGAAGGAACTTTTCATGCTGGTCAAATGATAGATTACGGAACCAACGTAGTTGGTGGTGTAACTCCAGGTAAAGGTGGTCAAGAGCACTTAGGTAAACCAGTTTTTAATACTGTAGCAGATGCTGTAGAAAAAGCAGGAGCAGATACTACTATTATTTTTGTACCGCCAGCTTTTGCTGCTGATGCAATTATGGAAGCTGCTGATGCAGGGATCAAAGTGATTATCTGTATTACAGAAGGAATTCCAACTGCTGATATGGTAAAAGTAAAAGCATATATTGATACTAAAGAGTGTAGATTAGTTGGTCCTAACTGTCCAGGAGTAATTACTCCAGACGAAGCTAAAGTTGGTATTATGCCAGGATTTATCTTTAAAAAAGGAAAAGTAGGTATTGTATCTAAATCTGGAACATTAACCTATGAAGCTGCAGATCAAGTTGTAAAACAAGGGTTTGGAATTACTACAGCAATTGGTATTGGTGGAGATCCAATTATTGGAACTACAACTAAAGAAGCTGTTGAATTATTAATGAACGATGATGAAACAGAAGCAATTGTAATGATTGGTGAAATTGGTGGTCAATTAGAAGCTGATGCTGCTAAATGGATTAAAGCTGATGGAAATAGAAAGCCAGTTGTTGGTTTTATCGCTGGACAAACTGCACCTGCAGGACGTACAATGGGACATGCTGGAGCAATTGTTGGAGGTGAAGATGATACTGCACAAGCAAAAATGAAGATTTTAGCAGAAAACGGAATTCATGTAGTGAGTTCTCCTGCAAAAATTGGTGAAATGATTGCTGAAGTGTTAAAAAAGTAAGGTAAAATACAGACTGTATTTAATACGATATAAATTCCCGTTTTTACTGAAATGTTTTCAGTTTTACGGGAATTTCTTTTACATCACAGAGCGGCTTTATAAAAGATAAAGATTAGTATATTTGAATCATAATAGAAATCAAACAACTTAGATATGAAATTATTAGAAAATAAAACAGCAATTATTACTGGAGCTACTCGTGGAATTGGTAAAGGTATTGCAGTTATGTTTGCCCAACAAGGTGCAAACGTAGCGTTTACGTACAGTTCTTCTGTGGATGCAGCTGTTGCTTTAGAAAAAGAATTGAAAGACTTAGGAGTGAATGCAAAAGGATACCAATCTAATGCAGCCATTTTTGACGCAGCACAAGAATTAGCCGCTGATGTTTTAAAAGAATTTGGATCTATAGATATTTTGGTAAACAACGCAGGAATTACAAAAGACAATTTGTTAATGCGTATGTCTGAAGGTGATTTTGATAAAGTAATTGAAGTAAACTTAAAGTCAGTTTTCAACTTAACAAAAGCAGTAATTCGTCCAATGATGAAGCAACGTAAAGGTTCTATTATTAACATGAGTTCTATTGTTGGAATTAATGGAAATGCAGGACAAACAAACTATGCAGCATCTAAAGCTGGTATTGTTGGTTTTTCTAAATCTGTAGCCTTAGAATTAGGTTCTAGAAATATTAGATCAAACGTAATTGCTCCAGGGTTTATTGAAACAGAAATGACTGCGAAGTTAGACGAAGCAACTGTGCAAGGTTGGAGAGATTCTATTCCGTTAAAGCGTGGAGGATCTACAGAAGATATTGCAAATGCATGTGTCTTTTTAGCTTCTGATATGAGTGGTTATATTACAGGACAAACTTTATCTGTTGATGGAGGAATGAACTAATTCATTCTTAAAATATATTAAAAATCCTGTGATGAAAATTGCAGGATTTTTTATTTAAACAGTTTTTCTTTTAACGCTTTGTATTTTGTTCTTCCAACCGGAAGTATTTCTCCATTTTGTAACTCAACCGCATATTGACTTCCTGTTTTTACTATGATCTCTTTAATCTCTGTGGTTTTTACCAAATACGACTTATGAATGCGTTCAAATGATTTTGGTAATAATTGCGAAAGCTTTTCTAAGGATTTATCGTGTAGTTCTTTTTCTCCATTTGTAAGAAATATCTCAGTATAAACGCCAGCTCCTTTAATATAATTTACCTGATCAATATTAACAAGGTGAATTCCACCTCGTTTTTTAACTGCTAAAAACTGTAGGTTCTCTGTACCAACTTCTTCTTTTTTCACAATTCGGTTAAAGGCAAGTTCTATGCGTTCTTTATTAAACGGTTTTGGAACAAAATCTAATACACCAAATTCAAATGCTTTTAAAGCTTCTTCTTTATTGGCAGAAATGATGATGGTATGAAAAGAGCCAGTAGCAGTTTCTTTCAATACATCAAAGCCGTCTTCGCCATTCAAATTTAAATCCAATAAAACTAAATCAAGTTGATTGTTTTTAATATGCTCCAATCCTTCGTCTAAAGATTGTACAGAAGTGATTTTTTGCAAGGTATTTAAGAAAAACTCTTTGGTCATTCTTTCTACACGCTTTGCAATTCTAATTTCGTCTTCTATGATTAATATTTTCATTCTTATTTTTGAATTGTAATAGTATTTTTCCAACCTTCATTTGTGGGTTCAGAAGTAAACGTCCAATCATCACCATAACTTTCTGTTAACCGTGCTTTGATGTATTTAAAGCCGGTTCCGTCTGATGTCTTTTTCTGCTGATTTCTAATGTTTCCAAAAGTTAGAAAAGTGTATTCTTGTGTATTCTTAGTAGTAAAAGCAATGAGTTTAAAACGCATACTATTTTCATCCGAAGGCAAACAATGTGTGATGCTATTTTCTAATAAAGTATGTATTACTGCTGGTGGAATTAACTGTTCTATGTTTTCATTAATTCCTTCATCTTCCCAAAGATAATCGATTTCTTTTCGAAACCTCATAATAGAAATATGACTTTTACACAGTTTTATTTCTTGCGCAATAGGAATTAAAGTTTCGTTTTCAACTTGATTTAACACATCAAATTCTTCAGCCAACGCTTCAATAAACAACACTCCTTTATCTGGTGCTTCTTCTACCCAATCAATTAAAGAAGTTAAGGTGTTCATTAAAAAATGTGGTTGAATGCTCTTTTTTAATAATTCTAGTTTCAATCTAGTTGATTGTACCAATGAATTTTCATAAGCCAATCGTTGTTCTTTTGTTCTTAAAGAGAGAATGTAAAACATCCCTAATAAAATCACACTAAAACCAATGTGTATACTAATATCATAATTTATAACTTGATTAAAGTAGATACTTGCTAGTAATGAAATCAACACGATTTTTGCTCCATTCATTTTTTTAATTACACCAAAAACTACAATTGCTAATGAAACATACCACATAAACACCACCATATTATACGCAGAAGAATCATGATTTTCATGTTCTCTAAAGAATATATAAACCAATATTGCTGTATATACTACTAAAATTTTAGTCCGTTTTGGAAACTTAAATTGCAATGAAAAATAAAGAGGTGTTAATACTGAAATTAAAAAAGTAATAATTCCGATTATCTCTAACCTTGTATGGTGATTACTGTAATGTATATCTATATATGATCTCACGTACTCAAATAGAATTAGTAGAAAAAAGAGAAAACAATTGACGCTAAAAACGAGTGTGGTAAAACTTTTTCTGTCACTAAGGAATAGAAATAAAAAATACAAAGCAGCCATTAAAAATGCACCCGCAAAGATGTGGATAAATACCATACTCTTAAGGTCACCTCGTAATATTTGATCATAATTAGCTATATAGAAGTAAAAAAATTGATTGTAATCTAAGTGAAAATGTATACTCTTTCTGATAGCTAATTTATGTTTTCCTTTTGTTGATAGCTCTTTAGGAATTATGAATTTAGAAATCATTTTTCCTTTTCTATCTGAATTTAAAGAGTTGTTTGGATCTCCACTTTTACAGATTAACACACCATCCCAAAAGACTTCAAATTCACCAAATTGATTTAAAATAATTCCATATTGTTTTAATTTATCTGGCGCTTTAATAATTTCTACATCAGTTCTAGACCAAAAGATTTGGTCTTCTTTTATGGTAATATCTTCGGCCCACAATGAATCATTTACTGAAGTGTTTTTCCATGAGATATCATCACCTAACCGATAGACCGTTTTTCCACGGGTAAAAGATTCGGCTGTTTCACCATTATCAAAATAGTTTCTTTCAGAACAAGAAACACATAGAATACTTATCAAAAAGACAATAAGAATACGGGTGGTTGCTATTTTCATGAGGTACAATTGATTTATAACAAAACTAAGATAAAATTAAGACAACAAGGAGCAGTTCATTAAATCATAGAGCCGTTCACATATAAAATGAAAAGAAAAGCAGGGAATTGATAGAGATTTGCTTCAAATTAAAATATATAATATGAAATCTATAATCGTTTTTCTGGGATGTTTGTTTTTAAGCATCTCCGCTTTTTCTCAAAACTCACAAAAAATTGGAACTATACAAGGTAAAGTTGTTAGTATAACTAATGAAACACTTCCTTATGCGTCCGTTATCTTAAAAGATAGCAATCAGAAACTAGTTGAAGGAACTGTAACTGATGAAAATGGTGGCTTTACATTTACTAAAGTTGCCGTTGGATCTTATAATTTAGAAGTACAGTACATTGGTTTTGTTTCAAATACAAGAAGCGTTTCTATTAGTAAATTAACTAGAAAAGTAAATTTAAGCTCCATACAATTAAAAGAAGATGGAACTACATTAGATGAAGTTGTAATACAAGGAGAAACCTCTGAAGTAACATTAAAATTAGGAAAGAAAGTATTTAATGTAGGTAAAGATTTAAGTTCTCAGAATGGTTCTGCTACCGATGTTTTAGGAAATGTACCTTCAGTAAATGTGAGCCCTACAGGAGTTGTAAGTTTAAGAGGAAACTCCAATGTGCAAATTATGATTAATGGCCGTAGATCTGCTTTAACACAGTCTCAAGCCTTAGAGCAAATTTCTGCTGATCTTATTAAAAGTGTGGAAGTAATTACAAATCCATCTGCAAAATATGCTGCTTCTGGTGCTGCAGGAATTATCAATATCATTTTAAAGAAAAACAGAAAAGCTGGTATAAATGGTCAAGTACGTTTAGTTTCTGGAATTCCAGATGATTACAGAGCCTATGGAAACATAAACTACAAAGCCAATAAATTCAACTTTTTTACAAATTTTGGTACTCGTTATACAGATTATGAAGGAACGTATACAAAACAACAAGTAACAACCAATAATGGAATTACGACAAGTTTAAATCAAGATGAAGATGAAAACAGACATGATGATGGTACTATGTATTATGTAGGTACAGATTATTCATTTAATGATAAAAATACGCTAACGGTTGCTTATTATAGAAATGAAACGAAAGATACTGATGTAACCTATTTGAGTTATGATTTTTCAAATGCAGGATCAAATACACAATCATTATTTACAACAGGAAATTCTAAAGAAATTCGTGATTACAATCAAATTGAAGCAAACTATACCAAGTTGTTTGATACAAAAGGAAGACGTTTTACAATAGATTTTCAATATGATTATTGGAATAGTGAAAAGAAATGGAATTTGGTAACAGATGAGACATTTCCAACAACAACATCAATCTCTACAATTCAAACTAGAGGAACAGGTGAAACAAACGATTTAGCTTTTCAAGCAGATTATAGCACTCCTATAAACAAGTCAACAAATTTTGAAGCAGGAGCGAAGTTTGAAAGTAGAGATATTTCGAATTACTTTTTGGCAGAGGAATTAGTAAACGGAAATTTTGAAACGATTGACAATATCGATAATACTTTAAATTACAAAGAGAAAATAGCTTCTGCTTATGTTCAATTAAACGGTAAGAAGAATAAAGTTAGTTACCAATTTGGTTTGCGTTTGGAGAACACAGATGTTTCTATTAATGCTTCAGACAATTCTTTAGATACAGATAATACGTATACAAACATATTTCCATCAGCAACTGTTGGCTATGAATTTAAAGAAAACTTGAGTGGACAATTGAGTTATAGTAAACGAATTAATAGACCTTCATTATGGTTCTTAAATCCGTTTTATGAATTGAAAGATTTTACCGCTCGATTTACAGGGAATCCAAGTTTAAAACCTACCTATACTGATGCTTTTGAGGTGTCTTTTATATATAATATTAATAAATTAAGATTGAGTCCGTCAGTTTATTATTTGAATTCGAAAGATGTGATTCAGTTTGAAACAAAAAAAGATGGAAACGGTGTCTTTATTCAATCTCCAATTAATTTAGATGAAGAAAAACGATATGGAGTAGAGTTATCGGCATCCTTGAGTCCATTAAAATGGTTACGCTTTAACAGTGATTTTAATTTGTATTCTTATAAACAAAACGGAATTATTGATGGTAAAGATGCAGGGTTTTCTGACAATACTTGGTTTGTGAACTTTACTACAAACATTAAAGTTTCTAAGAGCACAAGAATGCAAACAAGTTTTTATTATCAAGGAGAAAGAAGTAATGCGCAAATAACAACTGAGCCAATTACCAACTTAAATTTCGGAATTAGCACCAATATTTTAAAGAACAAAGGAAGCATCATTTTTAATGCCTCTAATATTTTAAATACGAGAACAGATATACAAGAAATTGTTGGAACTAATTATAAGATTAACCAAGAGAGAAGTAGAAATGCTCAACGTTTTTCATTAAGTTTTGTGTATAAATTCAACCAAAAACCTTCTGATAAGAATAGGAGAGCAAATAGAAGTAATAGAAATTAAGTATTTAGAGTATGAGCTGTGATAAACAAGTTGACAGTTATAGAACTAAAAAAGCATCTTTTAACGATTTAAAAGATGCTTTTTTTTGATATAGATATTAATTTTATCTGTGTATTGTTTGTTTTCTATCTGGTCCAACAGAAACTACTTTAATCGGAATTTCTAATTCTTTTTCTAAGAATGCGATGTATTCATTCAACTCTTTTGGAAACTGACTTTCATCAGACATTTGAGTTAAATCTTCTTTCCAACAAGCAAATTTTGTATAGATTGGGCTGATGTTTTCTGGCTCAATATTATAAGGTAAATGGGTAATTGTTTCTCCTTTATATTTGTAAGCTGTACATACTTCTAAGCTATCAAACCCAGAAAGTACATCACCTTTCATCATCATTAATTGCGTAACTCCATTTACTTGACACGCATACTTAAGCGCAACTAAATCTAGCCAACCACAACGTCTTGGTCTTCCAGTAACTGCACCAAATTCACGACCAACTTTAGCCATTTCTAATCCAACGTTGTCAAATAATTCTGTTGGAAAAGGTCCAGATCCTACACGAGTAGTATAGGCTTTGAAAATTCCATAAACTTCTTTAATTTTATTTGGAGCAATCCCTAAACCAGTACAAGCACCAGATGCTGTTGTATTAGATGAAGTTACAAATGGATAGGTTCCAAAATCGATATCAAGCAAAGATCCTTGCGCTCCTTCTGCTAATATGGTTTTCCCAGCTTTTAAAGCTTGGTTTAAATATTCTTCACTATCTATGAATTGTAATTCTTTTAAACGCTCAACAGCAGCAAAGAATTCTGCTTCCATTTCTTGTAAGTCATACTGAATATCAACTTTATAAAAGCTAATCATTGCTTCATGCTTATTGGCAAGAGTTCTATATTTATCTTTCCAGTTTGCTAATTCTAAATCACCAATTCTTATTCCGTTTCTACCAGTTTTGTCCATGTATGTTGGGCCAATTCCTTTTAATGTAGAACCAATTTTCGCTTTTCCTTTAGATGCTTCAGAAGCTGCGTCTAATAAACGATGTGTTGGTAAAATAACATGTGCTTTTCTAGAGATGATTAATTTTGATTTATAATCTAAATCAAATTGATCCAATCCGTCAAGTTCTTGTACAAAAACAACCGGATCAATTACAACTCCGTTTCCGATTACATTGATAGATTTTTCATGAAAAATTCCTGAAGGAATTGTTCTTAATACATGTTTAATTCCATCAAATTCTAAAGTATGTCCTGCATTTGGACCACCTTGAAATCTCGCAATGATGTCGTAATTTGAAGTAAGAACATCTACGATCTTTCCTTTTCCTTCATCTCCCCATTGCAATCCGAGTAATAAATCTACTGCCATTAGTTGTGTGTTGTTGTGTGTTAGTTTTGTTTAGTTTTCTTTTTTGTTCCGTAAAAATAAAGTGAATGATTATGAATGTCAATATCAAAAACTTCTTCTATGGTTTTTTTGATAATCTGAATTCTAGGATCACAAAATTCTTTTACTTCTCCAGTATCTGTTAAAATAACATGATCGTGTTGTTTGTCAAAGTAACTTTTTTCATAATGTGCCATCGATTGACCTCCAAACTGGTGTTTTCTTACCAATCCGCATTCTAGCAATAAATCTATAGTATTGTATAAAGTCGCTCTAGAAACTCGATAGTTTTTATTTTTCATATTGATATATAAAGACTCTATATCAAAATGTTCCTCTAAATCATAAATCTCTTGAAGGATAGCATATCTTTCTGGAGTTTTTCTATGTTTTTTAGATTCTAAAAATGTAGTAAAGACATTTTTTACAATATCTTGGTTTTCATTTGCACCCATTTTTCTGAATTTATCGAAACGACAAATTTAAGGTTATTTATCTATAAAAAAAGTGTTTTTTTGAAATGATATTTACATTGTATTAACACGTTCCGCTTTTTGTACTCCTTCAACCTTTTTTATATTGTTAATTAGCTTAGAAAGTTGCGTTTTATTTTGTACACTAATTGATATTTTCCCTTCAAAAACACCATGATCTCCAGATATATTAATGTTATTAATATACACATCCATCGTATTAGAAATAATACGGGTTAAGTTATTTACAATTCCTTTTTTATCAATTCCGCTTATTTTTAAAATGGCTTTAAATTCTTGTTTCGAAGAATCTATCCAAGTAGCTTTCATAATTCTATACGCATAATTAGATTGCATAGAAATTGCGTTTGGACAATCTTTCTTATGTACTTTTAAACCATCATTAATTGTTACAAACCCAAAAACTTTATCTCCAGGAATAGGAGAGCAACATTTAGAAAGTGTATAATCTAATTTTTCATCTTCTTTTCCAAATACAAGAGCGTCGTATTTATTGGTAACTTCTTCAATTACAGAAGCTTCTTTTGATGGAGTACGTTTTAATCTACTCTTAAAGAAACTAATAAAAGCATTGTTCTTTTGAGTAACAAAAGCTTTTAGGTCTTTGTTGTCTATTGCTCCATTTCCAATGCGATAAAACAAATCAAAACTTGTTTTTAATGAGAAATATGATGCCATTTCATTAAAGATTCGCTCATTTACATTGATTTTTAAATGACGTAATTTACGTGTTAAAATTGCTCTTCCTTCTTCAGCAATTTCCTTTTCTTCTTCTTTTAAAGCATTTTTAATTTTAGTTCTTGCTCTTGCGGTCATCACAAAATCTAACCAACGAACATTCGGTTTCTTTACAGATGCTGTTTGTACTTCTACGTGATCACCACTTTTTAATTCTTGACTAAGCGGAACTAATTTACCATTTACTTTTGCACCTCTACAACGTAAGCCTACGTCTGTATGGATTGAAAATGCAAAATCTAAAGCTGATGCTCCTTTTGGCAATGATTTTAAATCCCCTTTAGGAGTAAAGACAAAAATTTCTTTTGAATATAAGTTTAATTTAAAGTCTTCTACAAAATCAACGGCATTCACACTTTGATTTTCTAAGGTCTCTTTTAACTTGTTTAGCCAACCTTCTAAACCGCTTTCTTTTACATTTCCTTGTTTGTATTTAAAATGAGCAGCATAGCCTTTTTCTGCAATTTCATCCATTCTTTCTGAACGTATCTGCACTTCTACCCATTTACTTTCTGGCCCAATTACAGTAATGTGTAAGGCTTCGTAACCAGTAGATTTTGGTTGAGAAATCCAATCTCTTAATCGTGACGGATTGGGTTTAAAATAATCTGTTACAATTGAATAAATCTTCCAAGCATCAAATTTTTCGTCTTTAGAAACAGGTTTAAAAATGATACGAATAGCAAACTTGTCATAGACTTCTTCAAAGGATACATTCTGTTTTCTCATTTTTCTACGGATAGAAAAAATAGATTTTGTTCTCCCTTTTATGTCATACTCAAATTCTTCCTTCTCTAAGCCATTATTTAAAGTTTGTGCAAATGAATCTATATACTTTTGTTGCTCTTCCTTGCTTTGATTAATCTTGCCTAAGATAGTTGCGTATACTTCTGGTTCTGTGTATTTCAATCCTAAATCTTCCAATTCAGTTTTAATGTTATACAAACCCAATCGATGGGCAAGAGGAGCATAGATGTATAAGGTTTCAGAAGCAATTTTAACCTGTTTATGCTCTGGCATTGAGTCCATGGTTTGCATATTGTGCAAACGATCTGCAATTTTAATTAAGATTACACGAACATCATCATGTAAGGTTAAGAGCATTTTTCTAAAATTCTCTGCCTGTATAGAAACATCTTGATCTTTATTTAAACGAGAGATTTTTGTAAGTCCGCTTACAATACGAGCGATGTTTTCTCCAAATAAACGTTCCATATCTACAACAGTATATGGAGTATCTTCTACAACATCATGCAATAATGCAGCAGCAATAGAAGTAGCACCTAATCCAATCTCATAGGCAACTATTTTAGCAACTGCAATTGGATGGTAAATATAAGGTTCTCCAGATTTTCTTCGTTGTTCTGAATGTGCCTCAACAGCTAAATCAAAAGCAGAACGAATTAGCTTTTTGTCTTTTGTAGACAAGGCTTGATAAGTCCCTTTTAAAAGGTCTTTATATCTTTTAGCGATCTCTTTATTCTCTTCTTCTAAAGTTGCCGTATACGTCATAAATTAAAAGTAACCTAAAGATGTGTATTTAACAAGCCTTTTAGAAGAATATTTTTGAGTTACTTTTTATTCAAATTTCGCACTCTTTGTAGTAATGTTGGATGTGAATAATGCATAAAAACATATGCAGCATGAGGCGTTAAATTACTCAAGCTATTTTTAGATAATTTCTTTAATGATGTGATTAATGGTTCTGCAGCAAAAGTTTCTTTTGCATAATTATCTGCTTGATATTCAAACTTTCTAGACATGATATTCATAAACAACCCTGTGATTTCTGAGATGGGTGAATATAAAATCCCGAAGGCAATTAAACCAATATGAAAACTTGGAATCGCCACTCCTAAAGCCTCTGAAAAAATAGGCAAACTCACAAATAAGGATAACAACCAAAGTGTAAAACCTGTCAATAAAATAGAAGAACTTAAGTTAAAAACAATATGTTTACGCTTATAGTGACCAACTTCATGTGCTAATACAGCAACAATTTCATCAGTTTCTAGATCATTTATTAAGGTATCATATAATGTAATTCGTTTTTGTTTTCCAAAACCAGAAAAGTAGGCATTTGCTTTTGTAGAACGTTTTGAACCATCAATTACAAAAATATTATTTAGCTCAAATCCAACTGTTTTAGCATAGTTTTGAATAGCCGTTTTTAACTCGCCATTTTCCAATGGTTTTTGTTTATTGAAAAGCGGAACAATTAATTTTGAATAGAACATATTCATGAATACTGAAAATACAGCGACCAATACCCATGCATATATCCAAAATTGATTTCCAGCAAATTGATAAAACCACACAATCAAGGTTAAAATTCCACCGCCAAGAACAACAGTCATTAATAGGCCTTTCATCTTATCAAGTATAAAGGTCTTCTTTGTCGTTTTATTAAATCCGAATTCCTCCTCAATCACAAATGTTTTATAGTAGGTAAAAGGAGTATTTATGAGATCAGAACCAATCATAATAATTCCGAAGAAAATTAAGGTAATCAAAATTGAATTTTGAGTATAACTCCTCGCCAGTTCGTCTACAAACTTAAATCCATCAAAAAAGAAAAAACCAAGTGTAAGTAGCAAAGAAAATAAGCTTGTTAGGTTAGAAAAGCGTGCATTTGTCTTTTTATAGGCCTGTGATTTTTCATATTCTTCTTTTTCATAGACATCTGCTAATTCAGACGGAATTGCATCATCAAAATGTTTTGTGTTTAGAGAATCTAAGATCTTATCAATTATAAAATTAACTAGTAGAATTGCTATTAATATGTAGAATAGTATAGTGGGTGTCATAATTTACAGTAGGAAGAGATTATTTGCAATTTTTTGTAAATTTATAATAATAGTAAAGAAATAAGTAGAATTATTCTTTGTATTTCTCCCATACATCTTCATCTTTTAAATAGGCTATAGCAGTAGCTCTCATTTTGTCAATATCTGCTCTAATTTTAGTATGAATTTCTTTTACTTCTTTGGTGTTTCTTATACCATCATATGAAGCATCTATATCAACTTGATTCTGATCAAAACTTTTACTCTTTCTATTGAAATAGAACTCATTTAAAACGGTTGAATATAATTTTGCATCATCTTTTAATATTGCAATATTTGCTATTCTATTTAAAACAATTATTTTTTCTTTAGTAATATCTCCATTAAATTTGTACTCTTTTTCTGTTTTTAAACTATAGATTCGAATCAAGTTATTAATTGTTTGTTTTGAATGTTTTGCAGTTTTTAAAGCAACAATTATGCTAGGTAAGTCACCTTCATATGCATCGGGGAGTATTGTTAACGTATCTGATAAAAATATTGAATGATACTTTTTTAAATAATTATAATTTATTTCTGGGTTTTGCTTTAATATTTGATTTTTTGCCAATTCCATGCTTAACACTTGAGTAGATCCTTCTTTAAGATTCATTTTTTTAAAAAATGAATCAATAAATTTAAAAGCCTCATCAAATTTTTGTCTATTCATTAAGTTGTTCACCTTAATGTTTATTAATGAAGGGTTTTCTGGATATACCCTCTTCATTATTTCTTCCATTTCTTCTGCAACTTTAAATAATTTTAAATTTGTGCTTAAAGTTGTCAAATGGTTTAATACATCTAAATTTTCGGGGTATTTTTTATACGTTTTATAGGTTTCAATGAACCCTTCTCCTAATTTTGAATTAGGCTCTTTAGTAAGCATTTCTATTAGAAAAATTCTAGTTCTTATATACTCTGGATTGATATCAATATTTCTTTTTGCATATTCTTCTGCCTTTTTATATTCTTTTCTTGCGTAATATGTATTTGCTAAATTTTGCAGAATGACTGGAGCTAAAGGATCTATTTCTAACGCTTTTAGATATATTTCAATTCGTTCATCAGTGTCAAAATCTAAAGAATTCCCATACCACATAATAATCTCAGGGTTGTTAGACTCCAATTCGTAGGCTTTTTTCATAGCCTCTTTGTAACTGTTAAAATTTACTTCATTATAAATTAACTCTTTATCTTTATAATAATGTCCTAATGCGGCATAAGCAGAACCTAAGTTGTTATTTAACAACAATGCTTTATCAATGTTTTCACGCATACTTTTAAAGGCAATTCCTCGCTTAATGCTTCCGTATTTAAATAAATGACCATAAGAGGTTGCAAGTCTAGCATATGCCATTGCAAATTGATCATCTAGAACAATTGCTTTTTTGAATTCTAAAATGGCATCTTCAATATCTTTAGGTTTTCTATTAATTAACAATTGATTTCCTTTTAGATATGCTTCGTAAGCTTTTGTATTTGATGTCAACACATGAGTTTTTGCATTTTCATCTTTTATTGAAAGGTTAATCTTTAATTCCTTCAATATTTTTTTAGAAATATCATCTTGAATTTGAAATAAGTTGTCGGCTGTATAATCTTCATCATAGGTTTCTGACCATATATGAAAACCATCTTCTACTTTTATCAACTGTGCTGTGATTCTTATAGTATTACCGGATTTACGTACACTTCCTTCTAAAATATGATTTACCCCTAACTCTTTTCCTATCTTTCTTAAATCGTCATTTTTTCCTTTAAACTTAAATGATGATGTTCTACCAGCAACTTTAAGGTTGTTTACTTTTGCCAATACATTCAGCAGTTCCTCAGAAAGTCCGTCAGAGAAATACTCTTGATCTTTTTCTGGAGACATATCTGCAAAAGGCAATACTGCAATAGAGGGCATTTCACTAGCAATGCGTTGTTCACCAAATATTGATTTTGTCGAAAATTTGTCATTCAATAAGAAGGCAACCAATAATAATAAGGTAGTAATTATAACTAAGTTTAATTTTTTTCCTGTGTTTTTTGTAACTGATTTTTCTACTTCTACTTTGGTTGTTTTCTTTAATCCATCAGAGGTCATTTCAAAAGCCCAAGCGAACAAAAGTGAAATAGGAAAACCTATTAATACAAGAATGATAATGACAGCATCAAACCAAACAGGAAGTGAAAGAGGTTGTGAAATTGAGGTAACAATTTGAATGATTAGCCAACCAGTTATAGCATATGCAGTTGCTACTTTAAAAACGTTACGCCTTTTTAATTCTGAAATAAAATGTTTAAAGTTCATAGAATTTGATTGCTAAGTGTCTAATATACAACTTATTTAATGCAACTTCTATATTTAAAATCCTCTTTGCCTTTTTGCTTCAAAAAGAACAATGGCGGCAGCTACAGAAACATTCATAGAATCAATAGCTCCTTGCATCGGAATATTAATGTTTTGTGTTGCAGCTTCTCTAAATAGGTCTGTTAAACCAGTAGCTTCTGTACCAACTACAATAGCGCTTGCTTTTGTATAATTTTCTTTATGATATTCATTAGAGTTTTGCAGTGTAGTTGCGTAGATGTCAATATTTTTTTCTTGTAAAAAAGCAATAATTTCTTCGGATGTTCCTGTTGCTATTTGATTGGTAAATAAGCAACCAACGCTTGAGCGTATGATATTTGGGTTGTAAAGATCTGTTTTAGGGTTGGCAATGAGTACAGCATCTATATTTGCTGCATCTGCAGTACGAAGTAGAGCGCCAATATTCCCTGGTTTTTCTGGTGATTCTGCTACTAAAACAAGTGGAGTAGTAGTGTTGAATTTTATTTTCTCTAAAGTGAAATCTTTTGTGTTTGCAACGGCTATAATTCCTTCAGTACTGTCTCTATACGCAATTTTTTGATACACTTCTTTTGATACAGAGATAATTTCAGTTTGATCAGTTATAAAATCTTTAACATCATCTATAGTGATAACACCTTCACAAAAAAGTATCGTTTTTAGTGTGTAACCTCCTTTCAAGGCTAAAGAAAGTTCACGTTTTCCCTCAATAATAAAGAGCCCAGATTTTTTACGTTCTCGAGATTTATCTTGAAGTTTTAAGATGTTTTTTATGGTTGGGTTTTGGATACTGTGAATTTCTTTCATACACCACAAATGTATCTATTTCGCTCCAAAAAGCAAGTCATTTTTTTTTCATAATTTTAGAGTAGTTAACAACTAAAACTTATAATGATGAAAAAATGGGGATATTTTTTATCAATTATTATGTTTATAATGATTGGTAGTACAGCTTTCACACAAAAAGATTCAGAAAATCAAAACGAGTGGAGCGAATGGAAACAGACTAAATGTTTAAAGGGAATTGATTATCGAGTTAAAATGGGCAAATACGAAATGTCTCGTAGAGCTCGTAAATGGGAGCTCCAATTTAAGAACAGGTACAATGCCACAATTCACTTTAATTACAAAGCAATAAGTACAGCGCAAATTAAAGATTTTAATAGGGCTAGAACAAGCAGAAATAGAATTCATTTGGATGGGAATAGTGGTGAAACCAAGGTCTTTTCAACTTTCTTAAAAGCCAACAAGGATATTGTTGTTGATATCGTTAAAATTAGGTTTGGTCAAAAAGATATTGGAAAAAATTATTATAAATGTGATCAGAAAAAATAAAAACATAAAAAAAGGCCCTGAATTTTCAGAGCCATTTTTAATAAAATAAAAAGAAGTTATCTACTTTTTCTTTTGACCGTCATACTTTTTAGAATAACGTTTCCATAGTTTTGTTTGGTGTGTTTCTAAACTCAACTTTCTACCTTGAATAAATGCATGAGAGATAATATTTCCTCTCATATCCAACGCATCTCCTTTAGAAATGAATAGCGTAGCATCCTTACCTACAGCTAAAGTTCCTACCAAATGATCTATTCCTAATATTTTTGCAGCATTTGATGTAATCATTTTTAATGCTTCTTCTTTGTCAATTCCATGTGCAGCATAGGTACCAACATAAAATGGTAAGTTACGTGTATTCATACGTTCCATTTGCCCGTCCATACCAACAGCAACTACAATTCCTTTGTCTAATAATAGTTTTGCCAATTTGTAAGATGAATCATAATCAGAATCGTCTCCATTCGGAATTCTATGTGCTCTTTGTAAGATTACTGGAATATTGTTTTTAACCAATATATCAGCAACTTTGTGTGCCTTATCACCTCCAATAATTACCAATTTGAAACCAAACTTCTTCGCGAAACCAACAGCATCAGTAATTTCTCTTTCTCCATGCGTATGCACATATAGTTTTTTAGAACCATTTAACAATCCTTCTAAAGCGTCTAATTCTAAATTTTTAGGAGATTTAGAACCACTTAAATATATTTTTGCTTCATTGATATACTCTTCTAACCCTTTAACTGTTTTTGCATATGTTTTAGATGTTTTTGCAGCAGGATCTTCTCCTAACCACCATCTACCAAAAGTAATGCTGCTTGGCCAATTCATATGGATTCCATCATCAACTTTCATCGCTGCATCTTCCCAATTCCAAGCATCAAACTGTACAACAGAAGATGTTCCAGAAATTCTTCCACCACGTGGTGTGATTTGTCCCATTAATACACCGTTTGGGCGCATGCTTTCTACAACTTTAGATTCAGCATTGTAGGCAATTAAACTACGAATATGTGGATTCATTGATCCAATTTCTTGAACATCAACTGAAGCTTTTACAGCATCAATTTCTGCCAATCCTAAGGTAGCATTTGAGGCAATAAAACCAGGGTATACATGTTTTCCTTTGGCGTTAATAACCGTTCCAATTTTTCCAACTTTTGACTTTGAGTCTCCAACAAAAATAATTTTTCCTTTGGTTACTAAAATCAATGAGTTTTCTATTACAGTACCGTCTCCAATATGTGCAGTTGCTCCTTCAATAGTAAAAGAACCAACTTGTGCTGAGCCAGGTGTTTGCTGTGCGAAACTATTTCCAATGAATAAGAAAAATAGTAAGCTATATATAATTTGTTTTTTCATCATCTTCTTAATTTAATTCAGTTTCTTCAGTATCACAAGTAATCTCTCTTTTAACATTCTTTTTAGGAGCTTGTACTTTACCACCATTATTTTTTTCGTTCAGCATCATGTTCATTAACAAGCTACGTTCTTTTTTAACGGTTTTTCTTTGCGCTAAATCTTGCTCTAAATCAAAATAAACTGTTCCTTCAATAATGGTTGTTTGTGCTTTAGAGTAAATAGACATTGGATGACCTGTCCATAAAACTACATCAGCATCTTTTCCAATTTTAATACTTCCTACATTTTTATCTAGGTGTAATAATTTTGCAGGATTGATAGTTACCATGTTCCAAGCTTCTAATTCTGTCATCCCACCATATTTAATGGTTTTAGCAGCTTCTTGGTTCAATCTTCTTGACATTTCTCTGTCATCAGAATTGATAGCAACTGTAATTCCTTGGTTGTGCATAATAGCAGCATTAAAAGGAATCGCATCGTTTACTTCGTATTTATATGCCCACCAATCTGAGAAAGTAGAACCACCAACACCATGTGCTTTCATTTTATCAGCTACTTTATAACCTTCTAAAATATGTGTAAATGTGTTGATTCTAAAGTCGAATCTCTCAGCAACTTTCATCAACATATTAATTTCACTTTGTACATAAGAGTGACAAGTAACAAAACGTTCTTTATTTAAAATTTCAGCCAAAACTTCTAGTTCTAAATCTTTACGATATGGCTTTCCACTTTTCTTTAGAACATCATATTCTTTAGCTCTTTGGAAGTAATCTACATATACTTGTTCAACTCCCATTCTTGTTTGTGGAAATCTTCTACTTGTTGTAGAGCGCGATTGTTTTACGTTTTCTCCTAAAGCAAACTTGATAAACTTTGGTGTGTTTTTGTACACCATATTAGCAGCAGTTTCTCCCCATTTTAATTTTACAATTGCAGATCTTCCTCCAATAGGATTTGCTGAACCATGTAATAATTGAGCAGAAGTAACTCCTCCAGCTAAGTTTCTATAAATATTCATGTCTGCTGGATTGATTGCATCTTCCATAGTAACCTCGGCAACCGAATTGTGACCAGACTCATTTGAAGAAGACAGTGCAATATGTGTATGTTCATCAACAATTCCTGCTGTTAAATGTTTACCAGTTGCATCTACAACCCTTGCTCCACGAGCTCTAAGGTTTTTACCAATTTGAGCAATCTTTCCATCTTTTAATAATACATCTGTATTTTTTAAGATTCCATCTTTCTCACTTGTCCAAACGGTAGCATTCTTAAACAAAATTGTTTCTTGCTTTGGTTTAGTTGCAAATCCATAACCTACGTTAGGAAATGTGATAGGAGAAATAAATGGAGTAGTAGCTTTCTCTTTTTTCTTCTTTTTAGACCTTTTCTTTTTTACAACGCCTGCATAGGCTGTCCAAGTCGATTCATTTCCGTTTTCGTCAATTATGGTTCCTACAAAAGAATTTCTAGGTCCGGTAAGTGATCCAATAAAACGAGTAAATTTAGTGCTGTTTTCTTCGTTGTTTAAAGTAATCTGCACCCAATTATCTTTAAATGAGAATTTAGATTTTAATTTTTTAGTTCCGTTTTTAAGAACTCCTTTTTGTTTTCCTGGTGTTCCAGAAATAGTTAAGGTTAAACTCTTGTTGTTATAGCTTACTAAATATTCTCCACTAGCATCTACAAGATTCATGGCATTAATTACATGCTTGTTTCCTTGAACCCAGTTTTCATAAATTTTTGTTTTGCTGTCAAAAATGGCTCCTGATGTAACTAAAAAGTTAGCATAGCTTCCTTTTTGTAAAGTTCCAATTTCATTAGACTTTCCTAATAATTTTGCAGGAACTGTAGTTAAAGCTTCCAATGCTTTCGTTTTATTTAAACCATTTTTAATAGCTTTCTGAATGTTCTTTTGAAAACCAGCCAACGATTTTAACGAATGAGTAGAAATGGTAAACGAAACATCATTTTTAGCCAATACAGCCAAGTTAGTTGGTTCTTGATTCCATCTACGCATATCATTCAATTCTAATAGATTTGCTAAATGTGGATTTGAAACATCATATGCTTTTCTAAAATTGATTGGAACAATCATTGTAGCATTCATGTTTTTAATTTCTTGAATATTTTCATATTCAAAACCAGAACCTACAAAACTGTATTGTACACCACTTTCGTCTCCAGCTTTATCAACTCTAATTGCATTTAAGTTGTTTCCGCCAGCATCAAAAATTTGAGAAAGACCTTTGTTTGCATTTAATGCTTCTAAAGATCTGTCTTTATTTTTAGCATTTCCAGAGGCATACCAATCAGCGTCCATATATACTTGTCTAATCAAAGCGGTTTTGCCCATAAATGAGTTTGGATATACTTGTCTAGATTGTCTACTTTTACGTAAAGAAAAGTACTGAGCAGATTTTGTATCTAAGATTCTATAGGCATCGGTAGAGTTAGAGTTTAAGGCAACTAAAACACCATTTCCTCTTGCTATTCCGTCTGCACTATGTGTATTTACAACTCCGAAACCAGCTTTTAGCAATTCTTTTGCTTTTTTAGTATCGTACTTGAAATTAGCAAAGGCATTTGTTTCTGGTCTGATGTGATCATTCCAGTAATACCCTTTTCTATTTGCTTCATATTGTGTAGCTCTACTAGCACTTCTTGGTGGAGTAGGGCTTTTGACTCCAAATGTTGAATACACTTCTACAAAAGAAGGATACATTGTCTTTCCTGAAAGGTCAATTATTTTGGTTCCATTAGGAATTTTTACGTTTTTACCAACAGAGATTACTTTACCATCTTTAACAAGTAAAGTTCCTTTTTTAATAATTTGAGTTGGAGTGACATAAATTTTAGCATTGGTAAAAGCTACAGTTGTGTTTTTTGTAGTTTTAATACCAGAGTTTGTTGGGAAATATTCTTGAGAATGCACAACGATAGTACATAAAAACAAGAATAAAAGCATTGTTTTTTTCATTAGTTAGTTTGTTTTAGTTTCTAAATTTATTGAGAAGGATTTTGTTACGCGTATAAACTCACCGTTTTAACATAATTTTAAGAATTTTTAGCTCTTTTTACTTTCAGAACAAGAAATAATTAAGTCAACAACGTAATTGTAAGACTGTATTCCTTTTGTTTGTTTATTAGCTTTTAAATAAGAGTTGTATCCCTTTTTAATAAAGGGTTCAATAGGGTTTTTATATTGATTCCAAAAAGCATTGCTAGCTCTGTAATCTTTTAAAACACCTTTGTTTACAGATTTCATGGTTTCTGTAAAAACTTGCTTATCGTGTTTTCTCAATTCGGAAATTAAATAACCAAACGCCATTCTATAAGCGGCATATTTAAAGTAGATATCTTCATTTGATAAGGCTGCTAAATACCCCACAAAATTGGCTTCGTTTTCTGCTGCAAATCCAATTTGATGTGCCATTTCGTGACACACAGTAGTTGGATACCCTGTTTTGGGAATCATATCATTTACTTGTGCTTCTCCAGTGATTGGATTTAAATAACCCGAAGTTCCATTATAGGTCTGAATCAAACTCATTAAAGAGCTTTTTACAGATTTGTGTTTGTACCTAAGCTGTGGATACTCTTTTGCTAAGTTTTGATAACCAGCAATTGCTTTATAATACATTTCTTTTTGAGAAAATGGATTTTCAATTTTCAGCGTATCATTTTTACTGATGATAATATGAACTGCATTTAATTTTTTTACAATATTCTGAGTAACCGTTGTTAATTGCTCCGTGGTATATTTTGTTTGTTCAAATCCTAAGTTTTTGGCTAATGGTTCTCTAAAATAATTGAAACCCCAAAACCAGTAAAAGCATCCATATAATAAAGAGATTACAGCAAATAGTTGTAGTAGCTTTTCTATACTATTCTTAAAGCGTTCTTTGATCAATCGATATAAAAAACGGAAGAATGCAAAAATAAGAAATCCAATGAGTATGTCTCCGAATGAAAAAGGAATCCAACCAAATACAATTCGTAATAATTTACTTGTAAAAATGTAGATTCCGTTAGAATAGTAACGTTCTACAATAGAAGGGTAATTGCTAATGATTTGTACAAATCCGATTTGTAGTATAAGAATTATGGTTAAATATATATTAAGCTTTTTATTTTTCATCGATTCAAAAATAAGTAAATAATTGAATCATGAGGTGTTATTAACAGGTTAATAACATTTTAGTGAACAAAAACTGTGTATAAAGAAAATGAAAATTCTCATTCCAAGTATCAACCTAAAAAACTACATTTGTTGATATGGAGAAAACAAAATATGTGCCGGGGAAAAAGATAGATAAAACTAAAATAATTGGTTTAGAAAAAGGTAAAATACCTCCTCAAGCATTGGATTTAGAACTGGCAGTTTTAGGTGCTATGATGATTGATAAGAAAGGGATTGATGAAGTTATTGATATCTTACATCCTGAAGCTTTTTATGATAAAAGACACCAAGAAATTTATGCAGCAATCTATGCATTATTTCAAAACTCCGAGCCCACAGATTTACTAACTGTTTCTTCTCAATTAAGAAAAGACGGAAAATTAGAATTGGTAGGTGGAGATTTTTATCTAATCAACCTAACACAAAAAGTTGCTTCTTCTGCCCATATTGAATACCATGCACGTATTATTATTCAAAAATACATTCAACGTAAATTAATTTCTATTTCTAGTGATATTATAGAAAATGCCTACGATGAAACCATTGATGTTTTCGACCTATTAGACTTAGCAGAGGGAAAACTATTTGAAGTTACCCAAGGAAACTTAAAGAAAGGACCTGAAGAGGCAGAAGGACTTGTTAAGCAAGCCTTAAAGAAAATTCAAGAGATCTCTAACCAAGAAGGAATGTCTGGTTTGGAAACAGGTTTTACCAAATTAGATGCATTGACATCTGGTTGGCAACCATCGGATTTAATTATTATTGCTGCACGTCCTGGTATGGGAAAAACAGCCTTTGTAATTTCGATGGCTAAGAATATGGCTATTAAATTTAATCATCCAGTAGCAGTATTCTCTTTAGAAATGTCTTCTGTACAGTTGATTATGCGTATGATTTCTTCTGAAACAGGATTGACATCAGAAAAACTACGTAAAGGAAATTTAGAACCACACGAATGGGAACAGTTAAACGTTAAAGTGAAACAATTATCTGATGCACCTATATTTTTAGATGATACTCCATCTTTATCAATTTTCGATTTACGTGCAAAAGCACGTCGTTTGGTGTCTCAACACGGCGTAAAAATAATAGTAATTGATTACTTGCAATTAATGACAGCTGGTGGTTCTGGAGGAAATAGAGAACAAGAAATCTCTACCATTTCTAGAAACTTAAAAGCATTGGCAAAAGAATTAGCAATTCCGGTAATTGCTTTATCTCAGTTATCGAGAGCGGTAGAAACACGTGGAGGATCTAAAAGACCTCTATTATCTGATTTACGTGAATCTGGAGCGATTGAGCAAGATGCAGATATTGTATCATTTATTTTTAGACCAGAATATTACGGAGTAACGGAATGGGATGATGATGAACATACACCATGTGAAGGGCAAGGAGAATTTATTGTAGCAAAGCATCGTAATGGTGGTTTGGATAATATTAGATTAAAATTTACTGGGCATTTAGCGTTGTTCTCAGATTTAGAAGAACAAGGTAATAGTGAATTCCAATCGAGTATGAACGTATCTCCAGATCAATTCATTAGCCCGAAAGATGCCTTTGGTATCGAGGATGATGGTGGTGATGTGCCTTTTTAATTTGTCATTCCGATTATAACGGAGGAATCTGATAAGTAGTAGTTTTTTCGACTACGCTCAAAATGACAGTTAGATTCTTAAACAATTCATAAATAATATTAAATACACAATTGCTTCAACGTAATTGTGTATTTTAGTTTTCTCAAATGAAAAAACTCCTTTCTATACTCGCATTTTTACTGATAACCAATTCACTTTGGGCACAATTCATTTATATACCTATGAGTGCAGAGAATCAGAAGAATCATTTAAAAGCATACGGAATTGTATTCTATTCGTTAGAAAAAGGGATCAAAGCCAAATGGTTATTAAACTATGATGGTGGTGCATTTTTGCTAGAGAACTCAAATGCTATAATTAAAGAATGTAAAATTAGAGGTGTTTCCTATCAAGTAATTTCTGATGCCAAAGCACAAATCATTTTACAAGACATTTCTTCTCCTTCAAAAAATCAAGAAGCAGTAACTTTAGAGAAAGCACCAAAAATAGCCGTGTATTCACCAAAAGACAAAATGCCTTGGGATGATGCCGTAACAATGGTCTTGAAGTATGCCGAGATTCCGTTTGATGTTATTTATGACGAAGAAGTATTAAATGATAAACTGTTATTATATGAGTGGCTGCATTTACATCACGAAGATTTTACGGGACAATACGGTCGTTTTTACGGTTCGTTTAGAACTGCACCATGGTATATTGATCGCAAACAAAAAGCAGAAGCTTTGGCTAAAAAGTTAGGTTATGATAAGGTGTCACAAGAAAAACTAGCTGTCTCTAAAAAAATAAGAGATTTTGTAATTGGTGGCGGATTTATGTTTGCCATGTGTTCTGCAACCGATAGTTTTGATATCGCATTGTCTGCAGATGGCGTTGATATCGCTGAATCTATGTTTGATGGTGATGCTTCAGAACCTGATTATCAATCTAAATTAGATTATACAAAAACCTTTGCCTTTAAGGATTATACATTGGTTAAAAATCCAACTACTTACGAGTTTTCTTCTATAGATATGACACGTAAACGTAGAATCCCGAAAACATCAGATTACTTTCATTTACAAGAATATTCAGCAAAATGGGATCCTGTTCCAACCATGTTAACCCAAAACCATACACAATTGGTAAAAGGGTTTATGGGACAAACTACTTCTTTTGATAGAAACTCCGTAAAACCAACCGTTTTGGTAATGGGAGAAAATAGAGTGAATAGAGAAGCGCGTTATATTCACGGAACCAAAGGAAAAGGAATGTTTACCTTTTATGGTGGCCATGATCCAGAAGATTATACGCATAGAGTAGGAGACCCAAAAACCGAATTGGATTTACATCCAAATTCACCAGGCTATCGTTTAATCTTAAACAATGTGTTGTTTCCAGCAGCGAAGAAGAAGAAACAAAAAACGTAATGCTCGCAATTGCTTTTATTTTGCCTATTTCTTTTTAGGTTTTTTCTTATACTTGACAGATAAATAATCGTCTAAATATTTTTTATCTAAGGCGTCATTATCTTTGTATTTAACACGAACTTCTTTAAATTTTTTATGCATTTCTTCTTGCACTTCAGCATATGCAGCATCGTCATACACATTGTGCATTTCAGTTGGATCTTTTTCTAAATCGTACAATTCCCATTTTTCATAATCATAATAGAAATGAATCAGTTTGTAGCGATCCGTTCTTACACCATTATGTCTCGCAACATTATGTTCCCCTGGATATTCATAATAGGTATAATAAATGGCGTCTCTCCAGTCTTTTGCTTTTCCTTTTACCAATTTCCTAATCGATTCTCCTTGTATTTCTTTGGGAATGTCAATTCCTGCATAGTCTAAGAAAGTAGGTGCGAAATCTAAATTTTGAACCATTTTATTGAGTACAGTTCCTGGGGTAATTTCTTTTGGATATTTTATCAAAAGAGGTGTTCTAAAAGATTCTTCATACATAAATCGTTTATCAAACCAGCCATGTTCTCCTAAGTAGAAACCTTGATCTGAAGTATAGACTACAATGGTATTTTCAGAGAGTCCGTTTTCATCTAAATAGTCCAAAATTTCGCCAACACCATCATCTACAGATTGAATGGTACGTAAATAATCTTTCATATAGCGATCGTATTTCCACAACGCCAATTCCTTCCCAGATAGGTTATCTTTTTTAAATTTCTTAATGATGGGTTTATAATATGCATCCCAAGCAGATTTTTGTTCTGCATCCATGCGGTTGTACATAGATTGAGCATACTTTCTGTATTTGGTTTTTATCTCTCCTTTTTCATCCAACATCTTTAAATCATAGACCAAATCCATGTCTTTGTCAATGCCCATTTCGTGTGCAGCTGCTGCTTTACGTCCCTTATAGTTGTCAAAGAAGTTTGCTGGAGGCGAAAAAGTCTTATCGTCAAACAGTGTCATGTGTTTTTTTTCTGGCATCCAAGTTCTATGTGGTGCTTTTTGGTGGTATAATAATAAAAAAGGTTTGTCTTGTTCTCTTTTGTTTTTTAGCCAATTTAAGGCAATATCAGTAGTGATTTTAGTAACATAACCAGAGATTCTTTTGACGACACCATTTTCAAGAAAATCGGGATTGTAATATTGTCCTTGACCAGGCAATACATTAGAATAATCGAATCCCTGTGGCAAACCATCCATATGAATTTTTCCAATCATGGCCGTTTGATATCCTGATTTTTGTAAAGACTTAGCAAAGTTATCTTGGTTCCAATCAAAAGATTGAATGTTGTCTACTTTTCCATTAATATGGCTATGTTTTCCAGTAAGCATTACAGCTCTACTAGGAGCACAAATAGAATTCGTAACAAAAGCTCGGTTAAAAATGGCTCCTTCTTTAGCTATTCTATCAATGTTAGGTGTAGAGTTTAAGTCATATCCGTAGGCACTAATGGCTTGGTAGGCATGATCATCACTCATGATAAATACAATGTTGGGTTTTTTAGCGTCTGAGTGTTTTTCTGCGTTTTTACAGGAGATGATTGTAGCAATACTACAGATTCCAATTATTTTAAATAAATTACTTTTCTTCATGCTATTGTTATTCATTATTGTCTGATAAAACTCCCTTCTTCATAAGTCAATTATTTATTGTTTCTCAAACTCTTTAATAAAAAAAGAAGGTCTAATTCCTGTATTTTTATAAAAGGCTTTCGAAAAAGATTCGGTCGTATTAAAACCAACTTCATAAGCAATGGCTTTAATACTGTATTTTCTGAATATCAAATCTGTTTTTAATTTTTCAACCGTGTAATTAATACGTAATTCATTAATATAGCTGTTAAAAGATTTTCCTTTGTACTGGTTGATAAGCTGAGATAAGTACTTGGAATTTGTTTCAAATGTCTTCGCTAAGCTTGATAGTGTAATTTCTGAAGAAATATAGTCATGGTTATTTTCAAACTGCTCTAAAAAATCTAGGATATTTTCAACGGTTTCTCTAGGAATCGCAGTTTCTTTCTTAACAACCATTTTCTCTTTTGGAGTTACTTCTTGAATTGGAAACTTCATTAACTCTTGAAATCGGTTTTTATATGATTTTCTTTTCTTGCTTTGATGAATTAGAAAAAAAGAAAGTATAAGAGCCAATGTACTGATACCAACTACCCATTTCTTTGTAGAAGATAATTGGCTTTTAAGTCGGTTTTCTATGAGTTTCTTTTCTGCTAAAAGATTAGGAATGTCATAATTGTCTTTTAAGACCTTACTGATGTTTTTTGATCTAGCATTTAAAATACTGTCTACTCTAATGTATTTGTTAATGTATTCTAATTGTTTACTATCATTATTTTTCTCTTTGTAATAGTTTGCTAAGAATTTATAGGCAGGTTTTTGACTTTTGTAATAATAGCCGGTCTTTTGAAATATAGAGTCCGTTTTTTTATAATATTTAATACTGCTTTCTGCTTTTTTTAACTTGTGGTATGTATTGCCTAGGGATAAATAAATAAGTGATAAAGTATAATAATTTTCATCAGCTGCTATTTTGGGAATAGATTTTTTGATGCTGTCTATAGCTGTAGAATAATTCTTTTTTATTAATTCTAAACGTCCAAAATTGTATAAGGAATATCCATATAGAATTGAATCACGATATTTTAAAGATAATGACTTCATCTTTTTATTATAAAAAAGGGCAGAATCATATAATTTTAAGGATCTATATGTGTTTGATATATTCAGAAGTAAAGAATAATAATTATTAATATTATTGTTGTTTATCTCTCTCTTTTCTAAGTAACTATACGACTTTTTAAATAAAATCAAAGCATTTTCTATTTCACCGTTTCTAATTTTAGACATACCTAGTCTAGTTTGGTTTAAACTTTTTAATGAATCATTTTTGTTTAGTAGTATAGCATTCTGCATTAACAAGTAATTCTTTAGAGCAATTTCTTTATTCCCTTTATGAAAGTAAAAATCTCCTTTTCTAAAATATGAATATGCAGGATAAAAATTGTTTTTTGTTTGCTTTGTAATTTTAATAATATGGTCCCAATAGCTAACAAAATGAGTCGAATCCTTTGTGATGTCACTTAAATAATAATAACCTTCACCAGTTTCAATTGTGTCTTTTTCTCTTCTCCCTTTTTCAACATAATAATTAGCATACAAAACAGCCTTCAAAGAATCTGGTTTTGCAGCATAGAATTTATCAGATAATTGATCAAAAGTATAGTTTGCTAAGGTATCTTTTTTTGTTATAGCTTGCCCATAACTAGTAGACATGGTAATTAAAAAGAAGATTCCAGTTATAAAAACCCGAAAGACTAGTTGATTTATTTTCATAGAAAACTTTAATACAGTAAAAATAGAAATTAAATCACAAGAGTGTTAATTTCTTTAAAGAATTATTCAGGTGTTTATACCTGTTATAGGGAAATAGTTGCACGATATTCATGAATCTTGGTTAGGGTTTATTGCTTTCAGGCAGTAACTTTCTTTTATTTGATTGAGAATTAGAAAGGGTTCAGAATTCAATATACCTAGTACTCCTAAAACGGGAAACTTGCTTGATGAAAAAGAGAACGTATGAATTGAACCCTTTTTTTATTTTTTCCAAAAAAAAACTACTGATTTAATTGTGGATAAAAACTTAAAATAGGTATTTGTTAAAACCATTTAATAACCTACTTTTGCCATCAACAAACAAAACACAACATGTCTACAACAGTACAACGCTTAGAAATTTTTACTCAACAAGTTAGAAGAGATATTTTGCGCATGGTTCATGCAGTAAGTTCAGGTCATCCAGGAGGTTCTTTAGGATGTGCAGAATTTATTACTGCATTGTATCAAGAAGTAATGGAATACTCAACTGAGTTTAATATGGACGGAACCAATGAAGATTTGTTCTTCTTGTCTAACGGACATATTTCTCCTGTATTTTATAGTGTGTTAGCACATTCAGGATTCTTTCCCGTTGAAGAATTAGCAACATTTAGAAAATTAAACACGCGTTTACAAGGGCATCCAACTACACATGAAGGTTTACCAGGAATTAGAATAGCTTCTGGTTCTTTAGGACAAGGGATGAGTGTTGGTATTGGAGCTGCAGAAGCAAAGAAATTAAACAACGATTCTCGTTTAGTATATACATTACATGGTGATGGTGAATTGCAAGAAGGTCAGATTTGGGAATCTGCAATGTATGCTTCTGGTAAAAAAATAGACAACTTAATTTCTACTGTTGATTTAAACGGAAAGCAAATTGATGGAGCTACTGACGATGTATTACCAATGGGAAGCATCAGAGCAAAATTTGAAGCTTTTGGATGGGATGTATTAGATGTGAAAAAAGGAAATGACATTGCTTCAGTTGTAGAAGGTATAACAGAGGCGAAATCTAGAACTGGAAAAGGAAAACCAGTATGTATCTTATTGTATACAGAAATGGGGAACGGTGTTGACTTTATGATGGGAACTCACGCTTGGCACGGTAAAGCACCTAGTGATGCTCAATTAGAAGATGCATTGGCTCAAAATCCTGAAACTTTAGGAGATTATTAAATTGTCATTCTGAGCATAAGCGAAGAATCTAAGATATATAAACCTGTACTTTTTGTGCAGGTTTTTTTTATGATTTATTTCACGTTTCATAAAAAACCAATTGTAAGTAAACAACTATCTTTACGTCTGTAGATAAAAATCTAAGAATATATGAAAATAGGGATCGTTTGTTACCCAACATTTGGTGGAAGTGGAGTTGTTGCAACTGAGTTAGGAATGGCTTTAGCTGATAATGGACATGAGGTTCATTTTATAACGTACAATTTACCAGTTCGATTAGATTTCATCTCTCATAACCTACATTTTCATGAAGTAATGATGGAAGAATATCCGTTATTTCAATACCAACCCTACGAATTGGCATTATCTACGAGAATGGTAGAGGTTGTTCAAAAACATGGATTGGAAATAGTACATGTACATTATGCAATTCCACATGCATATGCAGCCTATATGGCAAAGCAAATGCTAAAAGAAAAAGGAATTGATATTAAAGTAGTAACTACCTTACATGGTACAGATATTACTTTGGTTGGTAGTCATCCAACTTATAAAACAGCAGTAGAATTTAGTATTAATAATTCTGATGTTGTAACCACGGTTTCTAAGAGTTTAAAAGAAGACACATTACGATTGTTTAATATTACGAATGATATTAAGGTAATTCATAATTTTATCGACATAGAAAAGTACGATAAAGCCCATGCAAAAGATTGTCAACGAATAGCATTGGCTAAACCAGAAGAAAGAATACTAACACATATTAGTAATTTTAGACCCGTTAAAAGAATTGACGATGTGATTAAAACATTTGCGATTGTTCGTAAATCAATTGCGGCAAAACTATTAATGGTTGGTGATGGTCCAGAAAGAAGTATGGCAGAGCAATTGGTAAAAGATTTAGGGATAAAGAATGATGTTATTTTCTTAGGAAATAGTTCTGAAGTAGCTGAATTGTTATGTTATACTGATGTGTTTTTATTACCATCAGAAACGGAGAGTTTTGGTTTGGCAGCATTAGAAGCTATGGCAGCAGAAGCAGCCGTTATTTCTACAAATACTGGTGGATTACCAGAAGTAAATGAACACGGGGTTACGGGGTATTTAAGTAACATTGGTGATGTTGAAGATATGGCTAACAATGTGCTGAAAATTGTTAAGGACGATGCAACTCTATTACAGTTTAAACAAAACGCGAGAGAGCATACAAAACAATTTTCATTAAACAATATTTTGCCTGTGTACGAAGAGATTTACGAATCTTTACTAGAAAAAGTGAATTAAGAAGTGTAGTATTTGATACTGTCAACTATCATTTCTGTAGTTACTTTGCAATCAATCTCTGTTTTCTCTAAATCACTTAACAAGACAAAATTTACCTGTCCGCCAACATTCTTTTTATCATGTTTTAAAAAGGCTAAAATTGAAGGGAAATCTTCTTCTAAAATGGTCGTTTTTTCATAGATCTTGAGTGTCATTTCTTTTAGCTCTTTTAAATCTTGTTCAGGGAAACCAAACAATTTTGTAGAGATGTAAGATTCTGCAACCATACCAATAGCAATTGCTTCTCCATGAGTTAAGTTTTCTTTATACTCAGAGTCTAAAAAATAAGATTCTATTGCATGACCAATTGTATGCCCAAAATTTAAAATTTTACGGAGATTATTTTCTTTAGGATCTTTTAAAACAACTTCGTTTTTGATTTCTATAGAACGGTGAATCAAATCAACAATATTCACGTCAGAGGTGTCTTTTATGTGCTGATATAAACTCACATCATACGTCAACCCATATTTAATAATTTCTGCAACACCAGATCTAATTTCTCTAGGTGTAACAGTTTCTAAATAATTGGCGTCAACCAATACCAATTCTGGATTTGCAAACAAACCAATTTGGTTTTTTAACACGCCTAAATCAACACCCGTTTTTCCACCAACAGAAGCATCAACCATACTTAATAACGTCGTTGGAATATTAACAAAATCAATTCCGCGTTTGTATGTAGAAGCCACAAAACCACCTAAATCAGTAATTACACCACCACCTAAAGTAATTAGCAAACTTTTTCTATCAGCATTCAGTTCTGTTAGTGCATTCCAAACACCAGTACAAGTCTCTAAGTTCTTGTTAATTTCTCCAGATTCAATTTCTATTACTTCAATTGGGCAATCAACAGCTAATAAAGGAATAAATTTCCCATAACAATGTTCATGGGTGTTTTCATCAACTAAAATAAAAATAGAAGAGTAGGAATTTGAACTAATTAATGTGTTTAATTCTTGGTATCCTTTTTCATTAAAATGGACAAAATAGTTAGCTGCTTTAATTGATTTCATTAGGTGCAAATTAAGTATGCAAATTAAGTAGAAAAAATTGAATTATATACTCTTTAAACTTATCTTTGTTACGTAAAATTTGAATCCATTATCTATGAAACTTTTTGATAATACAGAAGTAGCTTTTTCGTTAAAATCTGATTCGCAATTGGAGCGAGCATTTTTTCTATTTAAAATGATAGAAAGTCAGCCATTAGTAAGAATAGGAACCGTAGTAACCAACTTTGCTTTAAAGGCGCGTTTACCAGTTGAGGGATTGATACGATCTACTGTATTTGACCATTTTTGTGGTGGAGTTACAGAAGAAGATTGTTTGCCAAACATAGAGAAAATGTACACGAAAAATGTACACGCAATTTTAGACTATTCTGTAGAAGGGAAAGAAACTGAAGCGCAATTTGATCATGCATTAGAAAAAACCTTAACAACCATTGACTTTGCTCATGAAAATAAAGCAATTCCGTTTGCTGTTTTTAAACCAACAGGATTTGGGCGTTTTGCGTTGTATCAAAAAATTACAGAAGGTGAGGAGTTAACTGTTGAAGAGAAATCTGAATGGATTACTGTTGTTAATCGCTATCATACTGTTTGTAAAGTAGCTTTAGAAAAAGATGTTCCATTGTTAATTGATGCTGAAGAAAGTTGGATGCAAGAAGCTGCTGACAATCTTATTGAAGAACTGATGGAAATCTACAACAAAGAAAAAGCAATTGTTTTTAGTACACTTCAAATGTATCGTCATGATAGAATGGAGTATTTAGAAGGATTGTACAAGAGAGCTCAAGAAAAAGGATACCACATCGGAATGAAAGTTGTTCGTGGTGCTTATATGGAGAAAGAAAGAGAAAGAGCAGAAGAGAAAGGGTACGATTCTCCAATTTGTGTAGACAAAGAAGCTACAGATGTTAATTATGATGCAGCAATTCTATACATGATAGAAAAACCTAATATGGCATTGTTTGCTGGTACTCATAATGAAGATAGTTCTTATCTAGTAATGGAATTGGCTAAAAAGCATAACATTGCTCTAAATGATAATCGCTTATGGTTTGGGCAGTTATTTGGAATGAGTGATCATATAAGTTTCAATTTATCTAAAGAAGGATATAATGTTGCGAAATACGTTCCTTTTGGGCCTGTAAGAGATGTGATGCCATACTTAATAAGAAGAGCAGAAGAGAACACTTCGGTTGCTGGACAAACTAGTAGAGAGTTAGGGTTGATAAAAGCAGAGAAGAAACGTAGAAAATAATTGTGAGTACTACAGTACAAGAAATAAAAGTAAGCATACAAAAGAATAAGAAACGACTAGCTAAAGAACTTCAAGAAAGCAAAGAGCTAGTCGTTTTATTAAAAAAATCTACCTACAAAAAACTTTCTAATGATGAGAAAGTAAAGGTAAAAGAACAGTTGTTAGATATTTGTAAAGGCATTCCGGCTTTTGCGATATTTATGTTGCCTGGAGGCGCACTCTTATTGCCTTTATTGATCAAATTGATTCCAGATATTTTACCAAGTGCCTTTAAAGAAGACACGAAAGAAATTGATATAGATTAGCGTTAAAAAACTAATCATCTTAGAAACTTCAAAATACCAATTAAAAACACTACTTTTGCAGCTTCAAAATAAGCAAGCATGCAACCAATTAGAAATATCGCTATTATAGCCCACGTAGATCACGGAAAAACAACCTTAGTTGATAAGATTATCGACCAAGCAAAAATCTTAGATGATCGTAAAGAACGTACTGATTTGTTATTAGATAATAACGACTTAGAACGTGAAAGAGGAATTACAATTCTTTCTAAAAACGTATCAATAAACTATAAAGGAACAAAAATCAATGTAATTGATACACCTGGTCACGCCGATTTCGGAGGTGAAGTAGAGCGAGTATTAAAAATGGCTGATGGTGTTTTATTATTGGTTGATGCATTCGAAGGACCTATGCCACAAACTCGTTTTGTATTAGGGAAAGCCTTAGAATTAGGATTAACACCTATTGTTGTTGTAAATAAAGTAGACAAAGAAAACTGTACTCCTGATTTAGTTCATGAAAAAGTTTTCGATTTAATGTTCGCTTTAGAAGCTACTGAAGAGCAATTAGACTTTGCTACAGTTTATGGTTCTGCAAAGAACAATTGGATGAGTACTGATTGGAAAAACGAAACAGACAATATCATTCCTTTATTAGATGCTGTTTTAGAATCTATTCCAGAAACTAAATACAACGAAGGAACTCCACAAATGCAAATTACTTCTTTAGACTTTTCTTCTTTTACAGGAAGAATTGCTATCGGACGTGTATTTAGAGGAGATTTAGAAGTAGCTAAAGATTACATGTTATGTAAGGCAGATGGTACTACTAAAAAAGTAAGAATTAAAGAATTGCACGTATTCGAAGGAATGGGTAAGGTTCAAGTAGATAAAGTGCCTTGTGGAGATATTTGTGCTATTACAGGTATTGATGGTTTTGAAATTGGTGATACTATTGCTGATTTAGAAAACCCAGAAGCATTACCAAGAACAGAAATTGACCAGCCTACAATGAGTATGTTGTTTACAATTAACAATTCTCCATTCTTTGGTAAAGAAGGTAAATACGTTACTTCTCGTCACTTAAGAGACAGATTATTTAAAGAATTAGAAAAGAATTTAGCTTTAAAAGTTGAGACTACTGATTCTGAAGATAAATTCAACGTTTTTGGACGTGGAGTATTACACTTATCTGTATTGATTGAAACAATGCGTAGAGAAGGATATGAATTACAAGTAGGTAGACCACAAGTAATTATTAAAATGATAGATGGTAAGAAACATGAGCCAATGGAAACATTGTCTATTGATGTACCAGAAGAAGCTGCTTCTAAGGCTGTAAACTTAGTTTCTTTACGTAAAGGAGACTTAATGATTATGGAGCCTAAAGGAGATTTACAACACTTAGAATTTACAATTCCTTCAAGAGGATTGATTGGTTTAAGAAACAGAATCTTAACTGCAACTGCAGGTACAGCAATTATCAACCATAGATTTAGTGAGTACGGACCTTATAAAGGTGATTTTACTGAAGATATTAAAGGAGCAATTGTTTCTTCTGCAGCTGGTAAAGCAACTGCGTATGCATTAAACCGTTTACAAGATAGAGGTCGTTTCTTTATTGATATCAACCAAGAGATTTATATTGGTCAAGTAATTGGAGAAAACTCTAAGTCAGAAGATATGGCTGTAAACTTAATTAAAGGAAAGCAATTAACAAACATGCGTAAATCTGGTACAGATGATGCTATGAAAATTGCACCGAAAGTAGATTTCTCTTTAGAGGAAAATATGGAATACATCAAAACTGATGAATATTTAGAGGTAACTCCAGAAAGCTTACGTATGCGTAAAATTACTTTTAAAGCATAATAAACTTTTTATAGAATATAAAAAAAACGTCACTTTTTAGTGACGTTTTTTGTGTTTAAACATTTTATCTTTACAACATGGGTAATTTTAAAGAATTTTTTGAAGCATTGCAGCAAAGTGTTAGAGATGATGAGTTTGTGAAACTAACCTTAAGCAAACCAATCAGAAAAAGTGAAGGTTTGCTAAATGTATATCTGCGCTTGATTGTGATTGAAGGCAAAGAAATTTTTGAATTTAAATATCGCTATGCGGATACAAATGAATTTAAACAGTTTTCTTTAAAAGAAGCCATGTCTGAAATGGAAACATTACTGATGGAAACTTTTAGAACCGGAACCTTATTTACTTTGAGTTATGACTTATTAGTGATGGTTTCTAAAAAGAAACAAGTTTCTTGCAGAGATACTGCACCAAGTTTTAGAAATAAATTACCTGAAATCCCAAGAGAATAATAAATAGTCACTTATTTTTGTCCCTATGAATAATTTTCAACAATTAAATGAAGCGGTACGTCAAAGTGTAATAGCTGCTAATTTTGTAAAGCTAACCTTAAGTAAACCAATCAGAAAAAGTGATGAGTTGCCAAATGTGTATATCAGATTGATAAAGATTAAAGAAGCCGATTTGTTTCAGTTTACTTATCATTATACTACCAATGATAAAGTAAAGAATTATACACTAAAAGAAGCAATTGCCGAATTGGAAGTCTTATTGCAAGAGAACTTTAGAGCCGCAACCTTGTTTACATTGGCAAATGATTTGTTGGTCTTTATTTCTAAAAAGAAGAAAGTTACTTATAAAGAAAATATTGCAAGTTTTAAGAATAAGTTACCAGAAACTCATGATAAACCCAAAGAGCGTTTAGCAGAGGCTGGAAGTTATTTGCATCATTTAGGAATTACCGATACAAACGGAAAAGTCATTCATAAAATGGCAGATAAATACCGTCAAATCAATAAATACTTAGAGATTATTGAAGGATTACTTAAATCTACCAAACTACCCAAACAGATCAATATTGTTGATATGGGTTCTGGAAAAGGCTATTTAACCTTTGCTTTGTATGATTATTTAGTCAACACAAAGAAGTTCAATGCTACTGTTACAGGAATCGAATTACGTAAAGAACTAGTTGATTATTGTAATGATATTGCAAAGAAATCAGACTTTAAGAACTTGTCTTTTGTAGCGCAATCCATTCAAGAGTATGACAACAACAAAATTGATATTTTAATCGCCTTACACGCTTGTGATACAGCAACAGACGATGCCATTTATAAAGGATTGGTTTCTAAAGCCGAATTGATTATTTGTGCACCGTGTTGTCACAAACAAATCCGTCAGCAAGTAAAAGGAAAAGAGCAGGAGAGTCCGTTATTAAAATACGGAATCTTCAAAGAACGTCAGTTCGAAATGGTAACAGATACCATCCGTGCTTTAATTCTAGAGAAAAACAATTACAATACCAAAGTATTTGAATTTATTAGCAACGAACATACACGTAAAAATGTAATGTTGGTTGGAACAAAATCATCTAAAAAGAATGATGTTTCGAGAGTTGAAACAAGGATTAAAGAGTTAAAAGAGACGTATTTAATCGAGGAACATTATTTAGAAACACTTATATAGCACTAGTAATTAGTAGTTTAGACGAGTGTTTTTGAGAAGTTTGTTGAATATTTGTTTTTTGTTTAAGTATAATTAGGATATTAAATAATAAATGACAAATATTTGTAGCATCAAAAAACAAGACATGAATTTTATTCAATTTAACCATCATCATTTTCATATTTGCACTCAAGCGAACTGAAAATGTATTGAATAAAAAAAC
>Ga0209395_1000389_pt1 | contig 64848 bp, 51 predicted proteins | sample GOMGulsemesocosm_3_FD_184635 | JGI IMG/M metagenome (GOLD analysis project Ga0209395, IMG submission 184635) | Methane-oxidizing microbial communities from mesocosms in the Gulf of Mexico - GOM9D Gulf of Mexico (SPAdes) (version 2) | ecosystem: Environmental > Aquatic > Marine > Cold seeps...
CAATAAACAAGTACCAAAAGAGTACCTTATAAACAAAAGTAATAAATAGTCCTTCCCTTTCTCTCGACATAGCCAATCCATTAGTTATTGAAAAACAAAACCTTGAACATAATTCAAGATTACCTATACCCGTTCCACCTGAAGATGCTGGATTCAGCTGGAATTATAAACGCCTTTAGGCAAGGCATTGATTGAAGAGAATGCTTGTTCAGGAGAATGTGCTCCTGCATTCTCTAATAAGCTGCATCCTTGCATCGTCCTTGTCGAAATCAATAACGTTGCATAAAGCGTTTATAAACCAGTCCTTGGGGGGGAAAACTGAGTAAAACATACTCGTCGTTACATTTGTTTTTAAGGGAGCAACCATTAACAAAAAATGTGTCTCGATTATGATTCGCTCAGATTTCCTGAAACGAGCATCTTCAAGTGGCACGGGTATATGACTACTTTTACCTTATAAAGCTCAACAAAAGTAGCCTTTTATGTTTACATTTATAATATTCATTCTATAATGATTAGATTGAGCTTAAAGCTTAATAAGGGCAAATCTAATGAAAGTTAGAGACGCAAAGTTACCGGTCTAACGGGAAACCTATGATAGCGGGACTGCCAAATTTAGATATAGTGGGGGCTTATCTTCATTCGATAATTCACTATCTGTTTCTTCCGTTTTCTTTGCGTGGCCCCTCCCCCCCCTAACTTAGTTATTTCCTAATTATAGTCCGTAATTATTAAATCAAAATTTACAATTATTGTTGTGACTTAAACTTACATCGAGCCAAACACAAAATGTCCTGCGCTAGGCCCTTATCACTGTAAACTGAAAATATTATTTCATTTTCCAGCAAGAGATTTTTGGTTTCTAACATAATCGGTTACTACATTATCCAACATAGATAATGGCATTGAACCATGTTTGAGTAATTGATCATGAAAATCGCGTAAATCAAAGTCTTCCGCTAAAACTTTTTCAGCTTCTTTTCGTAAGCGTTTAATCGTTAACTCACCTATTTTGTATGATAATGCTTGCCCTGGCCATGAAATATATCTATCTATTTCCGTTTTTACATTATGCAATGATAATGCTGTATTACGGGCTAAAAAGTCCATTGCCTGCTCTCGACTCCAGCCTTGGGTATGCATTCCAGTATCAACAACTAGTCGACAAGCCCGCCACATTTCATAAGTTAAACGGCCAAAATTATGATAAGGGTCATCATACATACCCGCTTCTATTCCTAAGTATTCTGAATATAAGCCCCAGCCTTCACCAAAAGCAGAAATATAAGTTCTATTTCTAAACTTAGCAACGTTACTCATTTCTTTTGCTAATGATATTTGTAAGTGATGTCCTGGTACAGCTTCATGTAAAGTCAGTGCCGTTAAAACATAAAGCGGTCTACGATCAAGCCTATAGGTATTTACCCAATAATTTCCAGGTTGGTCATCTCGTGATGACCCTGCATAACGACCCGTGGTATATTTAGGCGCTATATTCGCAGGCACTGCCATAACACCGTATGGCGTTCGTGGTAATGTTTTAAATAATTTGGGTAACTTAGCATCCATTTTCTTAGCAATAAACGACGCTTCTTTTAATAGTTCTGTTGGTGTCGATGCATAAAACTGAGGGTCTGTACGTAAAAACTGGACAAACTCACTAAAAGTCCCATCAAAGTTAACTTGTTTGATTACCTCATCCATTTCAGCTCTAATACGTTTTACTTCTGTCAGCCCTTGTTTATGGACTTGCGCTGCAGTCAAAGGCAAGGTGGTATAATGCTCTAACCTATTTTGATAATATTTTTTACCATTAGGTAAAGAGCTAGCCGCAATATTGTTACGGGCTTTTGGCTGATATTCATTAACCATAAAGTCATAATAAGCTTTATAGGCTGGCATAACTTTTGTTTTTAGTAATTGTCGGGCCTCTCGCTGGAGCTTATTCTTTTCATTTAGACTAATAAAGTCAGACATATTATTAAACGGTGTGTAGTAGCCACTTAGTGTTACATCTTCTTTGATATAAGCGAGTATTGACTGTTCAAATCCTTCAAGCACAACTTTAGGCTGACTTATTTTCTCTTTAAGACCTTTTTTCATCCAATCAGTTTGTTGAGAAAAATAACGTGGTAACGCTGCTAAGCGTGATAAATAATCTTGATAGTCTTTAACTGTTTTAAAATCGACTTGTTTTGAAATACTTGCGATCCAAACATGAAAGCCAGACTCTGCCGTAAGCGGCATATAGTGTTCTTTGTTGGTATAACTATCTAGTTTGTTTTTCAAATTATAGGAGAGTACCGAAAAATTAATCTGATTTTCTTGTGTTAACTTTTCATTATCTAATGCAGTCAACTGTTGATATATAGCCAAACGTTTTTGGTATTGCGACAATAGAAAGTCGGCTGATAGGTCAGGTAACTTAGCATTATTACCCAGTATCTTCGGCTGATTAAATGGGCTTGAATCTAAATAGAAGGCTTCATGAATTTCGATAACATTGGCTAACCTTTCATCTTCACTACTACTCTGTTCGGCTAAATTAGTAGCATAACTGAAATTCATTAGAGCGAAATTAGCCAGTAAAAGCGCTAGATAAGTGGCGACGTTTTTCATTGTACTTACTCAAAATAGGAAGGGGCATGATAATAACCATTTAAATATACTCATGCCATAAGTAAACCATAGCTAAATGTTAACAATAACATTTAGCTATAATTTGAAGAATAGTTCTCTATAAACTTTCAGCTCCGCAATAGATTCTTTTATATCATCTAAAGCTAAATGCGCGCCTGTTTTAACAACCGACTCCAGAACTTCTGGCTTCCAACGCCTAGCGAGTTCTTTTATAGTGCTAACATCTAGATTACGGTAATGGAAGTGATCTTCAAAATCTGGCATATATTTATTAATAAAACGCCTATCTTGACCAATACTATTACCGCACATGGGTGATTTACCTTGAGGTACCCACTCTTTCACAAAAGCTAAACTTTGCGCTGTTGCTTGATCTAGGCTGACTATACTATCTCGGCAGCGTTGCGTTAACCCTGACTTTCCATGATGTTCAATGCACCACTGACTCATATTGTCTAACACATCATCGCTTTGACTAATCGCAAATATAGGCCCTTGCGCTAAAACATTTAAATGACTATCAGTAATAATGATAGCGATTTCCAAAATAACATCCTCAGCTGGCTCTAGCCCTGTCATTTCTAGATCAAGCCAAATTAAATTACTGTCATTACCCGCCATAAACTTCCCTTAAAAAAATGCACAAGCATTCGTATATAATTGTTAGTATAATACGCCAGAACCAAGTCGGGTCAAATTAAATGTTGGATCAAATAAAATCGTATGAATAAGTCACGTGGCTAAGGTAAAAAAACTGACCAAAGGTCAGCAAAGACGCATTAAAGCGAATCATGATAAAAAGTTGCAAGGAAAAAGCACTAAAAGTAAAGATAAAGTGCAATGGGATGATGATCAATTAGGAGCTCCCCAGCAAGGCGTCATTATCAGTCGATTTGGCCAGCATGCGGATGTAGAAAACGAGCATGGGGAGATATTTCGCTGTAATTTACGTCGCTCCATCGCCTCACTTGTCTGTGGAGATAAAGTATTGTGGCGACTCGGCAAAGAGACTCAACACAGTATCACTGGCATAATAGAAGCAGTGCATGAACGAGGTTCGGTATTAAGTCGTCCTGATGTTTATGATGGCGTTAAACCTATTGCAGCGAATATTAGTCAGATTCTTATTGTTTCATCAGTGTTACCTGTTTTTAATAGCGATATTATTGATCGTTACTTAGTTGCTGCAGAACAAACAGGAATTACGCCCGTAATAGTACTAAATAAAACTGACTTATTAGACAGTATAAGTACTGACGAACAAGATAAAATAGCTGAGCAATTAAAAATATATCAAGATATTGGTTATCAAGTGCTTTATGCAAGTAGTAAGTCTCGTGATGGCATTAGTGAACTAAAAGTTCAACTTGCACAGCATACCAGTATTTTTGTTGGTCAATCAGGTGTTGGAAAATCAACTTTAGTAAATGCCCTCATGCCTGATTTAGGTCTATTAACAAAAGAAGTATCAGAAAATTCGGGCTTGGGCCAACATACCACGACTGTAGCACGCTTATACCATTTCAATGACGGTGGGGATTTAATTGACTCACCAGGTATTCGTGAATTTGGTTTATGGCATTTAACGCCCGAACAAGTTTGTCATGGTTTTATAGAGTTTTCTAAATTTCTTGGTTTGTGTAAGTTTAGAGACTGTAAACATCAAGCAGATCCTGGTTGTGCTCTAATAGCTGCAGGAAAGAGTGAAGAAATCACTCCTGCTCGCCTAGCAAGCTTTCAGCGAATATTAGCTAGCCTCAATGATAATAAATTAACATCACGTTTTAATGATTAAGGAAAAATGAGTGTCTTCAAAAAATAGTGTAAGCGATACAATTAAAATCACCTTTCAGTACATCATGCCTAAACATGCCATTTCACGTTTAGTCGGCAAGTTAGCTGCTGCAAAAATGGGTTGGTTAACCACTAAGCTTATCAGCATGTTTATTAAGGCTTATGGCATTAATATGAATGAAGCAAAGCTAAAAAAAGCAAGTGACTTTGATACTTTTAATGATTTTTTCACCCGTGAATTAGAAGCAGGCGCTAGAACCATTGATGAAAATGAAAAGACACTGTGTTACCCAGTAGATGGTGCAATCAGCCAACAAGGTGACATTGTAGACGGTCAACTAATTCAAGCAAAAGGTTTCAACTATAGCTTAACGTCTTTGCTCGGTGGTGATGAACAAACAGCAGCACCTTTTCAAGGAGGCACGTTTTCTTGTATTTACCTAGCACCCAAAGATTATCACCGTATTCACATGCCAATAGCTGCAACCTTACGCGAAATGGTTTATGTTCCTGGTGAGTTGTTTTCAGTTAACCCGCTTACCGCTCAAAATGTACCTGATCTTTTTGCTCGAAATGAGCGTGTTGTAGCTATTTTTGATACTGAAATGGGCGAGCTAGCCATGGTTTTGGTCGGCGCAACGATTGTTGCAAGTATTGAAACAACTTGGGCTGGAACGGTCACTCCGCCAGCGGGTAAGGATATATTCAGATGGCAATACCCTAAAGATGGCGCTGACGCTATTACCTTCGCAAAAGGTGATGAAATGGGCCGTTTTAAGCTAGGTTCGACCGTTGTTAGCACCTTTGCTCCTAAGATGATTAGTGAATTCACTCCTGGTGCAGGTCCAGGTACGGTTACTCGTTTAGGTGAACCTTACGCATCACTAAATTAAAGCTTAATAATAACTATATCCATCTCACTTGAAGATACTCGTTTAAAAAAACAGAACAACTCATAATCGAGATGGATTTTTTATTAAAGGTTGCCCCCTTAGTTACCAATGCAGCGCTGAGGATGACTTGCTCTGGTTCACCCTATAGTCTGGTTTATAAACATTATTCTGCGCCAGCTTAATTGAAAGCTGCATGACGATAAAACAGCTAATTTATCTTGCTTAAAATAGCTTCTAATTTCAGCTAAAGTATGCACCTTCAAATGGGGTGGCTATACAATAGAAACATAGAGAGTGAACAAAACTGTTGCTCATTTAGTGTACTCGATATAAGCTTAGAGGGAATACGATTAAATTCGTATCTAGTTAAAAGCATATATTAATTCACTGTAGAACTATAATTATCAAATAAGGGATACGTAAATGGCGCAAGATATTTCTGTAGTAAAACCCACAGAAGCAGAGTTAACTCTACTTAATGTGCTCTGGAAAATGGGTCCTGCAACGGTACGACAAATTCATGATGTTGTTAGCATCACGCAAAAGACTGGCTATACTACCGTATTAAAGATACTGCAAATAATGCATGAAAAATCATTAGTAATCCGTGATGAAAGTAATCGAGCTCATGTTTATGCTGCAGCCAATAGTCAAACACAGACTCAATCATCTCTTATTAAAGACTTGATTACTAAAGCTTTTGGAGGCTCCACATCAAAGTTAGTGATGCGTGCTATCGATGATTCCACCAGCGACCAAGAAATACAGGATATTCGCCAGTTATTAAACTCACTAGAAAAATAGTAAGCTAAAATTTAACTATGTTTGAACAATTATTTAATAGCCCTTTTTTATACAGCTTATCGTTAACCCTAGTGCATTTTTTATGGCAAGGTTTACTCGTGGCTCTTATTTTAAAGTCCTTATTATTCATAGTTGATAAAAGCAAATCAAAATTACGTTACGCTCTCGCAACGTTTGCAATGTTAGCAAATGCCACACTTGCCGTACTTACCTTTACCATGATTTACCCTGATGCAGGCTCTGGCATCAATAGTAATCTCAGCCCTATTCCTTTAACAAGTTTAGTCAATGAGTTAACCCAGCCCAACGCCTTATTAACTTATCAGGAGCTATTACCTTCAATTTTAGCTTATTCATTACCCTATCTATCATTACTTTGGTTAACAACAATCGCCATATTAGCCAGTAAGCTACTTATTGAGATTTATAATGTAAATAATTTACCTCTACATTCGAGCATTCCACCTTCTCCTGCTCTATCCAAACGTTTTGATGAATTAGCTAAACAAATAAAGTTACCTAAAACGCCCCAGTTACTTATTTCGCTAAAAGCTGAAGTGCCTATGGCAATAGGGTGGTTGAAACCTGTGGTATTATTACCCGCGACTATGGTAACCGGTTTAAATTCAGCTCAACTTGAAATGCTGATCTTACATGAACTAGCGCATATACGCCGACATGATTATTTAGTGAATTTTTTACAAACACTCATTGAGTTACTCTTTTTCTTTCACCCAAGCGTGCACTGGATAGGTAAACAAATGCGTAATGAACGTGAGTATTGCAGTGATGACATTGCTGTACAGCATTGTGGTGATGCAATTGCTTATGCTCATACGCTGACAGATACCGCTTCGTTATGCTCTAAAAACCACTTTCACACCATTCCTACTATGGCAATGGCTGCTTCAGGTGGCGACTTAAAAGCGAGAGTACTTCGATTAGTCGACCATCATTGTGCCCCTGCGAATAATACCAGTAAATGGTTAGCAGCAATGAGCTTGCTTTTGGCTTTATCATTACTGAGCATTAATCAATTATTAACCATGCCTTTTGCTCAACAACTGAATAATCAATTCCCATGGCAGAACAATACAACGATAAGTAAGAGTATTATTAATGCTGCTGTTACTTCAATAGGATTTGAGGATAACACGAATAATCAGGCCTCGGCCCTCAAAAGGGACTCCATAGCTCAACAGTTACTAAGCCGAAAAGATACCTACCCTCATAGCCCACTTATCGAGGTAGAAACAAAACCAAATAGTTCTACCTTATTAGCAAAAGATGACATAGAAATAACCTCTGCTATTGTCGAGCCTATAACGCTCAGCCCACTACAAGGCAGTCTGAAAATAGCAGAAGATACAAGTACCCACAGTCAGCTTTCGACAATAAATAATTCAGAAAAAACGCTAGGAACTGAGTTTAAGGAAATACAAGCTACACAAAATACACCTTCTCTTGATAAACGCAGTGAAATAGCTAAAAGTCCCACCACCAAGCTCAATAGGATTAGCGTGGACAAAAGCTTGACGCTTTCAGCTAATATACAAAAATTATCTTTTGATAAGCCGAATACTCCTGCTGAATTACCCGTAATTAGCACAATGCAACTTAATACCCAGAGAGCAGAACCAAACGTACTTCAGAAAAATAGTCAGCAATTAGCCCTCGCATATAAGAAAAGTTTAAGTATTAAGGAAGATCCTTATCGACAACTTGCTTATAACCAAGAAGTTAACAATTTAGCCTCAGAAAATGAATTGTATCAAGCCTCACATACGGTTAAAACAGAGAAATACATATCACCGAAGGCGATATCAATAGAGCAGCCAGCGTCAGATACCTTAAACGGACCCCGTTCATTTGGAGCTAAATTACTTACCTCCATCAGCCCAATATACCCGAGTCTTGCTAAACGCCGTGGTATTGAGATGGAAGTCAAAGTAGACTTCACTATAGGTCGAAACGGAAAAGTTAAAGATATTAACTTTGCCCAACAAAGTAAGCTCATTTACTTCAAATCAGCTATTCGCTCGGCTATTCGAAAGTGGCGATTTAGCCCTGCAATAAAAGATAATCGTAAAGTTGAAAGTAAGATGAGTAAAATATTCTCTTTCAGCCTTCATACTTAGTCGTCGCTATTTCCTAAGTAAATAACACTCAGATTGAGCTAACCTTAACTTTATATTTTCTTAAATACTTTTAATATTATCAACTTACAAAAAGCATATTTAAGGGGGCTTTCTTTGAGTAACTGTTCTCCATTTAATTCTATATTTAACTCTAAAGATCACCTACCAGATGAGTTAACTCGCTTTTGGAATAAAGGTGTATTTAATTCATTCGCAAGGGCTGATGAAATAAGCATACACTACGCACAATTTATGCAGGAAAAATCAGGTTTTCCTACCATAGTCGTTGTGCCCGGTCGTTGTGAAAGTTATTTAAAGTACCAGGAACTAACATTTGATTTATACCAGCAAGGTTATAATATTTTTATAATTGACCATCGAGGCCAAGGGTTATCAGGTCGACTCCTGCCAAATTTTCACAAAGGTTATGTGAATAAGTTCCAAGATTATGTTGAAGATTTACAGTATTTCATTGAACAAATAGTTACTCGGCATTCTTCAGAGAAGCCATATTTACTGGCACATTCAATGGGGGGCGCCATTGCTACACGGTTTATGCAAGACTCCCAGAATGCAGTCAAAGCAGCCGTTATATCATCCCCCATGCTAGGATTTAATTCTGGTTTATTACCACAAAATATAGCTAAGGCATTGATTTCTGCTAAGTTGTTCGTTAACAATATTACCCGTAATAATCCTTGGTACTTTTTTGGCCAAAAAAACTATTCAGCTATTCGCTTTGAAGATAATAAACTCACCCACTCTTCAAGTCGCTATCAACACTTTATCGAGTTGTACAAAGACAATAAAGCAATACAATTAGGCGGAGTGACAAGTCACTGGTTAGCAGAGAGTATAATTGCTCAAAATGAAATTTTCGCTAAACTTCTTCAACTTAAAACACCTATATTATTGCTACAAGCTGGTGGTGATACTGTTGTTTGCCAACAAGCACAAAATGACTTCTGCCAACAGTTACATGCAATACACCCACAATCCTGTCCAAACGGACTCCCTAATAGAATCGATGATGCTTTTCATGAATTATTTTTTGAAATCGATGACTATAGAAACAGAGCAATAAACCAAAGTATGACTTGGTTTCAACAGCATATTTAACCACTAGTATTGTAAAGTGACTTATTTATTTTAACTGCTCATTTTGCACTACAGAACTGGGATCATGATGAATAAAAACTTCACAGGGCGCAAGTGCACTACAAATTCCAGTTTCTATTTCATCACCTATGCTATGAGCCTCTAATAAAGACAAATTATCGTTCAATTCTAGGTGAAATTGAATAAACTTCTGCGCACCTGATTGTCGTGTGCGTAGTTCATGAATCCCTTTAGCCTGTTTATGTGCCAAAACAATCGACTTTATTTGCGCTAAGTCTTCATCACTCAATTCACTATCCATTAGCTGTGAAACACTTTGCACCATAATTTGACCCGCGCCAAATACTAGATACAGAGCGACTAAGATAGTGAAAACACCATCGGCATGTAGCCATATCCCTTGACTCAAAATGATTGCCGCTAAAACACCTAAATTCAAGATTAAATCAGATTGATAATGCAATGCATCACCACTGATAATAATAGAGCCTGTTCGCTTTATAACGTATCGCTGAAAGGCTACTAAAGCGAGAGTTAAGGCAATGGAGATGATAGTGACCCAAATAGCAACTTCACTTTGCACGATCACTTGCGGATTTAATACCCGAGAGACACCATTGAAAATGAGTATTATGGCAGAGCCAAGTACGAAAGAAGCTTGCACTAACCCAGCCAAGCTTTCAGCTTTACCATGACCAAAGCTATGCTCTTTATCCGCTGGAGCTAAAGCAAAGCGTAAAATAACGATACTCATAATTGAAGCAAATAAGTCTAAAATTGAGTCTGTGGTTGATGCAAGCATAGCGCTAGAGTCTGTAACCAACCACGCATAAAGCTTAATAATCACTAACACTAAAGCGGTTGAGGTTGAAAATATTGCCGCTAATCGCACCCAAAATGCATAATCGTCTGTTGAGTTTTTTGTAGCCATCACTAAATCCTTGAAAAATTGTGAACAGAAAGTAATATCCGTTAATAATCTATATATCTGTTTCAGAGTGCACTTTGCATGATAACGAGTATATAATAACAAAAATTTTATCAGATGATGATTGTTATGCTAGATGTTGTTCTTTTTCAACCACAGATCCCACCAAATACCGGTAATATTATTCGCTTGTGCGCAAATTCTGGCTTTCGTTTACATTTGATAGAGCCGTTAGGTTTCGATTTAGATGATAAAAAACTCCGACGTGCCGGTTTAGATTATCATGAATTTGCAGCCATACAGCGCCATAAAAGCTTTAATGCTTTCATTGATAAAGAAAAACCCAAAAGAGTATTAGCCATTACCACAAAAACCAATAACTTCTATGGTGATGTCACTTTTGAAGCGGGTGATTATTTATTATTTGGCTCAGAAACAGCGGGCTTGCCTGAAGAAGTTCGTGTACAGATCCCTGATGAAGACAAAATTAGAATTCCAATGCTAAAAGAAAGTCGCAGCATGAATTTGTCAAACGCTGCTGCAGTAATCGTTTACGATGCATGGCGTCAATTAGGTTTTCCTAACGCAGTATAAAGTTTGGGATGATTATCTAGAAGGGTAAAGTAGGAAGTAACTGTAAATCAAGAGCCTTCGATTTACAGTTATACTTTAAGTAATTCTCATTATATCCTAAAGATATTATTCAAATTTCTTATCACGTGAGAGTAAATCAGCCGCGGCCAATTTTGCATCTTTTCCGCGATAAAGAACTTGATATACTTGTTCAACAATTGGCATTTCTACACCGTGTCGCTGAGCAAGCATATAGACTTCTTTTGTATTCCTAAAACCTTCAACAACCTGACCAATGTTAGTGATAGCTTGCTCGACTTCACTGCCTTTACCTAACGCCAAGCCAAATCGGCGATTACGCGATTGATTATCAGTGCAAGTTAACACCAAATCACCTAAGCCAGCCATACCCATGAAGGTTGCTGGCTCTGCGTTTAACGCTAAACCTAGGCGGGTCATTTCAGCTAATCCACGGGTAATTAATGCGGTACGCGCATTAGCACCAAAGCCTATGCCATCGGCTATACCTGCGGCAATAGCGACTACATTTTTAACCGCTCCGCCGAGTTGTACGCCAATAAAATCTTTATTAGAGTATACTCTAAAAAGTTTTTCGCAATGCAGTAAGTCCGATAACTCAGCAACAAATTCATCATCCTCAGAAGATAATGAGATGGCTGTTGGTAAACCCGAAGCCATTTCTTTGGCAAAAGTAGGTCCGGATAACACAGCTAAAGACACATCATTACCCAGCACTGTTCTTGCAACGTTTTGTAATAAATCACCAGTTTCTGGATCGAGTCCTTTCGTTGCCCAAGCAATTTTAGCATCAGCGGTTAACATTGGCTTAATTTGTTTAAGCATGTCAGCAAACGCATGGCTGGGCACTACCACTAAAATATTATCACTGGCTTGAACTGATTTAGATAAATCAGCTTCAACCGTCAAATTTTCAGGGAAAGGACAGTCCGCAAGATACTTACTATTTTCTTTCTCTTGCGCCATCACAGCAACATGATTTTCATCACGTCCCCACAACAGGGTTTTATGACCATTTCTGGCTAAACAAATTGCCAAAGCGGTGCCATAAGAACCAGCACCTAGCACTGTTATTTTTGCAGCTAAAGACATAGACAACCCTATTTATAAGCTAATGTTACTGTCGGTTTATGACTAGTGTGTTTCGCTACTTTCAGGAATGTTCTCTTGTGTAGCACGCTGCTGTACATAAGAAGCGTATAAACCTTCAAAGTTAACTGGTGTTAAGTTGAATTGTGGGAAAGAACCTCGGTTTACTAGACTTGCAACTGTTTCACGTGCATATGGGAATAATGTCGTTGGACAAAATGCACCAATAGTATGAGCTAATTGAGCATCAGGTAGGTTACCAATAGTAAAAATACCGGCTTGCTGTACTTCAGCTAAAAATGCCGTTTTATCTTCTACTGTCGCAGTAACGGTTACCGATAAAATAACTTCATAAGTATTATCAGCTAACTTAGTTGAGCGTGTATCAAGGTCTAATTTGATCTCAGGCTTCCAGTCTAATTGAAATACAGCGGGAGAATTAGGCGTTTCAAAAGAAACATCTTTTGTGTAAATACGTTGAATAGCAAATTCTGGAGATTGTTGTGCTGCTGCTTCATTGTTTTCTACTTGATTTTCTTCAGCCATGTGTGGCTCCTTGATTATAGTTTTTCTAATTGAATTTAGTATTATTTAGATTGAATTTAGTATTAATTAGCGTCGAGAAGCGTATCTAACTGATTGCTTCTTTCTAAGGCGACTAATTCATCGCAACCGCCAACAAGAACATCATTAATAAATATTTGCGGTACTGTATAACCACCGTCACTGCGTTCGATCATAACGCTACGCATAGCCATATCACCATCAATCTTAATTTCATTGTAATCAGCAGACTTATTCTTTAATAAGGCAAGGGCATGAGTACAATAAGGGCAGTATGTTTTGGTATATATTTCAACTTTAGCCATGTAAATTACTCTATATTTACTCTTTTATTGAGTAATAAAAATTGTAGTAGGTGCGCTATTTTGCAACTGGTAAGCCTGCACCAGTCCAACTATTCATGCCACCTTTAAGAACGCTAACACGCGTAAAACCATCTTTATGCAAGTCATTAGCAATTTGTACCGCGCTCATACCTGCAGCACATACTACAATGATGGGTTTGTCTTTATGTTTTTCAAGACTAGTTAGACCATTTTTCTTGATTTTTTCACTCGACAAGTTAATTGAATCAAGGATATGCCCCGCTTTAAATTCATTTTCCTTTCGGATATCAAGCGCAACACCTTCTTCTCTGTTCATTAAAAAAGTTAAGTCTTGCGTACTAATTTGTTTAATCGGGGACATTTTCATTTTGATTGTTGTTACGATAATCATCACCACTAGGGCAACCCAAACCGCGCTCAACATGCCATTATTGCTTGCAAAAGTAATTAATTGTTCCATAAATAAAAGACCATTTTTATCAAATTTCGAATCGGCACATTATACGCAAACCACTTAGAATTGCGAGCATATACCGCGAGCTAAAACTTAGTAACCCTACTCGGAACATTTCTATGTTAAATCCTTAGTGAATAACGCCATTTGAGTGTGTACAATACTTGCTCATAAAATGTATAAAACACTAAACTTCATGGGAAAAAATAATGGCGAATAAGAAATCAACGGTACTGATGATTTTAGATGGTTGGGGATACAGAGAAGAAACGAGTTCAAATGCTATTCATCAAGCGAACACACCAGTATTAGATGATTTAAAGGCCAATTATCCAAATATGCTTATCGATACTTCGGGCATGGCCGTCGGTCTGCCTGAAGGGCAAATGGGTAACTCAGAAGTTGGCCATGTCAATTTAGGTGCTGGCCGTGTTGTTTATCAAGATTTCACTCGTATCACTAAAGCAATATGTGATGGTGACTTTATTGAAAATCCTACTTTATGCCAAGCAGTGGATAAAGCAGTATCAAATAATAGTGCTGTGCATATTTTTGGTTTACTTTCTCCAGGTGGCGTCCATAGTCACGAAGATCACATCTTTGCTATGATGGAATTAGCCAAAAAACGTGGCGCTCAAAAAGTATATTTACATGCATTTTTAGATGGTCGTGATACTCCACCACGTAGTGCCCAAGCTTCTTTAGAAAAAGCCCAACAAAAGTTTTCAGAACTATTTACTGAGACTGATACTGGCGAAGGACAAATAGCCTCAGTTATTGGTCGTTATTATGCCATGGATAGAGATCAACGTTGGGAACGAGTAGAAACGGCTTATGACCTAATGGTTAACGGTGAAGGTTTACACCAATACGATAACGCCCTAGATGCGCTTTCGGCAGCTTATGCACGTGATGAGAATGACGAATTTGTTGGTGCTAGTGCCATTTCAAAACCATCAGGTGAAAACATTCAAGTTAATGATGGCGATGCATTGATCTTTATGAACTTTAGAGCGGATAGAGCACGTCAATTTAGCCGTTGTTTTACCGAAGAAAACTTTGATGGTTTTTCACGAAAAAAGACACCTGAACTCGCTGATTTTGTGATGTTGACACAATACTCTGCCGACATTGATGCTCCGTCAGCTTTCGCCCCTGCAACGCTAGATAACGTAATGGGTGAATGGTTGGCTAAGCATAATAAAACTCAATTACGTATTTCTGAAACAGAGAAGTATGCTCATGTCACCTTTTTCTTTAGTGGTGGTAAAGAAGATACATTTACTGGCGAGGAACGTATTTTAGTACCCTCACCTGATGTAGCAACCTACGACTTGCAGCCTGAAATGAATTCAACGTTATTAACCGATAAACTTGTTGGTGCTATTGAGAGTGGTAAATACGACTTTATTGTTTGTAATTACCCTAATGGCGATATGGTAGGTCATACCGGGAGTCTTGATGCGGCAATAAAAGCTTGCGAAGCTGTTGATACTTGTATTGGCCGTGTAGTTAACGCATTAAAAGAAAACGATGGTGAATGTTTAATTACTGCTGACCATGGCAATGCTGAACAAATGCAAGATCCTGTTTCAGGACAGGCACATACAGCTCACACCTGTGAGCCAGTACCGCTTATCTATGTTGGCCGTAACGCTATACCTGCAGCATCAGGCACCTTAAGTGATATTTCGCCTAGCATATTACATTTAATGTCTATGGAACAACCTGAAGAGATGACAGGTTCTGTGCTTATGCAATTAACTTGATCCATAAACTAAGTGATATTAAATCAATAAGCTAAGTGATATATTGGCTGTTGATTTAATGCCATCACCGATTATGAGATTGTTTATCCACACCTATTTAGCAAGTAAGCACCTATCGCATATAGCCACAACAAGCTTAATCATTTTAAGTTTGTTGTTTGCTTTTCCTTTGCATGCGGAACAAAACAACCGTAACGAGAGTGCGCAAAAACAAAGCCGTGAAAAACTCAGTGATGTTCAAAAAGCTATTGCCAAACAAGAGTCAAATATTTTTGATGCCAACAAGCAACGCAGTAGTTTAGAACAACAATTAAGAGCTGACGATTTAGCCATTGCAAAAGTAGCCAAAGCAATCAACAAAATAGAAAATGACCTGAGCAATACTCAAGAAAAAATATCGAGCTTAGCGATTGAAAAAAAACAATTAACTATAGCCAAAAACAGACAAGAAGACCTATTAGCACAACAACTTAGAGCTGCATACACTACAGGGCAGCATGATTACCTCAAATTATTGCTTAACCAAGATCAAAGTGAAAAGATCCAACGTACCATCAGCTATTATCAGTATTTAAATCAAGCAAGAACTAAAGAAATAGATAACTTTCAAGCGACCATTGCTCAGCTACTACAAGTAAGCACTGAGCATCAGGAGCAAGTTGAATACTTACAGCAGCTTAAAAATGAACAATTACAACAGGGTAAGCAATTAAAATCGAGTAAAAATCAACGTAGTGAAACCCTCAAGAAATTAAGCCGTAAACTTCTTTCTAGCCAGCAGCAATTAAACAAACTCAAAGCAGAAGAGAATAATTTAAATCAAGCATTAAAGAAGCTAGCGGCTATTTTGCAGGCCGAAGTTGATTTAATTGGCTTAAGCAAATTAAAGCGAAAGTTATCATGGCCGGTAAAAGGCAAAATATTGCACCGCTATGGCACTCGAAAACAAGGTTACTTAAAGTGGAAAGGGGTCTTAATTAGTGCGCCAATTAGCCGCCAAGTGCAAACGATCCATAATGGCACAGTACTATTTTCCGATTGGCTTAAGGGCTATGGTTTATTAACAGTGATTGATCATGGTAATGGTTACATGAGTTTATACGCTCATAACCAAACCTTATTAAAGTCTGTGGGGGATCGCGTTGAAACGGGTGAGCCTATTGCTTTAGTCGGTCAAAGTGGTGGCTTAGAGCAATCAGGCCTTTATTTTGAAATTCGCCATCGAGGTAAAGCACTCAACCCTAAACTATGGTGCCGATAATCATTGAAAAGCCTAAAAATATAATTTATTAAAATAACTTAGCAGTAGTAAATTCTTTACTTTATGACCTTAAAACTTTATATTTTTTAATTAAATAACTGCTACGCTTTATAATAATTAATAATAAGAAATAAAAAATTATCCTGTGCTAATTACTCTTTTAAAAATCATCTCTATGCGTTCTTTTTTAATACTTTGCTTGACGCTATTTAGTACTCAAAGTATTGCTCAAGCTATTCAAGTTGCTATCGTCATCGACGATATGGGCTATCGTTACACTGATAAATACGCCTTAACCTTACCAGGAGCAATTACCTATGCTTTTTTACCTCACACTACCTACGGGAAAAAGTTGGCGGTTCAAGCAAAAAGAGATAATCACGATGTATTGATCCATATTCCAATGGAGTCCCAGAATAGAAAAAAATTAGGCCCAGGTGCTTTAACAAGTAACATGAATGAACAAGCGTTTAGTCAAAGCTTAACAAAGTCATTCGCAGAAATTCCCTTTGCGATTGGCATTAATAATCATATGGGTAGTCACCTCACGCAACTTTATCAACCTATGGCTTGGACTATGGCGTTTTTAAAGCAAAATGATTTACTTTTTTTAGATAGTAAAACGAGTCCTAACTCAAAAGCGCAACAAGCTGCTATTGATTTTGGTGTACCGGTAAAGGCTAGGCATATCTTTTTAGACAATGAATTAACTGAACAGTATATTAGTCAACAATTTAAACAACTTATTAGATTTGCACAAAAATATCAAATAGGCATTGCTATCGCTCATCCCCACCCTGAAACCGTCGCCACATTAAATAAGCTAATCCCTACTTTAAAGTCTCATGGGATTGAGTTAGTGCCACTTTCACGGTTATATCAGGAGCCTACTTTGAGTAAAGAAACCGCTATTAGCGAGTAACTTTACTCTGCAAAGTGAATAAATAACAGAGAAAAACAGAGCCTGCCTGACTATATTTTAATATTATGCTCCTTAAGTATCTGATGTAAATACTTTACTGGAATCGCGTAAGTGATACCACTAGGTGCGCTAATAACAGCTTCTTTAGTGCCTTGCACAAAAACTTTATTAATTATCCCTACCACCTCTCCTGTTTCCATATCATATAGAGCACTGCCGCTATTGCCTGGGTAGGCTGTTGCATCTAGTTGATAAACCAAATAAGGGTTTTTCATGCGCTTTAACATTTTCAAATTGATTTGTCCCGCAGAAGCAGCAGGGATAACAGTTGGAGTGAGGCTCGAAATTATGCCCCGATGAGTTACCGGATATAACCCTAAAACACTGCCAATAGGAAACCCAGTAAACGCAATAGCACTGCCATCGGATAAGAAATCACTGTTTGCTAGTGTTGTCGCAGGTAAAGCCGGTCCAGATATTTTTAAAATGGCTAGGTCATACAAACTCGACTTTGCAATAATTTCCGCTTTTCTGACTTTTGCGGTTTTACCTGAGCCAATAAAAACGGCCATTTTTTGTAATAAGCTGTCATCGAGTATAGTCGGTAATACATGCTCATTGGTAACAATGTAATGTCCACCACCAATAACAAATCCGGTACCTCGTAAAATATTTTGTGGTCGACTTGTCGGTGTATGTATACCTACACCAACTACTGAAGGCTTTATTTTAGCAACAACCTCGACAAACTTCGCCTGGGCGAATGGCGTAAAAAAAGTGAAAATGAGCAGTAAGGCTATCTTTCTAGACATAACTCTTCCTAAGTAAAGTAAACAATATTTATTATCAAAAACAAATACTACCTTAAAGCGTACTGCAAATAAAATTATCAAAGTTTGTGATTGGTAAACAATATTTTTCGCAATATCGCTAACTTTGTTCATAATTAAGGCTTAAACCTTTGATAAACTCTCACTCGTCGATCCGCTCTTTGCAATTAGGAGGTTAAATGAATAAAGCAATTGTTCCTATATTTGCAGGTGGAGGAACTCGACTGCCAGCGCATTTAGGTGTGTTAAAAGCACTAGAGTTACTCGATATAGATTTTGACGATTTAGTGGGCGTATCAGGTGGCAGCATTATTGCTAGCTTCTATGCCGCAGGTTTACCACTACATGACATAAAAAGAATTGCTTTAAAAACTAATTACAATCAATTTCGTGAATTTTCGCTGCTCAAACTTATTCGCCATGGTGGCTTAAGCTCTGGAGACGCGTTTGAGCGCTGGGTAGATAATCATTTGAAAGGTAAAACATTTTCTCAACTGGAGAAGAATCTTCATATAGTTGCAACCGACGTAACTAATGGAAAACCTGTTGTTTTTGATGCTGAATTAACCCCTAACATGAAAGTTTCACAAGCAGTACGTTACTCAATGTCGATCCCCTTAGTTTTTAGCTTCAAACCTTTTGGCAAACGTATCATGGTTGATGGCAGCATTTTATCTGAAGATGCTTTACATAGAGATTGGGATCATAAAGGCACACCTGTGCTTTGCTTTCGTTTACGAGGCGAGCATGAATATGATCAATTAAATGTTAATGGATTCTTTCCCATTTTTAACTACGTGACCTTGCTTATTCGAACATTCATGACCACTATTTCACGTGAATATATTAATGAACATTTTTGGCACAACACCATAGTAATTAATATCGGTGAATATTCAGCCGTAGATTTTAAAATGACCAAAGAAGAAAAGCATCAGTTATATAAAATAGGTTTCCAAACAGCCATGGAAGTTATACCAATAAAAATTAATATAGCAACACAGCCTATAACTCATTAACTTATTTGTATTAATTTAACCATTATCTGGCTTTACAGTACGATTAGCATTGCCCAACTAAGCGGTGTTGAGTTTTAAAGGACAAGTGATGCTGAGTTAATCTTCATTAGAATAAAGCCCCAATAGTCCGAAATGTGACCTCAGACTTAAGAACTAGAAGAAGTTATTAACTAATAATTTTGGATACTTGTTTGTGTTTTAGCAGGAAACACTCTCTTCTCTAAGCAGGTTAGAATAATTACATACTCTTTTTAAACCAGTTAACTAGGGTAATTCAAGCAGCTCTAAAGGTTTCATGGTTAACCTTAGTTAATTGAAATATAACGTTAGCTCTTTTTTTTCATAAATTACAGATAAATTGGGTTAACGTCTATACTGGTACTAGCCAAGTTAATTAAAATTTCACTATGGAATACAAATGAGCTGGAATAAGCGATTATTAGAAACACCTGTCATAGGTGATATCACCAAAAAAATCGTCTCGGCTAAAGCAAGTCGAGAGGCACATAGCATTGCTGACCATTTTACTCAATTTTTACAACCTCATATTGCCGTAGATAAAACATTAAGGGAAGAAGCATTCAAAATTCGTCACAATGTATACTGCGAAGAACTCGCTTTTGAAGATATCCGAGATAATGGTCAAGAAACAGATGAATTTGATCATCAGTCAATTTTCTCTCTAATTAAACATAAACCTTCAGAAATATTTACTAGTTGTGTACGCTTAGTCACCTCAAAAGGTCCCGGTGAATTACTTCCTATTGAAAAATATTGCATGGATTCAATCACGAACGAAGCCCTTAGTCCGGAGCGTTTTAATCGTGCCGAAATAGCTGAAATATCACGTTTAGCTGTGAAGTCAGATTTTCGCCGACGTAAAGCGGATAGTTTTAAAGGCTCTGGTACCGGTGTTATTAGTGAAATTAGCTATTCTGAGACTGAATTGCGTTGCTTCCCGTTTATCGCAATTGGGCTATATATGGCAGCTGCAACTATGGGCATGAATACTGGAATTCGTCATGTATATGTCATGATGGAGCCAAGATTAGCCCGTAGTATGAAGTTCATTGGGATTACCTTTCAGCAACTCGGCGAGCCTGTCGATTATCATGGTCTTCGCGCACCATACTATATTAATCCTGAAATTTTTATGAAAAACCTCTCTCCTGGCTTTAAGAGCCTTTATAAAACTATTGAAAAAGATATTTGCTTGCAGTTGGAACAAATAAACAGCGGACATCGCTAAGTGCCTGACATGTCAAAACAGCTCACAAGCTTAATAGAAAATATTCTAGCTCCTGATTCACATCTATCATTTGATTCTCAAAAGCTCTCCCTCTCTATGCGTGGTACTGAAGGGTTTGAATCCTTAGGTAATAAAAAAAGACAAATAATGGCCATTATCACATTATCTCAGTCCGATGAGATAAAGGCGCTTCTCGATTTAGCTAATAAATGCGCTTTAAATGATGAGCTGGCTTTCTCCCTTTACCCTATTAGCACTGGCCAAAATTGGGGGTATGGAACTGGACAGCCCGCAGGCTTGAGCAAAAATATTATTTTGTTAGACTTAGGTCTGTTAACTAAAATAAGTCATTTTGATAATGAGTTAGGTCTAGTAACAATAGAGCCCGGAGTGACTCAGCAGCAATTAAGTGATTATTTACACCTACATGATTATGCTTATATGGTGCCTGTTACTGGCGCTGGACCTGATTGCTCCATTTTAGCGAACGCTTTAGAGCGGGGTTATGGCATAACCCCGTATACTGACCATTTCAGTGCAGTTACCAGTATCCATGGTTATTGGGCTAATGGGGTGCCGTACCAATCCGCTGTTTATGAGCTAGATGCCAGTAAAGATAAGTTTGTCGATAAGACTTTTAAGTGGGGACTTGGCCCCTATTTAGAAGGTCTATTTACTCAATCAAACCTGGGTATTGTTAGTAAAATGACTATACGGTTAGCCAAGTTAAAGCCTGATTTCACTTCCTTTTTTATCCAATTAAAAGATGATGCTTTACTTGAGGTGGTCGTTCCTTTAATCAGGGACATCTTACAAGACTATGAAGGCATTGTCGGTTCAATTAACTTAATGGATCAACGCCGCTTGTTATCAATGTTTGCCAAAAAAACTCATGATAACGATACGCACCAAGTCATGACGAATAAAGAGGTCGAAGGGTTAGCTAAGGAACTACGAACACCAAGCTGGACTATTGTTGGTAGTATTTATGGTAGCACTCGGGTTGTTAATGCCGTAAAAAAAGAAATTGACCTAATTTTCAAGAAACTACCTTGTAAGCGCATATATTCAAATAGTTTATCCATTATTTTAGCGAATAAAGTAATAAATAATTTACCCTCTAAGCTAATCAATAAACTCCCCACCTTGACTAAAATATCTGAGCAACTCGACTCCTTCAATAAGGGTAAGGAGATTATGCTAGGTAAACCTAACAAGGTTGCCTTAAAGCTGGCTTATTGGCGCCATAAAGACAGTGATAATTTTGATAAAAATAAGTTATCTCCAGGGAAGGATGGCTGTGGTTTACTTTGGTATGCTCCTTTAGTCCCTATGAAAGCAAAAAAAATACGCGAGTTTGTTGAGTTTATTCGAACAACCTGCCCTAAGTTTAACATTGAACCATTCATTACCTTCACCAATTTAAAACACGACTGTGTTGATAGTACAATTCCTATTGTCTTTGATTTAAGTAACCCTAAAGCTGTTCTAGATGCCCATAATTGTTTAAAAACATTGGTTGAAGAAGGCTTAAAAAAAGGCTTTGTTCCCTATCGACTCAATATTGACCAACAACAATGGCTTCTCAATAAAGACAGTGATTTTTGGCAAACTGTGGCTAAGCTAAAAAACAGCTTAGACCCACACAATGTTTTAAGCCAAGGCCGATACAACCCTAGCTAAATAACAATGACAATGACAATGACATTTAATTGTTAATCTGTTGTGTCCTTGAGTATCAACCAAACAGAGGTATTCAATTGACTAATCACCGGTGATTGGAGCTGAGAAAAACTTGACGTGGGAATTTTTAGCGACTGACGTCAGATCGTAATAAAACAGTACCGCTATACTTTATATCCTTGCTTAAAAAAGCCCGATAAACATGTATTTATCGGGCTTACAATGATTACTTCTAACCTAACTAAGTTAACTAAACTTAGCTGATTAATAGAGCATTGAAGCTTTAGGATTTAAAATTGATAATAAACCTAGACGCTCTAGGTCACAATAATCAACGGCACTTTCTAATATTTTTTGATCAAGGCAAAGCAACGTTAACTGCTCTTGAGTTAACAAGTCACTGTAGTCTATATTTTGTCCTTTAAAGACCTGGTTTTTGCTCATTACCCGTTTAGCAACAAATAATAATTGCGTTTCGGCATTGTACTGGCTTAAGTCATCTATATCTTGATCACGAATAGGAGAGAAAATGCTGTAAGGTAATTGCCACTGCTTTAAGAGTTCTGCAGAACATTGACCAAAGGTAAACCCTAAAATGTCTTGCTGTTTCACCCAAGGTAATAATTGGAGATCTTGGCTATCACACGCTAACTGTTTTTCCGTCGTTATTTGATGAACAACTAATTCACCTAAGTTATGCAATAGGCCTAAAATAAATAAGCGCTCTGCATGAACAATACCTAGACTAGTGCCTAAAAATTTCATCAACAAAGCACAATCAACACTTTTTATCCAAAATTCATCAAGGTAATCTTGGTTGGCATCGATTTTTTTAAACGCTTCTGTAGTAAAGTAGGCTATTACCAGGTTATAAACCTCTGTAATACCTAACACTAAAACAGCCTTAGAAATGGTATCTATTTTACCTGGATAATTAAAAAATGGACTGTTGGCCAATTTTAATACAGTGCCAGAAAGGGCAGGATCGAGCAGAATGACTTCTGAAATATCATCAATAGTAGATGCTTCGTCATCAATCAATTCTCTAATTCTAATAAAAGAATCTGATAAAACGAAAATTTCACTGGCCTGTTCTACATAATCATTTGCGGTCATGTTATTACCTTTAATACTACAGTCTAAAAATCGACTATTTAAGTTGCTGAGCAAACAAACTCGTCTATTAGCTAATTATAACCAAATATTATGAATTATTCTCAAGTTCAGGCTGCTAATAGTCAATACTTATTTGATATGAGCTAAATTTTCTCATATTTATGACACCTTTATCAAAAATTAAATATTGGCCTTTAATGCCCAGAAGTACTCCTGACACTGTCTCCGTTTTATCAAAATTAAAAGAACTTATTTTAGTTAAATACTCATTTACTGGGTAATTTATTTCTTGCACGTTTTCATTTAGTTCTTGAACTGCATCACTACCAAATTTAAGCCTAAGTTGCGATAAACGTAAACTAATCTCTGGGATTAATTCTTCTGCTTTAGCCTTTAGGTCTATGGGCTCTGGCACACCTTTTAACATAGCGCGCCAATTAGTTTTATCACTAATAAATTCGGCTAACGCTGTCTCCACCAACCCTGACTGTAAGCGAGTACTCACCTTGAAGATAGGTAATGCCTGACAGGCGCCTTGGTCAATCCAGCGAGTAGGCAGTTGAGTATGTCGAGTTATACCAACTTTTAAACCTGAGCTATTGGCCAGATAAACATAATGATCTACCATGCAATTGCTTTCACCCCACTCTGAGTCTCGGCATGTACCTAAGTGAAAATGACAGGTTTCTGGTTTCATAATACACATGTCACACTGGGGAAGTTTAGCCATGCAAGGATAACAATATCCTTGGGAGTAACTCTTTTTAATCCGCTTACCACAGTTTTTACAGGCGATAGTGCCAGAAAAATGTAAAGTGATTTTTTTTCCTATTAAAGGATTTAATTCAATACTTTGTTTAGTTCCGTCACCATTAAGGCTAACTAACGGTAGTTGATATTGAACTAAATTATTACTATCAAGTTGTGCGGTAAGTTTCTCTACCGCACCAACGTCACTAATTGGCATCGCTCTCTCTCTACTTTTATTTTGTAATGGATTTTAATAGTTATAATTTCTAGGGATTAAGGCTTTATTGATTAGTGCCTTAATTCCCATGTCTCATCGAGTGTGAGATTAAACGCTACAATACTTGTTAAAGCTGTACCTTTTTTCGGGTGTTTTTAACATCCTTTCGATTCGCCTTTCCTGTTAAACGCCTTTGAACTGAACCCCTGGTTGGTTTAGTTGGTCGCCTAGATTTTTGCACAACCATCGCAGAGATGATCAATTCTTTCAGCCGCTTTAAAGCATCGTCTTTGTTCATGGATTGAGTTCGATATGATTGAGCTTTAATTATAATAATGCCATCACTTGATATTCGACTATCAGATAGCTTTAATAATCGCTCTTTATATACCGCTGGTAATGTTGAGCGCTTAATGTCAAAACGTAAATGTATCGCGGTTTCGACTTTATTTACTCGTTGCCCGCCGTTACCGGTCGCTCTTATTCCAGTAAGTTCGACTTCCCAATCAGCTAAATTGACATTGTTTGATATCTCAAGCACTTTTATTTACCATTTGTTTATCTTCATCCAATTTAATATTAACAATTACCCACAATGACAAAACAAAGCGAAACAGGCACTTGGTGGGTATATTTCCTGCGTTGTAACGATAATAGCTTATATGCTGGTATCACCACAGATATACAGCGCCGTATAAGTGAACATAATAACAGTAAACTTGGCGCTAAATATACCCGATCAAGGCGTCCGGTGACTCTGGCCTACCTAGAAGAAGCAGATAATAAAAGCCTTGCCTGTAAAAGAGAATATCAAATACGTCACCTAACAAAGTATAAAAAGGAACGACTTGTCAACGAATACAAGCAAAAGTAACAGGTCTGCTCAGTTAGATTTATACACTTTATTTCGATTTAGCCTTCAAGTACTGTTAGTATACTGGGATCGAATACGTTTCACTTAAAATAAAGTTGCACAGATGTCTATAAAAGAAATGTTTATTGAAAATTACTGCTCTATTAGCACTGATAAAATCAGTTTTACCCGCCAGCAAGGTAGCGACTTTGCCAAGCAAGTAGCGGATGACTTTAATCCCTTACACAATATTGACGCTAAACGTTTTTGTGTACCTGGTGACTTACTTTTTTCAATCATTATCGCTAAATCTGGGCTTCATAAAAAAATGACCTTCGATTTTTCGGGCATGGTAAGTGACAATGTTAACCTTACCTTCCCTCAGAAAATTGATAATAGTTACGACATTAAAGATGACAAAGATAAAACGTGTCTTAGTGTTAGTGTTACCGGGGAAGCGACACACAACCCAACACTTATCAATGCACTAACGAAAGCTTATGTAGATTTTTCAGGACATACTTTCCCCGACATATTGGTCAAGTTAATGTCTGAAAATAGTGTCATGATCAACCCTGCCCGTCCAATGGTGATGTACCAATCAATGTCCATCGACTTAGATACATTAGACGCTGAATCCGTAACACTGCAACTTGCAAAAACCAGTTTAACTATTGACGGAAAACGCGGTGATGCTTGGCTTGAGTTTGACTTACTATCAAATGATAAAGTGATAGGTCGAGGTAAAAAACATATGTTACTAAGTGGTCTTCGTTCATATGAGCAAGAAACAATAGACGCTATGGTTAACCAGTACCGAGAAAGTAAAATAAGTTACCAATCCTAAGTTTACACTTTAGTTAAGTTAGCGGAACTGTATATATTGTTAACTTAACTAAATCCGCTTAAATTAGTCACGATAATCTTTTTCAAATTCACTTTGTTGCTGCATTTTATTTTCACTGCAATAAGCAAAGACTGAGATACTCTTTGGTCGCTGACACTTAATGGGTTGATTATAAAAGGTTAACCAGTCCTGCTTTTTTCTCCCTTGGTATTTCGATCTAATAACAATGGCACTACTTTGATTAAACGTTGTCTTCTTCTTTTTTGAATTAAATGATGTTTTGTTCATTTTTGTGTAATCAGTTTTATTTTTAACGGTTTTTATCTTTTTGTTTTTTTTAGTTTTCTTTTTCCCTGCGCCGTATTGAGCTTGAAATTTTGCTTTAGAGCTATGTTCACACTTCCACCATTTATCTCTCGCTTTATCTTCTTTAATCCTTAAACTTTCTCCTCGTTTTAAAGAATAACCTTTACGTTGCATCGCTTGAATATTATGTAATTTATCCTGAAAAGGCTTACAGCGTTTTTTCGCAAGTGAAGCCGGGCTATATAGTAAAGAACAGAGCACAACAGCTGAACATAAAAGGATAAGGGGAGTCAATTTTTTCATCATAGCAGTCCTTGCTAACATTTATCTGGCTGGTATTAAAGCTAGCCATCCACCTTAAAAGCTAAGGTGTCTATTCTTTAAATATAGACTAGACTTTATTTTTTACCAAGCATCACATTATACCAATGACATGGAGGTTAGTGATGATAAAACATAATTTATTGGTTACATTTGCCTTAATTTCAGCAATGACCACCCCAGTAATTGCACAGCAAGCCACTCCATCTGCGAGTCCAAAGATTAAACCTAAAATTCAGCATGGCATTACTTATCAAGCAGTCCCTGATATAAGTTTGTATTATGTTTCTGAAAAACTTGATGGTGTCCGTGGTTATTGGGATGGAGAAAAACTGCTCACTCGTCAAGGAAATTTAATTCATTCCCCCAGCTGGTTTACGCAACATTGGCCGCCCTTTCCTATTGATGGCGAGCTATGGCTCGAACGAGGTAAATTCCAAGCACTACTTTCTTGCGTCAGTAAACATAGTGCAGAAGAAAATAAATCGACCAGCTGTTGGCAGTATGTCCGCTTTATGATGTTTGACCTCCCTAAACATCAAGGGGATTTTAATGAGCGAGTAAATCGGATGCAGCATTTATTACTACAAGCTCCCTCTCCCTATTTAGCTATGATTAAGCAAATAAGGCTTAACGAGGTAAGCACTCTGGAGAAAAAATTGAATAAAGTGATCGAACAACAAGGTGAAGGACTCATGTTACACCTTGCTAGCGCGCACTATCAAATAGGACGCAACTCGGCCTTGATGAAACTGAAAAAGCATCAAGATGCAGAAGCAACCGTTATTGGGTACACAGAGGGGAAAGGTAAGTATCAAAATTTACTCGGGGCAATTGAAGTCAAAACAATCGACGGTATAACCTTTAAGATAGGATCTGGTTTTAACGATTACCAGCGCGCCCACCCGCCCAAGATAGGCTCTGTTATTACCTTTAAATATAACGGACTCACCAATGCGGGCATACCAAGGTTTGCCCGTTTTTGGCGGATAAAAACGACAAAGTAATATACAAAACTATCTGCGGCTTGTGATGACTTTAATTTGGTAGATAAGTATAAATCAATACTTTAAGGCCTTTACCCTCATGCGCTTCTTTAAATGCTTCAGGGTTCTCAAGCCGTTGTTCAAAGTGACAATCTGGACACTCTCGTGCTACTTCATCTTTTAAGAAGTCTTCATCTAAATCAGGGGAGTTTAAACATAACATCAAGGTGGCCCCCGGATTCATCCATTGTGGGATACGGCGGATTATTTTAGCGTAATCACGCTGAATATTAACACTGCCTTTTTGAAATGACGGTGGATCACAAACTAAAATATCATAAGGGCCATACTTTTTAATACGGCTATTAGACTTGAAAATATCGACACCTTCAAAAACGACTTGCTTACCTTGTTTTTTTGCCAATTGATTAAGTTGATGATTTTCTCTACCTTTACTTAATGAGGATTTACTTAAGTCGATATTAACCGCTTTACTGGCGCCACCGGCAATAGCGCTTAACGAAAAAGCACAAGTGTATGCAAATAAGTTTAATACATTCTTCCCTTCTGCACGTTGCCTCAACCATTGACGACCATTACTCATATCTAAAAACAAACCACTGTTTTGTGCCTTGCCAAATTCAATATGATAATTAAGTCCCTGCTCACTCACAATAGTATGACTGATTGGTTCGCCAAGTAACACTTGGGTCGGTGCAAACTTTTCATATCTATGCTGTACTTGTACTGAACGACACCCTTCTATCATGTCTTTTAAAGCAGTTGCTTGCAGTGCAAGCCATTGGCTATCTACGGCTTGATATAAGGTGATAAGGATAACTGGAGACAACCAATCCACATTAATGTGGCTTAAGTTAGGATAGGCATGTCCTCGACCATGGAATAATCGCTGGGCATCAGTAAAATTAGTGCTGGTAATGTATTCAATCATAAGTGCATTTCGGATAATTAATAATAAAAAACGGCCAATAATAACATTTACTATTGGCCGTTTGAATCTAAGAGTTACGAGGTTTTAGCTAAAAGCCAAAGAGATTAACCGCAAAAAACTTTGTCGCTACCGTATTTACAAAAATCAGCAGTACAATCACCGGGATAAAAGTGCCTAGTGAGAAGTTAATATATTTCTCGACCCATGAGCCTTTATAGTTTTCATTGCCAATACTCAACTCTTCAGATAATTGCTTTTTCTTCCAGCGATAACTAACAAAAACACAAAGTAAAAAGCCATTAAGTGGTAAAATAGTATCGTAAAATACATCATAAATAACATCGAATAATGACTTAGTACCACCTGCGTACGAAGTAAACTCAGTAAAAAATGGCACCATGCCAAAAGATGCCACGGCAAATAACGTCAGAACACCGGCTGTTACCGTTAAGTAACCTAGTGCCTTTTTTCTACTGTGCTTTTTCTCAGTGACTAAATACGATACAGGTACTTCAATGATAGAGACCAGTGAGGTAATCGCCGCAAAGAACACCAACAAGAAGAAGAATGCTGCCACTGCACTGGCTCCAACATAACCTAATGAGGTTTGTAGTGCTAAAAAGATCTTAGGTAAAAAGGTAAAAATCAAAGACACCGAGCTATCACTTAGCTCACTTGGGTTAACATTAGGGTTGAATGAAAATACTGCGGGCAAAATCATCAAACCGGCAATAAAAGCCACCCCAGTATCAGTTATCGCCACTAACTTGGCTGAATTAGGAATATTGGTTTGTTTGTTAATATATGAGCCATAGGTCAATAATATCCCCATTCCTAAAGACAAGGAGAAAAAGGCTTGTGATAGCGCACCGTTAATCACACTTGGGGTGAGTTTAGTAATATCAGGTACTAAGAAAAAGGTGACCCCCGCCATAGAATTATCAAGCGTTAAAACAAATGCCACCATAATAATTAGCATAATCAATAGGGCTGGCATTAAGGTTTTTGCTGCTTTTTCAATACCATCTTTTACGCCTGCAGCAAGAATAAAGCTGACAATACCAGCGACAGCTACCAGTGCAAGATATAAGTAAGGGCTATTGATAAACTCCCCAAAACCGGCACCACTTGCCAAATAATCTAGATTACCTGTAACGGTTAAAACAATATAACCAAAAATCCACACGGTAATAACCATGTAGAACACGGCAATCATAAAAGGAGTTAATACCCCTAAAAATCCAGCCGCTCCCCACAATTTACTGCCTTTACTTAATGCCTTAAATGCGCCAACAGGCTCTTTGGCCGTATTACGACCGACTGCCATTTCAGCAATCATCACAGGTAAACAAATAAGAAATACAAACAGTGCATACATTAATAAGAAGGCACCGCCACCATTTTTAGCAGCGTTCACAGGAAAACCAACTAAATTCCCAATACCTACCGCAGAGCCTGCAGCAGCTAAAATAAATCCAATGCGTGAGCTAAAGTGCTCTCTAGAAGCCGACATACTTACCCTTTTTTTATAATTATTATGATAATGTGATAAACTTGAACTTTCGATGCTAACAAGCTTTAATGATTTTGTCTTCTTTTTAGCTAAGCTTTTCTCTTAGCAAGAAGTAATACTTTTTTCAAAACTGTAAAGTTAAAGTCGCTATCTTTAAAGCGATAATTTAACCACGTTTAAAGGCCCTTTCTGAATGAAAAAATCAGTTTTCATTATTTTACTGATATTCTTTTGTGGTTACTCCGCTAATCTTGATGCACAGCAAAACATCCATTGGTTTACCGATAGTGTTAAAACTTCGTCTCAAATAACTCAAGATATTAATGTTCCTTTATCCATCACAGCAGACACAACTCGATTATTAATGAGTGCGCTACCTCAATATAAGTTTGACATTGAATCAGCTCAAAGACCAAGTGTCGCAAGGTTGTTAAATAAGCTTCCCAATAGTTGTGCACCTAACCGAGTGAAAACACCAGAGAGAGTAAAGGATAACATTTACAGCTTACCTTTAAATATTGCTTTAGGGTTACGACTGTATTTGAAACAACCGTTGCAATCGAATAACGTCTTATCGAGCACTGCTAATGATGAGCTACAATCAATATCATTGGCCTCATTATTTACCGGTAAATCAACTTACATTTTAGGCATAGAGAAAGGACGTTCTTACGGTGAATTCTTAGATAATCAAATAATGGCCTTAGAAAAGCATAATCTGGTGATTAGGCGTGGAGGTGAAGCAACTGACTCATTAGTGAAGATGTTATTAAAAGATCGCATCGACTATATGATTGAATATCCAGTTGCCATTAATGAGACACTCAACAATATTACATCAGCAGTTCAACTGAGTTCATTACGTATAACAAGCTCTCCTGATTATATACTTGGGTATATTGCCTGCCACAAAGGTACCTTAGGCCAGAAAATAATCGAAGATATTAATATAGAATTACAAAAGCTTTATCGTAGTTATCCGTTTTATCAAGCGCACGCTCGATATTTAGATAACACTGATTTAATAAACTTTAATAAAACTTACCAAACCATATTTAATGTCACTATCCCAGTTAAAAGAGTCACTCAATATTAACTGATTATTTGATCTGAGGTAATTACCTAGAAAAAAGCTCAGGGTTCATTATCGATAAGATGCTTGACGCTTCTTTATCAGCAAATTCAGCAGCCTGTAGTAAATCATCAACACAAAGACCTAGCGGACGACATAAGGATTCATCTACAACCTCTTCAAATAAAAACTCATCAGGCTGGCTATCAATTAACGCTAACCTAGAAGCTAAGTTTAATATTTTGACATCTTTATTGATTTCTATGCTTGAAGCCGCGTTGAAGTGCCTGATTGGTAAAATAATCTTCTCAGGAAGTTGCCAAATTTTTAGTAAATCGGCGGAAACATCTGTATAAGTAAACCCTAAGGCTTGCTCTTGCAACGACCAAGGAAGCTGATTCTTATTATATTTTTCACAGTGCTGAGCTACTTCAGGACTTATCTTTGCCACTAACAACTCACCAAAGTCTTGTAATAAACCTGCAACAAATAAGCGCTCTATATCTCGAATCCCTGCACTAATAGCAAGGTTTTTAGAAGCTAAACCACAATAAACACTCATACGCCAAAAACGTTTTAAGTCAATTGCTTGGTTTTCAAAATGTTTAAACGCTGAAGCAGCAACATCAACGAGCATCATGTTATAAATAGCTTTCGTGCCAATGATAGTAATAGCTCGTGATATGGTACTAATTTCACCTGGAAAGCTATAAATGGCACTGTTGGCAATCTGTAACAAACGTGAGGTCATTGAGGGATCGATACCAATAACACCTGCAAAATCAGAAACGTCAGAACGTTCATCAGCCATCAATGCTTTTACTTTAAAACAAGCATCTGGCAAAGCAAATGAGCCGTTAGCTTGTTGTGCATAATCAAGTGCATTCATTCATATTTCCCTTTAATATAAAATCACATAGAAAAAATCTAATTGAAAGGCACTCCTATGTCTTGCTTAATTTGCTCAGAAGCAATATACGTACTAGTCTGAGAAATCGCAGGTAAGTCACCTATCTTTTCTAATACTAGGCGGTAACTCACCATGTCAGCAAACCTAATTTTCAATAAATAATCATAACCACCAGCAATGAGATGACATTCAACCACTTCTTTAATCTTAACCACTTCTTTATTAAAAAGTTTAAAGATGTCTGAGGTAGTACTACTTAATGATACTTGTACAAAAGCTGTCATTCCATAGTTTAGCTTACTCGGATTTATAAAAGCGCCATAGCGTTCTATATAACCTTCTTTTTCTAGGCGTTTTACCCGATCAAGACATGGACTAGCGCTCAGGTTAACTTTTTTAGACAAATCAACATTAGATATTCTACCGTCGCTTTGCAAAATAGATAAAATCAAAAAGTCGATCCTATCCAAGGGTTTTATTTTGTTAAGAGGCATAATTACAATACTTAGTATGGAATATTACTCATATTGCCATAGTTCATTAAGTTAGCAAAACTAAAAAAGCGAACGTATACGTTCGCTTTTTAATATAAATTAACTGATAACGTTATTCGGACAAGTTAATCTTCTTCTACCATAGTCATCAGTGAGGTATTACCTCCTGAAGCAGTGGTATCAATACTCACGGTTTTTTCTGTGACTAAACGCTGAATCATATTATCAAAATATTCGGAGCTTATTACCGGTAGAATAGCACCATGACGTTGTGCTAGTTTATCACTGACATAATGCTTACTTTCACAGCCACTATCTACAACAACACCTGATAACGCATGATGTTCTAGCATAGTTGCTAAATGGCATTGTCTAGCCACTTGAAACACATCTTTATTAGCTCCTGTGGCAACAAATTTATCTTTAAACACCAATGATTCTTGATAAAATAAATCTGAAACAACAGCAATAACAGTATTCCCCGTAGCAAGCGCCGTCACAATAGATTGTACCCAGAAATGGAAACTTACGTTTTCATCTGCATAACAAATAATATTACCGCGGTTTTCCAAATACAGAATATTTGACTCGCCCGTAGGTCCAGGTAATTGTTTCGGTTTTTTCAAACGCTTTTCGATGTCGATAAGCTGTGAACGTGCCGCAGCTAAAGTAAGGTTTAAATCGTCCGCCAAATCCTCAACAATCTCAACGTGAGCTATTTTAGCAAGTAGCTGACGCACACAAGAAATGCGCGTGTTTAACTCAGTTAAACGCCAGTCTTTTTCTGCCCAACTTGCTTTATCCATGATGCGTATTGCTTCATGCTTATCAGCGGCCTCACCCGTTAATGTTGCTAACTTTTCTTGGGTTGCTTCGAATTTACCTTCATCCGGTGTTGATTTTTCTTTCACTAAGCGTGTTAGGTAGTTTGGACCACCTGCTTTAGGGCCTGTACCTGAAAGGCCGCGACCACCAAAGGGTTGGACACCTACAATTGCACCAATCATATTACGATTAATATAGATGTTGCCCGCACGGGATAATCTGGCTAAATCAAAAGCTCGATGCTCTATACGTGTATGAATGCCCATAGTCAAACCAAAACCAGTACCATTAATTTTATCAACAACACTTTCTATTTCATTACCTTTAAAACGAACGATATGAACACACGGACCGAAGACTTCTTTTGTCAATACGCTGATATCATCAATTTCATATAAACGCGGGGCAAAAAAGAAGTGCCCATCTTCATCAACAACATCTTCTGAGAACTCACATTGATATAATAACTTCCCGTGTGACTTCATATAATCCGCATGAGCATTTAATGCATCAAGTGCTTTTTGATCGATTACAGGACCAACATCGGTACTTAACTTAGCTGGATTACCAACATGTAATTCAGCTAACGCTCCTTTCAACATTCTAATAACATTATCCGCTATGTCTTCTTGTAAAAAGAGTACACGCAGCGCAGAGCAACGTTGACCAGCACTTTGGAAACCCGATGAGATAACATCATCAACCACTTGCTCTGGCAAAGCGGTTGAATCAACAACCATACAATTCTGACCACCCGTTTCGGCAATAAACGGAACTTGATCACCACCACGCTCAGCTAGCGTTTGTGAAATATGTGTGCCTGTTTCTGTAGACCCGGTAAACATCACTGTTTGAATACGGTTATCAGGAATAATAGTATTACCTACCGCACTACCACGAGCAATAACTGCTTGTACTACGTTCTCAGGTAAGCCCACAGACTTCATTAATTCAATAGCGCGAAGCGCTATTAAGCCGGTTTGCTCTGCTGGTTTTGCTAATACCGTATTACCCGTAGCAATTGCCGCAGCCACTTGACCTAAGAAAATAGCAAGTGGAAAGTTCCATGGACTAATACATAACACCACACCACGCGCTTCAAGTCTGTCATCTTCACTTAATTCAATGGCACGAGCAGCATAGTAACGGCAAAAATCAACCGCTTCGCGTACTTCATCGATACCATCTTGAGCCACTTTACCTGCCTCTTTTATACAAAGGGCGATAAGCTCATCCATATGGCGCTCTAAAATGTCACCAATACGACAAAGTAATGCTGCTCGTTCAGCAACAGGTGTTTTTGACCAAGTACCAAAAGCCGAATCAGCCTTATCGATCATCGCCAACATATCATCTTTACTTGCATGTTGATGGAAACCAATAATTTCACTACGATTTGCTGGGTTCATTACCGCATTGGCACCATCAGGCACTTCATTTTTATTTAATAAATGGTCAACAAACCAAGTATCTAAAGAAGTTTTTAGCGGGGTTAATTCATTTATATCTGTTAAATCTAAGCCTTTAGAGTTATTTCGACCTTTCTCTTCACCCTTACCTTCAGATAGATACAGGTCAATAGGTTTAATTATTTGATTATTATACTTAACCTTAAGGCGTTGAGTTTTTTCAACTGGGTCTTCTAGCAATGATTCAACAGGCTGCGATTCATCAACAATGGCATTAACAAATGAAGAGTTGGCGCCATTTTCTAATAAACGACGCACTAAATACGCAAGTAAGTCTTCATGATGACCTACAGGCGCATAAATTCGACATTGAATACTTTCATCTTTAACAATTTGGTCATATAAAGAATCACCCATACCGTGCAGACATTGAAATTCAAATCCCGCTTTATCATCGCCCGCTAACTCTACAATAGTCGCTGCCGTATAAGCATTATGCGTAGCAAATTGTGGATAAATAGTATCGCGATATTCTAATAATTTGTTTGCACACGCATGGTAAGACACATCGGTAGATGATTTACGGGTAAATACTGGAAAATGGCTTAAACCGTCTTTTTGAGCATTTTTAATTTCAGTGTCCCAATAAGCGCCTTTAACCAGGCGCACCATCATTTTTCTTTCTGTTCTTAGCGTTAAATCGCGTAACCAATCAACGACATGAATGGCACGTTTTTGGTATGCTTGCAGCGCTAGACCAAATCCTTGCCAATCACCTAGCTCACTATCGGTAAATACCGCTTCAATAATATCTAATGAAATATCTAAACGCTCAGACTCTTCCGCATCAACGGTTAAACCAATATTGTATTGTTTAGCTTGTAAACATAATGCCTTTAATTTTGGCACTATCTCTGTCATCACACGTTCTTTATGAGTAAATTCATAACGCGGGTGAATAGCAGAAAGTTTAATTGAAATGCCTGGTACTTTACGTGGGTCGTTCTTACCCGAAGCTACCGCAACTTCGCCGATAGCAGTAATAGCATCTTCGTAGGCTTTGTAGTACATGTCGGCATCAACCATAGTGCGAGCACCTTCACCAAGCATGTCATATGAATAGACATAACCTTGTTGCTCTTTCATTGCAGCTCGCTCAGTTGCGGCTTTAATGGTTTCTCCCATAACAAACTGTTTACCCATAACTTTCATGGCATAGTTCATTGATTTACGAATAACCGGCTCACCTAACCGTCCTACCGTTTTTTTCAATAAGCCAAACTGCTCTTTTTTACGTTTATCAGCGTAATTCACCATAGAGCCGGTCAATAACAAACCCCAAGATGATGCATTAACAAATAACGAATCACTAGCCCCTAAATGGGTGCTCCACTGTCCTTGAGAAATTTTGTCACGTATAAGTTCATCTTGTGTGTGTTTGTCAGGTACGCGAAGTAATGCTTCAGCCAAACACATTAAAACAACACCTTCTTCTGAAGACAGCGAATATTCATTAAGAAGAGAATCTATCGCACCATTACCTTCTTGGTCTTGACGAATTTGTAATACCATTTTACGCGCACGATCCCAGGCACGACTTCGTGCACTTACGTTTACTTCAGCAGCGGGTAAGATATGGTCAACGGCAACATTTTCGTCAATACGATAAAATTCACGAATTTTTTGTCTGATCGGGCAATCTGTAATTAATGAACCAGTAAAGAGCATGGCTATTTCCTCAAATGCAAGCAGGTTGTTTCCTGCTTTAGTTATAGTATTTTTTGCTATTAATAAAAGTATTATTAACAAATCATCAGTTGATATTTATAAACGCATTTTATGAGAATCACCACAGAATGTGTGGGTTATTTTTGGGTTTTTATTGTTTTTTATACGGAACAAAGGCAATTAAGCAGTACAATGTACTGCTTAATTGCTTTTTAATGATTTATTGAAAGTTAGGCGGAGATGTTACTTAGCCTTTTTTTTGAATAATATAGTCTGTTGTATCTTGAACTGACATAGGTTTGGCAAAGTAATACCCTTGTCCGTATTGGCAGTCCATTTGCTGTAATAGCTGCGCATCGGCTAAATTCTCAATGCCTTCACCAACCGTTGCCATTTGTAGATTATTAGCTAAATCAACAATAGTTCGTATAATCGCACGATGGTTGTCATGCTCATGTACATTACTGATAAAAGAACGATCAATTTTAAGGACATCGATAGGGAAACGATGTAAATAACCTAAACTTGAGTAACCGGTACCAAAGTCATCAAGTAATATTTTGACACCCATATTTTTTAGCGCTTGCATATTAGTCAGTACTATTTCAGCATTTTCTAATAAAGCACGCTCCGTTAACTCAACACGTAAGTTATGGGGGGCTAAACCGGTATTTTTCAATATTTTATCAATATCTTGAGGTAAGCTAGTACTAAAGAATTGCTTAGAGAATAAATTGCAACTGACATATAAATCATGACAGCCTAATTCATCCTGCCAACGTTTTAATTGTTGGCAGGATTTCTCAATAATTTGAAGATCAATTTCTTGAATCAAATCAGTTTCTTCAGCTAACGAAATGAAATCGTTAGGGTAAACAAAACCACGTTTAGTACTTTGCCAGCGAGCGAGCGCTTCAAAACCTCTAAGTTCTTGGTTATCTAATTTAAGGATAGGTTGAAAATAAGGAATAAACTCCTGCCAACTAATCGCTTCTCTAATATCAGCCTCTAAGCTTAAGGCATTTTGTACCTTTTGATGCATGCCCTCGTCAAAGACTTCATAACGACCTCTGCCACTGTCCTTAGCATGATACATCGCCGTATCAGCGTCCCTAAGCATAGTATTAGCATCATCATAGCGTTTATTACTAAACGATATGCCAATACTGGTACCGGTATAAACTAATTGATTCTCAATAGTAAATGGTTGCTGAAGAAAAGCGGTAATACGTTGTGCTACGTCAAAGGCTTCACTCTTAGAACTTAAATCTTCAATTAATATAACAAATTCATCGCCACCTAAACGAGCAACCGTATCTTTATCGCGTACAATAGCCAGTAACTCTCGAGCAATTATTTTCAATAAGAGATCGCCGGCATGATGTCCCAAGCTATCATTAACGACTTTAAAGCGGTCCAAATCTAAAAATAATACCGCAAAAGAAAAGTTCTCTTTACGCTTAGCGCAAGCAATTGCATGGTTAAGTAAATCAAGAAAAACGGTTCGATTAGGTAAGCCTGTCAAACTATCATGCGCAGCAGTATGTTGTAATAGTTTTTCAGCTTGCTTACGATGGGTGATCTCATCTTCAAGAGCAAGAGTACGTAATTTAACTTGTTGCTCTAATAGCTCATGACTGCGTCGTTCAAAATCAGCTAACTCTCGACGTTTAATAGCAGCAGAAACATGATTAGAGACGAAGTTAAGTAATTCAGCATCTTGCTGGTTATAAGTAGTTTTATAGTCATAACTTTGTAACACCATAACACCAAGGAGTTGCCCTGAATAAATCAGTGGCACGCCTAGCCAAGAATGAATATCTTCTTGAGGTTTACTTGTTTCACCATCAAGATGTAAAGCCATCATTTCTTGATAAGTAAGTAGTACTGTTTCTCGACGACGCAATACTAACTCTGAATAAAGGTTGGTTAGCTTTCTAGGCTGAAACTCTATAAGTAAATTACTAGCATTTTCATCTACATAATAAGAAAAATGTAAGGTATCACTTATTTGTTCATATTTAGCAATGAAAAAGTTTTTCGCATTAATCAACTGACCAATAATGTTATGAACCTTGCTATAAAAAGTATCTATATCAAGCTCAATATCTGTGGTTAATTCAGATATGCGATATAAAGACTCCTGTAATAACTCGGATTTTTCCCGCTCACGAATTTGTGCCATCAACTCTTTAGTACGTGCATTAACGGCATTTTTTAAGCGTTGCTGATCTTGTAAACGCACCATAGCACCAACAACGTGCTGAGCAGCAAAGGTGAGTAAGTTCAAGTCACTTTCGCTATAACGAATCTTTTCATTGTAACTTTGTATAGTTATTACGCCGATAACTAAGCCGTTTTGCAGTAAAGGAACACCTAACCAGTCAGTACCACGTGCACCAAACTGCTTGATTTTATAATGATCAAACAGTTGCTTTTCTAATTCAGGAGTTAAGAGTAACGGTTGCTTTGATTCGATGACTAAATTAGTAAATGAGCCTTCAAAGTCTTGATAATCGATGATACCTGGCGGCTTTTCATCTTTTTCATCAATGTAATAAGCAAACTCTAACGTATCAAACGTTTGATCATAAAGAACAATAAAGAAGTTTTCTGCCGTCATCAATGAGGCAATAGTGTTATGAACTTGCGGATAAAAGGTATCTAGATCATTACACTCTTGTGATAACTGATTCAATTGAAAGAGTGCTGTATATCGTGCTTGCAGGTCAGCATTCTTTTTCTCCAGAAAATCAACTTCTCTAGACAGCTGTGAAATACTTGCCTCTTTAGCACGTATTAACTGCTCTGCCGCTTGAATTGAACTAGCTTGTTGATTTTCTGGTTTCAAAATGACCGTACCGTTTAATTATTTGCTCTGGTGTTTATTACATAAACATTTTATCAAGCAAAGAGCTTATTGCTTGGCTTCGGCTTTAGCCGATTTTATAACTTCTTTAATCTTATGTTTATTACCACAAATCGCAGCTTGCTTCTCATCGCGATAATAACGAATTTCAACACAATCTTGCTGATAACGACGATCTAACTCTGTACGCACAATAACACTTTTGGCATTAATAATTTGCTTATGTAGTGCCTGACACTCTTGGATTTGCTCTGAGGCTAACGTGACGTCCTCACAGGCATTATCAGAACTAGAACAACTTGCGAGGAAAATAGTAATAGGTAATACAGATAACAATAACTTATTCATTCAACAATTCCATTACATTACATTAAGAAACACTTTTTAACTAAAAACCATTATACCCAAGCGAAGCTAAATTGCGAGCGCCTATATTGTTACAATATTGTCAAATCCTTAGGATCTGTTTACCGTTCGAGGTTGTTTATTGCCTCTGCTTGTGGGTATTGTTACAAGGCAGAGTCTTTACAACGTGGTGATTGCACAAAAAAGACTATAACGCAGTAAAACCGATATATATATGCTGCCCGAAAGCTTTGACTCTAAGCGTTTTTCTAAATTGATTACATTAATACTTCAGCTGCACTTAGAACCCGACTTTCCCCACGACTCAGTGATTTATCAAGATTTAATCGACCAATAGAGTGGCGATGTAAGGCTACGACGGGATTACGAAAGCGACCAAACATACGCTTTATTTGATGGTATCGCCCTTCTGTTAAAATCACCTCTGTCTCAAAAGGAGATATAATGCGCAAAACTGCTGGTTTTGTCGTTATATTCTCATAAGAAAAATACATGCCTTGCGCAAATGCGGTAATGTATTCATCGGTTACAGGGTTTTCTAGTGTCACTCGATAACACTTCGAGACTTTATGTTCAGGTGACGTTAACCGCTCAGACCAGCGACTATCATTCGTTAAAAGTACTAAGCCTGAAGTATTTAAATCGAGTCGTCCAACTATATGCAAGCTGTCTAGCGTTTCTTGATCAAATTGTTCTGCGAGTAGATCAATCACCGTTTTATGTTTTTCATCTTTAGTCGCACATACCACGCCAATGGGTTTGTTTAGCATAATATAATGTGCTTTATTTTCCTGTAAAACCTCATCATCCATCACAATTGACGAAAATTGATCAACAATCTGAGCAATATCGGTTGCTAGTTCACCATCTACATAAACGCGTTTTTGTGCCAAAATCAGCCTGACCGCCTTTCGGTTTATTTGGTGAAATTCACTGATAAACCGATCTAAACGTGTCGTACAAATAGCCATTTTCGTTATATACCTTTGAAAAGCTCAACTTCTGATGTCAGACAATTATAAACTAGATGCATGTCAACGATTGCTGCTCGGCAATTAAATTAAGCACTTTATGCAATTTAGTCTGTAGAAGTCCTGATAATACTTTAGGCTGCTGCTCAAGTAACTCAAGCTCTGAGTGAGTAATAGCGATATAACAGCTTAATTGTTGCTCACTTTGGTTAAAGCAGCTAATCACATCATCAGAAAAGTGGCTAACATTAAACTCTCTAAATGATAATTTTTCTAATTCTTCTTGCTGTTGTATAAAACTTAAAGGAACTTCTAAAAAGAGTTGAATTGTTAAAATATTCTCTTCATCTCCATACCAGTTGGCTGTCAATGTCTGAAAATTAAACTGGGCTTCGAGCTTACTACAAATTGACGTTAATTTAGAGAATTCATCACTTAACTCTTCAACGAGATTAATTGTTATCGGTAGCGTTTCGATCATTATTTATGCTCTTTATCTTAAACCATAAAATTATCTAATAATAACCGTACCGCATCCAAATTTCAGCTTATTCAATCAACATTGTTAAGTTACTTCAAATTATAAAAAATTAATATTACACAGCATTACAAAAGATCGTTTATTACCATGAAACTCCTCCATAGATAGAAAACTTCCTATTATTTAGTGATTTCCTTCTAGAAAATCACTTTCGAACATTACTCATTTAAAATCGAACATATTACGATTCAACACAAGGCCATAAAAACATAACACACTGATTTTAGTTAAATTTTAATTTTGGCACAGTTATTTCATTACTAAAGTCATCAAATAAGAATTACAGTGAAACTTTTATGGAAATTGCATTAACTAAAAAACAGCCTTGGAAAAAATGGACCGCTATCGCCAGCTTCACGCTATTAATGGGTTATGCCGGTTATAGCGTCAGTGGTAAAGCAACCAAATCAATTGCTTTAAACCAATTGAGCTTTCAAACGGTAGTTCAAGGTAACCTAGATATTTATGCTAATGCCTATGGCGAGTTCGCTTCGGCAAAAGAGCGTTTATTAACAGCGCCAGCTTTAGGTAAGGTCTCTGAAATATTAGTTCGACCAGGCACTAAGGTAACGCCTGACACTATCATTTTACAGTTATCAAACCCTAAATTAGAGCAGGAAGTAAACGCAGCTAATGGCCAGCTTGCACAGCAATTAGCACAAAGAGAAGCATTTAAATATGAGCAACAAAGTGAACGTTTAAATTACCAAGGTCGCATTGCCGACATTGAAGCAGAGATAGAAAAAGCACAACTTGAACTCTCGGTAAATAAGAACTTAATGGACCTAGGCGTTTCTTCTAAAATAGAATTACAACGTGCCAAATTAGCCGTCAAACAGGAAAGTAAAAAGCTTGGTTTTGAGAATAAAAAATATAAGCAGTTTATAGAAATGCAAGGATATCAACTTACCCAACGTGATATCACCATCAAACAGCAACAAGCACAAGTTAGCTTACTCGAACAGCAACTTGATGATATGAAGGTAAAAGCGGGTATAAATGGCTCACTTCAAACCTTAGAAGTTGAACTAGGTCAAAGTGTTCAATTAGGCGAATCACTCGCAAAAGTAGGTAGTGATGAGGAGCTCATCGCCCGATTACGTTTGCCGCAAAACCAAGCTGACCAAATAGACATCAATGCCCCCGTATTGATTGATACCCAAAAAGGCATTATCAAAGCACATATTACCCGTATTGAAAGTGTGGTAAGCAACGGTTCAGTGCTGGCTGAAGCTGTTATTGATGAAGCTTTGACCTCTAACGCTCGCCCGGCATTATCAATATCTGCGCAAGTATTTGTGCAACATAAACAAAACATTAGCTTCATAGAGCAAGTGCCTGGTCTGCGTCCACGCAGTAAACAAAGTCTTTTTATCCGTGATACTGATAACTCATTAATCCAACGAGATATCACCTTTGGTGAATTATCGAAGAATAAATTAATTATCACCTCAGGCGTATCACCTGGAGAGCAGATAGTGAGTAGTGATACCCAGCAATACAATAAATATACGAACCTTTTGATCATTGAATAAAAAATATTCAAAGCAAATACCTAAAAACAATAATTGCTAAAGACTAAATTCATAGCAGCAGCTAACAAGTTAAGGAAAATCACATGAAAAACGTAGTTACCATGTCAAACATTCACAAACGTTACGATAGCCAGCAAATAGAAACCCACGCCCTACAAGGTGTTAGCTTAGAAATTAACAAAGGAGAGTTTGTTGCTATTACGGGTCCGTCTGGTTGCGGAAAATCAACATTACTTTCAATTATGGGTTTGATGGACTCTGCTACAGAAGGTGAATACCAATTAGCAAACATCGCTACTGCAGGCTTAAAAGTAGATCAGCGTACACAAATTCGTAATGAGCACATTGGTTATGTCTTTCAATCTTTTAACTTAATCGACAGCCTAACCGTATTTGAAAATGTAGCTTTACCATTAGAGCACCGCGGCTGTAATAAAAAGGAAATTAAGCAAAGAGTCGAAGAAGTCCTAACACAAGTTGATATGTTACATCGCCAGCACTACCGTCCTAATCAACTTTCAGGTGGACAACAGCAGCGTATTGCGATTGCCCGCGCCTTAGTGGGTAAACCTGATTTAATCTTAGTCGATGAACCGACAGGTAACTTAGACAGCAAAAATGGCGACCAAGTCATGTCACTATTGGCACAACTGAACAAAGAGGGTGCAACCATAGTCATGGTGACTCATGACAGCCGTTACTCGCGTTGTGCAAGTCGTCAAATTCAGTTATTAGATGGTCAAATTGTTTCAGAAATCAACTCGAACCTACAAGCTACAGGTCAAGATGAAGAATCATTACAGGGGGTTGCATGAGTTTATTCAAGAAATCATTAATTCAAGGCATAACTCGAGTATTTTCATTACCTCGTTTAAGTGTGCCATTAATTTTAACCTTAGGTTTAACCCTAGGTGCAGTGTTAAGTGTCATTTCTATTTCATCAACCTTGTTATATCAACCTTTACAAGGGGTAAAAAATGAAGAATCGCTGCACACCTTTGAATATCGTTTCAAAATGTCAGATACCTTAAGTGTTTCCTATTGGAACATGAATCGCTTAGTCGATTTTAGTGAGAATTTTGGCGATTTAGGTGAATGGGCGGGTATAGCTCCCTCTGAGCAAGATGTTGTCGTTAACAACACCACATTTGCAACAACACGCTATGATGCATCGAGTAATATCCTCTCTGTATTAGGTAGCCAGTTATTACTGGGCGACAATGTCACAGTGGAATCTCCAGAAAAATATGTATGGATTTCTAATAGTCTTTGGCAAAGTGCTTTTGCTGGCATTAAGTCAGTGATAGGTAAACAAATCACTATTACCAATAAAAATTATATCATCGCTGGTGTCATTGAAGATGTTATGGCAATCAACAGCAACCAAGCAGTTTTAGCGCAACAAGTCTGGTTTATCGCTAATTTAGCCAAGGTAAAATCGCAAACTGATAATGTCGGTAACATCAGTAATGAAATTGATAACCTCATCCTAAAATCAGCTCACAACCAAGCTAAATTTCCATCACAAGCAGAAGTTGATGCTTGGTTAGAAGATTATGTCACTCGCAATGTTGATGGCGAGCAAGTACAAATGTTCATGGATTTTATGAATAACACCACCAAAGAGGCGAAAGGCAGTAATTATCGTAGTAATTTACTCGGTGAAACTGAAAGCTTACTTGTTGCTTTATTCTCTGCTGTGATTGGCTTGTTATTAATGGCGACACTTAACTTGCTCAACTTATTTATTGCTCACTACCAAGGCAGAACTAAAGAGTTTGCAATTCAAATCAGCTTAGGAGCAAGCTTAACTAAAGTGAGATTAATGGTCTTACTGGAGAACTTGCCAAGTTTTGTTCTTGCAGCAGTCACTGGCTTATTGGTTACTGGTTGGGCGATAAAAAGTTTACCGCTAATTGCCGGTGATAGTTTGCCTATGATGAGCTCGATTGATATTAATGGGACAACCCTACTTGCTTCACTTGTTATCATCTTAGTGTTAAGTGTTTTGTTCAGTGCTTTAGCATTGGTTGATATTGATAAACAAGCACTTGGTAATAACTTAAATAGCAGCGGTAAGGGTATTCAGGCGCAAAGTAATCAGTGGTTAAGTCGTGTCTTAATGGTGTTGCAGCTGTCCATTGCCTCTATATTGTTAACTGCATCAGTCATGATTGCTATGCAAAGCTACCAAGCCGTATATCAAGACACTGGCTATGATATTGGTAATAGTTATGAAGTTGCCATGACCATTAGTGATGAGGAGTATATTACCAAAATAAATACATTTGACTCTTATGGTAAGAGTGAAGCAAAACAGTTACTTGATAATGTATCAACATTAATAGAGCAACAAGTACCTGACAGTAAAGTTATCATCCCTAATTATGGTCCACTGTCTGGCTCTTTACGTGTTAACGCTTTTCGTGATGCAGACTCTGGCGAGCGAGTAATTCACCAAATAAAAACCTTAGGGGCAAATTATTTCTCAACTTTCAATATCCCTGTTCTTGCTGGTTCTAATCTAAGCCAAGAGCAAATAGATAATGATGAGGACAGAATTGTAATTGATGAAAATATGGCAAAAACATTATTTTCAGAGCTAACTTACGCTGAAGTTATTGGTAAAACGATTCAAATGAGCCCTGATAGCTCAATCCCTCCTTCAATTGTCACGGGTATCGTTGCCAATACGTTAAGCCGAACAGGGATAGCGGATCCAATAGGTTTACCTTGTATTTACTCTCACCGAGTAAGACCTGGTGCTACCATACAATTTACCGTGATGTTATCGCCAGGACAAACCATGACTGCCGAAATGTTTTCAAGTGAAATGAAGCGCCAATTTCCGCGACTAACCAACATAGATATTCAATCTTTGGCTGATATTTGGAAAACACAAACGCTAAACCAGCGCCTCAGTTTATGGATAGTATTAGCCATGACGGGGCTAACACTTTTCCTTGCTGCTATTGGTGTGGCAGGTCTTACACAAATGACCACAAATCATAGGAAGTATGAATTGGCTGTTCGTATGGCAACCGGGGCTAAACAAGCTAAACTAGTGAATTTCATCTTAAAGGATGCGCTGGCCATGCTAATAATAGGTTTAGGTTTAGGTTTTGTTATTTCTGCATTGGGTTATCCAAAAATAGCACAAAACCTAGAGATGTTACCTGACTTTAATTGGCTAGCGATGGCCGCTTTAGATGCAGCCTTAGTTATTATCGTTATCTTGTCAGTTATTATGCCAGCATGGCGAGTGATCAGCAGCGATCCTATGCAAGCTTTACGTGAAGAGTAACATTACTAATTAGCAATGCGCTTTAGTACTAGCCAAGTGACTAAAGTAATTGGCATACTATCGTTACAAGGCTAATACCCAACAAAAAGGAAACGACTGACTCGTTTCCTTTTCTTTTATTCATATTTTAGTGAGTAAACAACACTTAACTTTTTGGAAACCCTTATGTCAAACGCCACTATTTTAATTGCCGACGATGATGAAGATATACGTTTAGCATTGAACTTATTACTTAGCGCTGAAGGGTATCAGATCATTGAGCCGGTGATGCTAAAGAGATCATCATACAAAGTAACCGACAACAGCCTGACTTGGTATTACTCGATATGAATTTTTCTCGAGATACTACCAGTGGACAAGAAGGTTTAGCCATTTTAGAACAGTTACAGCCATTAAATATCCCAGTGATATTAATGACAGCTTGGGGTTCAATTGAATTAGCCGTACAAGGTTTGCAAAAAGGCGCTAATGACTTTATCGAAAAGCCTTGGAATAAAGTTAAACTTTTGAACAGTATCAAACAGCAATTAAGTTTTTCTAAAGTCAAAGAACAGAACCAAGGTTATCGACAGCTACTTGCTAGCGATAATAAAAAATCCTGGGTCTGCCGATCTCAAAGTATGCAAGCCATTGAAACCTTAGTAGAGCAAATAGCGCCAACAGATGCCAACATTCTCATATTGGGTGAAAATGGCACGGGTAAGTCGCTACTTGCTGAGCGGATCCATCAACTATCTTCACGCCAGAATTCACCACTTATTGCGGTGAATATGGCGGCAATCCCTGAAAGCTTATTTGAAAGTGAACTGTTTGGTCATCAAAAAGGCGCCTTTACTGATGCCAAGCAAAATCGTATTGGTCGTTTTCAACTCGCTGACAAAGGCACACTCTTTTTTGATGAGATTGGCTCGCTTCCTCTAACACTACAACCAAAATTATTAAGAGTATTAGAAACGGGTCAATATGAAGTATTAGGCTCAAGCCAAACACAAGTGGCTGATGCGCGTTTAATTAGCGCAACCAATGCGGATCTCAATCAATTGGTCAGCGAACAAGCATTTCGCCAAGACTTATTATATCGTTTAAATACCATTGTTATTACCATTCCGCCTTTGCGTGAACGACTTGAAGACATTGAAGAATTGGCAAATAATTTTATTAAAAAATTTAGCGAGAAGTATCGAAAACAAGCGTTAACCATTAGCCCCTGTGCGATCAATAAATTAAAACAACACCAATGGCCAGGAAATATTCGTGAATTTAGTCATATGATTGAACGTGCGGTATTACTCACTGTTGGAGATGAAATTACCGCCCAACAGCTGCTACTAGAAAACACTGATAACACTAATGAATCAGTAGTATTGCAACCACTGGAACAAGCAGAGAGGCAATTGATAGAAAAAGCGATGTCTGTTACAGGAGGTCAAGTTATTGAGGCGGCAAAGTTACTAGATATTTCTCGCAATGCGCTTTACCGACGTTTAGAAAAGTTTGCGATTCAACATGCAGAATAAGAAACTGAACAATATCAATAAGCCAGCAAAGTCCTTAAACTCAAAATTAAGCCTAAAGTTCAGCCACGAACAGTGGTTGCTCTTTGGTTTAGCGACTACCGTATTGCTGGTATTGTCTTTAGTGACGGCACTAACTTACACTATTGGCTGGAGTAAACTCGCGACAGCTACCTTAGTTTTTGTTCTATCTTATCCGCTCATTTGGATCGCTTGGCGAAGCTATGACTTTTGGCGACAAGCCATTATGCAACTGACAACCTATACACAAGTTATACGTGAAGGTGAAACCAACCTACGCTTTAAAGTTCAACACCAAGACAATTTACTGGCTGAGTTACAACAAGAAATATCGGCTTTAGCCATAGGCAGCGCACACAAAGTGCAGAAAAATCAAACCCTAGAAAATGTACTTAGCCACATTCTCGACTCTTGGCCTATCCCGGTTTGCTTATTTGATGAAAACAATCAACTGAGTTATCGAAATATTGCGATGAAAGAAAAAATACAGCAGCCCATGCTCATTGGCTCAGCTGCAGAAGATTTAGGTTTTGTTTTGGAAAATGACAATTTAACGCACAGCCAATTCAACCAACAATGGCAATGTCAAAGTATCAGCTATCTGTTTCAACAAAAAAAATGTCATATTTTTTCTGCTCTTGATATTTCTCAACCACTGCATCAACAGCAAAGCCTTACCCAACAAAACTTAATAAGAGTATTAGCGCATGAATTGCGTAACTCTTTAACGCCCATGGCATCGATGGCCGATACACTATTATGCAATGATAGTTTTAATGAAGACCAAGTTCGCTTAGTACTGGGCAGGATCAGACAGCGTAGTAACCGCTTACTTAGCTTTATTGAACAATATAGCCAATTGAGCCACTTACCTGCCCCGAAATCAACTTGGTTTGATTTTGATGAGTTGCTTGATGAAGCTAAAGGCATGATCACCGAGCCTTGTACAATACATTATCAAGGCAGTAATCAATGCTTTGCTGACCCGCAACAAATGGCGCAAATATTAATCAATATATTCAAAAATGCCCAAGAAGCGTGTAATGAAGAACACTGTCAAATTGAGATAAGCTTATTCAACCGACAAGAAAATTCACATGGACATCAACAAACCAAGCAAATAATTGAAATAAAAGATAACGGCCCTGGTTTTGCCAACCTTGATAATGCCCTAACACCTTTTTACACCACGAAAAGTCATGGCTCAGGCATTGGTTTATCACTGTGCGCTGAAATCACCCGAAATCATGCCGGTGAATTTTCCATAGAAAATACTGAAAATGGCGCCAAGATCACTATGTCATGGCCAGTAAATAATAATGCTGGTTAATCTGTTGACTAAATGTTTTATCAGTCACTATTTTATTGATTCCTACGTTAAGTCATTTTCCTTAGAGCAGCTATCAAGCTAGCGATATTGAAAATGATGTATGTTATATATTCCAATGTATTAACTATCGAATAAGCAGGACTCAGCTTGGCTAGGATATAACTATAATATCGACAGTGTAATCAAGGTATTTTAGGTAAAGCTAGAGCGTTTAAAATTGATATAAAAAACGGGCCAATGGCCCGTTTTATTTTGGCTAAATACTGCTAGTCGTATCTAGCCATTACTTACTTTTGCTATCAAACTATTTCACGTCAACTTGTACTGCAACATCACTACCTGAGCTTTCGACTGCAATATAGAACCAGCCTGTTGGCGGGTTATTAACCGTGATATTTTGTTCAGTTGTACCTTCATTTGTAGACTTATGCGTGTGGCTAGCAGCTGTTGGCCAGCTAGTACCTGTATAAAGCTCTACTGCACCATTACCATGAGCTGTATTTACTTCAATACTTGTTACGCTATCATTTAAATAGATGTAATAACTATTATGACCATTACCGGTACAAACGGCTGCACCAGAACTAATAGCGCCATAGGTAAACGGTGAAGAAGTACTGCAAGCGTTGGCAATTGCGCCCGTTACTGGAGGCTCTACCGGTGGTGTAACTTCACCAGATAAACTGACTTTAAACGTTACATCAGCATAGCTATTTGAGCTATCTAATGTAATGTAACGCCAACCTCTGTTTGCAGAAACTTGTAGTGATTGCACGGTACCAGCCATAGTAGAAGATACTTGATAATTATCAGTTGTTGCCCAACTGTCTGCATTGAAATAAATACCAACATCACCATTACCACCCGCTGTCGTTAAGAATAACTGAGTATTGTCTTCTTCAACCCACACATAATACGAGCCACGACCACCAGCAACACATTCATTCTTCTCAAGTGTTAGCTTGCCAGTTGAAATAGTAGCTGCGCCACAATCAGGGATGTTCACACCGCCACCATTGGTTGCATCATTTGGATAAGGGTCAGAGTTATCACCCATACCATCACCATCTGAATCTAACCACTCTGTCGCATCATTTGGAAATACATCTGAGTTATCACCACGGCTATCGCCATCTGTATCTAACCACTCAGCGGCATTACTAGGGAAAGCGTCGCCGTTATCACCAAAACCATCCCCATCAGTATCAGTCCATTCAGTAGCATCATTAGGAAAAGCATCAACACTATCTAAATGGCCATCACCGTCAGAGTCAACATCACCGCCTGGCGTTGGGTCGCTATTATCGCCAATACCGTCACCATCAGTGTCTTTAGTTTCAGTGGCATCATTAGGAAATGCATCACCGTTATCACCAATACCATCACCATCTGAGTCTTTGCTTTCTGTTGCATCATTTGGGAAAGCATCTAGGCTATCAATAACACCATCGCCATCAGAGTCAACTGGCTGAGTACCACCGCCACCACCAAGATCATTAGTAATAATATAATCATTACTAGTTAACTCTTGGCTCATTACCGCAACACCTAAACACTGATTGTTTTCATCAGTAATTGCTGCACGGCGATTACCAAACCATTTCCATGAGCTAACACTGTCATAAGTTTCGCCTGTTGCCAGTGTGGTAAAACCAAAACCAACATTTAACTCACCCGTTTCATTATCAACACGATGAACACGAATAGGTTTATCGCTATTGTTGATAAATGAGAAGTCTGCTTCAAATGGACCGGTTAAATGTTTTTCCATTAAGGCACAACTGCCAATAATATTAGCTGCTGGAATAACTTCCAAGGGAGCAGCATTCGCCACCATTGCTTGGTCTACTGTAAAGCTAGCTAAAGGGTTATCTAATACCCCGACACTTAAACAATTTAAGCGGTTATCTGTAACCATTAAACGACGATCGCCATACCACTTAGCATTGTTATAACTTGCACCTGGCTTTAATACACCGTAACCATGGGTAAAGTCACCTGCGCCACTCGTGGTTATGATTGTCCCCTTCGTATTATCGATTCTGAATAAGCGCACCGCAGTATCTGAAGTATTGGTAATGGTAAACTCATGTGATTCACTCATAATCAAATGCGGTTGAGCTAGCGCACAACTACCCATTTCATTGATTGCTGGAATCACCTCAGGCACTACATCTTTAACTAAATCAGCAGTGATGGTGAATGTATTGGTATTTTCAGCCATTACCGCAACACCAAGACAGTTCATGCTGCTATCAGACAACATCATACGGTCGCCTACTTTCCAAGAACTTGAACTATAAGTATCACCTAGATTAAGAGTTTTATAGTTCTTAGCAAAATTAGCCGTACCTTTATTATTGTCTAACCAAAATAAAGAAACTGGCGTATCTGTGGTATTGGTAAAGGTAAAGTTAGTTGAGGCGGCATCAATATGTCTTGCATATTGCTGCGATAAATCACAGCTACCAATAGTATCTTGTGCTGGAATTTGTGCCGATACCGGAGCTACGGTTTGTGAGTTAGCTAACATATAAGCTTCAAAACCATCACCCGTGCGTTGAACTGCACCTTTAAGTGCTGCAACATAAGCTATATTGTCACCCGATTTTAGGGCCGTAGCGATAAGTTCTACCTCGTTCTTATGCTCTTCACTTAAGTATCGCATAGCAAAGTAACCCCATGGATATAGGTTGTCGAACTCATATCCCATAAAGACGATGTTATACAATGGCGGAATTGTTTCGCCTTTTAAGGTGTTAAGTGTTCTTGTATGCTCTTTACCCATGGCCATATACTCAGCCATACCTTCAGCCCATGAAGCGTTAGGATCAAAGGTTCCATATGACCCTGCTTTATTATAACGACCATCAAGGTAATGAACGAATTCATGTCTTAGGTTATAAATTTGGTCAATATACTGACAAGAGCTACCAACCCAGTCATCAGGACATTGCATAGCGATAAAACGTGCTTGGTTACCTTGAGCAGTAGGTGTACCTTCTAAATACATGCCGCCATTATCAGTAGAAATACCAAAAAACTCTGGTGCATATTTCTCATAATCTGCTGGGCTAGCAAAAGCAATCACCTCAATGTGTTCATTTAAATCACCAGCAACAGGGGTACCAGCAGTATTAAAGAAGGCATGGAATTCTGTTTCTTGTAATGCCATATCAGCACATGATTGATCAAGTGTCGCTTGGCTAATAGACGCTTGTGCACGGATAGTAATTTTATCTGTACAGTCATAACTTACCGTTAAAATGTCAGATTCTTTTGGTGGCACTACACAGCTACCAAATAACGGGTCGCCAACAGAACAAGTGCGTCCTGCATTTTCTAAATATTTTTTAGTAATAATTTTTTCTGTCGTTTCAACAGAAATCGTAGCGATAACTTTTTCACGCGCTTCTAAAATAGTGCTATCAAAACGTGCTTTCGCTTCATCATTTGCAACAGATGCTAACTTACCCATAGTGATAAATGAGTGCGGCATGATCCACTTTCTGTCAGCTTCGGTATTCCAGCGCATATCTAAAGAGGTTTCACCTAAATAGATAAATGAACGCATTACAGATAAAACAGCTAACATGTTTGTATTAACAGCTGACTTGATACTAGCATCACCATAATAAACCGCATCACCCAATGCGCCCATCAGCGCCATCGTGGTATCACCACCATTACTTATTCCAAATGGGTTGCTTTGCTCTGAGTAATACTGAATGATAGCTAATAAATGTGGTAGGTGGTCTTTGAAATAGGCTGCACTCGCGTCATTTCTAAAGTTACTTAATGCTGCGGCATAACCCTCTTGAATAACACTACCAGCAGGTGCGATAAAATGAGTCATTTGACTTACCGCTAATAACGCCGTGCTTAATTTAGAGGCTTTTGCATCAGTCAACGCTTGAGCGTTATATTTATAAGAGGCTAAGAAATATAATAATTGGTTTAAATCAGGATCGGCTAAATCATCAGCTTTGGCAAGATAATGAATAGCATCCGAAACGTCATTAATAGGATCATTCGCTGCGCTTGCAATGCCGGCAAAGTCACTATAACTTGCTACCAAAATAGCTGAGATAGATGAGCCGTACTGCGCTTTAGAAGAAATAGAAGCCACAGGAACATCAACAACAACATTGGTGTTATAAACAATATAGTCGCCTAGCGGTGGTGGGACATCACCACCAGTAATCGTTACCGTTAGACTGGTTTGCTCAATATTACCGTCAACTTTAAAGTAACGCTCGCCAGCGCGAGAAACAAAAGAAATACTTTCTTCATTGGTGCCAGCAGTAGTACTGCTTGCTTCAACATTGCCACTCCAGTCATTGCCATCATAAAGGGTAATACCGGCATCATTACCAATGAATGTTCCACCAGAAGTAGTAATGGTAACGTTACTATTGTCATAAGGTACCGTGACAAATAGATAGTGACCGTAGTCAGTCATACATTGTATTTGATTAGCTGGAACTTCGCCTTGGCGAGCTTGAGTCTTAGTGCCACACATTTCTGCAGCCTGAGCGGTTGTCATATTTAACGATAAAAATATCGCGCTCGCTAGTAATGTTTTCTTTGCTGTTAGTTTCATATTTCTTAAGCCTATTCTTATTATGGCGATTAGGTATTTCGTCCGTGCGGCAATGTTAAGCTTGTTATGTTTTTAGTTACTCAAATTGCATCTAACGCGTACATCCTTCTCTTGTCGAAACATATGTGTAAATTTGTTTCTAACTGCTTTATATAATATTTTGTATACAATATTCAAGAAGAGAATAAATAAGAATTTTTTCGTAGTTTGTTAATAAATATTTTATTGATTGTTATTATGATGTTACAAAATCTGAGAGATTTCCCTAATTACTCATAAAATTTGCAAGGGCACTGCGAAAGATAATAAATCTCTAAGATAAGAGGGTATGAAAAAGTGATGAGTAGCAATACTAAAAGATAAAATTATCAATTTCCGTATTGATAATTAAATTAGACAATGTAACCCGAATTAGCTTTTACCGGTTGCGTCTGGCAAAGGTTTTTTAGGCTCTCCAGGAGGAATTAAGGAGTTATCTTCTGGATTTCTCCGTTGATTTTCATGACCGTGTATTTTCGGTTGTGAGGCACTACGATGATCAGCAGGCTTTTCATGTGATTGAAAAGCTACTTTGGTTTTATTTTGATCACTTGCGAGGGATTTACTCTGAATAATATCGCCACTTCCTTGAACACCTTTTGATTGAGAGGCAGTTAACTGTCTACTATCAATACCGCTAGTTTGTATTGTATTATTTTCAGCGGTATTCACTAAAGCTGATTCACCCACTTTTTCAACTAGGCCACTATTGATGTCTTGTTTATCTTGCTGTGATAGTGGTATTTGACTGTAAACAAGCCCTGCGGTAACTGCCGAAAATAATGCGCCAAGGGCTATTTTATTTTTATCCATTGTGTAAACTCCAACGTTAAAACTGTATATTGAATACAATAAGCTATCATGAAGTTTGATTGAGGTGCAATGCTAATGAGTCGAATGAAAAATAATAGCCGGGCAAAGGCTTTACCGAGTCGATGAGCCAAAAGCTGTGCTATTTTGTGCTGAAAAATAGATCCTCACAGTCAAACCAAGTACATATACCCGTTACCATTCAAAGTGCTCAATTTCAGTGGGAATTAAAATGCCTTTAGGAAAGAAAAATAATCCCAACATAGTCACTCTATGTTTTGATTATTAACCGCAGCATAAAGTCATTTTAACCCCAACAGAGAAGCGTTTGAGCAATACCACTTCTTCGTTACAGTGACTTAGAAGAGAATAACCATTCCTTCATCACTGAGCCTTGACTTGAAATCGCTCAATCACTCTGAAACATGAACCTTGAATGGTGACGGGTATAAAACACAAATAAACATACCGTAAATAGCCCTTGTCTTTTAAAAACACTATCACTCAATTAATGTTCAGTTCATAAAAAATAACAAAAAATACTGGCAATACCAGGTTACAGTTTGTAACATGCGAACGATAATCAATACCATTAGCATTAACACTCTACTTTTTGGAATATATTTTATGAAAATCACCCAGCTTGCACGCGCAATTAAAATCGCGGCATTTGCAGCAATCCCTTTATCATCATTAACTTACGCTCAAGCAAGTGATACCGAAAGAGCCGAAGGAATTGAAACTATTACAGTTACTGGACAAAAAATAGATAGGTCTTTGCAAGAAACAGCGAACAGTGTTTCTGTAACAACCGCCAAAGCATTGGAACAACTTGATATTTCTACCCCTTCAGACTTGTTTCAACATATTCCTAATGTTCATGGCGGTACTAACCAGGGCTTCACCATTCGTGGTATTGATTCTTTTAATGTTTCTGGTGGTGGTAATAGTTATTTAACCAGTGTCTATTTTGATGGCGCTCCACTACCTTTTAGGATGGTGAGATCGGGTAAAATGTCTCTTTGGGATGTCAGTCAAGTCGAAGTATTTCGTGGTCCACAATCAACCATTCAAGGCCGAAATGCACTAGCTGGTGCTATTATTATTCGATCACAAGACCCGACTTATGAGTGGAGTGGAAAAGCTAGATTAACTATAGGTGAAGAAGGCCAACAAGAATTAGGCCTTGCTGGTGGTGGTGCATTAATTGAAGATGAGTTAGCGTTTCGCTTTAGTGCAGAAAAAAAAGAATTTGATGGTTATACCTACAACATTGCCCGCCAAGAAAATTCAGATTCGGAAGAAAGTGAGAACTATCGCGCCAAGTTACTTTGGGAGCCAAGCGCCATTGTCACTTTTTCAGCGCTATTTACCTATACTCATGATGAAACCGATGTTGGTGCAAAATGGTCTTTCACCGATAATGCCAAAGGTCCACGTACGGTTAACTTTGATGAGCCAATTTTTGAAACAACCGATACCGATATCTATACTCTAGAACTTGCTTATGAAATTAACGATGTTTGGTTTGTCGACTCCATCACCACCTATAATGAAGCGGGTTATACCTATAACTGGGACGGCGATATAACACCAGAGCCAATTTCAACATTAACTGATGATCGAATGGACAAAACCTTTAGCCAAGAGCTGCGCTTTACTTTTGACTACGATAATTTAAAAGGTGTTGTTGGTTTTTATTACTCTGATTTAGACGTCGTTGATAACTCTGCAGGTGGTCGCTCAATCACACTAGCACAACTGGGTGTACCAACTTTACTCACTGCGCCAGCTGAGTACGGTGGTCTTGGTTTACCACAAGGACTAGCAGATCAGGTACTAGGAATTTATGCTCCGGTAAATCCGGTACGCTTAGGCTCAGAGGTTAATTATACCAGTGCTGTCAGCTCTGCTGCATTGTTTGCTGATGCAACCTACTCGATCAACGACAATCTAGACATCATTGCCGGTTTTCGATATGACCAAGAGAGTCAAGAAAACAAAGATGCCAGTATCTACACAATAGATAACGCCCATTTATTACCTGACCCTCAAACCTACGCGGCTAGTAACCCTATGTTATCTCAACTGATTAGTGGTTTAAATGCTAATCTCTACGCACAAGCACAGTCAGCTTCAGGACAACAGCCACTGATAGATGAAGATTTTAGCGCCTTCTTGCCTAAGTTAGGTTTTAGCTATCATTTCAACAGCGATATGACCACTAGCTTTATATACCAAAAAGGTTATCGCTCTGGTGGCGTTGGTTCAAATACAGCAACCGCAAGAGTCTATTCCTATGAACCAGAGTACACTGACAACTATGAGTTATCATTTCGCTCAACATGGTTAGAGAGTAGCTTAGTTGTTAATGCCAACTTATTTTATCTTGACTGGCAAGAACAACAAATCAATGTACAATTATCAGGCAACCAATATGATGTTGAAACGCGTAACGCGGGAACATCTACAGTAAAAGGTTTTGAAACAGAAGTTTTTTGGTACCCAACAGAAAATTGGTCGGTTACTGGTGGTGTAGGTTATGCCAAAACTGAGTTCACCCATTTTGAATTTAAGAACCAAGGCACTGACGTTATATTAACCGGTAGGCCCTTCCCAGATGCACCTGAATGGACAGCAAATATAGCCACCAGCTATAACTTTGACAGCGGTATTTATATTAATGCCAATGCTAACTATGCTGACTCTTCGGTACCTTTTACTAATCCATACGCTATCATCCCAAATTTTGATCCTAATAATGAGCCTGAAAATGATGCGCGTATATTAGTTAATGCACAAGTAGGTTATGAGTGGAGCAATTACCGAGTATGGCTTCAAGCAAACAATTTACTTGATGAGGTATACGTTGAAAACTTCCTTTCAGTTCCTGGCGCTCGCACCGCGTCGGGACAGGCTGAAATTGGCGCACCAAGACACTTAAGTATTAGTGTTCAAGCCAGTTTTTAACAATAAACTAGCTAATGAAAAAGCCCTTACATCACTGTAGGGGCTTTTCTTTATCTAAATAAGTTAACCTGGTAAATCAGCAAATGAAGCGCTATTCAATGTCGTGGATAGACAAACGCCAACCACGAGTACATTAATGTTTTATTCAGCTCAAGGCATTAAAGGCTCTCAGATTCACTTGATGTAAAGTGTCTTACCAGACTCACAAAGATTAACAATAGTCTTGATAAGATGATTTATCATTGTCGAAACTTTATTAATCACTATGCTGGTCAAGCATTGTTATGCTGTTTTAAATTGATTAACTAATATTTTTATTCTTTTGGATAACTCAGTTGTACTCTGGCTGTTACTCGCTGTTTCTTGTGACCCTACCATTGTAAGCTCTATATGCTGATTAATATTATCAACATTACGTTTGATTTCATCAATGGTCGCATTTTGTTCCTCTGTTGCGGCTGCAATTTGTGTATTAATATCGCCAATAGAAGCAACTGATGTGGTTATTTTATCTAAAGCGCCCCCTGTTTCTCGGGTATTATTCACACAGGCTACAGTGCGCTTCTTACTCTGATCCATCACTTGAACTGCTGCTTTAGCCCCAACTTGTAGCTTTTCAATCATAGATTGAATCTCTGATGTAGAGTCTTGTGTTCGTTGTGCCAATGTTCGAACTTCATCTGCAACAACAGCAAAGCCTCTTCCCTGCTCACCTGCACGAGCAGCTTCAATTGCCGCATTTAATGCTAATAAATTAGTTTGATCAGCAATGCCCCGAATAACATCTAAGACGGAGCCAATATCAGTGGTATCTTGCGCTAATACCTGAATAACATCCGAAGCATTATCAATATCAGTATCTAATAAATCAATGTTAGTAATGGCCTGTTCAACCACACTCAAGCCATCCTGGGCAGCTTGATTTGATAGATTAGTTAGTTCAACACCTTGAGCGGCATTTTCTGCTACCTCTTGAATAGCGGGCAATATTTGTTCAAGTGCAGACAAAAGCTGTTCAATACCCACTTTTTGTTCTGTAATGGCTTCATCTGTTCGGGAGGCTGTTTCGTTGAGTTCACTAGAGGAGGTAGATATGTCATTAATAACACCGCCGAGTTCTATCACGACTTTTTGGATATGGTTGGCAAAAAGGTTAAACCCCCGGCCTAAAGCTGATAATTCATCTTTCCCGCTTTCATGTAGACGTTTGCTTAAATCACCGTCCCCCTCACCAATATTGAGCATGGCATTAGTTGCTTTTTGTAATGGCTTAAATAATGATTGCACTATAAAAACTATTGAAGCAATAAGCACGAAGGCTATAAATATTCCGGTTGATAAGCTTAGACCCATCCAAAAAGAGACTACGTCTTGTGAAGCTTTTAATCGGCTTGATGTACGGTTATCTAATGCTAAGAAGAACTCATTAACTGGGGTCATAATATTTTCAATTTCTTGATGATACTCCTTATTAAATACAATTCTTAAAGCAAATTCATTGACACTCTCACCAGCAAAAGCAGTAAAAGGCCCTTCTACAATGACGCCAGCTTTAATTGACTCCATAGCTTGAGTTTCAGTCGCAATAAGTGAATTAGAGTTTTCACTCGCTTGATTTAAAAATTTAAACTCAGCCGGAGAAAAATGTAGCTCATCCATAATACTGCTTTGCTTTTTAATTTTTCCACGATAAAGCCCCTCATCAACGTAATCAGGTCGGGCTATATCACCATTGCGCCATTTGACAATTTCCCAATATGCATCCCAGTACTTTTGTTCACCTGTTGCCACATATGTTCGACATAAGCGTGTAAGATCCATTGATGTTTGGCGAAACTCGTCGGCAAGAATATAAGAAAGATAGCGAGTACTACTATTATTAACCTGCTCATCATTTTTTGTGCTAACGATTGATTGCGCGATTATCGCACCGAAATCGAGCAAAATGATAACCAAGAAGATGCTAAGAAGACGAGTTTTGATGGTCATATTAATCCTTTAATATAATGAATTTACCAATGTAAATTAGTTATAGCAGAACATTAGATAATATGTAATAAAATATCAATAAAAAACATTTGGCCAAACTGACTTTTTTATAAGCTATCATCGTCGGGACATCGGCCTCAGTATTGAGAGAGATTTTAAGGGGTTCTTTTCATACAAAAGAGCCGTAAACCTCTTTTGTAGCTTAACTACCAGCACCCTGTTAATCCTCCACCGCCAACATAATTTATAAAGCTTCCTTTGCCTGTACCTGGTCATTATCCGCTTTAACGGTCAGATAATCACAAAACCAATATTGTTATACTATCACAATAAAATTAATGTTACATTATCACAAAACTGAGTCATATGAAAAATATGACTTAATAAACCGACACGACGTCAAAGCATAAAAAGTCAATAAGGTACAAAGCAAATGGATAATGCAGAGCAAATAAGCAATAGAGTGAGACAAGGCAATAAACAGAGGCAATCGATATCGTCACGCTATCCTGAGATTTTTACCAAAATTTATCAGGATGATGTCAACCTGGCCATTTGGCATAATGATCTTTCGAACAGCTTATTAAATAGCGCACAAGAACTCGTAAGCCAGCAGCCTAACTTTAAGGCTGTCATTACTGTAACACCACAAAACAGCTATCTTCAGATGGCCGAACTTCTCTCAGACTTTGAAGACAAAGAAGTGCTATGTCAGCACATCAGTTTGTTGGTTGATATGTTCTGCACTTTATTCGACCTCGATGGTGCGGGTCTACGCTTAATGACTCTTGACCGTCCTATGTGTCCTAGATTTCATGTCGATAAAGTCCCCTGTCGTCTTGTTAGTACACTTTTTGGTGAAGCAACTCAATGGTTAAACCATGAAGTTATTGATAGAACAAAATTAGGTGCCGGCAGTCTTGGTATGGCTGATGAACTCTCAGGACTAATCCAAAATATCAGTGATATTAACCAATTATCAACGGGAGATGTCGGCTTATTAAAAGGTGAAGGCTGGTTCGATAACAATAATGCTGGCTTAGTTCACCGCTCTCCACACGTTAACCATAATGAAAATAGATTATTGTTAACGCTCGACTTTATCAATTAAATTATCACTAAATAAAACCTTGGACACATAATGTTCAAATAATGGATTAATACAGACTCTAGAGCCTTGATAACAAATGAAAAAAATGGACATTAATCTGCAAGAAGCAGCCCAACAATGCCTGAATAATGGCAGTAGGTTAACACTGAAGCGAAAACAAATACTAACCATTTTACTCATAGCCCAAAAAGCTATTTCTGCATACGAATTAATTGATTTATATGAAAGTCATTTTGACAAAAAAATTCCAGCTATGTCTACTTATCGGATATTAGCCTATCTCGAAAAAATGCATTTAGTACGTAAAATACAAATAGCCAACAAGTTTGTGGCCTGTACGAAAATTAGTGAAAAAGGAAGCCACGATTTATCACAGTTTATGTTTTGCCAACAATGCCAAAGTGTTGAGGAAGTTCCAATAAGCGCTTCAATTTATGATGAGTTAATAAACAAAATTAATAAATCAGGTTATCAGCTATGTAGCCAACAAATTGAACTAAGTTGCTTATGTAATGCTTGTTCAAAAAACACCTCGTTACCTCTACAAAACATGCAAACATCAATCTAGGATAGAACATGACTTTACCGACATATTTTTCTGATAAATTAGCAATTTTTTTCTCAAGCCTGTGCATAGCACATTGTCTTATTTTCCCCATTTTAGCTACACTAACACCTAGTTTTTTGCTGTTAGGGTTAAACTCCGAAAGCTTTCACCTTTGGATGGTTATTTCTGCAATACCAACCAGTATTTATGCGCTGACATTAGGTTGTAAAAAAAATGTTCATGCGTCAATTTTTATCATAGGTGTGTTTGGGCTTTGCTGCTTGTTATCCGCCTTTATTTTAGGTGGTAGTGTACTTGGTGAAATAGGCGAAAAGTCCCTTACTTCAATTGGTGCATTATTCATCACAGTCGCGCATCTTAAAAACGTTAAATCATGTCAATATCAGGATGCGTGTACTCATTAGAATAGGCATACTGAGCGATATAAAATATTTACCGAGTAACATCCGAAATGAACAATGAAAAAATAGTCGCGCTGCCAACCAACATCATAACTGGCTTTCTAGGTGCTGGTAAAACGTCAGCAATATTGCATTTACTAAAGCAAAAACCCATGGGTGAACGCTGGGCCGTTTTAGTCAACGAGTTTGGTGAAATCGGTGTTGATGGCAGTTTAATCACCGGGCAGTTAGGCGCTGACAAGGATATATTTATCCGGGAAGTGCCTGGCGGGTGTATGTGCTGTGCTTCAGGGCTACCGATGCAAATAGCGTTAAATCAATTGCTGCATGAAGCTAAACCACATAGGTTATTAATCGAGCCGACAGGATTAGGTCATCCATTAGAAGTGATGGAAATACTATCAAATCAATACTATCAAAAAGCACTGAGTCTAGAAAAAACCATTACGCTAATTGATGCAAGACAACTAGCAGATAGTCGTTATACAGAGCACTTGGTTTTTAACCAACAAATTGAAATTGCCGATATTATTGTCGGTAGTAAGCTAGACCTCTATCAACAATCAGATAAAGAGGCACTCACAACATACCTAAAGTCTCAACCATGCATTGCTAATGAAACAGTCTTTATTGAGCACGGGAAATTGCCACTTAAACTACTTTCAGGGCCAACCTTGTTTAAGATGAAAGCTAAACAGCATCAACATAATCACCGAACTGCACCGTCAACTGACACGGTAGCTTTACCTAAATCAGGTTTCATTAAGGCAATAAATAAAGGTGAAGGGTTTGTCAGTATAGGTTGGCGCTTTGCTCCAGAAAAAGTCTTTGATCGAACGAAATTACATGCTTTTTTGGCAAACATTGACGTCACACGAGTTAAAGCTGTGTTTATCACCTCACAGGGTATTTATGGTTACAATACCGCAGATGATGGTGCAGTCGAAATTACCCTAGATGAATGTAATGAGAGTCGTATTGAGATAATTTCTAATCAAATCGATGAGCATTGGGAACACACACTACTTAGCTGTATCGATAAGTAATAGAGTTACCATTAAAAGCTAGTGATGAGTATGATCGTTATCTATAACGAACAGTGATATGCATGCTAGCTTTGCTCTCTCTCTTTTACCGCACGTTCCCTTTGCTTAAGTAGATAATCTTTGGCGAATTTTGCACCGAGTCGATAGCCCAAATACGCAACAATTGCCCAGGCGATAAAGTTATCAGTATTAAAGACTTCAGGCCAATAAGTAAACCATATGGCTGCCTTAACCATATTTATGATTGAATCAACAAACATGGAGATCAATGCTTGAATAGTGAATAATGCAGTAATATCTTGCCAGCCACTAACATTCAGCCAAAAGTTAACAATTTGCAGCAGCTCAATAACAATAAAAGTGAGTAAGGCAATAAGCCCATAAAAACCACCACCAAAGGTTACCCACTTAGAATGCAGAAATAATAAGTTTTTTTTATGTTTTTTGGATAACGTTGAATGCGCTTTATTTCGTTTCTTAAAAGCATCTTTAAATTCAACGTCGGTAGATAGGTAACCTTTAAAATAAGCGTAATAGATCATTAAAAAGCTAAAGACGCCGACGGGTATACCAACGAGTAGTATTGCTTTTATCAAATCAATGAACATATTTATCATCTAAGTCGCTGTAAATACTCAAGTGTAATGGATTAATACTAGTTTAACTAATTAAGTGATCTATTTTATACGTAGGGCAAAAGCCAAATACAAGGCATTTAATTCAATAACTAGTTTTTCACGACAATCTCCTGCATTGCCTATTAAGCTCTATCCGTGCAGCGTTAATTATTAAACAAATAACGAAGTAGTTGGACATTTTAGCAAGTAGAAATGATCACATAGTGAATGAGATTGCTATAAACAAAAAAACTACATCACTGTAGAGGCTTTCTTTGAAGTAAGTAAGTTGACCACATAACTCAGCTCGATACACGACCATAACACCCTGTTCTATTTGACTTTATACAAGGCCACTTTACGTTAACAACAGACTCCTCTTTCACTTTAGCCCCCAAATTGAGATAGCTGCTAATCATCATTGTTACCAGATATAGTCTTAGTGCCCCCCTGAAAATTGTCCGCTCTGCCGCTAAAAACAGGTACTCAATACGAGCAAAGCTTAAAATCGACAAAATGAAAATTTAGACTAATATTAAATTGCATCAAGAGCATATAGTCAGAATAACAAAAATTACTGCCGATAATAGAATAAGCTTTCTATTATCAAAAACGATATTTGAGACACAACCGATATATTAAGCATTGCCTGGTACACGGAGAGAGCCATGAATCCCCCTTACTTTTATTTTCGACAGCTATTTACCATTCTTGATAATCAAAAGCGCGACGAACTAAATAAAAAAGCTCGGAGTAAAGCTAAATAATGTTCAATTTAAATTCTTTATCAAAACAAATTGGTTTTGGCTATGCACTCATTTTATCGATATTTATCATTTCGCTAATATTGACACTAAAGCAGTTAAATAACATTGAAGCATCGAGTAACAGAATAAAAGACTTGAGAAGCCCAACCGCAAGAGCAAGCTTAATGTTACTCAATGGTATTAACCATTCGTTAGCTGCACTTAGAGGCTGGATGCTTATAGGGTATGAGGAGGGAGGTGAAAAATTTAAGCGTGAGAGAAAAAGGGCATGGAGTGAAGAAATAACTAAATCAATTGATGAAATGGAGCGTCTTTCAGTTCATTGGACAAATCCTGAAAATATCAAACATCTCAGCTCGATAAAATCCTCATTAAAAGACTTTGAAAGTTATCAACATCAAATAGAAATAATTGCTAATTCTGATCGAAATAGAGCAGCATCTGAAATTTTATTCACTGAAGCAGCACCTAAAGCTACTATTTTGATGGCTGAAGTCACCGCAATGATTGAACTTGAGAAAATACGAGGTTCTAGTCCTGCTCGAAAGAATGTTTTAGCTATTTTGTCAGATATTCGCGGAAGCTTTGCCTTATGTATTGCTAATATAAGAGCATTTATACTTTCAGGTGATGACAAATTCAAAGTTAACTTTGAACAGCAATGGAAAATAAATAATTATAATTTTTCACAGCTGTCACTTAATAAAGATCAGCTTAATAAAAAACAGTTATTAGCTTTTGAAAATTTTAGTCGTGTTAGGGCTGAGTTTTCTTATTTACCGAAGAAAATGTTTGAAATTAGAGGCGCTGAAAACTGGGACCAAGCTAAATTTTTACTCAAGACTAAGGCGGCACCGTTAGCTTTTGAAATTAAAGCAACGCTAAGGAGAATGGTTGAAAATCAAGATGTATTACATATACAAGATTATATTAAGACCCACAATCAGTTTGAACAGTTAAAATGGCTGCTCATCATATTATTATTAATTGGTTCAATAAGTTCTATTTTTGTCGGCCTAAAATTTATTCGACGAATTAAAGTTCCACTGAACGATATTATAGACATTATTAAAGGCATGAGTA
>Ga0209395_1000390_pt1 | contig 64657 bp, 60 predicted proteins | sample GOMGulsemesocosm_3_FD_184635 | JGI IMG/M metagenome (GOLD analysis project Ga0209395, IMG submission 184635) | Methane-oxidizing microbial communities from mesocosms in the Gulf of Mexico - GOM9D Gulf of Mexico (SPAdes) (version 2) | ecosystem: Environmental > Aquatic > Marine > Cold seeps...
ACGCCCAACAATCACGCTCATCGCATAATCAAGATAAGACTGCTTTAGCTCACTCTCAATACTAACGGGTTGAATCTCTTTGGCTAACTCACCCATAAAAAGACGTATCCTTGTTCGGAAAATACGGTATAAAACCGACATTTCCTTTGGTTGTTTAAAAACACATGCCCAGACCCAACAAACAGGAAGCCTGACGGCGCTATAAAAATGGGAAATACTAGCACATCTTGGAAGCTGTTTTCACCGCTACAGACACAAATAACAAACATTTGAATAGAAGCCGGCGAAATGAAACAATCGCATGCGAAATTATTATTAAAACACCTTTAATTACGTCCTCAAGAAATCGGATCCAGCTCATGCCAGAGTACAACCCTCAGCTCGTCGACAGCTTAATTCATGCCAAGTGGGTAATTCCCGTCGACGCCGCCGACAGCGTACTCCAAGACCATGCCGTAGCAATCAATGACAACCGAATCATTGATGTTCTACCCAGCGCCGAAGCCACTGAACGCTATCAGGCAAACAACACCTTTGAACTCAGCGAGCACGCACTCATTCCCGGCCTGATTAACGCTCACGGCCATGCCGCCATGACGCTGATGCGCGGACTGGCCGATGATCTGCCGTTGATGGAGTGGCTGAATGAGCATATCTGGCCCGCCGAACAACGCCTGGTGTGTGATGAATTTGTCGCCACCGGTACGGAGTTGGCGATTGCTGAAATGCTGCTCAGCGGCACCACCTGCTTCAGCGATATGTATTTTTTCCCAGATGTGGTCGCCCGCGTCTCACACCAACATAAAATTCGCGCCGAGATCAGCCCACCGATTTTGGAATTCCCATCCGCCTGGGCCAGCAATGCCGCCGAATACATTGAAAAAGCCCTGAAAGTCAGGGATAACTACCGCAACCATGAACTGATTCAGGTTGGCTTTGGCCCACATGCGCCCTACACCGTCTCCGACGAAAGCCTGACGCACATCGGCATCCTTGCCAATGAACTCGATGCCAGCATACAGATTCACCTGCACGAGACCGCGCAGGAAATCACCGATGCCGAAGCCAACGACAGCCCGCGTCCACTACAACGCCTAGCCGACCTCAACCTGCTATCACCACGCCTGCAGTGCGTACATATGACGCAGATAAACGACGACGATATCGCACTGCTAAGAGAATACGGCTGCCATGTTATTCATTGCCCCGAATCCAACCTGAAACTGGCCAGCGGCATTTGTCCAACCACAAAGCTGTTGAATGCAGGCATTAACGTCGCGCTGGGCACCGATGGCGCAGCCAGCAATAACGATCTGGATATGTTTGGCGAAATGAAAGCAGCCGCACTATTAGCCAAAGGCTTCACTAAGGACGCAACAGCCCTGCCCGCCTCGCAGGCATTACGCATGGCAACGATCAACGGCGCCAAGGCACTGGGTATCGACAAAATTACTGGCAGCCTAGAAATTGGCAAAGCCGCTGACATGGTTGCCGTCAATCTAGACGCCATCAGCATGCAGCCGGTATATAACCCTGTATCACAACTGGTTTATAGCCACTGCGGCCAACAGGTGAGTTACGTTTGGGTGAACGGTGAACTACTGGTCAACGAACAGCAATTAACGGGTTTTGACCTCAACACATTAAAAACCAAAATTGCCGGCTGGCGTGATAAAATCACCGACTGCGACAACCACTGACACGTAAACAAACAGACTATTAAGCCATGACCGTTATCGACAGCGAAGCAACACAGATCCCCAACATCAATGTAGACGAAGCCGAAGTCGCCAAATTTGAAGCCCTGGCGAGTCGCTGGTGGGATAAGGAAAGCGAATTCAAACCGCTGCACGAAATTAACCCATTGCGCTTGAACTACATTGACGAGCTATCCGGTCTGGCAGGCAAAAAGGTATTAGATGTTGGCTGCGGCGGCGGTATTTTGTCGGAATCGATGGCCAAACGTGGCGCCGAGGTCACTGGCATCGACATGGGCGCAAAACCGCTCAAGATCGCAAAACTTCACGCGTTAGAAGCCGGTGTTGAAATCAACTACCGCAAAGTCAGCGCCGAATCTCTCGCCGATGAAATGAATGCTGAAAAAATTGGCTCTGACAGCGAGCAACAGTTCGATGTCATTACCTGTCTGGAAATGCTTGAACACGTGCCAGATCCGGCTTCCATCATCAACGCCTGTTTCCGTATGTTAAAACCCGGCGGCAAGCTGTTTTTATCGACCATCAACCGCAATCCAAAAGCTTACCTGTTTGCCATTATCGGCGCGGAATACGTGCTCAACATGTTGCCACGCGGCACCCATGATTACGCCAAATTCATCCGCCCCGCTGAGCTATCACGCTGGGCACGCGCAGCTGGTCTTGAGGTAAAAGGTTCCACCGGCCTGGTCTATAACCCTCTGACCAAACACTACAAGCTAGTCGAGCGAGACCTAGACGTTAACTATTTAATGCACACCATTAAGCCCGCCTGATATGGCTACACCTATTGAGGCCGTGCTGTTCGACCTGGACGGCACACTGCTTGATACTGCGCGCGATTTAGCCAAGGCACTTAATGTGCTGCTAGCACGCGAAGGCAAAGCCGAGCTGCTCGAAGAGACTATTCGAAAAGTGGTTTCCAATGGCGGCAATGCCATGGTTTCACTAGGTTTTGGCACCACTGCCGCCGACCCCGAACATAAGCGACTTTATCTGGAGCTGCTTGATATTTACGGCAATGATCTTGCCAGCCACACCAAGCCTTTTGCAGGCATTAATGAACTATTGACGCATATCGGCTCACTAGGCTTGTCTTGGGGTGTAGTCACCAACAAGCCCCGCGCCTACAGCGCCCCATTGCTAAAAGCCATTAACCTCTCACCCGCCTGCGCTGCTTTGGTCTGCCCTGACGACGTTAAACACAAAAAACCTCACCCGGAACCCATGTATTTGGCTTGCAACACTCTGAACTGCAATCCAGCCCACACCGTCTATGTCGGTGACCATCAACGCGACATCGAAGCAGGCAAAAACGCTGGCATGCTCACCGTGGCCGCACTGTATGGCTATATCGATGACAACGAAGACACCGTCAGCTGGCAGGCTGATTACAATATTCAACAGGCCGATGAGCTTATCGCTATCATCAACACCCTGATTTAACCATTTCTGGACATTCTATGTACGACTACAGAGCCTCCGCCAACCTTTTAGACAATCGAACTATTCTAGTCACCGGTGCCAGTGACGGTATCGGAAAAGCCGCCGCCATGAATTATGCAGCCCACGGCGCTACGGTTATTCTGCTGGGGCGCGGTCGCAAAAAACTGGACGCCGTTTACGATGAAATTGAAGCCAACGGCTGGCCGCAACCGGTCATCGTTTCCTTAAACCTGGAAACGGCAAGCGCTGAGAACTATCAGGAACTGGCCGATATGATCAGCGCTGAATTTGGTCACCTTGACGGCGTATTACACAACGCGGGCATTCTAGGCAAACGTACACCACTCGCAAATTACGATGATAAAAGCTGGAACGATGTCATGCAGATCAATGTGACTGCGCCTTTCATGCTGACCAGAGCGCTGCTACCCGTATTAGAAGAAGCCGACAATGCCTCCATCGTTTTCACTTCTTCCAGCGTTGGCCGCAAAGGACGTGCCTTCTGGGGAGCCTACGCGATTTCCAAAGCCGCTACAGAAAACATGATGGAAACATTGGCCGACGAATTTGATGGCGTATCCAACATCCGCGCCAACTGCATCAACCCTGGCGCCACCCGCACCAACATGCGCATGAAAGCCTACCCCGGCGAAAATCCCGACGACCTAGCAACACCAGAGGAAATCATGCCGCTCTACCTTTACTTAATGGGCAACGACAGCCTGAACATTAACGGTCAATCGATAGACGCTCAATAACACCTTCCAAATACTCTTTCTACCCCCCATTAAAGCGGCAATTTTTTGTCGCTTTAATTATGCCGCTCAAAAAAGCGGCATAAAACAGCCGAAAACAAAAAAACAAATATCCTATCTCATTGTTTTTAAAGCGTTTAAAAATTTACAGTCATTTCTGGCACAGAAATAGCATATATCTAAGCATAGAGAGCAAAAGCTCGATAATTCAAAGAAAATCTAAAAACAAAACGGATTTAAGTCTATGCAATATATGAGCAATTCACTCGACAACAGTAATGTATTGAGCCTAGCAAATCGTATCGCTCAGAATAGCCAGGCCTATCCGAACCTGACAGCAGATCATTACTCTCAACTTCGCCAGCAGGAGTTAGTCATGGAACTGACACAAAAACTTCAAGTAAGCCTGGAAATAGAAGACATCATCAACATGTTGTTGCTGCAAATGCGCAAACTGGTGCCTATTGATGGCATCACCTATGAGTATAGTGCTCTTGGTTACAACTTCGCCACGCCGGTACAGGGCAGACATAAAGCCAGCTATCATCTAGATCTTGAACAAGAAGATCTAGGCATGATTAGCTTCAGCCGTCGCATGCGCTTTGAAGAAGAAGAACTGCTCAGTATTGAAAACTTGATGTCATGCCTGCTATATCCACTGCGTAACGCTTTAAAATACCACGCTGCCATGATCGCTGCGTCCACGGACCCGCTAACCGGCACAGGTAACCGAAGCGCATTGGATGACGCGCTGAGCCACGAAATCAATCTAGCACAACGTAACGACACGCCTTTATCTGTTGTAATGTTCGACTTTGATCATTTCAAAAAACTCAATGACAGTTACGGCCATCAGTTTGGTGACAAAGTATTAAAAGAGGTTATTCAAGAAGTTAAACAGGTTATCCGTAAAACGGATTTGCTGTTCCGCTATGGTGGAGAAGAGTTTATGTTACTGCTTCACAAAACATCACTATCAAACGCCGCTGATGTTGCTGACAAAATTCGTGAGCGCATCGCCAACAAAGTCATCAATTTTGAGCAACAACCTGTTCAGGTTAGCGTAAGCATGGGGGCGGCATCATTACAGGAAGGTGATGTTACCAGCACTTTAATTAGCCGTGCCGATCACGCGTTATTTCACGCTAAAGATTTGGGCCGTAATCGTGTTTGCACTGAGATAAGCGTTTAAATTTTCAACATCCTATCATTAAATTTTGTACATAATAAAGGGCGCCTAATGCGCCCTTTATACTTTTAAACATATCAAGAGAACTGAATTAACGACGGCCCTTTTTACGTTGTTGACGCATCTGATCAACCTTCTCTTCAGCCCGTAAACTTTTAACCTTACACCGCGACAAACCCACCGCATCATAAAGAGTATTGGCCATTTTTTGTGGCAAATACTCGTACTGCCCAGCCTTCAAACGCGAAGGCATAAATATCGGCCCAAAACGCACCCGCTTGAGTCGGTTTACCTGCAAGCCCTGCGATTCCCACAGGCGACGAACTTCACGGTTACGACCTTCCTTCAAACACACGTAATACCAGTGATTCACACCTTCACCACCGCCATCAACGATATCGGTGAACTGCGCAACACCATCTTCGAGCTCAACACCCGCTTTAAGATTTTCCTGCATCTGGCCATCAGCCGTACCCAGCACGCGCACCAAATATTCACGTTCGATTTCACTGGAGGGATGCATCAGCTTGTTTGCCAACTCGCCATCAGTGGTGAACAACAGCAAGCCAGTGGTATTAATATCCAAACGGCCAACAATAATCCAGCGTTCGCCTTGTAGTTTTGGCAAACGATCAAAAACAGTTTTGCGCCCCTCAGGGTCACTCGCCGAACACACCTCACCCTCAGGTTTGTTATAGAGCAACAAACGCGCAGTGTTGTCAGCCTCTCCCATTTTCACCGGGCGCCCATCAATTTTCACACGTGCTTTAGCGGTAATACGGTCGCCTAACGTCGCTACTTTATCATCCACATTGATACGGCCTTCAGCGATCCAGCGCTCGATTTCACGACGTGAACCGTGCCCCAGCCTGGCAAGTACCTTTTGAAGTTTTTCACCGTCACTCATAGTGGATAATTCTCAATATTTAGCGTGTATTAACAGGAAGCCTAACACAGCGAAAGCAACCCTATTCAGAAAGCCGAATGGTACAGGCATTAGCTAGGCAGGCAAAGCGAACTCCGTCATTGATTGGAAGATAATCTTTAAATACCATTTTTTATAGCCAGGTTTCATAGCCGGCCAGTGGTTAATAGTCGCCATTCAGCTATGCTTAAAAGCATTGCCACAAAACACGCAGGTTAAAATGTATGAAGGGCATTGTTTTTACAGAATTTTTTGAAATGGTCGAAGAAAAACTCGGCTTTGAAGTGGTAGACAAACTACTGGAACAAACCGAACTTTCCACTGGTGGTGCCTACACCTCTGTTGGTACCTATGACCATAAAGAACTGCTAGCTCTGGTGGGCAATCTGCACCGCCTAACAGACACCCCCGTCAACGACCTACTAGTGACCTACGGACACTATTTGTTCCCCAAGCTCTCCACGATTGCGCCCGAAACTGTGAGCCAATTTAGCAACTGTTTTGAACTACTCGCTTCGGTCGACAGCATTATCCACGTCGAGGTACAGAAACTATACCCTGACGCCGAACTACCAAAATTCAACCTTATTAGACAAGACGAACAGGAGCTCCTGATAACCTACACCTCTTGTCGCCCCTTTGCCTATTTGGCTAAAGGTCTGATTATGGGTTGCGCTCAACACTACGGAGAACAGGTGAGCGTTGATATTAAAAACAGGGAAGATGACAGTTTAATTAGCATTACTCATTAATCCCTTGACTCAAAAGTCATGACTCAAGACAACAAACAAATCGACTTTTTAAAACGCAAAGTCGAACGCGAAAAAATGGCTCGCGCGGAGGCAGAGTATCTACTGGAACTTAAAAGCCGCGAACTTTATGTGACCAACCAGCAGCTCATCACCGCTAACCAGAACCTTGACCAAATAGTCGCCCTGCGCACAGAACAATTGCGCCAGGCACAGCAGGTCGCAGAAACCGCTGCCGTCGAACTAAAGGAAAGCCTCAATCGCCTCAAGCTAATCATCCAGGCCTCCGGTGCAAGCACCTGGGACTGGAATCTAAGGAACAACAGTGTATCCTGCGTCAGTGTCATTGAAGGCCAGCTCGCCTGTAACATCAGAGAAATAACCGCCTACGATCACTTTATTAACTTGATTCACTGTGATGACAAACACTATGTTGAACAGGCCTTCAGCGATCACCTCGTTTCAGGCACTCCTATTGACCTTGAATGCCGTTTTTTAAACAACGAGGGAAAATACCGTTGGTTTCACATGGTCGGACAAATAGCCATTAACCCTAGTGAAAATTCCGTGCGTATGGTTGGCTCGTTTGCTGACATTCATGAACGCCGTGAAAGTGAAAAAATTATCGAAAAAATGGCGCATTTTGACGCTCTGACTAATATCCCGAACCGCAGTTTTTTTAACAAATTCATTAACGAAACCATCACCAACGCCCAATACAACAACACATGCTTTGCTCTGCTGCTCATTGACCTTAATGACTTTAAAATAATCAATGATCGTTATGGTCACCAGGTCGGCGATGCCCTGTTAGCCAACGTCGCATCCGCTTTAAAATCGCACATTAAAGGCTATGATCTCGTGGCTCGCATCGGTGGTGATGAGTTCGCACTGGTATTAAACGACATACCCGCCAACGGTCAACTGGATAACCTGTGCCTCTCGCTAATCAATGCCTGTGCCAAGCCCATTGAAATTGCCGGTCATCAACTGTCTACCAATTTGAGTATCGGAATAGCCAAGTATCCCAAGGATGGCGATGCTGCCGAACATCTGTTGCGATGTGCAGACATGGCGATGTACGCAGCTAAACAGGGCAAAGTTTCCGGCAGTACTTTCGCCAATTATCAACACGATCTAGATGCCGAACATACCCGCAGACGCAGCCTGCGAGACGAAATAGAAAATGGCATAAATGAGCAGCAGTTCCATCTTGAGTTTCAACCTTGCGTGGAAATTTCAACAGGTATGTGTCGCAGTTGCGAGGCTCTTTTGCGCTGGCCCCAAAAACCCACTAGCGTCACCATTCAAGATGTCATTGAAGTTGCCGAAGAAAGCGGTCTAATTTTACAACTAGGCAAACAAGTTATTGATCAAGCTTGTCATTTTATTGCCGAACTTGAAGCACAAAGCATGCCGCAAAAAATAGGTGTAAACCTGTCCGCAATTCAATTTCAACACCAAGATTTGGAAAAAATAATTAGTGCCTCCATCGATAAATATCAAATTAACCCCAAACACCTGCTGGTTGAGGTCACAGAGAATCTGTTTCTTGGCAATATGGACCATGCCGTAGCCGTACTAAAAAAGCTAAAAAAACTAGGTATAGAAATCTATATTGATGATTTTGGTACCGGGTATTCCAGCTTGAAGTACCTGCAAATACTGCCCATCGACTGGGTGAAAATCGACAAATCCTTTATTAAGGATTTAGGTATTAAAGAGGAGAGCCTGCAAATTATTCGGGCCGTTATCGAAATGACCCATTCAATGGGTCGTAGGGTAGTTGCCGAAGGTGTAGAAACGGCCGATCAATATCATCTTTTACAAGGCATTGGCTGTAACGTAGCGCAGGGTTACCACATGTCCCCCGCCTTGTCCGGCACAGCCTGTATTGAATGGATAAGGGCCAACCAGCCTTTCCACAGCGATAATCCCACGCAGGCTAGCCTGTAGTCTTTGCGGCTTTTTCCAGAAGTCTGTTTGCCCAGACCAAAGCATCATCAAGGGAAGAAAACACATTTAAATTACTACGACCCAGCGTATTCATCACATTAACTTGAGTATCAACAACCCGTTCAGGTACCGAGCTATAAGCAACAACACAAGTCGCAGCAACATTGGTTAAATTTTAATCCTTCAACGTCACCATGTCCGTGCCGCTATAGGAATAATCATTACGCCGATCAATAACGAGCACTGAAGTGCTAATAAGCCCAACCAACTTTTTAGACAACTCGCCATCAATCACCACGCCTTCATTAATGGCAGTCACTAGAATTCGTTCCTCAATATGTTCAAAGTAGCCGAAATCAAAGGTAGTTACATTCATTTTTGTTTAGTTTTTCTCATTTTATTGGCTGTATCACTAATACAGCTTTAAACCCTCTCAAACAATGTCGCTACACCCTGCCCCATACCAATACACATGGTGGCAATGCCCAGGTTCGCGTCATTGGCCTGCATGACATTGAGTAATGTCGTTGAGATACGCGCACCGGAACAGCCTAATGGGTGACCCAGCGCAATCGCGCCGCCATTGATATTGACCTTGTCTTCGTAATCGGCCAGTTCCAGCCCTTTCATTACCGCTAGGGATTGCGCAGCAAAGGCTTCATTGAGTTCCAGATAATCAATATCGGCCAAACTAACACCAGCGCTTTTCAGCAGTTTATGAACCGCTGGCACGGGACCAATGCCCATCACCGCCGGATCAACACCTGCCACGGCCATACCGCGTACCTTGGCAATCGGTGTTAAACCCAAGGCTTGAGCGCGTTCGGCTGACAGGATTAGCATGGCCGATGCACCGTCGGAAATCGCCGAGGCATTACCTGCTGTTACCGAACCACTGACAGGGTTGAAGGCCGGCCTTAATTTCGCCAGTGTTTCCAAATTCGTATCGGGGCGAGTCACTTCGTCGCTTTCAATCAGAGTGTTAAAACCATCGCCGTTATGGCCTTCAATCGGCACAATTTCGTTGGCAAAGGCGCCAGAGTTTTGTGCTGCCGCTGCACGTTGATGGGATCGCACGGCAAAGGCGTCCTGCTGTTCGCGGGACACTTCATATTGCGCGGCCAGCACTTCGGCGGTCAGACCCATCATCGCCGAACCTTTGGCGACGTAGTGACACAACGAGGGATTGATATCGACGCCGTGTGTCATGGCGACATGGCCCATGTGTTCAACACCACCAATCACAAAACAATCGCCATTGCCGGATTGAATGGCCTGCGCAGCGCTGTGAAGCGCTGTCATGGAGGAGCCGCATAAACGGTTCACAGTTTGCGCGGGCACGGAATGCGGCAGGTCGGCCAGCAGGGTAATCATGCGAGCGATATTCAATCCCTGTTCCAACGTCTGGTTTACACAGCCCCAGATCACGTCATCAATGATGCTGCGATCAATCGCTGGATTACGTTCCAGTAACGCCAGAATAAGTTGCGCGGATAGTTGTTCAGCACGCACGTGACGAAACGCACCACCCTTGGAGCGCCCCATGGGAGTGCGGGCGCAATCAACAATTACTGCATCTCTTGGATTTAAAGCCATTATCTTGTCCTCAACATTCCATTAGGCGAAGAAGGATTGGCCGCTGGCCGCCATTTCACGCAGTTTATCGGTGGGCTGATAGAGAGCGCCCAAATGAGCAAAGCTATCGGCCAATTGGCAGAATTTCTCCAAGCCCATGCTTTCCATGTAACGTACTGCACCACCGCGGAATGGTGGAAAACCAACGCCCATAATCAGCGCCATATCGGCCTCGTTGGGTGTGGCGATAATGCCCTCTTCGATACAGCGCACCACCTCCAGACACATGGGAATCATCATGCGAGCGATGATGTCGTTGCGCTCCATTTTTTGAGTGCCTTGAGGCTGCAAAGTGGCCAGAATGGCATCAATGCTGTCATCATTGAGTTTTTTTGGTTTGCCCTTTTTGTCCGGTTCGTAACGGTAAAAACCCAAATCGGTTTTCTGGCCCAGACGATTTTCTTTGAACAACAAGCCGGGGGCTGATTCACCCTCACCACGCATGCGATCAGGGAAGCCTTCGGCCATCACCGCCATGCCGTGACAGCAGGTATCAATACCAACCACATCTTGCAAATAAGCAGGTCCCATCGGCCAGCCAAAACGCTCCATGACTTTATCCACCTGACGGAAATCAGCGCCATCTCGCAGCAGCAGGTTGAAGGCATACAAATAGGGGAACAGCACGCGGTTTACGAAGAAGCCGGGGCAATCATTCACTACAATTGGCGTTTTACCCATGCCAGCGGCGTACGCCACCACAGTGGCGATGGTTTGATCGCTGGTTTTGCTGCCTCGAATGACTTCCACCAACGGCATCACTGGCACCGGGTTAAAAAAGTGCATGCCGCAGAACTGTTCGGGGCGTTTCAGGTTTTCGGCCAGCTTGTCGATCGAAATCGTTGAGGTGTTGGAAGCCAGCACTGCATCGTCAGCAACAATCTGCTCGGCTTCGGCTAACACAGCAGCTTTGATGTCGGCCTTCTCAACCACGGCTTCAATCACCACATTGGCACCTGCCAATTCAGTCATATTCAACGTCGGTGAAATAGCACCCATTATTTGCAACGCCTGATCATTGCTCAGGCGCTTACGCTCTACGCGTTTGTTCAGTTGTTTACTGGCTTCGGAGATGCCCAGCTGCAAAGCCTGCGGGGCAATATCCTTCATCACCACCGGTACACCTTTGAGGGCCGACTGGTAAGAAATACCGCCACCCATAATGCCAGCACCCAGCACCGCCGCCTGTTTAACTGGCAAGGCTTGCTTGGCCGCTGCACGGGCCTGCTTTTTAAGCATTTGGCTATTGAGGAATAAACCAATCAGACAACTACACACATCAGTTTTTGCCAGCTGCACAAAATACTGAGCTTCCATTTGTAGCGCTTCATCACGCGCCATACCCGCTGATTTTTCAATTAGGTCCACCACTGTCATAGGCGCGGGATAATGTGGTCCAGCCTTTTGAAACACCACAGCTTTGGCGGTTTCAAACGCCATCATGGCTTCTGTCTTACCCAATATCAGTGGCCCCGTTTTACGCTGACGGCGAGCCTTCCAATCAATCTTACCCGCGTTACATTGGGCAAGAAGATGCAAACAGGCATCACGCAATTTTTCAGGCGTCACGACGCTATCTGCAGCACCAACAGCTAACGCTTTTTCAGCCTTGTTATTTTGTCCGGTAGCAATCCACTCCAGTGCATTTTCAACACCAATCAAACGAGGTAAGCGAATGCTGCCTCCAAAGCCGGGCAAAATACCGAGCTTGGTTTCCGGCAACCCTACTTTGGCACCCACAGCCATCACTCGATAATCGGTACTAAGAGCAATTTCACAACCGCCACCCAGCGCTTCGCCATTGATGGCTGTTACTGAGGGAACAGGTAACTCTTCAATATCACGGAGAATATCGTGCGCCTGGCTGAGATAATCAATAATGATTTCAGACGGACCAGCAAAGATGGGAAGGAATTCCGTAATGTCGGCACCCAGAATAAAACTGTCCTTGGCGCTCGCCAAAATCAGGCCCTTGAGATCACTTTGCTGTTTCAGCTCATCAACGGCAGATCGAAGTTCAAGAAGTGCTGCTTGGCTGAGAATATTAACCTTGGCATCCCTGGCATCAAAACGTAATTCGATGATGCCATCGCCCAGAGCTTGGAGCTGAACATGGCTTCCTGCAAAATTCATATTTCTCTCCCGAAAATTACTGACATTTTATCAGTAAGTACTCTTCAAACTGTGGTTCAAATGCCCAATGCTGTCAACCGGCTTGCAGCTCGGTTAACACTCGCAAAATAGTATCCACGTCGTCCTGTTCTCCGTTCTCGTTCCAATAGACGGAAACGGCCCCAGTAGTGGATTGAACGGCCATGACATCCGTAGGAAATTGAGCAAGTATTTTTGCGGCAGCATCGCCATCGGAGAAACGATAACGTCCGGCAACGCGTTCATATATCCAGCCCGGAACTTGCAACTCTTCATCTGCCTGAGTGTGACGAAGTAACATCCATTCAGGGGTATTTACACCATTGGTTCTATGGCGCGGCAGACGATAAGCAATGCAGCGAACCTCTTCACCGGGATACTCCAAATCCTTTATTTTACTGAGTTTGACCTGCAGGCCTTTTCGCATTGCAGAACGCCGTAATTCCATCTGAGCACGCTGGCGAGGTGAAGGTAATATCCATAGTGAGGATCCCAAAATCAGTATTACGGCGCAAATGATGATAAGCGTTGTCATAAAAACAGAGGTTTCCTCAATAAAAGATGGCAAATTCGTGTCGAATTTCTATCATAAAGATTAAAGGCGTCATATTCTATTAGTGTCACACGCTCTAATCATTTTGAGCTCACAGGGATTGAGTTATGGAGGGCCGTAAAATGAACGAATACCAGCATATTCTGCTTGCTGTCGACTTATCCGATGATTCGCTAGGTCTAGCCGAGCGGGCTGCTGCATTGGCAAAACAAAACGATGCCAAGCTCAGCCTTGTACATACCATCGAACCAATCAACTTTGCCTATGGTGGCGACATCCCCATGGACTTATCTGCTATTCAAGAACAACTGGATGAACACGCCCACAGTAAAGTCGCTCAGTTTGCCCAACAATTTGGGATCGCTGAACAAAACCAACACATCGTTGTGGGCCTGCCACAAAACGAAATTCATCGCATAGCCAGAGATCTTAATGTCGATTTAATTGTGGTGGGCACCCATGGTCGTCACGGTTTATCTCTTTTATTAGGGTCCACCAGCAACGGTGTTCTGCACGGCGCAGAATGCGACATTCTGGCCGTAAGGGTAGGAAAAAACCCGTGAAAATCACTATCGGGCAGATTAAACGGATTTTATTCTGCTCTGTGCTACTGGCAGCTACGCTCTCGGCCTCACCGGCACAGGCCAATCTTCCGACCGAGGTCTCTGCAGCCGATCAAGCACTGCAAGAATCCCGCCGTGACTATCAGCTCGCTCGCACAATGCTGGAAAAAAGAGATTTTGCCGCCTACCTGACATTGCGTGACTCTTTAACAGATTACCCGCTTTACCCCTATCTGGAATATGAATACCTGCATAAACGCCTCAGTAAGCTTCCAGCCAAAGAGGTTCAGGCCTTTATTACAAACTGGCAGGAAACACCGCTCGCCGCGCCATTAAAATATCACTGGTTACGGCAGCTGGCCACATCGGGCAAGTGGCAGCAATATCTGAATAACTTTGATACATCGATCAAAAGCGCGGATTTACGATGTCTCGCCCTGTGGGCAGAACATAAAACAGGGCAGACCAAAAAAGCGTTCAGCAAAGTTTCCAAGCTGTGGCTGGTGGGTTACTCACAAGCCGATGCCTGCAACCCCATCTTTGAGTTATGGACCCAACGAGGGCTACTCACCGATGACATGGCCTGGCAGCGTTTCAAACTGGCGATGCAATCTGGCAACCTAACGCTAGCACGCTATCTCTCGCGTTTCATGTCACCTAAGCACCAATACCAGAGCAAACTCTATCGTGGCCTCTATACACACCCTGAACGCCTGAAGAAAGCAGAGCAATTTGATCTTACCAACGCAGAACACCGCGACATGATCATTCACACCTTTAAACGGCTTACCCGGCGCGATTCGTTACAGGCTTTAAAACTGTGGCCACAATACCAACAAAGTCAGAAGTTTCATCCACGCCAAGTTAACCTGACTATCAAACATATGATGTTATGGCTAGCCCATCAGGATAACAGCCTCACCTATCAAGATGTGCTTAAGCAAAACCCTCTGCTGATAACAACCGAGGTGCTGGAGGCCGGAATCCGGCTCGCTGTGCGTAGTGAGGATTGGCCATTAGTGATTAGTCTGACGAAACAGTTACCGGAGCAACAACGCAGCAGCACCCGTTCACAATATTGGTTAGCGCGTGCGCAACTCGAAACAAATTCCCTCGATAAACAGGTCATTCTAGGAAAAATGCGGCCACTTGCCCTGCAACGCGATTACTACAGTTTTTTAGCCGCTGATTATTTGCAGCTGCCTTACAAAATGAATGAACAGCATTACAGTCTCGATGGTAATTTTTTGGAGCGTTTCAAACAGCTACCCGGTGTTGTCAGAGCTATAGAGCTATTCCATGTTGAACAAACGACCGCAGCACGACGTGAGTGGTACCGAGTTACACAGGGTTTTAATCAAGATCGGCATTACGCCGCTGCCCACCATGCCAGCCAAGTCAATTGGCATAGCCAAGCCATCCGTTCCGCCATCGCGGCCAAACGCTGGAATGACCTCGAACTTCGTTTCCCATTAAGTTTTGAAGAAAATTTTGAAGAAACCGCGCAGCTGCGTCAGTTAAACAGCAACTGGCTATTTGCCATGGCCCGTCAGGAAAGTGCACTTACACCCGATGCCGTATCTCATGCCGGTGCACGCGGCCTTATTCAAATGATGCCTGCCACAGCTAAAACAGTTGCGCGAAAACACAATATTAGTTACCACTCACGCAAACAACTCTTTGATCCTGAAAAAAATATTGAGCTCGCCAGCGCTTACATCACATCACTACTAAAGCAATTCAACGGCAATAACATCTATGCCACTGCTGCCTATAATGCCGGCCCTCATCGTGTCGAAAAATGGCTCAAAACAACCGCTCATCTTCCTCTTGATGTGTGGATTGAAAGTATTCCATTCCATGAAACCCGTCAGTATGTAAAAAACGTACTAACTTACAGCGCTATTTATGCTCACCGTCGCCATCAAACAAGCTTACAAATGGCAACGGTGAACTATTTACCCAAGCAACCCTTAGTAATGGAATAAAAAATTAGTTCTTAAATACAAAAAAGAATATATTAAAAGCTAGGCCTCAAATACTCCTAATACAAAATGAGAAAGCACAATGGGAAAGGATGATGTGTTATTGGCAAGGCAGCCGATCTATGACAGCGAGCTCGTTATCTATGCCTATGAGCTGCTATTTCGTTCCAATAAAAATGAGCGGGTAAATGAAGTCGGTGCAGATACAGCTACATCCGTCGTTCTTCTTAATGCTTTCTCAGAAATAGGAATTCACAACGTTGTTGGCGAACAACGTGCCTTTATTAACTTCACTCGTAACCTGTTGCTTGATCCCCCTCCCTTTGCCAGTGGTGAAATCGTCATCGAAGTATTAGAAGACGTCACGCCTGACACCGAGGTTATCAACAGTCTGAAAAGCTTCAAAGAACAGGGCTTCATTATTGCGCTTGATGACTTTGAGTACCATGAATCCCTGCAACCACTGGTAGAGCTTGCAGACATTATCAAGATTGATGTCACAGCGCTTAGCGAAGAGAAAATTGCCGAGCACGTCGCACAGCTAAAGATCCCTGGCACAGCCCTGCTTGCCGAAAAAGTCGAAACGCAGGAAATGTATAATTACTGTAAGGAATTAGGCTTTGATTACTTTCAGGGCTATTTCCTAAGCCGTCCTAAAATAATGAAGGGACGCAAAGTTCCCGCTAATAAATTGGTCGTTATGAAGTTAATTGCCGACCTGCAAAGTCCCGATACAAACCCTAAGCAGTTGCACGACACAATATCCAAGGATCCGGGGCTGAGTTTCAAACTATTACGCATGATCAACTCCGCTGCGTATCGTCGTGTTAATAAAATTGAATCCCTATTCCGGGCAATTATATTACTGGGCGAAAAGGATATTCGTCGCTGGGCCAGTCTATTAGCGCTGTCACAATTAGATGACAAGCCACACGCGCTCTCTGAACTGACTATGGTTAGAGCCAAAATGTGTGAACTCATTGGCGGCCATATCCACGCACAACAGAGCGATCTGTTCTTCACCGTCGGCCTGTTATCCATGATGGAAGCCTACTTTGATACGCCAATGGAGGAACTGCTTCAGTCAATGGCACTGAGCGATGAAATTGAACAGGCATTACTCCAGCAGGAAGGTATTCTCGGCTTTGTTCTAAAAACCTCAATAGCGTATGAACGCGGTGACTGGGCGGGAATTGACTGGAACACGCTCACTCAACACCATTTATCACTCACCGACGTCAAGCAGGCCTACCTTGATAGTTTGCAGTGGCATCAGGAACGAACAGAAGCTCTTTAGTTCGTTAATCTCAGGTTGAATTAATGCATTTCCCTCTATTTGATATCGGCGTCAATCTAACAAGCTCTAGTTTCAACGATCGACATACTGAGGTAGTTGAGCGAGCTCAACAGGCTGCCGTCAACAATCTGATATTAATCAGCAGCGACATCGCCGATAGCCAAGCAGCCGCAATCTTGGCAGCTCAATACTCCGGCAGTTATGCCACAGCAGGCATTCACCCTCATCAAGCAAAAACCTTCACTGACAAAAGCCTTAACGAAATCCGTAAACTGACAGCAATCCCCCATGTAAAAGCCATTGGTGAAACCGGACTGGATTTTAATCGCAACTATTCTCCACAATCCCTGCAGCTAACCTGTTTTGAAGCACAGCTGCAGTTAGCAGCCGAATTACAATTACCGATTTATTTACACCAACGTGATGCTCATAAGCCATTTTACGAGCTGCTAAAACAGTATCGTTCACAACTGTGTGACGCTGTCATCCACTGTTTTACCGGCGATGAGCGCGAACTAGAGAACTATTTGAGCCTTGATCTACACATTGGCATCACTGGCTGGATATGTGACGAACGACGAGGCCTGCATTTACAGGAATTGATCAGAAAGATACCGACAGACCGCCTGATGCTGGAAACCGACGCGCCCTACCTTCTACCACGCAGCCTGCGCCCAAAGCCTAAAAAAGGAAAAAACGAACCCTGCTACCTGCCACATATTCTTGCAACGGTGAGCCATTGTCTTGGGAAAGAAGAGAAAGAAATTGCAGCAGTGACGACTGCCAACGCAAAACGCTTTTTCCGCTTGAGCTAAAAATCGAAAAAGCTTTAAAGTTACAGCATCAATATTAGCCTACGTTCGGCAATAACTGTCCACCATTCTCAAAAGCCGGATTTAGTAGCAATGCAACCGTAGCTTTCTCAGTAGCTGGCCTACCAAAATAGTAACCCTGCATTTCACAGCAGCCTTTCTCACGTAAATATTCCACGTGGTATTCATTCTCAACACCTTCTGCAATCAGGTTGAGTTTCAGGCCACTAGCCATAGCAATAACGGCATCTACAATACAAGCATCATCGCCACCTTTCTTGATTTCATTCACAAAGGAGCGATCAATTTTAAGCGTATGAATCGGTAGTTTCTGTAAATAGCTGAGCGAGGAATAACCTGTACCAAAATCATCGATGGCAATTTGTACGCCCAAATCACTTAACTGCATCAACTTTTTAATGGAGTTTTCCATATCCTGCATAATGAGATTTTCAGTGATTTCCATTTCCAGGTCTTGTCCTGACAAACGATTCACACGTAGCACTTCATGAACTAGACTAATGAAGTTCTTATGCTCAATTTGCATAGAGGATAGGTTAATCGCCATACGTACATCATCGACCCCTAAATCTCGCCAAGACCTCAAGACACTACAGGCTTTGCGTAATACCCACTCCCCCAACGGCAGAATCAAACCAGTTTCTTCAGCAACGGCAATAAAATCTGTTGGCGCAATCATACCAAGTGTTGGGTGTTGCCAGCGTATCAACGCTTCAAAAGCAACGATACGGCCACTAATAACATCAACCTGTGGCTGGAAATAAAGCTCAAACTGCTCAGCTTCAAGGCCTTTACGCATATCACGTTCAAGTGATAACCGTTGCATCGCTGCTTCGTTCATTTCTCGGCAGTAGAACTGAAAATCATTTTTGCCATGTCCCTTTATGTGATACATGGCAATATCTGCATTTTTAACCAGCGAATCCATGCTATCCCCGTCTTGAGGATACATTGAAATGCCAACACTGATGGTCACATAAATTTCGTGCCCTTCAATCAAAAAAGGCTCACGAAGCCGTTCAGTGATTCTTTTAGCTACCGCTGCAACCTCTTCCTTACCATCGATTTCTGGCATCAACAAGGTGAATTCATCACCACCGAAACGTGCCAGCATATCACCATCCCGCAAACACTCTTGCAGAGTTTGACTTACCTGTTGCAGTAACTCATCACCATAAATATGACCCAGGGTATCGTTCACCAGCTTGAAACGATCCAAATCAAGGAACATCACAGCCATTTGGTGTCCGGCCCGTTTTGCTTGGGCAACCGCCAAATTCAGACGATCTTTAAACAGTGCGCGGTTAGGTAAACGGGTAAGTAAATCATGATACGCCTGGAAGTTAATCGTGCGCTCAGCTTCCTTACGCTCAGAAATATCACGAGCTACACCATAAATACCCACAAAGGACTCTACAGTTTGAATTCCTTCAAAAATATCTGAAGACTGCAACTCAATAGGAATAGTTTTGGTTTCGAAGTAGCGTGGTGGTCGATCATCATCACGACATTTAAAACGTAACTCCACATTACGCGGGGAAGTATCTTCCTCTGCACGAGGGCTAAACACATACCCAGCCTGTTCCGCATCACCAATGTAAATAAGGTCCAGGTAATGCATGCCCAACAGTTCTTCCCGTCGATAACCCAACAGTTCGACAATACGATCATTAACGAAAGTAAATTGACCTTTATTATCAATCATATAAACAATATCAGGAGAGCTGTTAACCAAATAACGGTGTAGCTTTTCGGAACGAGCAAGACGGTCATTAATAATCTGATTTTGACATTCTAACTGGCGCGCATTAAGGGCGTTTTCTACCGTATGAAGCAAATCTTCAGGCACGTAAGGCTTACGAATATAATCATATGCGCGACTTCTAAGCACCTGTGACATCGCATCAAAACAGGTTTCGCCGCTCACCACGATAACAGTAGTATTGAGTGATTTATCCTCAACAAAATCCATCACTTGGTGGCCACTAAAGCCCGGCATTTTGAGGTCCAATAGCATTAAATCAACATCATGCTCAAGCAAACGCTCAGTCGCCTCTTGCCCACCTAATGCAGTGATTACTTTGTAACCACTAGCAACCATCAGCTTTTGCAAGCTTTCTAACATTCGAGGTTGGTCGTCAACAACCAGAACCAATTCATTTCGCTGCATTACGATTCCTTAACTACACATCAGCTCCCCATTACCAACAAAATTATTATTCATCAGTAATCCTGGGAATCAAAATTTCAAAGCGCGTCCCGTTTCTGGCGCTACTCCTACAGCTAATGGATCCATCCAATTCATCAACCAGGTTTTTTACGATACTTAAACCAAGTCCTGAATGACTACCACCTTTGGTCGTTTCAACAGGCGTAAATAACTTTTCCTGCACTTCAGGTGAAATACCCGAACCATTATCAGAAATAACAATTTCAACATAATTGCCCCCATTTAAATTCACGAGCGCTTGAGTTTCAACTATAATCTGGCCTGATGCAGGCAATGCCTCACAAGCATTTTTAATCAGGTTGGTCAAAATTTGTTTAATCGCACTGGGGTTGGTTTCAATCTCCACCATACTGCTATCAAGGTCTGTAACCGCATCAACCCCCGTTGAAGCAAACAAGGAAGTACGGAAAATCTTCAACAAGTCCAATATCTGACTATTAACATCAATCAATCGTGTACCATCAGCGGTAACGTGATGTTCAGCAATACCAGGAAGTTGCAACAAAATATTACCTGCTCGATCCAATTCATCACGAATAATGTGCAACTCTTCCTTCACCTCCTCATTTTCACCAAGCCGCGAACTCAGAAGATACACATAGTTTTTGATAATACTGAGTGGGTTGTTAACCTCATGAACAATTTCACGCGCCTTGGCCTGAAAGTAATCGCAGTCATCCTCATGTTGTTGTTGCTGCTGTTGTTTGTGCTGTAACTGTGTGTAGAGACTATAGGAGGCCTCATTTGCAAACATCTTCCATAGCTGCAGCTGCTGATCAATGAGTGATGCAGTTTTGGCGGCAACTCCCACCACCAGAACACCCATAGCATGCTGATCAATCACCAACGGTAAACAAACAAACGTTTTGCTGCCAGTCATGTTGAGTAACTGGCGATCCAAAACACTGGCCGGTGCCGATGCATCAACAAGCTGAGAATGCATCACCCGCTTTTCAACAAAACAGCGCGCCAGCAAATTAGACTCAGGCTGCAGAGCAATTACAAACTCAGCGAGCTTTTGATCTTCATCACCCACAGGGTCGCCAATTAGCGCCTCACCCTGCTCGGTTATTTTAAAAAATAAACTGTTCTTACTATTAAACAGAATACGCAGGCTTTTTCTAATGGCCTCTTTAACACCGCGCTCGCCCTCGCTGTGAGAAAGCTCCTGACGGACGCCATTAAGCAGTGCAATTTCACGCACCTTACCCGCCAATTCAATTTGTTTTTCCTCATCACTCGCGCAGAGTAATGCATCCTCTGCCTCAATAGGATCCAACTCAATACCCATAGATTCGGCGATTTCCAATACATCAACACGGGTTTTTTCCAATAGCTCCTGAACCAATGAGTGGTTCAAATCAAACACTTCCAGCGCTGCGGCTAAACCCTCCGCATCAGCATCATCACGGTATTGTGATAAACGACTCGCAACAGCCAGAATCTTCACCAAATGATGAGCACCGTGCAGAGCTTCAATAGGTTCGTTTTGATATAACACAGCATCAGATAAAAACGACTCGTTACCCCAGCCGGATACAATCCAGGCACCGGCTTGATAGCGACTACCCCCAAAACGCTCACTTTCCAGCGCTACCAGCTGAGCTTCACTGGTGGCAATATCTACAAGTTCAGCATACTGGTCATGATAATTAGTGGAAAGAATAAGGGCGCCAATATGATGAATCATACCGGCCAGGTAAGCTTCATCTTTATTGGCATAACCGGTTAGCTGCGCCAACGCGCTAGACAGGTGCGCACAGGTCAATGAATCTCGCCAGAACACTTTCTGGCGCCGAGCACTGCCGCTGTCAAAGCGAGAAAAAAACTGTTGGACGGAAGCATTTATGGCAATAGTTTTGACCGTCTGCAGCCCCAGCATCACCAAAATACGTTCAAAGGGTAACACCTTACCTTGCCCGCCATAATAGGCAGAGCTAGCGGCCGAAACGATACGCGTAGTTAAAGACGCATCTTTTTTAATCAACTCAGACAAACTGTCAAAGGCGACAACCTCTGTATGAGCGGTATCCAAGAAGACCAACAGTATTTGGGGTAATGTTGGTAATTTATTTATGTCGATGTCAGCGAACAGATCATCAAAATTTTCAGCAATCATAATTTTTATTATTGACCCAACGTCCGCTGTCAGCATTATTGTCAAAGCCCATTAACTTAGGCAAACCTTCTGCTAACTATAGTTCCCACGTTAATATTGTCAAAAACGAACTTTCAAGAAAAATCACATAGGTCAAATTAACCATAAAAATGACCACAAAAACTCAAAACATCATATAAATTTCAGATATGCACTAAGCGCTTTGTTGATGATAGAATGCCGGCATAACCAGTCAAAAAATAAAAAAGAATAATTCATGTCCAACAGCTCGGCGGAATCACAGCAAGGTCAACACGGACATGTTCAAACAGCCATGGCTATCGCTATTACCAGCGGTAAAGGTGGCGTCGGCAAAACAAACATCACTACAAATTTAGGCATCGCACTGGCCAAAAATGGTCACAAGGTCTGTATTTTTGATGCCGATACTAGCCTTGCTAATATCAACATCCTGTTAGGTTTAACACCAGAGTTCACCCTTGAGCAATTCCTCAAAGGTGAAAAAGAGATAGAAGACATTCTGCTAACGGGCCCCGAAGGCGTAAAAATCATTCCCTCGGCGAGTGGCATAGCAGAACTTTCCGATCTGCAAGATGATCAGCAATCACGCATCGTGGATGCGCTTCGAGTTCTTGAGCAACAATTTGATTACATCCTGATTGATACCGCCGCCGGTATCAGCGAAAACGTGATTTGTTTTCTGCAATCGGCACAATATGCCGTGGTGGTCATTTCACCAGAACCTACCTCGCTTACCGATGCCTTTTCATTGATTAAGGTGCTGCAACGCCGCAACTATGACAAACCCATTTACACACTCGTTAACATGGCGAAAAACTACAAGCACAGCATGGATGTGTTTAAACGTTTTTCACATGCGGTCAATAAATACGTACACCTGAAAATCCGCTATCTAGGCTACATCCCCATGGATAAGGCCATGCGGAGCGCAGTTGCAATGCAGTCTCCAGTTATCATCAGCGAACCGCGCTCACCGGCTGCACGCTGCATAACCCTGCTTACGCAAATATTGCTAAAACATTTCAAGACTGATGGTGATTCAGACAACCGTATTAGTACTTTTTGGAACACCCAAATAGCTCACAACGAACCAAAACTCACCTCGATAGAAACCGCCGGCACCCTGTTAGAGCCTGCACAGGACAACATTGACATCATCCAGACTCAAAAAATCAAAGAGGTCAACCGAATCCTGGAACTCACTAATGAGGCTTTGAATAACCAGGAGCTCAATGAACAACAGGCAGAAAGCCTACTGATACATGCGATTGAGAATCACCTGAAGCAATTTGGTGCGTTACCCCAACAAGTTTTGACCTTATTGCCTCAAGAAAAGGAAACGGATCACGAACAGACTGAGGCCACATTCGAAACGCCGGGTCACAACAACCGGAAAACAACACCTCAAACTGAGAAAGAAAGCACCGTCGAGTCGCCAATAGCTATTCCATTTAATCCAGCTAGCGCCGTTGAAGAACGGGCGACCAACTCAGATCCAATCAGCTCGCTGAAAGAAAAAATTGATGGCTTAGTAAGCGAAGCCATTCGTACCAAAAAGGAGCTCTCCGAGCTTTCCAATTATTTAACAGAACAGTATCAAACTCTGTACGGCACAGAACAGCCCAAGACTGTCGGCATCTCAGCCAGCTCACACAAACCTGTTTCACCAACATCTCACTCATCTCTAACCGAAGACCAGCTGACTCTAAAGCAAAGTCTCCATTACGCCTCTGCCATCGACCCGAAACGCTAATTTAGAGGGCGAAACAAACCTCACTCTTTTCGGTTTGCGAAACCATCAACTGACGAAATTCAGCAAATATCTGCTGTTGTTGGTAATGCTCAATTAATCCCTGAGCAAACCGCCTCGCTCGATTCGACAAGCCATTTGTTAAATACATACCCACCTGCTGGCGAACCTTACCGGAGAAAGCTGAGCTGTCATATTCATTAATGCTAAGGTTATCAACACTGACGCTAAACTTAATACCCGCTGCCGCTGAAAAAATCCATTCCAACGCCTGCGGTTTTATCTCGACTACTTCAAAGGCCTGCTGCTGTTGCAATGATCGCCCATCGGGCTCATACCAGTAACCAAAATCAACACGCTGGCGACGCTCCTGCCCAGCAACACACCAGTGACTAATTTCATGCAGTGCACTAGAAAAGTAATCTCGAGTAAACAGGATACGATGCAGCGCCCCGGCGTTCGCGGCCGGCAAGTAAATAGGTTCTTCAGCACCAGCCACCAATTCTGTGCGGCAGCTTTCAACAAATAAGCCATTAAAGAGTCTGACTAACTCACCAGCATCATGCATATCTAAAGCCCAAACCGTTCGTAATTAATTATGTAAGACTCAACAAAGCCAGAGATTTTAGGCCCGTACAGCTGCCCCAAACAAGCGTAAAGAACAATAACCCATTAAAAATGTCTTATACTTTACAAGTATAGGAATGAAGCGGGGTTTAAATATGGCCAACGAATTTCAGCCCAGAAAAGCACCTGTCATCGATCTTTTTTCTAAACAAACACTCCGTCCAGGAGATGAAGAGCGCTTGGTGCGTATTTCTCCAGAATACGACGGCATCAGCATGCTTTATGGAAATGACGCCAACCCAGGCAAAGTCTTTAAACTGAAACTGATTGGCTGGGGGCTGCAAAAAAATGGAGAGGTTGTTGGCTTGGTGCCCTGGCTTAACAGTGTCACGGCCTGCCCCAGCCTCAATGATCCTTTAAATGGCCATTGGGAAGGCTACTTGAATAGCGATGATGGCAAAGTGTTCTACGAGCCGCCGAATTATAAGACCGCTGAACTACAAGCCGCTTACGAATTCCATCGTCACAACAGCAGCCAGCCAACTAACAACAATATTAGCGACGCCGTTATTCAAGAGATTCCAGACCAAATCGGCACCCATGCCGTATTTAGCCACAAAGACCATAGAGCATTTTTTGTTACCGCGATTTTCAGCTGGCAACTTCATTTGGATGGCCATGTAGAAGGCATGCTGGTTGATCCAGACAAGATACAGCAAACCCCCGTGTTAACAGGTGACGAAGCTCTTTATCCCGTCAACACGAATTCTGGTTTCAAATATTTCTTTCAATATGCCATTGCCAATAAAATTAAAACTCAGGATCCCGACGCATTAAAAGCAATATCGGCATTAATTAAACTGTAAAATGTTTTGGCTTAAAGCAGGCTTGAGGAATTATCAGTTACCTTTGCGGATAAGATAATAAAAGCAGTCATCCTGTTGGGTATTTTCTACCAGCTGATGACCCAAAAACTGACAAAATTTAGGGATATCCCGCTCAGTCGACGGGTCAGTTGCGACAACCTCCAGCAGATCACCATCCGCCATTTCCCGTACCTTATTGTGAAGCATCATCACTGGCTCAGGGCAAAATAAGCCCTTAGCATCCATGTGATGATTCGCTTGAAGTTTAAAAACAGCCATAACGTACCAATTCGCTAAATCGTGATCTTTAAAAAGCGCGACATTGTAGCACAATTACACCGTTCAGCTGCCAGCACAAAAATCCTCAACAGGAATGAACAAAATCCGTTATCGTTTGTACCGTTGTCACTAGATGTTGCTGATGCGTATAACCAGATTTAACCCGCGGTTTTAAATCATGATCCCCATCAGGCAACCAACAAACACGAACATCGGGCGGCAATTCATAGTTAGCAACCTCTTCCCTGTTACCCAAGGCATCACGTACTCCCTGCACGATTAAAGTAGGTGAGGTAATTTGTGGCAGGTGCTCTGTACGTAGCCGATCAGGTTTACCCACTGGGTGAAAAGGATAACCGAGACAAACTAATCCACGAACTGATTGCTGCGCAGCAATCAAACTCGCCATCCGTCCGCCCATGGATTTACCGCCAATAATGAGATTTTCTGCGCCGCCAAAGTCCCTCAATACCTGCTGCCAACAATCCAGAAGCACAGGCAGTCGATCTGGCGGTCTTTTTTTTCCCGTTAAACGTCTTTGCTGCATATAGGGAAACTCAAAACGAACAACCTGAACTCCGTGCTCTGCAAGCCCCTCAGCAACTACATTCATAAAGTCGCTATCCATTGGCGCACCTGCCCCATGGGCTAATACAAAAATATTATTACCATTATCACCGTTAGTTATGTAATTCATCACTGGTATTGTTTTTATAGCACTCGAATTTGAGGTAGAATGCACGCCGTTTTGATTTAGATCAAGCCGCGACATTTTGTCGCACGTATTATGCGCACCACGTCGTACTTGTATAGTGCGTCGCGCGGGATTATCCACCTCATCTCTTTGTCTATATACAGGGAATTTAATGAGCACCACTACAGAACACCCAACCTATAATTACGACGTTGTTCGTAAATTTGCCATCATGACAGTTGTCTGGGGCATCGTAGGCATGACTGTTGGCGTAACCATCGCCTCACAGTTAGCCTGGCCTAATGTCATGTACACTGACTTGGAGTGGCTGACCTACGGTCGCCTGCGTCCTCTGCACACCAACGCGGTTATCTTCGCATTTGGTGGCTGTGCGCTATTCTCCACGTCCTACTATATTGTGCAGCGAACCTGTCAAACTACGTTGTTTGCACCTGGCCTTGCCAAGTTCACCTTCTGGGGCTGGCAATTGGTTATCGTACTGGCAGCACTGTCATTACCTATGGGCTTCACAAGCTCTAAAGAATACGCCGAACTGGAATGGCCGATCGACATCCTGATCACCATTGTTTGGGTCAGCTATGCGATTGTGTTCTTCGGCACTATCGTTAAGCGTAAAGCCCGACACATCTATGTGGCCAACTGGTTCCTGGGTGGTTTCATCCTAACTGTTGCGATACTGCACATTGTTAACAGTGCAGCGATTCCGGTCAACATGTTTAAGTCTTACTCTGTGTACGCCGGCGCTACCGATGCGATGATCCAGTGGTGGTATGGACATAACGCAGTAGGCTTCTTCCTGACTGCGGGCTTCCTGGGCATGATGTACTACTTCGTACCCAAACAAGCAGAGCGTCCAGTTTACTCATATCGTCTGTCAATCGTGCACTTCTGGGCACTGATCTGTACTTACATTTGGGCCGGTCCTCACCACCTGCACTACACAGCATTGCCTAACTGGACTCAGTCTGTAGGTATGGTCATGTCTCTGATCCTGCTAGCTCCTTCATGGGGCGGTATGATCAACGGCATCATGACGCTATCTGGCGCATGGGAAAAACTGCGTACTGATCCGATCTTGAAATTCCTGGTGGTATCACTGTCCTTCTACGGTATGTCTACCTTCGAAGGCCCAATGATGGCTATCAAGACGGTAAACGCACTGTCTCACTACACGGACTGGACAGTTGGTCACGTGCACTCTGGCGCATTAGGCTGGGTAGCCATGGTTTCCATCGGCTCTCTGTACCACATGATTCCTGTCATGTTTGGCCGCAAAGCTGGCGACATGTTCAGCTCCGGGTTGATCAATGTTCACTTCTGGTTAGCCACAATTGGTACCGTATTGTACATTGCCGCCCTGTGGGTTAACGGCATCATGCAAGGCCTGATGTGGCGCGCGTTCAACGACGACGGCACATTGACCTACAGCTTCGTCGAATCTGTAGAGGCCAGCTACCCAGGTCATATGATTCGCGCCATTGGCGGAATGATCTTCCTGTCAGGCATGCTGATCATGGCTTACAACGTCTACAAGACTGCCAAAGCACCACGTCCTGCTGTATCTGCCAGCACTGAAGCCGTAGCGTAAGGATCAATACATCATGAATCACGAAACAATAGAAAAGAATATTGGCCTGATGGCTGTACTCGTGGTCATCGTCATCAGCTTGGGTGGCTTGGCCGAAATCGTGCCTTTGTTTTTCATTAAACAAACAACCGAACCTGTTGAAGGCCTGAAGCCTTTAAATGCACTGCAGCTGGAAGGCCGTGACATTTACATCCGCGAAGGGTGTAACACCTGTCACAGCCAGATGATCCGCCCGTTCCGCGCTGAAACTGAACGTTATGGTCACTACTCAGTTGCCGGTGAAAGTGTTTACAATCACCCGTTCCTGTGGGGTTCTAAACGTACAGGTCCTGATCTGGCCCGTGTAGGCGGTCGTTACAGTGATGAATGGCACCGCGCTCACTTGTACAACCCTCGTGACGTAGTACCTGAATCCAACATGCCTATTTTCCCATGGTTGTTCACAACCAAACTGGACGGGAAATACACTGCCAAGAAGATGGAAGCACTACGCACTGTCGGCGTTCCGTTCACGGATGAAGCGATTGCCGGTGCTAGCAAGGCAGTAAAAGGTAAAACTGAAATCGATGCGCTTGTTGCTTATTTACAGCAGCTAGGCACCGTGATTCAGACTAAACGTTAAGACTGGAAAAACACTATGGACGCAACTGATATGCGCGGCATCACCACTTTATTGGTGATGATTTCCTTCCTAGGCATTTGCTTTTGGGCCTACAGCGCCAAAAGCAAAAAGAGCTTTGACGAAGCAGCGAACTTACCCTTTGCCGACGATGACATAAACAACGATTCCCAGCAGGAGAAATCCAACCATGAGTAGTTTTTGGAGCGCATGGATTACTATCATTACCCTAGGCACGATCGCTTTTTGTGCCTGGTTACTTTTTGGCAACCGCAAAGGCATGAAGAATGCCGGTGAAGACGTATCGACTACCGGTCACGTCTACGATGGCATTGAAGAATACGACAACCCTCTACCACGTTGGTGGTTCCAGGGTTTTGTAATCACCATCGTTTTTGCATTAGTTTATCTGTTTCTATACCCAGGCCTTGGTTCTTACAAAGGCTATTTAGGTTGGACTCAAGAAGGCGCCTGGGAAGAAGAAGTTCAGGAAGCTGAAGAGAAATTCGCCTCTCTTTACGCAGGTTATGCAGCACAGTCTGTTGAAGAACTAGCGAAAAACGAAACAGCTCTGCAATCTGGTCAACGGATCTTTGCCAGCTACTGCTCAGTATGTCACGGTACTGCAGCAACGGGCGCCTACGGCTTCCCTAACCTGACAGATAACGACTGGTTGTACGGTGGTGCAGGTGAAACCATTAAAACCACTATCATGAACGGTCGTAGCGGCGCAATGCCTGCATGGGCTGACATCATTGGTGAAGATAATGTGCAAGCAGTAACGGCTCATGTAGTTACCTTAAGTGGCGGTGAAGCCGATGCAGCACAAGCTGAAACTGGCTCTCAGGTTTTCGGTACTTACTGTGCAGCTTGTCACGGCGGCGACGCTAAAGGCACCCTAGCACTGGGCGCACCTAACCTGACTGACAAAGTTTGGATTTACGGCGGCTCAGCTGAGCAGATTGCTCAGTCTATCCGTAATGGTCGCGTAGGTAACATGCCAGCTCATAAAGACTTCCTCGGTAACGACAAGTCTCACCTGGTAGCAGCTTACATTTACAGTCTGTCCAATAAATAGCAGTAATTGAAGACCCATACCGGGGAGCTCAACTCCCCGGCATGTTAAGCTACACAGCAACACAACACTTCTTGCCATACATGTACCGGATTTTATCTGGCCAGGGAAAACAGGCAAATAATGAACGACAAAATCCCCCTCCAAGACGTCGACAAATCTGACGACGCAGTCCAGCACGTTGAAACTGAAGTCTTTGATCTTTACGAAAAACGTGAAAAAATTTATACCCGTAAAATTAAAGGCTACTTCCAGAAAGTCCGCCTATTTACCGGCTGGCCATTATTACTTGGCTATTTTTTACTACCCTGGATTAGTTGGGGAGATCGCCCAGCCGTATTTTTTGACATCCCTAACCGTCAATTTCACATCCTTGAAATCACCTTTTGGCCGAAGGATTTCATTCTTCTATCAGCCATCCTAATCATCGCCGCATTTGCTCTGTTTACAATTACTACCTGGCTTGGACGTGTCTGGTGTGGCTATACCTGCCCACAAACTGTGTGGACCAGTGTTTTCATGTGGGCCGAACAGTTCGCAGAGGGTAGCCGAAACCAACGCATTAAGCTCGACAAGGCTCCGTGGTCTGTTAATAAAATATTTCGTAAAACCCTCAAACACAGCATGTGGGTTGGTTTTGCCGTATTAACCGGTTTAACTTTTGTTGGTTATTTCAGCCCCGTCCGGGAATTGCTACCTAATATGCTCATTTTTAATCTGGGCCCTTGGGAAGCTTTCTGGATTTTCTTCTTTGCCTTCGCCACCTATGGTAATGCGGGTTGGCTACGTGAGCAGGTGTGCATGTACATGTGCCCCTATGCCCGCTTCCAGTCTACTATGTTCGACCGCGACACACTGATCGTTTCCTACGACCCTGAGCGCGGCGAGTCTCGCGGCGCACGTAAAAAAGAGTCCGATTACAAAGCCGAAGGCATGGGTGACTGTATCGATTGCCAGATGTGTGTCCAGGTCTGTCCTGTGGGCATTGATATCCGTGATGGTATTCAATACGAGTGTATTAACTGCGCACTGTGTATTGATGCCTGCGACGAAATCATGGATAAAATGGAGTACCCTCGCGGGCTAATAAAATATACAACCGAAAACCGCCTTGAGCACAAAGAAGAGCATAGTCTGATGCGCCCTAAGCTATTGAGCTATGGCGCTGTTCTGCTGCTCATGGTTGCGGCATTTGTATTATTTATTCTTGATCGTGATGACATCGAGCTTGATATCACCCGTGATCGCAGCACCTTGTACGGAACAACAATCGAAGGCCTGATTGAAAATAGCTACACCCTGAAAATACTTAACAAAAGCCAAGATACTGAACGCTATATAATCAGTGTAACCGGTGTTGAGGGTCTCACTTTGAAGGGTAGAACAGAGGTTGAATTAGCTTCTGGCAAACAAACTGAAGTATCATTACGCGCACAAATTGAACCAACGCTTTTAATAACGCCGAACATGCCTATTGAATTCGTGGTCAGCGCCAAAGATCAAAGCGCTCAGGTCAGCGAGGAATCTCGCTTTATCGGGCCGAGCATCCGCTAACTTTCCAACAAGAGGGGCAGCCCATTACTGCCCCTTTTACTGTCAATCCGAGCAATTATTTTGAATACACCTCAAGTTACTCCCTGGTATCGTCAATTTTGGCCCTGGTTTTTAATTTCCCTGCCAGCCACTGCCGTTATCGCCTGCATGTATACCATTTATTTGGCCGTGCTGAATGAACCTAACATGATCAATGACAATTATTATCAGGAAGGTCTAAGTGTCAACGAGCGCCTCAGGCAGGATCAACGCGCTAAAGCCCTATCCATGCAAGCCAACCTGTCATTCTCCGAGAAAACAGGCAAAGTAAATGTCTATATTACCGGTAACCACCAAGCGATTGACTCGCTAACGCTTGCCATTTCGGCAATTGGTGACACCATATTAGACAGAACCTACACGCTTAAACCCATTAACAACAATCTATTCAACGCTCCCCAGCCAGAATTGCTTGAGGGCCGTTTCTATATCACATTGGAACCAGAACATCGTGAATGGCGTTTGTTAGGAGAAATACAATTGCCACGGCAAGAAACACTGGTGCTAATAAGTAACGCCAACAGCAATGAAAATGACGGCGCTGGTTCAACGCCCATCAATGAGTAACACTGGCTCTTCGCTCGACTGCTATCATTGCGGGCTACCAGTACCTGCCAGTGCCGACTATCCGGTATTCATAAAGGGTACTGAACGCCCCATGTGTTGCCCTGGCTGCCAAGCCGTTGCCAACACGATTATCAGTACCGGTCTGGACCAGTATTACCAATATCGAACCGATTTAGCCGTCACCCCTAAGCCACTGGAAGACGAACTGCTGGATGAACTAGCACTCTATGATCGCAGTGATATCCAACTAGACTTTGTTACTCATATAGACGACCAGCAAGCCGAAGCCATTTTTCTGGTTGAGGGCATTACCTGCGCCGCCTGTACCTGGTTGATCGAACACCAGCTCAACAAGCTCGACGGTGTTGAACAATGCAGCGTCAACCTCAGCAATCACCAACTTAGAATTCAATGGCATACCGCTCAAATTAAACTCAGCGAACTGCTTGGGGCAATCTACAGCATCGGTTACAAGGCCTACCCCTACCAAAGCGCCGCTGAAGACAAGTTACAAAAAACTGAAAACCGGAATTACATCAAACGATTGGGCATAGCCGGTGCAGGTATGGCGCAGGTAATGATGTACGCTGCTGCCCTCTACGCAGGTGCCTTTGATTACATTAGCGGCGAACACCGCGATTTCCTGCGCTGGGTCAGCCTGATCATCGCGACCCCCGTGGTATTTTATTCCGCACGCCCCTTTTTCTCTGCCGCCCTTCGCAATCTAAAAAATCGTCATCTCAGTATGGATGTCCCGGTTTCGATTGCCATTCTGGCCGCCTATTTTGCCAGCCTGGGTTCAACCATTCTCGGCGGGCGCGAAGTCTACTTTGACTCAGTGTGCATGTTCACCTTCTTCTTGCTGTTAGGGCGCTTTCTGGAGTTTAGGGCCCGCTCTAGCATGGATCAAAGCAGCCACCACCTCACACGCCTGCTACCCGACACAGCCACTCTGATCGAGCAAGGAAAACAAAGACTGGTCGCTATTCGAGACCTCAAACCCGGCGATACATTACTGGTAAAAACCGCCCACATCATCCCTGCCGACGGCCTGGTGATCAGCGGTCAAAGCAGCACCGATGAATCACACCTCAACGGTGAATTTATTCCTGTAGCAAAAGCCTTGGGCGACGCCGTAGTTGCTGGCAGCATTAACGTAGAACATCCGCTAACTATTCAAATTACTGATGTGGGACAAAACACCAAACTGTCCGGCATTTTACGTTTGCTGGATCAAGCCCGTGCCACCAAACCACCGATTGCACAACTAGCTGACAAAATTGCTCAATACTTCATCGCTACGGTTCTGATATTAGCAACGGGTGTTGCACTGGCCTGGACGTTTATTGATTCAAGCAACGCCTTTTGGATCACCTTATCCGTACTAGTCGTTACCTGTCCCTGCGCATTATCACTTGCGACGCCCACCGCCCTCACCGCAGCAACTGGCAGCCTGCAGCGGCTAGGGTTGCTTGTCAGTCGAGGCCATACATTAGAAGGGCTTGCCAGCATCAGCCATGTTATTTTTGATAAAACAGGCACTCTCACCACCGGCAAATTGCGCCTACAGCACATCCACCCGCTGGGCGAACACAACCGTCACCAGTGCAATCACATTGCCGCCGCATTAGAAGCACACTCTGAGCATCCAATTGCCAATGCCTTTGAAGCCAGCCCACTACAAGCCTTCGAATCAAGAGTACACCCAGGACAGGGCATAGAGGGCGTAATTGACGGTCAGAGTTATCGTATTGGCCGCCCAGACTTTTCCTTCAGTGGTGCCACTCTATCGCCACCAAAAACCAGTGATACACAAGCACAATGGCTATTACTCGCCAATGACTCCACACCCATGGCTTGGTTTCAACTGAATGATGAAATACGCGCAGATGCCGCTGAAACCGTACAACAATTATGCAAACTAGGCCTGAACGTCGAACTGCTAAGCGGCGACTATTCCAACAACGTAGCCAACGTCGCTAAACAACTGAATATTAGCAACTACCGCAGCGGCGCCAGCCCAATGAACAAAATGACTTACACCCAAGCGCTACAAACCGATGGCGCAAAAATCCTCATGGTGGGTGATGGCATCAATGATATTCCCGTGCTGGCCGCCGCAGACGTATCAATTGCCATGACCAGCGCCGCTGACTTAACCAAAGCCAATGCCGATGCCATTTTACTGTCTTCACAGCTTTCGCACCTAGTCACGGCTATCCGCCATGCCCGCAAAACCCATCGCGTTATTCGCCAAAACCTCGGCTGGGCACTGGCCTACAACCTTATTGCGTTACCCGCCGCCGCGCTGGGTTATATACCACCCTACTTTGCCGCACTGGGCATGTCCCTCAGCTCTTTGGTTGTGGTTATGAACGCGTTAAGATTAAGCAAACCGTTGGCCAAAACCGTTACCTCCGAGCCCCCTGAATCACAACTTACGAGCGCCTGATGGAAGCAATTTACCTACTAATTCCCATTGCCCTGATTTTGGTAATCATCGGTATCGCGGTATTTTTCTGGGCTGTAAAAAATGACCAATTTGATGATCTAGAGGGGCCGGCTCACAGCATTTTATTTGATGATGATCTTCCAGAAAAAAACTCCGAAAAAGACAAACCTGAGTCCTAATCCACATGTCTGAAACGTTAACCTTTTCCGCCGCTTTTTTAATTGGCCTGCTCGGCAGCACCCACTGCGTTGGCATGTGTGGTGGCATTATGGGTGCTCTGAGTTACGCAGTCCCTAAGGAACAACGCACACCACGCAAACTATTTCCGCTGCTGCTTTGCTACAACATTGGCCGCATTTTCAGCTACACCCTCGCTGGCGCCATCATTGGCGCTACTAGCTGGTTTCTGGCGGGACAATTTCCGCTATTAGGTAATGTCTTACGAATTATTGCTGCGCTTATGTTGATTGCCATGGGGCTTTATCTGGCCAACTGGTGGTCAGCATTACGGCATCTGGAACGCGCAGGTAACGCCGTCTGGAAACATATTCAACCCAGATTATCCGTCCTGATGCCCGTTACTTCAGCCTGGCGTGCTTTGTTAGTAGGCACACTATGGGGCTGGATTCCCTGCGGCCTAATTTACAGCACGCTCACTTGGGCTGCCACCGCAGGCGGCTGGCAACAATCCGCGCTAATCATGCTCTGCTTTGGCCTTGGCACCCTGCCCGCCGTTTTAGCCACCGGCATCTTTCTCGAAGGCTTCAAAAAACTGATGCAACTAAAAGGCGTTCGTATCAGCGCCGGTTTATTGATTATCCTATTTGGTATCTGGACCTTTCCTCTACCCGGTAGCCATAGCGGCCACGGTCCCAGTGCTCACTCCGAACATCAATCTAGCGAAATGATAGTCGAACCTCACAGCATGAATCACGACCTGCAGCCTATGCAGCACCAAATGAATGAGTCTTCTGTCGTTCCTCAAATGGACGAAAATCCCCAACCTATACCAAACGAACATCATCAAATAATGAAAGAAATGATGCCCCCACTGGATAGCGAATAGCCTACTGAAAATCACCACTACTAAAGAGGTGTTAACACCTAATAACCCGGCCATAAGCTTGTTTTATAGGTGCTGCAAGCCTAAAATCTGAAAAGTATATTTTTAATTGATATAGATCAGGTGCCTGTGGAAAACCAACATATTCAAGCCATAAAACGTCACTCATTTAGGGAAACCACTTGCCAGAGTTGCACACTGCGCTCACTGTGCCTGCCTCTATCACTAACAACCAAAAATCTTGAAAAACTCGATTCCATCATTGCCCGCGGGCGCCCCTTTGAAAAGGGTGAGATGCTGTTTCGTCAGGGTGAATCCTTTGGTTCACTGTTTGCATTACGCAGTGGTTGCGTAAAGACCTACTCCGTCACAGATACCGGCGAAGAACAAATTACAGGCTTTTATCTGCCTGGTGAATTAATCGGCCTAAGTGGCATCGACACAGATATTTACCCCGTCAACGCCATTTCCATTGAAACTACCACCGTCTGTGAAATCCCCTACCCTAAATTTGAAGGGCTAACAGATGAAATTCCTGAGTTAAAACGCCAGCTGATCGGCTCACTTAGCAAAACCATTCGCCGTGATATGCAAATGATGCTGTTGTTAAGCCAGAAGGATGCAGAGGCGCGTATCGCCAATTTCCTATTGGACCTGTCCACCCGTATTCAACGTCGTGGCTATTCAGCAGATTTTATTTATCTGGCTATGTCTCGAAATGAAATAGCCAACTATCTGGGACTGGCTGTTGAGACCGTAAGCCGTATTTTCTCACGTCTGCAAAAAGCCAAAGCAATTGATGTAAATGGCCGTGCCGTAGAAATTCTTAATGTCGATGCGCTAACCAAAGCCGCCGGTTCCTGCCTGTTCAGTGAAAAAAGCGTACCTAAAGAAGAGATTCCGTCCAGTAATGCTAATTAAAGCCAACGGGTGATCGCAGCTTGGCGATCACCCTTATTCCTCTTTAAAATCAACCGCTACCTGACTAGCTGAAACGGGTTCCAATTCAGGCACGACAGTCGCCAGCACAGCATTCTAAAAACTGATGTGTTCATCTTTTCCTTCTCCTTGAGATCAATTTCTGGCAACAAACAACTTGAGTTCCCACCCCTATGAACAGGAAGAAAGAAGCGTTCATCAGGCCGTTAAAGCTATCTTCAAATAAAGGAAAGAGAATGAGAAGCTGATTTCTTGGGCAAAAAAAACGTCACAACAAATCTTTCAATTTTGTAAATTTTTACTTATTAATTTAGCCCAAGTAATCGATATTTTATTGTTTGATCCCTCAGTATTTATACAGCAAAAGCCAATTTCCAGCACAAATCAAAAGTAGCTAAGTCTTTACTTTATAAGCACTTCCCTGTAAAAAGCGAAACCATAATCACCAATCAGAAGTCCAAGCGGTCCCCCACATGCCAGCGCTCGAAGCCAAACAAAAAATAGAATTCAACAAGCTACAGAAACGCCTGCGTCGACACGTTGGCAATGCCATTGCCGATTTTAATATGATTGAGGACGGTGACAAGATCATGGTATGCCTGTCCGGTGGCAAGGATTCCTACACCATGCTGGAGATCCTGCGCAATTTGCAGCAACACGCCCCCATTAATTTCGAAATTGTGGCGGTTAACCTCGACCAGAAACAACCGGGTTTCCCAGAAGACGTATTACCCAACTATCTGGAGTCCATCGACCAGCCCTATTTCATTCTGGAGAAGGACACCTACAGTGTCGTAAAGGAAAAAACACCTGAGGGTAAAACCACCTGCGCTCTGTGTTCACGCTTACGCCGTGGCAGCCTGTACGGCTTTGCTAATGAAATTGGTGCCACCAAAATCGCGCTGGGGCATCACCGCGACGACATCATGGAAACATTGTTTTTGAACATGTTTTACGGTGGCAAACTCAAAGCTATGCCACCAAAACTACTCAGCGATGATAAGAAAAATATACTGATTCGCCCACTGGCCTACTGCAAGGAATCGGACATTCAGGCTTTTTCCGACCTTAAAGAATTCCCCATTATTCCCTGCAACCTGTGTGGTTCTCAGGACGGTCTGCAACGCCAAGTTATCAAGGACATGTTACAAAGCTGGAATAATCAGCACCCTGGCCGCCTAGACGTCATTTTCAAAAGTATTCAGAACGTTGCCCCCTCGCAACTGGCTGACCGTAATCTGTTCGACTTTGAAAGTCTCCAAGTCGAACCGCAGGATGAACTTGAAACAAGCAATCGATTACTGGCGATTAATATTCAGTAATCGACTCATTTCTCCGTCATAAAAAAGCCGGATAATCTGAAATTATCAGACCACCCGGCTTTTTATTCTAGCTCAACAGCCATTGGCGATTAGAACCCCCAACTCACCCCAAATACATATCGGGAATCATCCTTTTTATTTCCCGCTGACGGCGATTTATCCCAGTCATAGTGAAGCTTTGCTTCTAGAGAAAGGTGCCCATTAACCTGATAGGCCAAGCCAGTATCCATTGAAAACAATTGATCTTCGCTGTCATCCAAGCTCACTAACCACTCGGCCTCATTAAAGAAACCTATGTCGGACGTTAAATCATGGGTTAAGCGAGTCGCCGCTCGCAGCGCCGTATACTCTTCGTCATTACTGTTATTGGTAAACTCTTCGCTCACCCAGCTTAAACCACCCTCAACCTCAAAGCGTGTACGACTGGTTTCCAGCCAACGGTAACCGCTACCACCGCCGAGCTTTATGCGCTGATCTAGGTTGGCTGTTGTTTCTTTTTCAGTCCGCGCATCGCCATAAATATAGGTTCGCTCACTGACAAAATAATCATAGTGCCCACCCAACGCGTAATAGCGTTTACTGGTAGAGAGATCACCACTGGTGTCATCTTCACGTCGATCCTCTTCATAACGAGCATCAAGGATGATTCGATCGCCTTTCGTCTCACGGGTCGCCTTCACATCAAGGTCCATATCCTGAGCTTCCGTATTACCCGTTTGCACATTGAGACCAGCAAACAACTTGCCTGTCCATTCAACCGGTTTCCCCGGCGCAGGATTAATACCCCTAATCTGATTGACTGCCAATGTTTGCGGATTTTCAATATCAGCAAGCTCAATAAAACCTGATGCCGAGGAGCCCAGTCGAGGCTCGATCACCGAGCCATCGACAAGCTGTAATTTAACCGTCTCATCACTACTAAAGCTCTGCAGTTTACTCATGGCAATTTTCAATTCTCCCAACACCGGTGAATTGAACACCATTTGGCCATCGGCTATGGAGACAATGTCTCCCTGCAGGGTATCACCATTGTTCAGAACCAACTGGTCTGCCAGCGCCAACGAAGGCGCACTCAAACACACAGCCAAACATGCTGACCGTTTCAACATAAATACTCCTGATATTCATACATCGAGACCTCAGCATAACTACTGTGCTCACCAATACTTCGTTAAAAACAGGCTTAAAATGCTCATTTACACCAGTAAACTCCGCTTTTGCGCCTGTTTTTGCCTCGTCTTGGTTTCGTTCGCTACGTTATGCTGATATCTCGCATCAATGAATTACGAAAAAAGAAAGGTTTCTATAGGGAATAACACTGCACCCATGCTTTTGCGGTGCAATTAAAGAAGGGCTAACACTTGGTAAATAAACTAGATATCGTTAGATAAACAAATCCTGCCACTCATAAAAATCAGACTCTTCTTCAGGAGTAAACTCAACACCACAACAGAAATCAGAACCACGTGAGCGACACCAGCGCACAACACCTGTCAGCAAAAACTTACCGGGGCAACCTTTGATTTCTACCCACAGCTCCAGCTCACTGTCCTTGGGCAAGTTTTCTGACGCTACCAGGGACAAACCACTGGCAGAAACGTCCTCCGTCGAACCGGAAAAAATAATCGACTCAAGATCGGAATCGGCAGTTGAAGACAGCACCTTAACGAATAGGCGTTCTTCTCTAGCTCCCCTGAGGTCCCCACGACGCTCCGCTGACATCCCTGCTCCTATTGAAGAAATAAACTTTTGTTAATACTGAACTCGACTTGGCAATATATCAAGCCACTTTACAGCACTTTTACCGTACTTTAGCCGCAAGTAAAAGAAGACCGACTACCAACTCATGCTCTCTTTAATAAAAGGAATCGTCAGCTTTCGGCCTGCCGACAGTGACGAACGGTCAAGTCGATCCAAGATATTTAATAACCCACCCGTGCTACGCTCACTGCGGTTGAGGATATACTGTGCAGCCTCCGAAGATAACTCAATACCCTTATCCGTCGCCTTCTCCTGTAACAAAATCATTTTGTCCTGATCGTTCAAAGAATTAACCTGAAACACCGCACAGGATGCCAATCGTGACAGTAAATCCGGGAGCTCAACACCAATACCTCTAGGTGGTTGTGTAGCACCTATTAACAACGCGGACTGCTGTTGTAACACGCGGTTAAAAAGATGGAAAAGCGCCTCTTCCCACTCAACATCACCCGCAACAGATTGCACATGGTCAATACAAATCAGATCCACACCTTCAACACCCTGTAGCATCGCCGGATCAAAATTGCGTATTTCATTCATGGGTAAATAAATTGCTGTTTTCTGCTGCGCGCTCGCCTGCTGGCAAGCTGCCTGCAACAAATGACTACAACCTGCACCTGTATCACCCCATAAATAGAGCAATAAATCGCCTGCTTCGGTCAGTTGGTTTTGCAGCTGCTGTACAATGACCTGATTACTGCCCGTGACAAAATTATCAAAGGTAAAAAATTCCTGCAGACTAAAGCTGAAAGGTATTTGAGGGTGAGCAGCATTCATCATGAAGATTTACGACGGCTGGCAGCAATCGCCCTACGCCCCCAGGTGAAACAGTAATCCAAACCACTGAGAGAGCTGACGGCAAGTACCAACCAAACACCCATTTCCAACACCCAGGCTTCAACTTGAAAGACAGCCAACCCAACCAAGCCCAGCAGCACTAAAGAGAATTGTAATAACGTACTGAGCTTACCAATGCGTGAAGGCAAAAAGTCATATTCGCCAAACAGGATATGATAAGCGGCGGCACCGGCAACAATAATCAAATCCCGGCCAATAACCACTGCAGCCAGCCACATAGGAAAAATGCCGATATAAGTCAGCAGGAAAAAAGACACGATCAACATGAGCTTATCAGCGATCGGGTCGAGAATCGCACCAAAGCGACTTGTCCAGTCAAAGCGACGCGCCAAATAACCATCTACGCCATCTGACACACTGGCAACGGCAAACAATATCAGCGTCAACACAAACTCATTGCTGAGAATAGCCACTGCCACTGGTACCACCAGCAGCAATCTCATCAAGGTAATCAGATTGGGTATGACACTTAAATCCAAAACTACACTCGCTTTATTTTACACAGACTTAGCATTCAGGGACGCCACAAGTAAGGAATCACCATCAAACCGTCAGAAAATTCCATAACCGCATCAGACTCTGGCTGCAATTTTTTATCCAGTGCAATCAAGTCTTTCAACTTTGACCATTCACCTTCGATGCTTAGCGCAAGCGTCAGGCGCTCACCCTCAACATGGCTCACAGCCACATTATGCACCATAGCAAAGCCCTTTAGATAAGCCTGAACACGTGCATAATCCTGTAACGTTTTAACGCCCTGCACAGCCAGCTTGATTTGGCTGGCATCTGCGGCTGTTGTATCAATGGCATAACGTTCAACCATAATATTGGCAACCTGAGCCAACGCTTCAGAAGCGGAGTTTTCCATCGTTGTCGGCGATGTAGTAAAACTAACAGCCTCACCATTAAACACCAGCAACCAGCGCCCGGCCCATTGTTCAGGCGCCTGTTGATAAAGCCGTCCGCCTAACACTGCTTCTGAACGATAACGCAATGAGGCTTCTTCCAACTTGCCACGAAACAAACCCCAAACATCCATCACCGAAATGCTGCTTTCATCCTGTAAATCCATCAAAGGCAACAGAATCGGCACACCGCTATCTTGTCCGGCACGTTTCACCGCACTCTGCCAAATAGAGTCTTCAGCAGCGCTAATAAGAGAACGTTCGCCAGCACCTTCAACGGCCACCCACATCATGAGGCTGGGACGGTTATCTCCCCAAATGGGCTGTTTGGCCTGACGTAACAACCGGTTCAACAGCGATTGGTCAAACAGCAATCTCAAAAACTGCTGGTCGGTGCTGTCGTCCTGAAAATAGCTGAACTGCCGTAAATAGCGTTCCGGCGCCCGCAGTGCTACCTGTACAACAGGTTCATTAAAGGCTGCTGTATCGCCAGTTATACGTTGAATCACACGCTCAAGCGCGGCACCACTTGCTCGCTTGCGCTCTTCCCGGGACTGCGATTCAACCGGCAGCTCAACACGATACAGCCCTGAAACTTCCACCGCCTGAACGCTCGCCATCAAACACAGAAGAACCGCGCCAAACAACGCTATAATAAATCCTTTACTGACCTGTCGAACTGTCATTACCAATGGCAGAGTCAAATCACTCTTCCTCGCATTAAAAGTAGGTATAAACTCAACCGCGTTATTGTAGGGGCGTAAATGGAAAATAACCAGTTGAGCGAACGGGTATACGTTAATTATCGTCTCACGCTCCGAATCATCCATATAAGCATTCGAATTAATCCGACTTTTTAATCAACCAACCCTGCGGTAGATGGATTTACAACATCCGGCTAAGTTACTATAGCGACCGCAAGTCTTGGCAATAATTCCTGCCCATGGCGCGTAACCCTCAACCTCCAGGAAACTCCAACTATGAGCCAACATCCGCTAAATATCGTGGTACTGATTTCCGGTGGTGGCAGCAACTTACAAGCCTTGATCAAAGACAGCCAGAGCCCCGACGCATCCTACAAAATCGCCGGAGTACTCTGCAACCGTCCGACAGCTGGCGGCCTGCAGCATGCAGAACGCGCGGGCATTGAGCAAGTCGTCATTGATCATCATAACTTTGATGACCGTGAACAGTTTGATCAAGCCATGGTTGAGGCCATCGATAACTGGCAGCCCGATTTAGTGGTATTGGCTGGTTTCATGCGCATCCTCACGCCAGGCTTTGTCACCCACTACCTAGGACGCATGATCAACATTCATCCTGCCCTGCTACCTAGCTATCCCGGTCTTGATACCCACCAGCGCGCCATTGATGCGGGGGAAACCTATCATGGCACCAGCGTACACTACGTGATACCTGAACTGGATGCCGGCCCGGTTATACTGCAAGCCAAAGTTGAAGTACTAACCTCTGACACCGCCAGTGACCTTGCTGCCAGAGTGCTCACCAAAGAACACCAAATTTACCCGCAATCGATACGCTGGATTGCCGAAGGGAAAATCAACTTTAAGGAAAATCAGGTTTATCTAAACGGGGAACTATTACCTCCCTACGGCCATCAAATCTGCGATTAAAATTGGAACCATTACTCTATGCCCTCTTTCTTTAAACAACTGGCCCTAACATTACTTAGCCTTATTATCACCGGAAACAGCATTGCCGGAGGCAATTCAGTTGACAACAAAGAAGATAGCGCAGGTTTCCTCAAGCCCTATCGCACCGTATTTAATGTCAATTTTGATTTTTTTCTGGCCGTAAAAGGCACAGCCATTCGTGAATTAAAACGCCAGGAAAACGGCCAGTGGTTGTTATCACATACCGTTGACTCCTCATTACTGGCCCTCAAAGAAACCAGCCTGTTTGACTGGCAGCAACAGCAGCCAAAACCACAGGTTTATCAACTCAAACAAAGCAGCATCGGCAAAAAGAAAAACCAGCTGCTGGAGTTCGACTGGAGCAAACTACAGGCTCACCACAAAACTAATAAACCCGCTGGCACACTCGACATCCCTGCCACCACTTTCGACAAACTTACCTATCAACTAAAAATGCGGCTGGATTTACTCAACGAGAAAGAACCAAACATTTATACCATTGCCGAAAAACGTAAGCTCAAGGAATATCGTTTCATCCTACTTGGCTCAGAACTACTCGACACGCCAGTGGGCAAACTCGACACCGTCAAAATCAAACGTGACCGAGGCGCCAACAGCAAGCGTCAAACCACCCTATGGCTCGCCAAAGACTGGGATTACCTGTTGGTTAAAATCAAGCAGCAGGAGAAGGGTAAAAACTATGAGGTGGTGATATCTGAAGGCGAGTTGGACGGCAAACCAATTAAAGGAATGTAAGACCTTCACGTCTCTCGTGAAAAAAACAGCAAACCGGTCACGTAAGATATCAAGCACCACCCATTAAGTAGCAGCATAACCCTGCAAAACGGATTTTCGCTTTCCCCTACCAAGTCCAAATACCATATTGTTGGACAAACACGACATATCCCACTGCTAAAAGGAATTACGAATGAATTATCGAAAGGAAATTGAACAGTTTGCACGTTGGTATATACCTATCACCATTCTGTCACTTCTTGTGTCAGGGCTATTAACTAACTACTTTAAAGAGGTTCTTAGCGGTGAATTAACTATGCTACAGAAATCTCTAACGACAGTTTGGTTACTTTACCTAGTTAAATATATTGATAATTTAGTGGTTACTTTTTGGCTCTTATTCCAAGCAAAAAAAAGTGGTTTTAATGTCTTTGTATGGTGTGCCTTCGGTCTTATTACCAACCTAATAGCAGTGGTTATCTATTTACTTATACACATTCTTAACGGAATTTCATTTAACAAGCAGTCCGAGCGAAACGCAGCAGAGCTTCAGACCTTCCCCCCCTCACCTTAAGCGTTATCGAAGACCTAAACCCTGCACCACAGCTTGTTCCTGACGCACTCCCCCTTTCTGCGCAGCCGAGCATTGCGGGGCAGTCGCGAAGCGACCCAGCAGCAGGCAAGGTGAATTGCGAAGCAAGAGAGGGTGCTCTGGAGCAGGCGGTTTTGGATTGTTAAGGCTGCTGGGCGTCCAACAGCCTTAACTCGCCCAACAAGGGTGAAACAAGAAGTATCGAAATCACTCCCTTATTTACCAGTGAGTTAAAGCAGACAAAAAAAAGCGCCAACGGCAAAACCGAGGCGCTTTTTTAATGCTTAACCAGCAGACCCCACTAGGTCTTAGGCAATGTCACCCCACGCTGTCCCTGGTATTTACCACCCCGGTCTTTGTAGCTCGTTTCGCAGGTTTCATCAGATTCAAAGAACAACATCTGTGCGATACCTTCGTTGGCGTAAATCTTCGCTGGAAGGGTTGTGGTGTTGGAGAATTCCAATGTTACGTGGCCTTCCCACTCCGGCTCAAGTGGCGTTACGTTGACGATAATGCCACAGCGCGCGTAGGTTGATTTACCCAGACAAACAGTCAGCACATCACGTGGAATTCGGAAATACTCAACGGTACGCGCCAGCGCAAAGGAATTAGGCGGAATAATACAAACGTCACTTTTAATATCAACAAAGCTGTTTTCATCAAAGTTTTTCGGATCAACTGTAGCGGAATGAATATTGGTGAATACCTTAAATTCATTAGCACAACGCACATCGTAACCGTAGCTGGAGGTACCGTAGGAGATCAGCTTTTCGCCGCTCTCAGAGTGGCGAACCTGCCCTGCTTCAAAGGGTTCGATCATGCCCTGCTCTTCGGCCATGCGCCGAATCCATTTATCCGCTTTAATGCTCATTGCGTATTATCCAGTTAGAAGGTTTTAATGGGGCCGAATCGTGCCATAAACAGGCGTTTTGTGCCAGTGTTAGGCCTTACACTCCGCCCCTAAACCTGTCATCTCGACCAACGGGAGAGATCTTATAACCAAAAGCAATAGATCCCTCACATTCATTCGGAATAACACAACCTAGAACACTGCTCAAAAATAGTGGCATTTTCGTGAGAGCAAGGAAGTACCGCGCACAAGACCCGAGTGTATTGAAACACATGAAGGGATGAGCACGGTACTGACACCGCTATCGCGGAAATAACGCATTTTTTAGTCGTCAATCACCTGAATCTCAGGAAAAGCATTACTTTCATCATTAGCCCGCAACGCCAAACGTGCCGCTAAACGTCGCGCGATATCACGATAAATTGCAGCAATCTCGCCATCAGGCTCTGCAAACACCGTTGGACGACCCGAATCTGCCTGTTCACGAATGGAAAGTTTCAGCGGCAACTGGCCCAGCAATTCAGTATCGTAATCATCAGCGATTTCATCTCCACCACCGTGACCGAAAATAGGCTCTGCGTTACCGCATTTACTACAGATATGTACGCTCATGTTTTCAACCACACCCAGTACTGGAATATCCACTTTACGGAACATTTCAATACCTTTTTTAGCATCCAACAGCGCGATATCCTGCGGTGTTGTTACTACCAACGAACCTGTTACTGGTACTTTTTGTGCCAGCGTCAGGTGAATATCACCGGTTCCCGGTGGTAAATCGATAATCAAATAATCCAGATCATCCCATTTAGTCAGAGAAACTAATTGCTGCAGCGCGCCTGTTACCATTGGCCCACGCCATACAATCGGTGAATTGTCATCCGTCATACAGGCCATGGTCATGGCTTGCAGGCCCAGCGCTTCAATGGGCTGCCAGGTTTTACCGTCCTCAGAAACAGGGCGAGTGCCTTCGACCATGCCCAACATCAAACCCTGGCTAGGACCGTAAATATCGGCATCCAGAATACCCACGCGCGCACCTTCAACGGACAGTGCCAACGCAATATTCACAGCGGTGGTGGATTTACCCACACCGCCTTTACCCGAAGCCACGGCAATGACGTTTTTTACACCAGGCATGCCTTCCAGATTTGCCTGCGCTTGTTGTGCTTCGATTTGCCATTGCAGATCAATATTTACTGCGCGACCACCTGCAACCGAAGAAACCTTCTCAACCAATGCCGCTTTAATTTCATCGCTAATGCCCGCCGCCGGGTAGCCCAGACCAATGGTGATTTGCACCTGATTGACATCGATATCAATGGCCTTCACAGCGCCCGCTGAAACGTAATCGCTGTTTAAATATTTGTCCTGATAACTGGCAAGTGCGGCTTCAACCTGCGCGGCGGTGAGTTCTGACATAGAAATTTCTCTACTTAATTTAAAAACGTATCCCGATAATGGGGATAAAGGGCGGAATTAAAAGGGAAAAAGTGCCAAATATCCAGTTATTTTTAGCGACAAAAACCCTAGTAAAAACAGGGTTATAGCCTCCAGAAGACCATGGCAAAACACTCAAAAAAAGACAGAATCTTCGACCACTCTTTAATTTGATACAAAATCGTACCGCTGAGGCCGATTTCAGATGCAAAAAAACGCCACGGAGGGTATAGTTGCGGGCTTAAATTTTCATAGAGAAATCAGCGAAAACATGACGCAAACAGCTCGCAAAATTCTGGTTACAAGTGCCCTGCCCTATGCCAATGGCCCCATTCACCTGGGCCATATGCTTGAGTACATTCAAACTGACATTTGGGTACGCTTCCAAAAGCAACGTGGCGAAACCTGTACCTACGTCTGCGCAGACGATGCACACGGCACCGCCATCATGTTGCGTGCCGAGCAAATGGGCATCAGCTCTGAAGAGCAAATCAAACGTGTGCAACAGGATCACGTGGCTGATTTCAGTGATTTCCATATTGGTTTCGACAATTACCACACAACGCATTCGCCTGAAAATAAAGAGCTGAGTGAGTTTATTTATAAAGCCTGTCGCGATGCGGGTCATATTGCCGAGCGCAGCATCACTCAGGCCTTTGATCCTGAGAAAAACCTGTTCCTAGCCGACCGTTTCATTAAGGGCACTTGCCCACGCTGTAAAGCCGAAGACCAATACGGCGATAACTGCGAAGCCTGTGGCGCTACCTACAACTCGACTGAACTGATTGATCCAAAATCAGCAATTTCTGGTGCCACACCTATCGAAAAAGATTCAGTGCACTACTTCTTCAAGCTGCCTGATTTTGCTGACATGCTAAAAACATGGACCCGCAGCGGTACATTGCAGGACGCGGTTGCCAACAAGCTCAACGAGTGGCTGGAAGCCGGTTTGCAGGAATGGGACATCAGCCGCGACGCACCTTACTTCGGTTTTGAAATCCCTGACGCGCCGGGCAAATACTTTTACGTGTGGCTGGATGCACCCATTGGCTACATGGCCAGCTTTAAAAATCTGTGCGCCCGTCGTGATGATCTCGACTTTAATGAGTACTGGGCCAAAGATTCCACCACCGAGCTGTATCACTTCATCGGTAAAGACATCATTAATTTCCACGCTCTGTTCTGGCCAGCTATGTTGAGCTGCGCGGACTTCCGCACACCAACAGCCGTTAAAGCGCATGGTTTTGTGACCGTGAACGGCAAGAAGATGTCCAAATCACGCGGCACCTTCATTCAGGCGCGTACTTATCTGGATCACCTGAACCCCGAATACCTGCGTTTCTACTTTGCCGCCAAACTGGGCAATGGCACCGAAGATATCGATTTGAATCTGGAAGATTTCATGCAACGCGTGAATTCTGATGTCGTCGGTAAGGTTGTTAACATTGCCAGCCGTTGCGCCGGATTCATTAAAAAACGTTTTGATGGCAAGTTGTCTGACACTGTCAGCAACCCAGAGTTGCTGGACGAAGTCATTGCCGCCGGTGATCAAATCGCTGATCACTTTGAAAATCTCGAATTCAGCAAAGCAGTGCGCGAAATCATGGCGCAGGCCGATAAAGCCAATCAGTACATCGACGAGCAAAAGCCGTGGGTACTCGCTAAAGAAGAAGGCCGTGATCAGGATGTACAGGATGCCTGCAGCATGGGCATTCATCTGTTCCGCGTATTATGTACTTACTTAAAGCCAATTCTTCCAACCATGGTTACTAACGCTGAGACCTTCCTAAATGTCGAAAGTCTGACATGGGATGATCGCCTGCAAACACTGAGCGGCCATGAAATCAACAAGTTCAAACCACTGATGCAGCGTATCGAGCAAGATAAAATCGACGCCATGCTGGAAGTGACTAAAGCGGACGCGGCAGCGCACGCAGCACTTCAAGAAAAAACCAAAGCGCCTGCACCAGTCGTAGCGAACAAAGTTGAAGCCATCGCCGAAGAAATTGAATTTGATGTCTTCGACAAAACCGACTTACGTATTGTACGTATCGTTAAAGCTGATCACGTTAAGGGCGCCGACAAGCTGCTGCAATTAACATTGGATCTGGGTGAAGGCTTTGGTGACAAGCGCCTGCGGAATGTATTCTCAGGTATTAAAACAGCTTATCAGCCTGAACAGTTGGTAGGCCGCCTTACAGTCATGGTTGCCAACCTGAAACCGCGTAAAATGCGTTTTGGTGTGTCAGAGGGTATGGTATTAGCGGCAGGTCCCGGCGAAGAGGAAATCTGGTTACTGGAACCGCACGAAGGTGCGCGTGAAGGCGAACGGGTTAGCTAGACAAAACACACATTTTAACGGGCAAACAAACGACAACCAATGTCTGAATACTTACTGATACTCGTCAGCACCGTGCTGGTAAACAACTTCGTACTGGTCCAGTTTCTGGGCCTGTGCCCCTTTATGGGCGTGTCGAACAAACTCGACACCGCCTGGGGCATGTCGTTGGCCACCACATTTGTACTGACACTGTCCTCTGTGTGCAGTTATCTGGTTTACACCTACCTACTCGAGCCGCTGGGGCTGGAATATCTAAAGACCATCAGCTTTATTCTGGTGATCGCGGTGATGGTGCAGTTTACCGAGATGGTGATTAAAAAGGTCAGCCCAGTGCTACACCGCGTACTGGGCATTTTCCTGCCACTGATTACCACCAACTGTGCAGTTTTGGGTGTTGCCCTGCTCAACCTCAATAAAGACAACAACTTTGTCGAATCTCTCTTCTACGGTTTTGGCGCAGCAGTGGGATTCTCACTGGTGCTGATTCTCTTTGCCGCCATGCGTGAACGCATCAACACAGCAGACGTTCCCGAACCTTTCAAGGGTTCAGCCATTGGTATGATCACCGCTGGCCTGATGGCTCTGGCCTTCATGGGCTTCACCGGCCTAACTCAGGCTTAACAGGGTTACCCTAAATTCCATGAGTATCCTAACCGCCATTTTGATCCTGCTTGCTCTAGCCGCCGTTTTCGGCGTCATCCTGGGTTTTGCGGCGGTGCACTTCAAGGTGGACGAAGATCCGGTGGTGGATCAAATCGACAATATTCTGCCACAGACCCAGTGTGGCCAATGCAGCTATCCTGGTTGTCGCCCCTACGCCGAAGCTATTGCCAGTGGAGACGAAATCAACAAATGTCCGCCCGGTGGTGAAGCTACCATTCATGCACTGGCAGAATTATTAGGCCGCGACTTTGTAGCGCTTGATGAAGAGCACGGCGAAGAGAAAGGAAAACGCGTTGCCTTGATTCGTGAAGCCGAATGCATCGGCTGCACCAAATGCATTCAGGCCTGCCCGATGGACGCCATTCTCGGTGCGGCTAAACAAATGCATACCGTCATTGCCGATGAATGCACAGGCTGCGATCTATGTATTGAGCCCTGCCCGGTGGACTGTATTGATATGGTGCCTGTGGAAGTAACACTTAATGATTGGCGCTGGGATTTACCCGGTGCTCCTGAGACACTGCTGATCGCTACAGATCGTACAGCACCAGCCGTAGAGGCCAACTTATGAATTGGCAGCCGAACAAGCATCTACACACTTTTCACGGCGGCATTCATCCACCTGAAAACAAAAAACAATCAACACAAGCACCGATTGAAGCTGCACTGCTGCCCGACAAACTGGTTCTGCCGCTACAACAGCATATCGGCCAACAGGCCAAAGCGCTCGTTCAGGTTGGTGACTCTGTACTCAAAGGACAGATAATTGCTGAGCCAACGGGCTATGTAAGCGCGGCCCTCCATGCACCAACTTCTGGCACCATCGCAGCCATCGAGCCCCACGCACTTCCCCACCCTTCCGGGTTAAGCGAACAGTGCATCATCATCAAGCCGGATGGTAAAGATGAGTGGTCAGAACGAACGCCCCTTGCTAACTACCGACAAGCAGAAAAACGTACTCTCTTAGAGCACATTCGCAACGCTGGCATTACCGGATTGGGCGGAGCAGGTTTCCCATCATCGGTAAAACTGAATCCATCTGAAGATTTAAATATCGACACCCTGATCATAAATGCGGCCGAGTGCGAACCCTATATCACAGCTGATGATATGTTGATGCGTGAACGCGCCTCAGAAGTCATTCAGGGTCTGCAAATTATGGCCCAGATTCTGCGGCCAGAAAAATGTCTGATCGGCATTGAAACCAACAAACCCGATGCCATTGCCGCTTTGCAGCATGCTATCGAGGGGCAGCAACTCAAAGATCAAATTATCATTGAGCGTATTCCGGTCAAATACCCCTCCGGTGGTGAAAAACAACTTATCCAGATTCTCACTGGCAAAGAAGTACCCAACGGTGGTATTCCAGCCGATATCGGTATGGTCTGCCATAACGTCGGCACTGCCGTAGCTCTGTATCGAGCGATCGTCATGGGCGAACCGCTGATTTCACGTATCACCACCGTAACCGGTGACGCGGTGTCCAGACAGGGTAATATTGAAGTCTTGCTCGGCACGCCGATTGAAAGTCTGCTGAACCATTTTGAGATTAAAAAAGATAAGCTTCATCGTTTGGTGATGGGTGGTCCAATGATGGGATTCACACTTGATGATGTCAGCCTGCCAGTCGTCAAAGCCAGTAATTGCATTCTCGCCGCCACCCGCAAAGAACTGCCTGACCCTGCGCCAGAGCAAGCCTGCATCCGTTGCGGCATGTGTGCCGAAGCATGCCCGGCGACGCTGCTGCCACAGCAACTTTACTGGTTTTCCAAGTCGCGTGAATTTGATAAAGCATTGTCTCATAACCTGCTCGATTGCATTGAGTGTGGTGCCTGTTCCTACGTTTGTCCCAGCAACATTCCATTGGTGCAGTATTACCGTTTCGCCAAGGGTGAGATTCGTATAGAAGAACACGAACGCACCTCTTCCGATCATGCCCGCCAGCGTTTTGAAGCACGCACGGAACGCTTGGAACAAGAAGAGGCTGAAAAAGAAGCCAAACGCAAAGCTCGAGCAGAGGCTGCTGCAGCCTCCAAAAAAGCCAAAGAAACAGCGACTGAAAGCAACGAAGCCATCGATCCCAAAGCCGCCGTTGTTCAGGCCGCGCTGGAACGCGCTAAAGCTCGCAAAGCTAAAAAGGCCGCCGAAGCTAAAGGCAGTGCTGATGAGCCTTCCACTGAGAAAGCAAAGGATGCCGCGCCAGCAATGAGCGCTGTTGAACGCGCCAAAGCCCGTAAAGCCGCTCGTGCCGTAGAGCAAGATGGCAATGATACAGGCTCAGCTAAAGACAAAACTAAAACTAGTGGTTTATCTGCACTAGAAAAAGCCAAGGCCAAACGCGCTCAAAATAGCGATACAACAAAAACGGAAGACAAAGGCCTTTCCGCACTGCATCGTGCAAAAGCTAAACGTGCGTCAGGCAATGATGATCAGTCTTCCGAAGCCAGTACTGACAGTGTTTTTGACGCAGAATCAAAACCTGCCAAAGCCATGAGTGCTTTGGAGAAGGCCAAGGCTAAACGCGCACAAGCTGCTGCCCAAGATTCTTCTGAGCAATCATCGGAGTCAGCACCTGAACAAACCTCCAAACAGGCCGCTGAAAACAGACCAATGTCAGCACTTGATCGTGCCAAGGCCAAACGCGCTAAAACCGGAATGGCTGAAGCGCCCGTCCAGAATGACGACAATAAGACTGAAACCGAAGGGCGTGACGAAGAAAGCCCCTTATCGGCACTGGAACGCGCAAAATTAAAACGGGCACAGACAGCGACCGATAATGCCACTAGCAGTGAAGATAAAGGCACTGATGGGAATGCAGAGGCTGCTAACAAAAAACCCATGTCCGCTTTGGAACGCGCTAAAGCCAAACGTGCCGAAGCAGAATCACACAGTCGGTCAGCCGACACCGAAACATCCGAACCAGTAGCTGAATCAGCCGAAGAAAAACCTGCCGCACCTATGTCCGCACTGGATCGAGCCAAGGCCAAACGCGCTGAAAAAGCCGCGCAGCAATCAGCCGACAATTCAACAGCTGACACTGAAACGAGAGATTAACCCCGCATGGCATTACTAAGAGTTTCATCCCCGCACATGACACGCCGTGGCAACACTGGCGATGTGATGCTGTTGGTGATCATGGCCACCCTGCCCGGTCTCGCCATGCTGACCTGGTTTTTCGGCTGGGGCAATTTCATTAATATCCTTTGGGCTTCATTGGTTGCCGTGGCCTGCGAAGCACTGGTGCTGACACTGCGCCGCCGCCCGCTACGCCATTATCTGACCGATTACAGCGCTGTATTAACCGCTGTTCTTCTAGGGCTTTCGTTACCTCCACTGGCGCCTTGGTGGTTAACCATGATTGCCACCGGCTTTGCGATTATCGTCGCTAAACATCTGTACGGTGGTATGGGCCAGAACCCCTTTAATCCGGCAATGATAGGTTACGCATTGGTGTTGATTGCCTTTCCACTGGAAATGACCAGCTGGCTGGCACCACAAACGCTGTCCATCACACCCGGCCAAACGATGGGTTTTATCGACACCCTGTTTGCTATTTTCCCCTTCCTGTCGGAAATAGCACTGAGTGTTAGTTCTGAAGTCTTTGATGCCGTGACCATGGCAACACCGCTGGATGCCTTCAAACATAAAGGCGCCCTTACAGCCGAAGAGTTCTGGGCCACAGAACTGGTGGTCAGTACTGAAAGCTGGAAGGCCTGGCAATTGGTCAGCATCGGCTTCCTAACAGGTGGCGCTTATCTGATTTATCGCAGAGTTTTTACCTGGCACATTCCTGCCAGCATGCTGTCAGCTATTGCCATTATGTCGCTGATCTTCTGGTCAACTGACCCCAGCAACTACGCCTATCCGGAATTACACTTGTTGGGCGGTGCCACCATGCTGGGTGCGTTCTTCATTGCCACCGATCCAGTCACCGCCGCCACCAGCATTAAGGGAAAACTGTATTATGGTGCCGGTATTGGCATCCTGATTTACCTGATTCGTAACTGGGGTAATTACCCCGATGCCACCGCCTTTGCTGTATTGCTGATGAACTTTGTCGCGCCGCTGATTGATCATTACACCCAGCCGCGTACCTACGGCCATAAATCGACTAAATAGGTCCGATAGATAATGTTAGGTCAATCCATTAAACAAAATGCCATCGGTCTCAGTCTGTTTGCAGTTGTCACGGCGGGCATTATTGCCGTTACTCAGACGCTAACTGCTGACCAGATTCAGAGCAACATTGATGCCGCTAAATCCAAGGCGCTCTATGAAATTCTGCCGCAGGACACCCACGACAATGTGCTGCTCGATGACACCCTAATCATCACTGACTCAACACTGATTGCCGATGAAGGTGAAGGCGAAGCCTTTGTAGCCCGCAAGGATGGCAAAGCCATCGCCGTGATTTTACCCGCTATTGCTCCCAACGGTTATACCGGCAAAATTCACAGCATTGTCGGTGTCTTTGCCAATGGCAGCGTAGCGGGTGTACGAGTATTACAGCATCGTGAAACACCCGGTTTGGGCGACAAAGTCGAGCTAAAAAAATCACCCTGGGTTTTAGATTACAACGGCAAGTCGCTGGGTGATCCCGGTACACTAGGTTGGCAGGTAAAAAAGGATGGCGGGGAGTTTGACCAGTTCACCGGCGCCACCATTACACCACGTGCGGTGGTAAAATCCGTGCACGCAGCTTTACAGTATTTTAATGACAACCGAGACACGCTGCTGGCCGCGAAAAGCGCACCTGTAACGGCTGAAGAGTCAGAATAGAAGCGCTGCGGCGAATAAGAGAAAAGTATCATGGCAACTAAAAGCTACCGTGAAATAACCTCCGACGGCTTGTGGAGTAATAACCCCGCGTTGGTGCAACTACTGGGCCTGTGTCCACTATTGGCAGTAACCGGCTCCGTGGTTAACGCGCTGGGGCTTGGCTTGGCCACCACACTGGTTTTGATCGGCTCTAACCTGTCAGTTTCCGCCATTCGTAACCATGTGCCGGATACCGTTCGCCTGCCCGCCTTTGTGATGATCATCGCCGCCTTTGTAACCTGCGTCGAACTGCTCAGCCAAGCGTTGACCTACGAACTCTATTTATCGCTGGGCATCTTCATTCCATTGATCGTGACCAACTGCGCGATCCTTGGACGCGCCGAAGCCTTTGCCCGTAAAAATCCAATCCTGCCCGCCATTATCGACGGCCTGATGATGGGTGCAGGTTTCACGCTAATCCTATTATTGCTCGGTGCGATGCGTGAAGTGATTGGACTGGGCACCCTGTTTGCCGATATGGATTTACTGCTTGGCCCCATCGCCGCTGACTGGAAAATCGTACTGATTGAAGACTATCGCGGCTTCCTGTTCGCCATTCTGCCACCCGGAGCCTTTGTCGGCATGGGTCTGCTGATTGCCTTCAAGAACATCACCGATACACGTATCAAAAACTTCCGTGATTCTCGCAAGGAAGCATCTGTAATCGGCTCAAAACGCGCACGTGTTACCGGCGACATCAAATAGCCTACGTTTGGCCCTAAACAATGAACGCCGATAAACGCCATGAAATCTTCAGCCGCCTACGCGCTGAAAACCCGGAACCAAAAACCGAGCTGAACTACAGCTCACCCTTTGAGCTACTGATTGCCGTCATTCTATCGGCACAGGCAACAGACGTAGGTGTGAATAAAGCCACCGCCAAACTCTACCCGGTTGCCAACACCCCCGCAGCCATTGCTGCACTCGGTGTCGACGGATTGAAGCAATACATCAAAACCATCGGCCTGTTTAACAGCAAAGCCGAGAATGTCATCAAAACCTGCCACATGCTGGTTGAGCTGCATAATTCCGTAGTGCCCGACACGCGTGAAGAACTCGAAGCCCTGCCCGGCGTCGGCCGAAAAACCGCCAACGTAGTGCTCAATACCGCCTTCCGACAAATCGCAATGGCCGTCGACACCCACATATTCCGCTTTGGCAATCGCACCAAAGTCGCACCCGGTAAAAACGTGCTGGAAGTCGAACAAAAGCTGATGCGCTTTGTACCCAAAGAGTTTCTACTCGACGCCCACCACTGGATGATTCTGCACGGTCGATATATTTGCACCGCCCGCAAACCACGCTGCAGCGCCTGCATTATTGAGGATTTGTGTGAGTTTAAAGACAAGACTAGCGACTAGATTTAAAATTACTCAAACAAGATTCATCTCTACGTTCGAAATGACATATCACTATTAAATTGTCATCTCGACCATAGGGAAAGATCCTTCACTCCTCTGCTAGTCTCTAGTCAGAATGAAGATATATAAATATAAAGACCTTCGCGACAAATCATTTCACCATCATTTATTCCAAATAATTGATGGCAATAAAGTATGGTGTGCGGCACCAGAGTCTCTAAATGACGAGCACGAATTTAGTTTTAAAATAGACTATAAACCATCAGAAGACACGGCCACTCTTCTAATGAAAATGCTTGAAAAGCTTGGGAAATCGAGATTTCCACCGGACATGACAGCATCCTTCGCAATTCTAAATAATAAGCTAGAAGAATACATGCAGCCTCTTATTGGATATATCGTAAGGCAATGTAGGAAATCAATTGGAGTCACCAGTTTTTCTGCTGAAAAAAGTGGATCATGGTTATGGAAAAAGTATGGCGGAGAAGGAAATGGTGTTGTCGTAGAATTTGAATTGTCTGATCAAAGCCTTGGACACACTTTTCACCCAGTTGAATATGTTTCAACGAGAGTATTTCATATTGATGTATTCCTGAACTCGCAAATAGGCGATTCAAGTCAAATTTTTAGAAACATACTCTGTACAAAAACTAAACGATGGGAGAAAGAAAAAGAAATTAGATTTCTGGGTAAAACCCCAAACGTAAACATCACATTTGAAGCACCTGTTACCGGCCTCAAAATTGGCAATAATGTTCCAGATTCTTTGGCAGAAAAACTTACCAATCACTGTAAAAGTAGAGATCTCAAAGTTAACTACCAAAAACAAAAACAGGCTAAAAATGAGTAATGTAAGACATGTCGCCATTTGACACCGTATTCCCTAAACGATAAATAACCTATATGTCCAAAACACCAACCTCACAATCCGTCACCACCGCCCAACTCGACTGGAGTGAAGACGGTGCGCCGCATTCCCAGCAATTCGATGACGTGTATTTCTCCTGTCACAGCGGCATCGATGAAACACGTTATGTATTTCTTGAGCAGAACCATTTACCGAAACGCCTTAAGGCATTAGCAGCAACAGAAGCAGCCAGCTTTCACGTCGGTGAAACCGGTTTTGGCACCGGGCTGAATTTCCTCTGCGCGTGGCAATTACGTGATCAGATTGTGCCCAACTGCCGCCTACAATTCACCACGGTGGAAAAGTACCCGCTGGCGGCTGAACACCTTGCCAAGGCGTTAGCCAGTTGGCCGGAGTTGGCGCAATATTCTGAGCGTTTACTTGAGTTGTACCCGCCCCTCACCGCTGGCTGGCATCGTATAAGTTTTATCGAAGAACGTATTGACCTGAATCTCTTTATCGGTGATGTGTTGGAAGGTTTTGGTTCTCAACGTGGCCCTATCGACGCCTGGTTTTTGGATGGTTTTGCACCGGCTAAAAACCCGGAAATGTGGACGCCTGAACTGTTCCAACAATTGATTAAGCTCGGCAAAATAGGCACTACTGTCAGCACTTTCACCGCCGCCGGTGCCGTGCGTGAAGGTTTACGAGAAGCCGGTTTTGAAATCACTCGCGTCAAGGGTTTTGGCCGTAAACGCCATATGCTGACTGGACGAATTAACAACGAAGAAATCAAGCAGGCTGAAGAAACAGCAACACCCTGGTTTACGTTACCCAAAAACAACAGCACAGATAAGCAGGCCATTGTTATCGGCGCAGGGTTAGCGGGCAGTTCAACGGCATTCAGCCTCGCCCGCCGTGGCTGGCAAGTTCAGGTATTTGACCGTCACGATCAACCGGCACAGGAAGCCTCCGGCAACAAACAGGGCATTCTTTACACCAAGTTATCGGCTGAAGCTTCGCTCAAATCAGATTTTTATACCCGCGCCTATTTATATGCGACTCAGCACCTTCAACAGTTATTAAGTGCCGATGCAAAGCAATGGGCTAACTGCGGTGTTTTACAGTTGGCCCACACGGAAAAAGAAGCGGCACGGCAACAGCAATTTTTAACTAATTGCCCACAACCTGAAGAACTGATTCATGCCGTAGACAGTAAACAGGCCAGTCAGCTTGCCGGTATTGAGTTACAACGCGGTGGTTTGTTTTTCCCCGCTGCAGGCTGGGCTGTTCCCGGTGTTCTGTGTCGCCGTTATCTTGAGCATGACAATATTAACTTCGAGCCCGGCGTTCAAATTGAACGGCTGTCCTATCAAGACGGTCAATGGCACCTGTATAACGCTCAAGAGCAATTGCTGGCAACAGCACCAACACTTGTCGTAGCCAACGCCCATGATGCCCTCAAATTCGATATCAGTGCCTTTCTGCCACTCAAGCGCATCCGTGGTCAGGTTAGCCACATTCAGGCTAACGAAACTGCCAGTTTACAAACAGTGATCTGCGGCAATGCCTACGTTTCGCCCGCTCTGAATAATCACTTTCATATTGGCGCCACCTTCAACCTCGATACCGATACACCAAAGCTACGTGGTGAAGACCATCAACGTAACCTAGAACAGATCAGCGAGCTGGTGCCAGAGCTGGCCGAGCAGCAACAATGGTCGCTCTTGAATATTGAAAACCTTGAGGGCCGCGTTGGTTTCCGCTGCACCAGCCCTGATTACCTGCCGCTGGTTGGCCCGATCCCAGATCGTGAGCAATTTATAAACCAGTACGCTCGTCTGCGAAAAGATGCCACCCTGCGCATAGATACACCGGGCAATTACCTGCCTGGCCTTTATTTGAACACTGGTCACGGCTCCAAAGGACTGGTTTCCTGCCCCATCGCTGGCGAAATAATCGCCTCTCAAATTTGTAACGAAACGTTACCTGTCGAACGCGCACTGATTGACGCACTGAATCCGTGCCGCTTTTTAATTCGCGACCTGATCCGCAACAAAATTTAATTCAAAGAAATTACTAAAACCGGGTTGATTTCCCGCAAATTCAAGGCTCACGCGGGCTTCAGTAGCGTTAAAACTTGTCCACAGAAGCTGTGGATAACTTGGGGGATAATAATTGGGTAGTTACCCTAAAGCCACGTAAGTAGGGGACTTTCTCTAGATTGCACACTTTTCAACCAACAACAACAAAAACCTTTAATATCAATAGGTTACTAAATATTTGCAATGAGAATTAAATAAAAGATGCGCTATTTTATGAGAAGTGTAAAAAAAGAACTGCTTTTATTCTATTGTGAATAAAGTCAACGCCTTCGTGTAAGAATTTTCACCGAAGGCCCTTACACATCACGATTATGTCAACAACACAATCTCACAAATTTCCAGCGCTTCATCATACTGGATAGCTGCTTTTCCTGCCTTTAACAGACTCAATACCTGCGCTACTTTGTCTTCTAAATCGATTTCCTGTTCGCCATAATCGGTACCATCACGGGTAACAAACTCTTCAATCATGTTACCTAATGTTTCTGCCTGAACTGCTTGATAGGGAATTTCCATTACTCAAACTCAACTTCAATCGTAATCACATAAAAAGTCGTCTAAACCAGCCAGCAGCCAGCTCGTCTTTACATTGCCTATATTGGGCACCATAACGACCGGCACGTACCTTAACTTTATCGGCCGTTACCAATAGCCAAGATTTTTTGCGGTAGGTACCACGTTTATAACCACCCCATCCGTCGTGATAATTCAAATATTGAGCCCGGGCATCCCATTTCGACACGTTATTAATGTGGTGCGTTTTATCCATAAACCAGCCCATAAAATCAATGGCATCATTAAAGTCATCCCGATCAGCCCAGCGGTTACCTGTCTCACGTTTGTAATCCTTCCAGGTGCCCGTTTTCACCTGCGCATAGCCATAAGCTGAACTAACGCGTCCCCAGGGAACAATGCCCAACAGATAATCCCGCGGAGGCTTCGCATCTGACCTAAAACTAGACTCTTGGTACATCATTGCCATCGGCACCTGCAATGGCACCTTCCAACGCTTCTCCGTGCGTTTTGCAGCTTTATACCAATCTCTATTTTCCTTAAAAATTGCGCACAGGTTTTCAGGGTTCCGCGGTACATTACCTGCGCAGCCCATCAACAGCAGACTCAGCAATAAACTCAAAACAACAGATTTTTTTTGTTCACAAATTCTGTGGATAACTTTGAGGATAAGATCTGAGTTAATCCCTAAACCCTTTGTATTCATAGTATTCCAATGGATTGTTCGTTTTTTAAACAAAACAAAATATATTCTTTTAATTCAATTAGTTACGATTTATCAATAACCTACCACATACAATTTTAAACTTGTTTCGCATAAGAGATGCCCGCAAATATAACATGTGAATAAATTGATACCCTTTAATAAAAATGACATAAATCAATTTTTAAAAACAGTTACTTTAATTTCAACATGTTAGAAATCATTGCCGTTTTCTTTCTCAGTAGAATCAATATTTCAGACACAAAAAAGCGGAGCCTTTGCTCCGCTTTTCAGTCACTTTAAATCCTAGCTCATATCACCGTAAGGATTATCCAGTTCCAAGCTAATCGGGTTTTCATAACCGGCAATTCGAATTTCGGATTTGCTCAGAGTAACATCATCACCCGTCTTCACATTCAAACCAAATTTATAAATCAGTTCGGACTGACCTTTTCTAGCAGCCTCATCATATTGGCGAGACGTCTCCTGTACCGCCTCGTTGCGTTTGGCATGTTCTGCCAAAGCTGCTGCACCATGCTTCTTCTCCAGCATGTTGCGAGCCACATGCGGCGCCAAAATACAGGCCGAAGCATTATTACCACCAAAACCTTTGGAGTTAAGGAACGCGACATCCATCCCCTCTGCACCTACTTCTAAGTTTTCAGTCAGTATATTTAATTCCGAGTTATACACATCATCAGCGACATGATCGATAGTGCTAATGCCTGGAATAATACCGTATTTCCATACACCCAGTGTCGACATCAACTGATCACCGGCCGCTACTGCCAATGTGTGTCCAAGATAACTTTTCACAGCAGTCACGGGCCAATCAGTAATACCAAATATTTTTGCCGTTTCGTTGAGGATATGGGATTCAGTTACACGGTTTTGCGGTGTTCCCGTACCGTGCGCCTGTACAAAGCTCCGTTTGAGACCTTCATCACCAACAATTGCGCGCGCTGAAGCCATTGCCTTGGCCATGGTCACATAGTTACCCACACCAGGGCTGGAAATGGATTTTTTAAAACCATCCGCATTTACAAATACATCACCGACAGCGCCCAGAATATTGGCACCCAACTCAACCGCCAGTGCATCGTCAAACAACACAACAAACTGCGCGCCTTCAGCTAATGTAAAACCACAATTTGATGAAAATGGACGACAAGCTCGACGATGGTTGACGACATCGCCACCATCCAGCGCCAACAGTTCTTTATCTTCAGCTAAAGCCCCCATGGTACGGAAACCATCAATCACTTCCGGCGTGAGAGCCGCTTCCGCATCACCCACCACGACAACACGTTTACGGCCGGAGCGAATTTCCTCAAGACCTTGTTTAAGGTTATAAAGAAACGTAGCGCAAGCACCTACATTTGCACCAGTGCCACCTACATTGCCCAGCACATAGGCATTAACAAAATCGGCTGGCATTTCGGGAAAACCCAGTGCCAGCTGTTTGGAACTGACACGTTTGCCCTTCAGGCTTGACTGTAGCAGTCCTCCGTTACCGTTTTCATCCATCTGCGAAATACTACTGCTGGCAAACACACCCACTTCATCGGGCGACACATGACTCATTACCTCTTGCCAATCGATACCCAGCGCATGCACGGCATCGGAAGCGCCATAGACACTTAGCTGTAGGCCACGAGGATGGTTACGTGAGGCATAAAGTTTATCTGGTGAGAAACCACTCGGCAATTGTCCGGCACTGTTCACCGTAGAGGTGCGGGTGTCCTTGAAGAGTACATCTAGATCACCGTCCACTGTAACGCGAACTTTATCAGTTCCGTCATCAAGCTTCTCTACCGTCCAGTTATCAGGCACAACATTCGGAAGATGGCGGGCACGCATTTCAAAACTAAGAGTATTGTCACCAGTTGGTGCAATTTTAGAGGCCGCATGCACAGGCATCGCATCGGGATCAAAAAGGTTCTTTTCCAGCTTACGCACCAGCGTATGATCAGTTATGTGCGGGCGGTGATGAGCTAACCACTCATCCAGATCAACCGGTGTGCCTTCCGCATCGGTGTAGCTACCGTCTGTGAATTTCAACAGATTCATCAGGACAGCCAAATCGGTGTAGGTCTGTTTGACCGTTTCAGAATCTAATGCATCCGCCAGCATACGGCGATAACCGTGATGGAACGATGATCTACCGGCAGGACTGATGCCCCCAAAACTTACGATCACTGGTAACGATGCCAAATTACTTCTCCTGATTACACTAAACCTATAATGAAGCTCATAGTAATGCGTAAGAAAAATGACAACTAGTGCATATTCGCCATTTAATTAGGTATATTGGTCACATCTGGCGATTTTGCCATATTTACCCCAATAACAGGTAAAAATGAAACACATCACTGTACTCGTCTTTCCTCGCGCGCTGGGCACCAGCATCACCTTACCCGTCGAAATGCTCAATGCCGCTGATGCCCATCAGCGTGTTCAGAAGCCAGGCAGTCCTCGTCTGACCATTGATATTGCGAGCATTGATGGTGAACCTATTCGCATTACCGGCGGTATCGAAATTCGTCCCAACCGGAAGTTAGCCGACATTGAACAAACCGACCTGATCATTATTCCTGGTATGTGGGGCAACCCAAAACCCATGCTGCGGCGCTATCCTTATATTAGCGAGTGGATTACCAATCAACACCAGCAGGACACTCTGATTTGCGCCACAGGTACAGGCGTCTGTTTTCTAGCTGAAGCTGGACTGCTGGATGATAAAGCCGCCACCACCCACTGGTACTATTTTGAGCAATTTAAAAAAGACTACCCCAAGGTCAAATTACAAACCAAACGCTTTATCACTAACTCCGGCAATATATACTGCGCCGGCCGAATGAACTCAATCACCAATCTAATCATTCATTTTATTGAGCGTTTTTATGACCATGAAATTGCGCGTCAGATCGAACAACACTTTGCCCATGAGATTAAACAAACCTACGAAAGCATCTTCTATTCCTTTGACGAACAACGCTCTCATCACGATGAAGAAATCATTCAGGCCCAGCAATGGATGCTGAGAAACTACGCCAATGAAATTAGCCTGTTGGAAGTGGCCAAACAATTTGATATGAGCCTGCGCACCTTTAATCGGCGTTTCAAACAGGCCACCGACAGCACGCCGTTAGAGTACCTACACCATATCCGCTTGGGCACGGCCAAGGATTTACTAAAGGACAGTAATCTCAGCATTGCTGAAATCAGTTATCGCGTCGGTTTTAGCGACCCTGGCTACTTTTCAGCACTTTTTAAACGTCGAGTATCACTGAGTCCACGTGAATACCGGCGCTTGGTACGTGCCAAGTTATTCAGGCTGGATGAATGAAACTCACCCTCTAGCAAGGTATGATAGCCGCTTATTCTAGTCGGACATTTATTCATGGCTTATATCTATCTTGCCGTCGCAATCATTGCAGAAGTGATCGCCACCAGCGCACTCAAAGCCTCAGCTGAATTCACCAAACTTGTACCCAGCATCATTGTAATCGTGGGTTACTGTGTCGCTTTTTATGTCCTGACATTGGTACTGCGTAGCATCCCAATCGGCATCAGCTACGCTATCTGGTCTGGGCTAGGCATTGTACTTATTTCGTTAGTTGGCATTTTCGCCTACAAAGAGATTCCAGATGTACCTGCGCTTATCGGTATGGGTTTAATTATTGCAGGTGTTGTTGTTATTAACCTGTTTTCCAAAATAACGGCCCACTGATGCCCAATTACCTAGTACCCGGCGATACCATCGTCGTTGAACAGGAATTAAAGAAGAGCCGTTTTATTACCTCCGCCGGACGCGCAAGCAACAAGGCGGAAGCAGTAGCCTTTATTCAAGCGGTAAGACGCACCTTCCCCGATGCCAGCCACAACTGCTGGGCTTACATTGCTGGCGAGCCTAACAATACTGTCGAGATTGGCATGAGTGATGACGGCGAACCGCAGGGCACGGCAGGCAAACCCATACTCAATGTCTTGCAGCACAAAAATGTAGGTGAAATCGTTGTGGTCGTTACCCGCTATTTTGGTGGCGTCAAACTGGGTGCAGGTGGTTTGGTGCGCGCCTATTCAGGTGCCGTGCAAGCCGTTATGGAGGAATTACCCTTAGCAGAGGTGGTGGCCGTAAAAGAAGCTCTGCTGCAATACCCCTACCCGCATGAAAGCAACATACGGCGGTTACTGGACAGTTTGAAAATCGAGATCGTTGATACCGGTTATCAGGAACAGGTGCTGATGCGTATCAAGGTACCTGAGAACTTGGCTGGAGAACTAAAGGAAAAGGCCATTAATCAGACCCACGGTGAGGCCAACCTTCGCTGGCAAGACTGACCTCGTCAATCAATTATCTATTCTGCCGATTAGCAATCAAACCCTCCACCACCGAAGGATCAGCAAGCGTTGACGTATCACCCAACGCTTCATAATCATTCTCGGCAATTTTGCGCAAAATACGACGCATAATTTTACCCGAACGCGTTTTCGGCAATCCCGGCGCCCACTGAATTAAATCCGGCGTAGCAATGGGTCCAATTTCCTTACGCACCCACTGGCATAGCTCACTGGCAAGCTCATCACTTGGTTCTTCACCGTGATTCAGGGTGACGTAAACATAAATTGCTTCGCCTTTGATGTCATGGGGATACCCCACTACCGCGGCCTCAGCGACCTTGTCATGCAGCACCACAGCACTTTCAATTTCAGCCGTTCCCAAACGATGACCTGACACGCTTAAAACATCATCCACTCGGCCAGTAATCCAGTAATAGCCATCAGCATCACGAGATGCCCCATCACCAGTAAAGAAAGTGCCGGGGTAATCTGAAAAATAGGTTTCAATAAAGCGTGGATGGTCGCCATAAACAGAACGCGCCTGCCCGGGCCAACTATCCAAAATGACAAGAATGCCCTTGGCTTCGCCCTCAAGCACTTTACCATTGCTATCCATCAACGCAGGTTGAATACCAAAGAAAGGTCGTGT
>Ga0209395_1000391_pt1 | contig 64638 bp, 53 predicted proteins | sample GOMGulsemesocosm_3_FD_184635 | JGI IMG/M metagenome (GOLD analysis project Ga0209395, IMG submission 184635) | Methane-oxidizing microbial communities from mesocosms in the Gulf of Mexico - GOM9D Gulf of Mexico (SPAdes) (version 2) | ecosystem: Environmental > Aquatic > Marine > Cold seeps...
TTGCCATAATTTTTAATTTTAGTTTTTTTATTAAAACTTGTAGTCCGTACGGGAATCGAACCCGTGTTACATGGATGAAAACCATGCGTCCTAACCCCTAGACGAACGGACCATTACAACTTTGATATATATTATATCCTGATTGCGGGTGCAAATATACAACGTTTTTGAAATACTGCAACACTTTTTTAATTTTTTTTAAAAAAATTAATACGCCTTCGCAAATAACACTTTTCTAGTTGATGGCTTGCCACTATACACGCATAAACCATCCTCAGATTTTGCGTCATTTGGGATACATCTAATTGTTGCTTTGGTAAGCCCTTTAATTTTTTCCTCTGTCTCCTCAGTACCGTCCCAATGAGCTAAAACAAAGCCACCTTTATTCTCTATTACATCTTTAAACTCATCAAAGGTAAAAACCTCTGTAGTGTGCTCTCTTCTGTAATTGATAGCTTTATTAAACAAGTTGTCTTGAATTTCTTCAAGTAAGTTTGTTACATAATCAACAACCTCATCTTGCGAGACAGTATTCTTTTCTAAAGTATCTCTACGAGCAACCTCTACAGTATTGTTCTCTATATCTCTGGCTCCAATTGCAATTCTAACAGGAACACCTTTTAATTCGTATTCTGCAAACTTTGCACCTGGCCTAAAAGTATCTCTATTATCAAATTTTACAGAAACTCCTCTCTTCTTAAACTCTTTTACAAAGTCATTTACTCTCTCAGAAATCACTTCTAACTGTTCTTCTCCTTTATAAATAGGAACAATAACAACTTCTATTGGTGCCAGCTTTGGTGGCAACACCAAACCTAAATCGTCAGAATGCGTCATTATCAAACCTCCTATCAAACGAGTTGAAACTCCCCAAGAAGTTGCCCAAACATATTCTTGCTTTCCTTCTTTAGAGGTGTATTTTACATCAAAAGCTTTTGCGAAATTTTGCCCTAAAAAGTGCGAAGTCCCTGCCTGCAACGCTTTTCCATCTTGCATTAAAGCTTCAATAGTATACGTGTCTTCTGCACCAGCAAAACGCTCACTGTCAGATTTCGCTCCTTTTACAACCGGCATTGCCATAAAGTTTTCTGCAAACTCAGCATACACATCTTGCATTTGCCTTGCTTCTGATACTGCTTCATTTTTCGTTGCATGAGCGGTATGACCTTCTTGCCATAAGAATTCTGCAGTTCTTAAAAATAGACGTGTACGCATTTCCCAACGAACAACATTAGCCCATTGATTAATTAATAATGGTAAATCTCTATACGATTGAATCCAACCTTTATAAGTACTCCAAATAATTGCTTCAGAAGTTGGTCTAACGATCAATTCCTCCTCTAATTTTGCATTTGGATCTACAATCAATTTTCCTTCGTTATCTGGATCGTTTTTTAAACGATAATGCGTAACAACTGCACATTCCTTTGCAAATCCTTCGGCATTTTTCTCTTCGGCCTCAAACAAACTTTTAGGAACAAATAAAGGGAAATAGGCATTTTCATGACCTGTCTCTTTAAACATTCTATCTAATTCTGCTTGCATTTTTTCCCAAATAGCATATCCGTAAGGTTTAATAACCATACAGCCTCTAACGGCTGAGTTCTCAGCTAAATCGGCCTTAACAACCAACTCGTTATACCATTTAGAATAATCTTCTGTTCTCTTTGTTAACTTCTTACCCATATTAAAAGTTTGGCATAAAACTTGTTATCTTTAGTGCGGATTAATATCCTGCACAAAACTAATGCAAAAAGATTAGTGACCCAATCAAAGTTTCATTTTTTTGCAAACATTAAGAATCTTTCAATTCACTCACTATGAAACTACATACATTTACTCCAAAAAAACTACATGTGCCATTAGTGGCTTTAGTAATTTTCTCTTTTTTCATTTCATGTGGAACGTATCAAAGTGTCTACAACCAGGATGGGATTTATGATGACGAACCTGTAGTTGTTGAAAAGGTAGTAGTTGTAAAGAATAAAGCCCAAAAGATAAATATTGAAGAAAGTTATTTTAAAAGTGAATTTGACTTATTTAATAATTATAATAGTGATTCTATTTTTACTGATGATGATTATTCTTATGACAATACAGATGATGACTACAGCAATGATCCTTGGGAGGATTATAATGACAACCATGTAGTCGTTAACATCAATTTTAATACTAGAAATTGGAACACTTGGGATAATTATTACGGTTATAATCGTTATTGGAATTATAGATGGGGATTTAGAAACGGTTTTTACGGAGACTATTCTTACTATCCTTATTCTTATGGGTATTATAATAACTATGGCCATTTTGGGTTCTACTACTATCCACAATACTACTACCCTAGTTATTACAGAAATTTGAGATACAATAATAGTTATGCAAGAAATTACACGTATACAAAGCGTAACTCTAACTATAGAAATTCAACTACTCGAAGAAGTTCAACATATTATAATAGGTCTGGAAACTCATCAAACAGAAGATCTTCTTCTGTAAACAATGGAGTTAGGTCTAATTATAACAGAAATTATAATACTTCTAGCAGAAGAAGAGCTAATGCTACACAAAACAACTCTAACACTAGGAGAAGAACAAATTCTTCAGTTCAAAACACTAAAAGAAGAAATTATACTCCATCAACAAAGAATTCAAATAACAAGAAAACCTATAGAAGAAACTCTTCTAATTCCACCAAAAAGAGAACATACAAGCCTAGCTCTTCAAGTTCAAGTAAAAGAACTTACAAATCAAGCTCATCGTCAAGTAGTAGAAACACTTCCTCAAGAAGCTCTAGCTCATCTAGAAGCAGTAGTAACAAAAGCAGCTCTAGCAGAAGAGGTAATTAACATTAAGAAATATATTATATCATGAAAAAAGTTACATTATTTGTGCTCTTTTGCGCAGTCTCTTTGCCTAATTTTTCGCAAAGTTTAGGCTATGAAGACTTAGCTATTTTATTCTCAAAAGACAACAATACAGGAACAGCAAGATTTAATGCTATGAGTGGTGCATTTGGTGCCTTAGGTGGAGACATCTCTGCTATTAAAATAAATCCTGCTGGAGCTGCCGTTTTTAAAAACAGCCAATTTTCTGCATCTGCAAATTCACGTACAACAGACATAAATACCAGTTATTATGGAAACTCTATAACGACTCAAGAAGAATATTTTAATTTTTCACAAGCTGGCGCTGTGTTTGTTTACAAATCATATGCCAACAGCGATTGGTCTAAATTTGCATTCAGCTTCAATTACTCAATTAGAAACAATTACAACAATAACTTTTTTGCAGATGGAAATAGCGGGTATTCAACGTTTACAGAATTCCCTTTAGAAACAGGAACCCCTTTAACTCAATACACAAATGCTGACTCGCAAAAATTATCAAACTCATACACCGGAGAATTAGCTGAATACAATTTTGCCATATCTGGAGTATATCAGAATGATTTATATTTAGGGCTTGCTATAAACACTTATGATCTAAAATTTAAACAACAGTCAACATTAAGAGAACAAAATAATGATGGTAATGGAAATGTTTTAAATGCAAAATATTATCAAGAAAACACCACTGTCGGAACTGGCTTCTCTATAGGGGCTGGAGCAATTTATAAAGCTACTAAAAGTTTACGTTTAGGATTTTCTTATCAAACACCAACTTGGTTTACAGAAGTGAACGAAGAAAGTAATATTCTAAATAATGACGGTTTCTATGGAGATACTGAAATAGAAGTTAGTGGAAGTAATACTATTTACGACAATACTTCTGGGAATTACTATCCAGTACAAGGGTATACATATAAAATAAAAACACCCTCAAAAGCCACCGCGAGTATCGCTTATATATTTGGAAACAACGGTTTGATAAGTGTTGATTACACCATGAATAATTATAAAAAAATGAAACTTTCTAATGGTGATTTTACCGTTGAAAATCAGTTTTTTAATGATAACTTAAGAAATGCATACACATTAAACATCGGTTCTGAGTGGAGGTTTAAAGCCTTAAGTTTACGTGGTGGTTATCATTATGAAGAAAGCCCAGATGCGTTTGCGATAGAATCAGACAATGTTACAGGATATTCGTTTGGTGCAGGTTATAGTTTCGGTAATGCAAAATTAGATTTCGCTTATCAGAATAAAACCAATACCCAATTGTATGATTTTTACCCACAATACAATCAAGTAAATGCAGCTGAATTAAATATAGATAACCGAATTATTACAGCAACATTAACAATTAACTTATAAAAAATCGATCCCTACAAGCATTAAAGACCTCAAAGGAAATAAACCTTCGAGGTCTTTTGCTATTCATATTTTTAGCTTAATTTTGCCGAACATTTGTTCACTTAAATTCAATCGAACATCTTACACAATACTATGAGCGAAATTTCTATTTCAATTCAAAATACAACGAACGATTCTATCGTGAAATTTGTAAGCAACTCTATCTTAATTAATGGAGGAAGCTATGAGTATAACAATATTGATGAAGCTAAAAATGCACCTATAGCACAACAATTATTTCATTTACCATTTGTAAAAAAAGTTTTTATAACTGCTAATTTTATTGCAATTCAAAAATATGATATTGTACAATGGGAAGACGTGCAAGAAGAAGTAGGAGAACAAATAGAAGCGTATTTAAATGATGGAAACCCTGTTTTAATAGAAGAAACAACTAAAAAGAAAGCAATAGAAGTGTACGCAGAAGTGACTCCAAATCCTTCAGTAATGAAATTTGGAACGAACAAATCTCTGACGACAACTGATGTTGAATGTAAGAATATTGACGAAGCAAATACCACTTCTCCACTAGCTCAAGAATTATTTCATTTTCCTTTTGTAAAAGAAGTTTTTATTTCAGAAAATTATGTTTCTATCACAAAATTCGATATGGTTGAGTGGAATGAAATTCACCCAGAATTAAGAAGTTTTATTCGCGTTTATTTACAAGAAAATAAAACGATTATCAAAGAACTTCCAAAAACAGAAGCTGTTACAAATGATAACACACCAGAAACTACTACTGAGAATCTTGATGAAATTTCTGCCAAAATAGTAAGTATTTTAGATGAATATATCAAACCAGCTGTTGCTTCAGATGGAGGTAATATTGCTTTTAGATCTTATGATAAAGAAAGCAAAATAGTAAGTGTAATTTTACAAGGCGCATGTAGTGGATGCCCATCATCAACAATTACATTAAAAAACGGAATTGAAACCATGTTAAAAGACATGTTGCCAAATCAAATTAATGAAGTTGTAGCCATAAACGGATAAACAAATGTCAGCAGAACACATAAAACCTTATAAAGATTCAGACAAAGGAAAGAAAGAGCAAGTTGCTCAAATGTTTGATAATATTTCTGAAAATTACGACGATCTAAATAGAGTTATCTCTTTTGGAATTGATGTAAAATGGCGTAAAAAAGTAGTAGCAATTGTTGGAGAAAATAGTCCAAAGCAAATATTAGACATTGCTACCGGGACTGGAGATTTAGCCATAATGATGGCTTCATTAAATCCTGATAGAATTATTGGTTTAGATATTTCTGCAGGAATGTTAGACGTTGGTAAACAAAAAATTTCCAAAGCAAATTTATCTGACACCATTGACATGATTGTTGGTGATTCTGAGAATATGCCTTTTGAAGACAATACATTTGACGCTATTACAGTTTCTTTTGGCGTACGTAATTTTGCAAACCTAAATAAAGGATTACAAGAAATTAAAAGAGTTTTAAAACCTGGAGGCTCTTTTGTTGTTTTAGAAACTTCTGTCCCAACTAAATTCCCATACAAACAAGGATATCGTTTTCACACCTCTATAATTCTTCCAATTATTGGTAAATTGTTTTCAAAAGACAAAGTTGCGTATTCTTATTTATCAGAATCTGCAAATTCTTTTCCTTACGGAGAGAAATTCAACAATATTTTACTGAAAAATGGGTTTACTAGTGCAGAAGACAAACCAGTTACATTTGGTGTAGCTTCAATTTACACTGCTAAAAAGTAAAATCTGAAAACCTGTTTGGTATACAAATGAAAAAATTACAATTACTTTTTTTAGGGATTTTTATTATAGCATCAAGCACTATGCTTGCTCAAAGAGACCGAGTTGAATATTTACCAAGTTTTGATAAAAGAAAAATCCATTATGGTTTCTACCTGGGTTTAAATCAAAACGATTTTAAAATAAACTACAAAACAAGTAATTACGCTAATGCGAATATTAATGTAACAGCAACTTCTGGTTTTAATGTAGGTATTATTGCTGATTTACGCTTACACAAAAACATCAATTTACGTTTTGAACCTGGATTATCTAGTAATTCTAAAACGTTAGCATACACCTATATCAACACAAAACAAGACAGTATTAGAGAAATTGGATCTACCTATCTTCATGTGCCTTTAATCTTAAAATTTAGCACAAATAGAATGGATAATATTAGACCCTATTTGCTAGCTGGACTTTCGTATGATCATAATTTTTCTAGCAATGAAAAGAATGCAAATGACAATTCTGGCGGCGAGTTTAGAATGAAGACCCATAATTTCATGTATGAACTTGGGCTTGGAATTGACATCTATTTATATTACTTCAAGTTTTCCCCTTCAATTAGAGGTGTTTTCGCATTAGATAACGAGTTAAAATATGATCAGAATGCAAATAGTCAATGGACAGCTCCTATTAATTTTCTAGGAACTAGAGGCGTATTTCTTAGTTTCGCTTTTGAAGGATAACACTATTTACCTGTGCCTCTAAAGTTTAACCTCTCTTAAACTCACTCAACAAAATAGCAGTAGCGGTTGCCACATTTAAACTTTCTGTTTCTTGAACCTCTCCAAATCTAGGTATCGAAATTTTAGAATTAACAATGTCTTTAATTTCATTAGAAATTCCATTTGCTTCATTACCCATAATTAAAATTGCTTCTCTTGGCAAACAGCTTTCATACACATTTTCCCCATCCATATCTGCAATAAAACTTGGAAAATTGGTAGATTCTAAAAAAGGAATTAAATCTTCATACACAATATTTACTCTTGTTAACGAGCCCATTGAAGCTTGAACAACTTTTTGATTATAACAATCGACAGTATCTTTAGAACAAACTAATTTTGAAACCCCAAACCAATCACACAATCTAATAATTGTTCCTAAATTACCTGGATCATTAATGGAGTCTAAAGCAACTATTAGTCCTTCATTTTCTTTATTAATAATTTCAGGAACCCTGAACAAGCCCAACACTTTATTAGGTGTTTTTAATTGACTGATTTTTTTCAATTCAACATTCGTAACAGTAATCGTATTCTCGAAATTCGAGTTGTATTCTTCAGTTGCAAATAATTGATCCACTTTAAAGGCAGAATTCAACAATTCCTCAACAACCTTAACTCCTTCAGCGATAAATAATTTATGCTTTTGGCGATACTTTTTTTGTTGTAAACTAGTTATAAGTTTAATGTGATTCTTTGATAAAGTCATTAATTCATTTTAAATTAGAAAAACCGTCTAAAAATAGTACTTTTGAAACAAGTTATAGTCTTTACAAAGCTAATGAAAAAAGTTTCTTTTTATCTTTTTATATTTTTAATAATCGTTTCATGTAATTCAGTAAAAAGAGTTGCAGAAAAAGAGTTGTTATTAAAGTCTACAACTATTTTGGTTGATGGAAAAAGGAACACCATTAGCGAGTTAAACGACTATGTACTTCAAAAACAAAATTCTAAAATTTTAGGATTACCATTATCACTCTATTTTTACAATATTGGAAACCCAAATAATCCAAAAACCCCAAAAGAATGGGCAAAATTACACCCCAAAAAATACAATTTTTACAAGAGTTTATTCTCAGAAAAGCAAAGTATTGGAGTTGCAAACTCATCTATAAACTTAAACAATTGGTTTCTGAAAAATGGAGAATCTCCTGTTGTTATTGATGATATTAAAACAAAAAAAACTGCAAGAAATTTAAAAGTTTACTTTAAAAACCAAGGATATTTTAAAGCTATCGTGACAACAAATAAGGACACTTTAAAAAATAAAAAAGGTAAAATCACATATAGCATCAAAAAAGGACTGCCTATCTTCTTAGATACCATTTCCGCCTCTATTCCCTCTCCAGTCTTAAAAGCTATTTACGATAAAGACACTACATCTTTTTTAAAATCTGGGGACCAGTATAGTGACAAAAACTTTATAAAAGAAGCTGAAAGGATTATCAAATTATTTAGGAATTCTGGAATTTATAATTTCTCTGAAAATCATGTTGGTTTTGATGCAGATGATACTAAGCTATCAAGTCATAAGGCAAACGTTATTATTACTTTCGCTAATGGTTTCGTAGAAAACATAAATGGAAAACAAGTCTCTACGCCTTTTCAAATAGACTCTATCGTTAAAATAAATGTGTATACAGATTACTCATACAATACAGAAAGTGAACCTTATACAGATTCCGTTATCTATAAAGGGATAACATATTTTGCTCATGAAAAAGTAAAATACAATCCTAAATATTTATCTCAATCTATTTTTATTAAGCCCAACCAAATCTATAGTGATACTTTAAGAAACTTAACAAGAAGTCATCTTAAATCTCTTAAAAATTTCAAATCAATAAATATCAGATACACTCCCATAAAAGACACTAATTTATTAATTGCAGATATCCGTCTTACACCAATAGAAAAATTTACAATTGGTACAGATACTGAGTTAACTCATTCAAATATTAGAAAATTAGGCGTTTCAGGTAAATTCTCTATTACAAACAGAAATGCTTTTAAAGGAGCAGAACTATTTAAATTCTCTTTTTCTGGTTCTTTTTTTAACACTTCAACACAATCAGAGAACACAAGTGGCTTCTTTAATGCATGGGAAGTTGGTGTTGATGCTTCCATTGAAATTCCTAGGTTTTTTGCCCCATTTGACTTAAATAAATTTGTACCCAAAGAAATGTCTCCAAAAACAATCCTTTCACTTGGTACAGGAATACAAAAAAACATTGGATTAGACAGACAAACTATTACTGCTAAAATAGATTACAAATGGAAATTCAACCCTAGAAAATCAATCAATTTAGAGCTTTTTAATGTTCAATACATCCGGAATTTGAACACCAGTAAATATTTTGAAATATACAATTCGGAGTTTAAAAAACTACAAAGTATTAGAAATACTCATTTTCCAAATGAAACCTTAACAACAGAAAATGCCATTGATTTTATTAGGATTGCAAATGGCAACTCCAATTTTCAAACAAATTTCCCTAATGAATATAATATCAATGAAAACGTAAACAATCGTTATAACATAATTACTTCTAACTTTATCATTCCAACAATAGCTTATACCTACACCTATAACAATCAAACAAGTTATAAAGACAACAATTTTTCTTCCTTTAGAGTTCGAGTTGCAAATGCAGGTAATTTCGTGTCGCTTTTAAGCAATCAAAAAAACAACCTTGGGGTAAAAACAATTTCTAACACACCTGTTGCACAGTATTTTAAAACCGATATTGAATACAAACAGTTTTGGGATATCTCTAGAAATTCTGTTTTAGGGTTTAGGTCATTTCTAGGGGCAATTATATCCTATGGAAATTCTGGCATTCCATTTACAAAAAGTTATTTTGCAGGTGGGTCAAATGATATTAGAGCTTGGAAAACGTATGAGCTTGGCCCAGGAGCAACCACTCCAGGATTAGAATACAATGTTGGTAGCTTTAAGTTTTTGACAAGTTTAGAATACCGATTTGATTTGATTAGCAGCTTAAAAGGTGCTTTATTTATTGACGCAGGAAATATTTGGGAATTAACAGATTCTAAATTTGTAAATGAAAAAGCAAAACTAAATAGTTTCTCATCATTAAAAAACATAGCAATAGGATCTGGTTTTGGAGCTAGATACGACTTTAGCTTTTTAATCCTTAGGTTAGATGTAGGATTTAAAACCCATGAACCTTATTTACTTAAAAATAAATGGTTTAAAAACTTCAGTTTTGATCATGCTATATACAACATAGGAATCAACTACCCTTTTTAACAACCCTTTTTTCGATAACGTTTTCGTTATTTTCTTAGAAGAAATGGCAAAAAAGTCAATTCATTTCTTTAAAAATACCTATTTTTGGTGCACCTATTTATTAGCCAATTTAAACCAAAAAAAGCATGAGTCATTCTATAAAAGCAGGAGTTGCAACAGGAGATACAGTTCAAGAAATTTTTAAACTAGCAAAAGAAAAAAGATTTGCCTTACCAGCTGTTAATGTAACTGGGTCCACTACAGTAAACGCTGTTTTAGAAACTGCAAAAGAATTAAACTCTCCAGTGATAGTCCAGTTTTCTAACGGTGGAGCATACTTCAATGCAGGTAAAGGTTTATCAAATGAAAATGAAAAAGCAGCAATTGCTGGTGCAATTGCAGGGGCCAAACATGTTCATTTAATGGCAGAGGTTTATGGTATTCCTGTAATTTTACATACAGATCATGCTGCAAAAAAATTATTACCTTGGATTGATGGCTTACTAGATGCAAGTGAAAAGCATTTTGCTGAAACAGGGAAACCTTTATACAGTTCTCACATGATTGATTTATCTGAAGAACCTATTGAAGAAAATATTGAAATTTGTAAAAAATACCTAGCTCGTATGAGTAAAATAGGTATGACTTTAGAAATTGAATTAGGTATTACTGGAGGTGAAGAAGACGGTGTTGATAATTCAGATGTTGATGTTTCTAAATTATACACACAACCAGAAGAAGTTGCTTATGCATATGAAGAGTTACTAAAAATTAGCCCAAAATTCACTATTGCTGCTGCATTTGGTAACGTACATGGTGTTTACAAACCTGGTAACGTAAAGTTAACTCCAAAAATTTTAAAGAATTCTCAAGAACATATTTCAAACAAATATAAAGTTCCTTACAATACAATTGACTTTGTATTTCACGGTGGCTCTGGCTCAACTCTTGAAGAAATCAGAGAAGCTATTGACTATGGTGTTATCAAAATGAACATTGACACTGATTTACAATTTGCATTTACAGAAGGTATAAGAGATTACATTAACGATAAAAATGATTATTTAAAGACTCAAATTGGAAATCCTGAAGGTGAAGAATTACCTAACAAAAAATATTACGACCCAAGAAAGTGGATGCGTGAAGGAGAAATCACTTTTAAAAACCGTTTAAAAGCTTCATTTGAAGATTTAAACAATGTAAATACTCTTGCCTAATCAATAAGTTAGTTTATTTTAGCCAATTATTATCAAACACTAAATTTAAAACAACTTAATAATGGCTTGGTTTAAACGAAAAGATAAAGGAATTCAGACTGCTACTGAGGACAAAAAAGACATTCCGAGAGGATTGTGGTACAAAACTCCAAGCGGTAAAATCATAGATACAGAAGAATTAAAAAGAAACTTATATGTAAGTCCAGAAGACGGATACCATGTAAGAATTGGAAGTAAAGAATATTTTGAATTATTTTTTGATGACAATAACTTTAAGGAATTAAATGAGTCTTTAATATCTCTTGATCCTTTAAAATTTGAAGACACAAAGAAATATCCAGACAGGTTAAAAGCTGCCAAGGAAAAAACTAATTTAAATGATGCTGTTAGAACTGCTGTTGGAAAATCTTTAGGTAAAGATATCGTAATTGCAGCAATGGACTTTGCATTTATTGGAGGATCTATGGGGTCTGTGGTTGGAGAAAAAATTGCACGAGCAATTAATTACTCAATAGAAAATAAGATTCCGTTTTTAATGATTTCTAAATCTGGTGGAGCTCGAATGCAAGAAGCTTCTTTATCATTAATGCAATTGGTAAAAACATCAGCAAAGCTAGCGCAATTGGCAGAAGTTAAAATTCCATACATTTCATTATGTACAGATCCTACAACGGGAGGAACAACTGCTTCTTATGCAATGTTAGGCGACATTAATATTGCCGAGCCTAATGCACTAATTGCTTTTGCCGGGCCAAGAGTTGTAAAAGACACGACTGGAAAAGAATTACCAGAAGGATTTCAACGATCAGAATTCTTATTAGAACATGGTTTCTTAGACGGGATTTACGAACGCAAAAACCTAAAAGAACAAATCAACTTATATATAGATTTAATTCAAAATCTACCTATCAGAAAATAATTAAAGAGCCTTCGGGCTCTTTTTTATTAATACACTTTCTGTCAATACATTAAACTAAAGGAAAGAAATGCAATTTGAAGACTTCATTACACTTAAAAAAATAAAAATTAGTGTATATTTGCAGCTTCAATGAAAAAATCATTGATGTACATAAAAATCATTTAAAACAATATTGGCATGTATTTAACGAAAGAAGTGAAAGAAGAAATTTTCACAAAACACGGTAAGTCAGTTACTGACACTGGAACATCAGAAGGACAAATTGCATTGTTCACATTTAGAATCAACCATTTAACAGAGCACTTAAAAAGAAATCGCAAAGATTACAACACTGAGCGTTCATTAGTAAAATTGGTAGGTAAGCGTAGAAGTTTATTAGATTATCTAAAGAAAACTGAAATCAACAGATATCGTGCGATTATCGTAGAATTAGGAATTAGAAAATAAAACCTAACAAAAAAGAGGCTCTATAAACGTGCCTCTTTTTTATTTTTACAGCATATTCAATTCTACTAAACAATTAGAATTTATATATAAAAAATCAAAATTAGTAACAGCAATTTTGATATTCCATTGGAAGTAAAGCAACAACAAAACAACAAACAACACAACAACAAAGAAATTAACAATTTAGAATTAAGAATTTATGATTCCAAAAGTATTTAACGAGGTAATAGACCTTGGAGATGGAAGAACCATCTCATTAGAAACCGGTAAGTTAGCGAAACAAGCACACGGTTCAGTTGTTGTAAGAATGGGAGACGCAATGTTATTGTGTACAGTAGTATCTAACTACAAACAAAGCCCTGTAGATTTTTTACCATTAACGGTAGACTACAGAGAGAAATTTGCTGCTGCAGGTAGATATCCTGGAGGTTTCTTTAAAAGAGAAGCAAGACCTAGTGATGGAGAAGTATTAACAATGCGTTTAGTAGACCGTGTTTTACGTCCATTATTCCCAAAAGATTACCATTCAGAAGTACAAGTTATGATTCAATTAATGTCTCATGATGAAAACGTAATGCCAGATGCATTAGCAGGTTTAGCAGCATCAGCAGCTATCCAATTATCTGATTTCCCTTTTGAATGTCCAATTTCTGAAGCACGTGTTGCTAGAGTAAATGGAGAATTTGTAATCAATCCAAGTAGAGCTCAATTAGCTGATTCCGATATGGAAATGATGATTGGTGCTTCTGCAGACTCAGTAATGATGGTAGAAGGAGAAATGGATGAATGTAGCGAAGAAGAAATGGCAGAGGCTATTAAATTTGCTCACGAATCTATTAAAGTACAAATTGCAGCTCAAGTTCGTTTAGCAGAAGCTTTCGGAAAGAAAGAAACTCGTGAATACGAAACTGCAGAAGTAAACGAAGAATTAGAAAAAAGAATACACGATTTAGCCTACGATAAATGTTACGCTATTGCTAAGAAGGGAACTTCTAAAGCAGAACGTTCAGCTGCATTTGCAGAAGTAAAAGAAGAAGTAAAAGCCTCTTTTACTGAAGAAGAAACAGCAGAATTTGGACATCTTGTTGGTGGTTATTATAGAAAAGCTGAAAAAGAAGCTGTTAGAGAATTAACTTTAGCAGAAGGTATTCGTTTAGATGGTCGTAAGACTGACGAAATTAGACCTATCTGGTCAGAAGTAGATTATTTACCATCAGTACATGGTTCTGCAATCTTTACTCGTGGAGAAACTCAGGCTTTAGCTACAGTTACCTTAGGAACTTCTAGAGACGCAAATAAAATAGACATGCCATCTTATGAAGGTGAAGAGTCTTTCTATTTACATTATAACTTCCCTCCTTTTTGTACCGGTGAAGCAAGACCGTTAAGAGGAACTTCTCGTAGAGAAGTTGGTCATGGTAACTTAGCTCAACGTGGATTAAAAGGAATGATTCCAGATGATTGCCCTTATACAGTAAGAGTTGTTTCTGAAGTATTAGAATCTAACGGTTCTTCTTCTATGGCAACAGTTTGTGCTGGTACAATGGCATTAATGGATGCAGGAGTTCAACTTACAAGACCAGTTTCTGGTATTGCAATGGGATTAATTTCTGACGGAGATCGTTATGCTGTATTGTCTGATATTTTAGGTGATGAAGATCACTTAGGAGATATGGACTTTAAAGTAACAGGAACTTCTGAGGGAATTACTGCTTGTCAAATGGACATTAAAATTAAAGGATTACCATACGAGATTTTAGTAAATGCACTAAAACAAGCTCGTGAAGGTCGTTTACATATTTTAGGTAAAATAACTGAGACAATCTCTTCAGCTAATGAAGAAGTTAAAGAGCATGCTCCTAAAATGATTAACAGAAGAATCCCTAATGAATTAATTGGTGCATTTATTGGACCAGGAGGTAAACATATTCAAGAGTTACAGAAAGAAACAGGAACTACAATTGTTATTACTGAAGACGCTGAGACTGAAGAAGGAATTATCGAAATCTTAGGAACAGATCCTGAAGGAATTGAAAAAGTTATTGCTCGCATTGAGTCTATGATGTTTAAACCAGAAGTTGGTAGCGCATATGAAGTAAAAGTAATTAAAATGTTAGATTTTGGTGCTGTTGTAGAATATGTAGAAGCTCCAGGAAACGAAGTTTTATTACACGTAAGTGAATTAGCTTGGGAACGTACAGAAAATGTATCTGATGTTGTAAAGATGGGAGATGTATTTGATGTAAAATACTTTGGTTTAGACCCAAGAACACGTAAAGAGAAAGTATCTCGTAAAGCATTGTTAGAAAAACCAGAAGGTTATGTAGCAAGACCACCAAGAGACAACAATAGAGGACGTGACAATCGTGGTAGAGACAATAGAAACCGTGATAATAGAAGAGACGATAGAAAACCTAGAGAAGACAGAAAAGACTCTTAATTCTATTATAGAAATTATATAATTAAAAAGCATCAAATTTATTTTGATGCTTTTTTTATGGTTCACTGTTTTATTCTATTCAGATTTAGTTTCTTTGTATCCCATTTATGAAAATCCAACGAATAATATATCTATCATTAGGAAGTAATCAAGGTGAAAAACTTGATAACCTACAAAAAGCCTTGTATGCAATTGCACAAAAAATTGGAGCAATCCATAAAGTTGCATCTATATATAAGACACCAGCATTGGGCTTTGAAGGAAATGACTTTTTAAACACGTGTATAAAGGTCTCTACTTATTTACCACCAGAAACATTAATCAAACGAATCTTAGAAGTAGAAAAAAGCTTAGGAAGAGTAAGAAATGAAAATGATCATTATACCAATAGGGTTATTGATATTGATGTACTGCTTTTTGATGATGAAATTATATTTTCAAAAGACTTAATAGTGCCCCATCCAAGAATGCTAGATCGTAAATTTGTTTTAACACCTCTTGCAGAAATTGCTACAAATATAATTCATCCAGTAGAAAAAAAGCATATCAGCAAGTGCCTAGATACATGCGAAGACAATTCTGAAATAATAAAAACGGATACTAATTTAACTAGACCTATTCCACTTACAGAGAAATACAATTATATTGCTATTGAAGGAAACATTGGTGCAGGTAAAACTACATTGGCAAAAATGATGTCTGATGAGTTTAATGCAAAAATTGTTTTAGAACGATTTGCAGATAATCCTTTCTTACCAAAATTTTATGAAGATGAAGAAAGATATGCATTTCCGTTAGAAATGAGCTTTTTAGCCGATAGATATCAGCAACTCACCGATGACCTAGCCCAGTTTGACCTATTTAAAAACCTAATTGTTTCTGATTATTATATCTTTAAATCATTAATTTTCGCACAAGTAACTTTGCATAAAGATGAATACTTATTGTACAGAAAAATGTTCGACTTAATGTATAAAGAGATTACTAAACCAGATTTATATGTATATTTATATCAAAACACAGATAGATTGATCAAGAATATTCAAAAAAGAGGAAGAGAATATGAACAAAATATCTCTTCTGATTATTTAAATAAAATTCACAATGGGTACACCAACTTCATTAACACTCAACAAGGCTTAAACACCTTAATTATTGATGTTTCTGAATTAGATTTTGTGAATAACCCTATTGATTATCAATTAATAATTGATAAAATAAACAAACATTAGATTTTTTTTTTATTTTTGTTTTTAGTTTTCCCCCTCATCAAATAACATATTAAATTATAATACCTTTTAATGAGAAAGTTTCTATTCTGTTTCTTCATATTATCTTCATTAAATACCATGCTTGGTCAAACTAATGTTGATGAGATTATTAAGAACAATAAAGATGAGTTAAAAGACAGCAATAGCTGGGCTGTTTCTGCAGGTTTCAGTAATTTTATTATGCATGGAGATCTACGTTCTATTGGAACTGGTAACCTTGGTAATTTTTGGAACTTTGGTGCGTATGCATATGTAGACAAAATGTTTAACCCTGTATTAGGAGTAGAACTTAAACTAAACTATTCTAAAATTTCTGGTGGCGCCCAATATTTTTCTGACGTTTATGATATACTTTATCTAAACACGACAAAAATCACAAATGATCTATTTTTTAAAGGAACAGCAATAGGAGGTGAATTAAACCTTATTTTAAGTTTTTCTAATTTATACATCCCCAATGCAGACAAATGGCATATAACAGGCTATTGGGGAGCTGGATATCACCAATACGATTCTGCTTTATATGAAAAACTACCAAATGGCTCAAACAACTTAATAATTGACTTTGGAAAAAATCCCTCAAGAAATAGTGTAAACGAAGCCAGCTCTATTTATTTAACAGCTCAATTAGGATTAAAATACAGATTAAATAAAGTGATAGATCTAGAGTTTAGACCCTCCTGGTATTTTAACCATGAAGATCATTTAGATGCTGCAATTTCTAATAAGCAAGATTGGGAAACATTTTTTGTTAATCATTTTGGTGTAGTTGTAAAACTTGGCAAGAAAAAAGTATATACTATTTGGGCTAATGAAGAAAACAATATTGAACCATTTAAAATTGTTGATACTGATGACGATGGAGTAATTGATGAATTAGATAAAGATCCTAATACTCCTGTAGGAGTTCAAGTTTATGGTAACGGAACTCCAATTGATAGCGATGCAGATGGTGTTCCAGATTACTTAGATAAATGTAAATTTGAAAAAGGAAGAATTGACAATGATGGCTGTCCATTCATTGGTGACAAAGATAGAGATGGTATTCCAGACAGAGATGATAAATGTCCAGAAGTTAAAGGATTAGAAAAATATGAAGGATGTCCTGATGAAAATTCTCTAAGAGTCACAGAGTTAGTGACAGTAATGAGCTATTCTAAAAATATTTATTTTGACACAGACAGTAATTCAATTAGAAGTGGATTCTATTACACAATGCTAGATGATGTTGCAGAAATCATGCTTAAAAATAAAGATGTAACTTTTAGTGTTTCTGGATATACAGATAACATTGGAACTGATGATTATAATTTTAAATTATCAGACAGAAGAGCTAATGAGGCAAGAAAATATTTAATTGAAAGAGGTGTAGAATCAGATAGAATTACGGCTAATGGATATGGTGAAGTAAATCCAAGTTATACAAATGACACACCACAAGGCAGACAATTAAATAGAAGAGTAGAAATTAAGTCTGTAGGCCCTTACCAAAGTAAAACAAAGGTTATAGAAGTAAAAATAGATAAGAATAAAGAAAAATAAATTGCAACACACCTTAAAGTAGGTGGATAGTAATTAAAAAAAGCCATAGAAGTGAGCTCCTATGGCCTTTTCACTTTTAACCTGTATATATATTTATTGACTATAGCACAAGCCTTGCTCAATAAGCTAAGAGCAGGTACTGCTTTATTATTATTAAATTTATGAAGTATACATGATTGCTACTTTACTTTAACTAACATTAAAATAAAACCAACTTGAATAGGTTGATCTAATTAACAGTTATAACTCATTGTAGAGACATAAAAAAAAGAGCATGAATATCAATTCATGCTCTTTTTTTATGCTACATTTTCATTTTAATCTACAAAAGTACCAACGGCAGTGATTCCAAATTCGAAATCAAAATTTAATGAATTAGCAGAGACAGCATCACTTTTATAAGAAATAACAATCTGTTTACTTTGCAATAGTTTTGAAGCAATGACATCTAATAAACTCTGATTCGTAATTTCAATTTCTACATTATTATTACTTGATTGTAAAAAATCAACGCCCATGTCATCTGTTATTTGAATTTCATCAACAAAAACCTGAACGTTTGACAGTGTAGCCAAAGAATTTTGAAAATTCTTTATTCTGAAATACATTTTAGGCACAGAAACTTCTTTAAGGTAAACTGCATTTTCTTTAAAAATTGGTGATGAAAACAATGTAATTGTTGTACTTGAATTCACAGTCACAACATTGCCTTCAGTATCATTGATCTGAACGAATAATTCATTCTTTATTTTATCTTTCGAGAAAAACACTACACTTCCATTTGCTTCTTTCTCACAAGAAACAGAAAGAAAGGCAATAATAAACAATACACTTAATAATTTTATTACTCTCATTTTTCGGGGGGGAATTTACGAGTTAAACAATAATATAAAGTTAAGAATAAAAAACAATATACCTTCTAAGCATATTTCTTATTTTTTTAAATCTAATTTTTCAGCAAAATAATCACAAAAATCTCTCATAGTAGCACTCATTTTTTGATCATCTGTAGCGCGTTCAAATGTATTAGCCATAGAAACTAATGTTTGATGATAAAATTGTTTCATTTCATCTACAGGCATATCTTTTGTCCACAAATCCATGCGCAACGTATCTTTTTTAATAGGATCCCAAACAGAAATCATAATAGCTTTAGATTCAGATGCTTTTATACCTCCATCTTCTGCTGTCCATGAAATTGCTTCAGGTACTTTATTTTCATCTAATCCTATTTCAAACTTTATTTCTGAAGTGTGCTTTATTGCCATTATTTTTTCGGTTTGTATTTTGATTTATTAAATATTTCGCTTGGTTGAAGCTGTAATAATTGCTGCAAAGATACATCATTATGACTCATATATGACCTAACAATTTGCCAACCAACCCAAGCACCAATTCTACCAGGAGATAAGTTATCGTCTTCTCTATAAAACTTTGAGAAAGGCGCTAAATCCATAAATCTTTTATTCAGTTTTGTTTCTGTACTAAACAGTAATTTATTTTCTATAAAGTATTTCCACACTTGTTCTTCATTGCTTTTAGCCCATTTCAATTTTTCAATAGAATACCCTATTTTTTCGAAATCTTTCTCCATAGGAAGAAATTTATCTAGCATATATAATTTCTTACCTTCTTCTATCATTTTATCAACAAAACTTCTACTAAAGTTATTTAGAAATTTTGTGTCAATAATTCTTTGAGCTACATCAACAATTATATGCTCTTTAGTAAAATTTTGTTTTACATAAATTGGATAATCGGAATAGAACGGATGATTACCTCCTAAATACACATCTAAAGAGATTAACATGTGATTATTTGAATAAATAACTCTATTCTGATAATCAATATTACTTAAAAGTGTTACTACTTTTGGCGTAGAAAAATTTGGGTAATAATACTTTACATGTTTAAATAACTGTTCTATTTTTTTCTCAATAAAATCAACATTTTGATATATTTTCTGGGTCTCAGAAAACAACTCTTGTTCGTCCTTATTATTTATTTTATGCACCCAAACTGTATCTGGAGTGTCTTTTGGGAAAAACAAAGGATATTTTTCTTTAACACGTGTCAAAGAGTTTTCTTTTGCGGTGTAAAAATCAACATCAAATCTATCAATAGAAAAATTTACTTCTATAGTACTTACATCAACTAAACTTTTTTGTTCTGAGTTACATGAAAATAAGAGTATGAAAAATGAAAAAATGAAAAAATGTTTCCGCATTATCTTTGTATATTTGATGTTCTAATTGAACAACGACAAAAGTACTAAAATAGTTTATAAATGAACACAGAAAAAGTAACAGAACATATTGTGAATTGGTTAAAAAACTATGCACAAAAAGCAAATGTAAATGGTTTTGTTGTGGGTGTTTCTGGAGGAATAGATTCTGCAGTAACTTCTATATTGTGTGCAAAAACAGGCTTAGCTACTTTATGTGTAGAAATGCCAATACACCAAGCAGAAAGTCAAGTTTCTAGGGCAAAAGAACATATTCATAAACTAAAATCAACATTTAAAAATGTCTCTTCAGTAAAAGTGGATTTAACCAGTACTTTTGAAGATTTTCAAAAAAGCACACCAAAAACCAATGATTCTCCTTCTTTAAATTTAGCCCTAGCAAATACAAGAGCGAGGTTGCGAATGACCAGCTTGTATTATTTTGCAGGTATTGAAGGGCTTTTAGTAGCAGGAACCGGAAATAAAGTTGAAGATTTCGGCGTTGGGTTTTATACTAAATATGGAGATGGAGGAGTGGATTTAAGTCCAATTGCTGATTTATTAAAATCTGAAGTTTATGAATTAGGTTCTCATTTAAATGTTATTGATTCTATACAAAATGCAGCACCAACTGATGGTTTATTTGGAGATAGTAGAACTGACGAAGATCAAATAGGTGCTTCTTATGACGAATTAGAATGGGCTATGAAAATGACAGCAAGTGGTAAAACGGAATTAAACTTTAAAGACAGGGAGCTTGAAGTATTCAATATTTACACTAGATTAAACAGAATTAATCAACATAAAATGAACCCAATTCCTATTTGCATTATTCCAAATAATTAAAGCATATTAGCTGCAATCATCATTCTTTTTATACGATGATATGCTTTCTTTTTTGAACCATTCATAATTGAAAACGGGAGTACAATTAGTAACTGAATAATTTTTAAGACTTGTAGTATTTTTTTCATATCCCCTTTTTTAGCGGGTACCAATATACAAAAAATAAAACATTTGAAAAACACGTATAAATACCTGTTCGTTTAAAAATCATTAAACAACTCTATTTAATTTTTCGAAAAGACGTTTTTTTAACTCTGTATAATTAGTAATTAACTCTAGATCCACAACTATAGATTTCTGATTTACAGCCTCTTGCATAATTTCATTAATCTTCTTCTCTATTAACACCCTTCGTAAATTTAAAATTGCATCAGTAACTAATTTTGGAAGTATTTTTTTCATTTCAGTAACAAATATATCTTTTCGCTCCCAATCACTTAACTCATATTTTTCTTCATCCATTAAAATATTAGTTACTTCGTTTGCAACTGTTTTATTTTCATGGTTAATTAAATGCTCTACTTCAATTTTATCTTGCTGATTAATTTGGTGAATTAACTCGTAATACACTGTTTTAAAAACTTCATTCGTGAATTCTATTTCATCTTCCTGTAAGTTCAAATACAATTCTTGAGAAACTTGATTCGTGTATTTTTCTTTTTCCAAGGAGATTTTCCCAGCCTCATTTTCTACTTCAACATGCTGTATAAAATCTACTTTCTCATTCCCATACAAGAGCAATATTCTAATAATCTCTTTCTCAAGAATATCTAATTGATCTACCTTTTGATAAGTTTCACCTCCTTTAACAAGTGCCATAGAAGCTTGTTCTTGTTCTTGAAAATATTCAGCTGGTGGTTGATTTGGATCAATATTACTTTGTCCTCTTTTGGGTTTTGTTTCTTTATTTAAAAGCTGAGCCAATTCACTAAATAAAACACGCTCAGAAATCTCCATAATACGCGCACATTCTTGCACATATACCTCTCGTTGAATTCCATCTGGGATTTTAGAGATACTGGTTACAATATCACGAATCAATCCTGCTTTTTTAACGGGATCATTTTTCGCTTCTTTCATTAATAAAGAAACTTTAAAACTTATAAAATCTTGAGCAGACTCTTCTAAATACGCTTTCAAATCTGCGTCAGAATGAGATTTCGCAAAACTATCTGGATCTTCTCCTTCGGGAAAACCGACAACTTTTACGTTCATTCCTTGCTCAAGTATCAAATCAATACCACGAATAGAAGCTCTTAATCCAGCTGCATCACCATCAAAAAGGACTGTAATATTCTGTGTTAATCGTTTAACCAAACGTATTTGATCAGAAGTTAATGCAGTACCAGAAGAAGCAACTACATTTTCAATTCCAGATTGATGTAAAGAAATCACATCTGTATATCCTTCAACTAAAAAACAATTGTCTTGTTTTGCTATTTCCTTTTTTGCTTGATAAATTCCATATAAGATTTTACTCTTATGGTAAATATCACTTTCTGGAGAGTTTAAATATTTTGCTGCTTTTTTATCAACTTTTAATATCCGTCCACCAAAACCAAGAATCCTTCCTGACATAGAATGTATCGGAAACAGTACACGTCCTTTAAAGCGATCAAACTGTTTGTTTTCTTTTACAATTGTTAAACCGGTTGATGCCAAATATTTTAAATCGTATCCTTTTTTTAAGGCTGACTTTGTAAAATTATCCCATTCATCTTTACAATATCCTAAATCAAACTTTTTAATAATGTCATCACTAAAACCACGTTCTTTAAAATACGACAAACCAATTGCCTTACCTTGCTGGGTATTTAGCATTAAATCATGAAAATATTCTGACGCAAATCTAGACACCAAAAACATGCTTTCACGTTCGTTCAGTTGCTGTTTTTGCTCATCTGACTGTTCAGTTTCTTCAATTTCAATATTGTATTTTTTTGCTAAATACTTAATGGCTTCTGGATACGAATAATGCTCATGCTCCATTAAAAATGAAATTGCATTTCCGCCTTTCCCTGTACTAAAATCTTTCCAGATCTGTTTTACTGGAGACACCATAAAAGAAGGTGACTTTTCATCAGTAAATGGGCTTAAGCCTTTAAAGTTACTTCCTGCTTTTTTTAGATTGACAAATTCACCAATCACTTCCTCTACTCGAGCAGTTTCAAAAACACGATCTATCGTTTCTTTAGATATCATAAAACAAAAATATAAAAAAAGACCTCACAAAAATATCTTTTGTGAGGTCTTCATAATTTTTAAACTTTTTTAAGATGCAACACTTAACTTTTTAAGTGCTGTTTTTGTTAATTTATTCTCAGCATACTCTTTAGTTACCACAAATTCTTTCACATCAGAACTTGGCAACTCAAACATGGCATCTGTAAATATTGCCTCACATAAAGAGCGCAAACCACGAGCACCCAATTTATATTCTACTGCTTTAGAAACTATATAACCTAATGCCTCTTCATTGATTTCAAAAGTGATATCATCCATACCAAACAATTTTGTGTATTGTTTAATAATTGAATTCTTAGGCTCTGTTAAAATTGCTCTTAACGTCTCTGCATCTAATGGGTTCATATAACTCAATACTGGTAAACGACCAATAATCTCAGGAATCAATCCAAATGATTTTAAATCTGAAGGAATAACATATTGCAATAAATTTTCTTCATCAATTTTATCTTCTGCTACAGACGCAGAATACCCTACAGCTTGCATATTTAAACGCTTGCTAATAATTCTGTCAATTCCAGAAAAAGCACCACCAGCAATAAATAAAATATCTTTGGTGTTTACTTCAATAAATTTTTGATCTGGATGTTTTCTCCCTCCTTTTGGAGCAACATTTACTACAGAACCTTCTAATAACTTCAACAATGCTTGCTGCACACCTTCACCAGAAACATCTCTTGTAATTGACGGATTATCTCCTTTACGAGCAATTTTATCAATCTCATCAATAAAAACAATTCCTCTTTCTGCTTTTGTAACATCGTAATCTGCAACTTGCAATAATCTGCTTAGAATACTTTCTACATCCTCTCCTACGTAACCTGCTTGTGTTAAAACAGTAGCATCTACAATAGAAAAAGGTACATTCAACATTTTAGCAATTGTTTTTGCAACCAATGTTTTCCCTGTTCCGGTTTCTCCAACTAAAATAATATTACTTTTTTCAATCTCTACTTCATCATCATCAGTTTTTGACTGTAATAATCTTTTATAATGGTTGTAAACTGCCACAGACATTGATTTTTTAGTTTCAAGTTGTCCAATAATGTACTGATCTAAAAACTCTTTAATTTCTAAAGGCTTTTTTAACATAACATCTTTAGACAGGCCTGATCCTTGTTTTTCTGTAACTTCTTCATCTAAAATCCCGTTTGCTTGTTCAATACACTTATCACAGATATGCGCATCAATTCCGGCAATTAACAAGTTAGTTTCGGCTTTTTGACGGCCACAAAACGAACATTCTAAATTTTCTTCTTTCGACATTTTCTTTTCTTTATTTTATTCTAATTATACACAAAGCAACAATGAACATGAGATTCTTCACTTTGTTCAGAATGACACTTATTTTCTAGTTAAAATTTCGTCAATCATACCATATTCTTTTGCCTCATTTGCTTTCATCCAATAATCTCTATCAGAATCTGTGTGCACTTTCTCTATGGTTTGTCCAGAATGATTTGCAATAATTTCATACAATTCATCTTTCAACTTCAAGATTTCTCTTGTTGTAATTTCTATATCTGATGCTTGCCCTTGCGCTCCACCTAAAGGTTGGTGAATCATAATTCTAGAATGTGGTAACGCAGAACGTTTTCCTTTTTCTCCTGCACACATTAATACCGCTCCCATTGATGCTGCCATACCCGTACAAATTGTTGCTACATCTGGCTTAATAAATTGCATAGTATCATAAATTCCTAATCCTGCATACACTCCTCCACCTGGAGAATTGATATAAATTGAAATATCTTTTGTTGCATCTACACTTTCTAAGAATAATAATTGTGCTTGAATCACATTAGCAACTTGGTCATTAATACCTGTTCCTAAAAAGATAATTCTATCCATCATTAAACGAGAAAACACATCCATTTGAGTGATATTCATCTGGCGTTCTTCCATAATATATGGGGTTAAACTGCTCGTGATTTCTCCAAAATGTGTACTACTTATTCCGTGGTGCTTTGTTGCGTATTTTTCGAACTCTTTTCCGTAATTCATTGGTGAGTATTTTTTTTAAAAATGTTTGAACTGTAAATATAAGAACTATAAAGTTAGTATTTTGTTACAGTTGATGGCTAAAAAAACTCCTTTAAGGTCTAAAGGAGTTTTATTTTTTGATTTAAATAATGAGATTTCTCGACAATCCTCGAAATGATACTCTTTATTTAGCTTCTTACTTATAAACTTCTTTAATAAAACCTTCGTAAGAAATTTCTTTTGTTTTAAATGTAATGTTCTCTTTGTAAAAAGTTAACAATTTATGAGAAACCAATTGTTCTTGTAAACGTTTTGCTTCATCTTGATTTCCTAAAATTCTAGCAGCAATATCATCCAATTCTTTTTCTTCTGGATTCATATTACCAAACTGAGCCATTTGAGTTCTGATAAAGCCTTTAGCATAGTCTACTAATTCTGCATAATCTAATTTGATATCATTATCCTTCATAACCTTTCCTTCGATTAATTGGTAACGTAATCCTTTTTCAGATTTTGAGAATTCTGCAGCTGCTTCTTCTTCTGTCATTGGTTTTTCACCAGCGGTAGCTAACCATTTTTGTAAAAACGCTGATGGTAAATCAAACTTAGTATTCTCTACTAAATATTCAGTTACAGAATTTAATAATTGCTGATCTCCTTGTGTTAGAAATTGCTTTTCAGCATCTTCTCTAATTTTATCTTTTAATTCTGATACTGTAGAAACACTTCCATCTGCAAATAACTTATCAAACAACTCTTTGTCTAATTCTGCTAATTCAGTTTCAGTAACTTCTTCAATTGTTAAAGACACTTTGATATCTAAACCGTGAATATCGTCGTGAGATAAACCTAAAGTTCCTTCTAATTTATGATCATCAGAGAATAACCCTTTTGTTTTTAATTCTATAACATCACCTACTTTAGCACCCACAAATTTCTTTAAGTTTACTTTACCTTTTAAATCAGCTAAAGCAATTGTAGATTTTTTGTTGATTTCTTTTTCTTCGTTAACAAATGTTCCAGTAATGTTAGACGTTTCTGTTGCAACATCTACAGCATTCATCTTACCATAACGAGATTGTAAGTTTTCAACTTCTTTCTCTATTAAAGCATCATCTGCAACAATATTGTATTGAGTAATTTTTTTCTTAGCAGATAAATCTACTGTGAATTCTGGAGCTAATCCTAATTCAAATTCAAAAGAAAAAGATTCTGTATCCCAAGAAAAATCATCTTGAATTCTAGGTAATGGGTTTCCTAAAATATCTAATTTTTCTTCTGTTAAATATTTATTTAAAGACTCTTGTAATAATTTATTTACTTCATCAATCATTACAGACTTACCATACTGCTTCTTTACCATTCCCATTGGCACATGCCCTTTTCTAAATCCTGGTATATCAGATTTTTTACGGTAATCTTCTAAAATCCCTGCTACTTTAGTTTGATAATCTTCAGCAACGATATCAACTTTTACAACTGCATTTAATGCATCTATGTTTTCTTTTGTAATATTCATGGTCTCAATTAATCTTAAAAATTGGCTGCAAAATTAGTGATTTTTACTAATTCCACAAAGGTTTAAACACTTCTATTTATGTAATCTTAATTATTCTTTCTTTTTGTCTTTCAGCTGTTTAAATAAGATTGATCTGAAAACAGACAGCAAAATGCTAAACAATAATGCTGAAAAGAAACTTGCAACAATAAATCCCCCTACTAAGTTCGCAGCTATTAAAATAATAATTGCATTAATAACAAACAAGAATAAACCTAATGTTACTATTGTTGCTGGTAACGTAAATAAAATCAGCAATGGTCTTACAAACATATTTAGAATTGCAATTGCAAATGCAACCCAAACAGCTGTTGAAACTGTTGCTATTTCTACTCCTGGCAAAATTGCTGCTAAAACAAACACTGCAATAGCTGTTAATACTATTTTCAAAATAAAGTTCATAATCTAAATATTTATAATTGAAATGATTAAAGCTAAAACCAAGCCAACACTCCTTAATCTGCAAAAAAGTCAGAGACTACAATTATTGTCATAATAAAGCAAGCACAGCGTTAACTATTGATTTCTAAAAAAATAACCTAATAAAACGCAACAAGAAAGTAGATCCCATAAAAAAAATGTTTTTTTTGTAACTTACAAGACAATTTAACTACCTATATACAGCAAATTAACTACTATGAAAAAACTATTAGTAATCTTATTTTTAAACTGTTTCTTTTTAACGAGTAATTACGCTCAAACTTCTGTTTGGAAAGTAACCAACCCTAAAGGGAATTCGATTTTCTTAGGCGGAACCGTTCACTTATTAAGCCCTAAAGATTACCCTTTGCCAAAAGAATTTCTCACAGCATATGAAAAATCTGAATTAATTGCAATAGAAACTGATATTGATCAAATGAACAACCCAGCTATTGCTCAAAAAATGATGTCTCAAATAATGTATCAAGACGATAGAACATTATCTAAGGTTCTGGATTCATCTGTTTACCAAATGCTAAAAAAAGAATGTGCTAAGTTTAATTTACCAATTGCTAATTTAAACAAAATGAAACCGTCAATTGTTATTGTTACTTTAACAGGAATGAAAATGAAATCATCTGGAATTACCTCTGAAGGTGTTGATATGCATTTTTTAACAAAAGCGAAGAAAGACAAAAAAGAAGTATTGTTTTTAGAATCTATCGATAATCAGATTCAATTACTAGCAAATATGGGAGATGGCAATGAAAATAACTTTGTGAAAAAATCATTAAAAGAGCTTGATGAAACAGATACAATAATGGATGGGCTTATTTCTGATTGGAGAAAAGGAGAGCATACTATTATGGGAAAGCAGATTAAAGAAATGAAAAGTGATTACCCGCAATTATATAAAGACCTTTTGGTAAATAGAAATAACAATTGGATTCCTGTAATTGACAACTATTTAGAAACAGAAAAAACAGAATTTGTATTAATGGGAGCTCTGCATTTACATGGAGAGTCTGGCATTCTTAATCAGTTAAAGAACAAAGGATACACAATAAAACAACTTTAATTAAATACCTAAAACAAAAATGAACACTAAATTATTAATGACGATTAGCGCTGTTTTTACAGGCATAATTGGATTTTCTTTAACCTTTTTACCACAAGAAATAATTGGAAGCTTACAAATTACTAAAACACCAATTACCCAATTAGCATTTCAATTTCTTGGCGCGCTATATTTAGGGTTTACCTTATTAAATTGGATGGCAAAAGGATCTATTATTGGCGGCATCTATAACAAACCAATAATTATAGGTAATTTATTGCATTTTGGGATGACAGGTATTGCTTTGATTAAAGCGATCTCTTCAATCTCAATTCACAAGAATGTCTTCATCATTCTTACCGTTTTATATTTATTATTCACCGTAAGTTTTGGATATCTATTTCTAAACAACCCTAGCAAAGTAAAAAGCTAAACTCAATAAATGGTTATTAATTCAAGAATCCTTCTACAGCTTTTAAAAAGTCAGAAGGGTTTTCTGCATGCAACCAATGCCCTGCATTTTTGATAGTTACAATTCTAGCGTCCGGAAAGTGTGCTTTAATAATAGGCTCTTCATCGGCAGAAATATATCCTGAATTTTCTCCTTTGAGGAATAAAGATTCTCCTTCAAAAACGGTAAAAGGTGGCAATCCGACTCCAACTTCGTCATTATTTTCAGTTAAAGACTCTAAATTAAATCGAAAATCTAGTTGCCCTTTTTCTCTCCAATAAATATTCTTCATCAAAAACTGACGCACGCCAACTTCTGGAATTAATTCAGATAATTTCTTATCTACTAAAGTTCTCGAAGTCTGAATAGAAAAATCTATAGAATTCAATGCTTCTAAAATATCGTGATGGTGTGGCGGATACATTCTTGGAGAAATATCTGCAACAATCAATTTATTTACATTTTCAGCATGTTCAACAGCGTATAGCATTACTGTTTTCCCTCCCATAGAATGCCCAAGTAAATTCACATTCTCTAACTGATTATGTTCTATATAAGTACATAAATCTTCAATCATCAACTCATAATCAAAGTCATCAGAATGAAAACTCCTTCCATGATTACGCTGATCTATTAAATGAACCTGAAACCTATCAGATAATTTATTTGCAATTGATTTCCAATTATCACCAGCGCCAAAATAACCATGTAAAATCAACAGTGGCTCTCCTTCTCCGATTATTCTGGAATGTAAAATTTGCATGTTATTGTAGACGATGTAAATACATATTTACTACATTTTCTAGTCCTAAATATAATGATTCAGAAATTAATGCATGACCAATAGATACTTCTGCCAAATTTGGCATATTTTCTTTAAAGAACTTAATATTATCTAAACTCAAGTCATGTCCAGCATTAATTCCCATTCCTAAATCATGTGCTAAAATTGCAGCCTCTGTATAAGGTTTTATCGCTTCTTTATTTCCTAAATCAAACTGAGTAGCAAACTCTTCTGTGTACAATTCAATTCTATCTGCTCCAGTTTTCGCTGCAGATTCAATCAGCCTTACATCAGTATCAATAAAAATTGACGTTCTAATTCCTGCATTTTTAAATTCAGAAATCACTTCTTGCAAATACGATTGATTTGTAATTGTATCCCAACCAGCATTAGACGTTAATGTATCAATACTATCTGGAACCAACGTTACTTGTGTTGGTTTAATTGCCAACACCATTTCCATAAATTTCGGAATTGGATTTCCTTCAATATTATATTCTGTGGTAACAATATTTTTTAAATCATAAGCATCTTGATACCGAATATGTCGTTCATCTGGTCTAGGATGAATGGTAATTCCCTTAGCACCGAAAGATTCAATATCACGGGCCACTTTTAATAAATTAGGAACATCTCCTCCACGAGAATTACGTAACGTTGCTATTTTATTTATATTTACACTTAACTTTGTCATATTTAAAATCTAAACAGCAAAAGTACTCATTTCACCAAAATTTATTACTCTTTTTACCTTATATTCGTAACTGATGAATATTACCGATTACATACTAAATGATTTTAGCCCTTTAACACTACAAAGTACTGTTAAAGAGGCTTTACAGCTTTTTAAAACCTATCCAATTACTCATATTCCTATTTTAGAAAATGACACTTATATTGGTTGCATATCTCAAAGTGATATTTTAACAATTGACAATGAAGATACATTTCTTAAAGAGCAGCAAGATTTTTTAGATCATTTTCAAACAAAAGGAGACAATTCTATTTTGGAGGTGTTAAAAAAATTTGCCGATAACGACACTAATATAATCCCTGCCATTATAGAGAACACCTACATTGGCTATTTTGAACTTAATGACATATTAGACATCTTTTCTCAAACACCTTTTTTAAATTCTGATGGCTTCATTCTTGTAATAGAAAAGAATAACTCAGATTACACAATGAGTGAAATTGCTCAAATTGTGGAATCTAACAATGCGAACTTATTAGGTTGTTATGTCTCTAATAAAACCGGAGACAGAGCAGAATTAACCTTAAAAATTTCTTCACAAGAAATAAATGAAATTATTCAAACTTTTAGGCGTTATAATTACACAATTATCACAGAACACAAAGATGATTTCTACCTAGAAGAGTTAAAAAACAGATCAGAATATTTACGAAAATTTTTAAACACATAAATAATGAAGAAAGTAGCTATTTATGGTCAATCATATAATACCAATGCATTAAAAGAAGTACTTCTTTTACTGGAAGTATTACACGAAAAAAACATTGTTGTGTTTTTTGAAAAAAAATTCTACAACCTATTTCAAGATGACAATTCCCTTCCAAAAAAGTACCCTACTTTTTCTCACTTTAATGATTTGAATAGTTCTTTTGATTTGTTTTTTACTATTGGAGGTGATGGAACAATTTTAAGATCGGTAACATTTATTAGAGATTTAAACATCCCTGTATTAGGAATTAACACTGGTAGACTTGGGTTTCTAGCAACAATTCGAAAAGATGAAATCAAACAAGTTATTGAATTACTAATAGTAAATGATTATAAAATACAAGAAAGAACCTTGTTAAGTGTTAAAACCTCTCCAGAATCTGAAGCAATTTCAGACATAAATTTCGCGTTAAATGAGGTTACAATTGCTCGTAAAAACACAACTTCTATGATTGGTGTTAAAACATATTTAGACGATGAATACTTAACTAATTACTGGGCTGACGGACTAATTATAGCAACTCCAACAGGATCTACAGGCTATTCTCTGAGCTGTAATGGCCCTGTTGTTTTACCAAACTCAAAAAGTATTGTAATTACACCAATTGCTCCACATAATTTAAATGCCAGGCCGTTAATTATTCCTGATAACACAAAAATAAAATTAGAAGTTAGCGGAAGAGAAAATGAATTTTTAATGTCTTTAGACTCAAGAATTGCAACAGTAAATCAAAACACACACATTTTTATAGAAAAAGCATCTTTTACCATTAAAACGATTGCGCTTACCAACCAATCATTTTTAAAGACCTTGAGAAGTAAATTATTATGGGGAGAAGATACTAGAAACAACTTAAATCAATCTTAATTTACTACAATAATTCCCTAAAATAGCTGTTATTCAAAAAAGACCAGTTATTAACCTTATAAAGCAAATTGAATTAACTATATTTGCACGCTATTTTTTAAGATGAAGAAACAACTTTTAGCAATAGTATTTGTTTGTATTACAAGTATTTCATGGAGTCAAATAAATGAGATTGGAGTATTTATTGGGGGAAGTAATTATATTGGAGATGTTGGTAAAACAAATTATATTTCTCCAAACAAAATTGCTGGAAGCCTACTATATAAATACAATTTAAATCCTAGAATTGCTTTAAGAGGTACATTAAGTTATATTCCAATCGCAGCAGATGACGCAAAATCATCTAACGCAATTAGAGTAAATAGGAATTTTAATTTTACAAATTCTATTAAAGAATTAGCCATAGGAATTGAGTATAATTTTTTTGAATACGACATGACCTCGATTGACAAAATATATACACCATATATTTTTATTGGAGTTGCAGGTTTTAGTTATGATGGCGCTGATTCTGAAATTATTACAGGTCAGTACAATCTAAAAACAAAAATATCATACACAATCCCTTTCGGAATTGGTTTTAAAGGAAAATTAGGAGATAACATCGGTTTTTCTATAGAAACAAAAGTAAATTATGCTTTTACAGATGATTTAGATTATACTACAAGATCTATTTCGTCTTTAAACTTTGGAGGAAACTCTAACGATTGGTACATGTTTACTGGAGTTTCATTAGTTTATGCTTTTGGAAGACCTTCATGCTATGCTGAGTTAAGATAATATATGGATAAAAAATTACAAATTGATTTACAGAAAGTCCCTCAACATGTTGCTGTTATCATGGACGGTAATGGAAGATGGGCCAAAGGTAAAGGGATGGGACGTATTTTCGGACACAAAAATGCCTTAACCGCTGTAAGAGAAACGATACAATCTGCTAATGAAATTGGCGTAAAAGCAATTACGCTATATGCTTTTTCTACTGAAAATTGGAACCGCCCTAAACTTGAAGTAAATGCGTTGATAAACCTGCTACTTACTTCGCTAAAAAAAGAATTACCAAATTTTCAAGAAAACGGTGTCCAAGTGAAAGCAATTGGCAACACAAATAGCTTCCCTAAAAAATTTCAAAAAGTTTTATCCGAAGTAATTAACGCCACCCAAAACAACTCTAAAATCACTTTAACATTTGCTTTAAGTTATGGTTCTAGAGAAGAAATTGTTAATACAATCAAAAACATATCTAAAAAAGTTGTTAATAACGAACTTAAAATCGAAGAAATTGATGAAAAAGTTATTAATAATCATTTATATACATTTAATTTGCCCGAAGTTGATTTAATGATTCGTACTAGTGGAGAAAGACGTGTTAGTAATTTTTTACTTTGGCAAATGGCTTATGCCGAATTATACTTTACAAATGTACTTTGGCCAGATTTTAGAAAGAGCGATTTTTTTGACGCAATAATTGAATATCAAAATAGAGAACGACGCTTTGGTAAGACAAGCGAACAAATTGAAACATCAAATGAGTAAACATACTATTTTAGTACTACTTTTATTAAGTTTTTTAACTGTAAACTTAAATGCACAAACAAACAACACAGCTAAAAAGGATACCACAATTACTAAAGATACTATTCCTTATGTAAAAGGAAAAGAATACATTATTGGAGGGATTACTGTAACTGGGTTAAAAAAGTTTAGTGAAGAAACTGTGAAAATATTCACAGGTTTAAGAAATGGTCAACTTATTAAACTTCCTGGAGATAAATTAACCAGTGCTATAAAAAAATTGTACGAAAGCAAGCAATTTAGTGATGTAGACGTGTATTTAGCAAAACTTGATGGTAACTTGGTATACTTGCAATTCAATGTTACTGAATTACCTCAACTTAAAGAAGTAACAATTACTGGTATTAAAAAAGCAAGAGCAAAAGAACTTAAAAAAGATACCGACCTTAAAACAGGTACAATGGTTACAGACAACTTGATTGTAACTTCAAATAATTACTTCAAAAAGAATTATACAGACAAAGGATTCTTAAAAACAAAAGTTTCTATTAACACTCAAAAAGACTCTGCAGATATTAACGTGGTTAACTTGTTTATTCATATTGATAAAGGTACTCGTATCAAAATAAAGGACATCATATTTAATGGCAACAAAGCTTTTTCTAATAGTCAACTTAGAAAAGCGATGAGTAACACAAAGCAAAAGTTCTTAGGTAGATTCTGGAAAACATCTAAATATATTGATGTTAAATATAAAGAAGACTTAGAAAGTATTCTAGAAAAATATAGTAGACAAGGATATAGGGATGCTCGAATTTTAAGTGACCGTATTATTTGGAATGATGACAATACAATTACTCTAGAAATAGAAGTTGAAGAAGGTAAACAATATTATTTCAATGACATTATTTTTGTTGGAAATAAGAATTACACCAGCAAACAACTTCATTCAATGTTGAAAATTGAAAAAGGAGATGCTTACAACGGAACTGTATTAAAAGAAAGAGTAAAAGGAGACAACTCTCCAAACTCACAAGACATACAAACTCTTTATCAAAATAGTGGGTATTTATTTGCAACTGTAAATGCTGTAGAGACCAAAGTTGTTAATGACTCGATAACCGTAGAAATTAGAATTCGTGAAGACGAAAAAGCAACAATTAAAAAGGTTACAGTTATTGGAAATGACAAAACAAACGACCATGTTGTTTACCGTGAATTAAAAGTAAAACCTGGTGATTTATTTACTAAATCTGAAATCATTAGATCTATTAGAGAAATTGGTCAATTAGGTTTCTTTGACACCAATGTAACTCCAGATGTAAAACCAGATTACCAAAATAAAACTGTTGATATTGATTTTAATGTTGTAGAAAAAGGAGGTAGTCAGATTGAATTACAAGGTGGTTATGGTGGAGGTGCTTTTATTGGAACTCTAGGTCTATCTTTTAATAATTTCGCCATTAGAAATTTGTTTAAAAAAGAAGCATATAAGCCTTTACCTACTGGTGATGGACAAAAACTATCTTTACGTTTACAAGCAAGTAGAACATATAGTACATATAGTTTTTCTTTTACTGAACCATGGTTAGGTGGTAAAAAACCACAATCATTATCATTTTCAGTATACAACTCTAATCAATATCAATATGATTATACTACAGGTAAAGTAAATAAAGACCAATACCTTAGTATTATAGGGGCATCAATTGGGCTAGGAAGAAGATTGCAATGGCCAGATGATTATTTTCAACTATCACAAACTATTAGCTACCAAAGCTTTCAATTGAATAATTATGGGTTTAGAGTAGGAACAGATTTTTTATCAAAAGGAAATTTAAATAATCTATCATATAATCTTCAATTAACAAGAAACTCAACAGGGCCTTCATTGATATTCCCAACCTATGGTTCAGAATTTACCATCGCTGCAAAATTGACATTCCCATATTCTTTAGTAAACGGAAAAGATTATTCTAATCTTGAATTAGCTGAAAAATATAAATGGATGGAATATTACAAATTAAGCTTTAAAGGAAAATGGTATACAGCTTTTACAAGTAAATTAGTGTTAATGATGAATGTTGAAGGAGGATACTTAGGGAGTTACAACAATAAAGTTGGAGCGACACCATTTGAACGATTTTTTGTTGGTGGAGATGGGCTAGCGTCATATCAATTAGACGGTAGAGAAACTGTTGGATTAAGAGGTTATGAGAACAATCAATTATCATCTATTGAAGGAGGAACAATCTTTAATAAGTTTCAATTAGAATTAAGATACTCAATTACAGATAAACCAACTGCATCTATTTATACATTAGGATTTTTAGAAGCGGGTAACTCATATAACAATTTTAGTAGTTTTAATCCGTTTCAGTTAAAAAGGTCAGCTGGATTTGGAGTTAGAGTCTTTATGCCTGCTTTTGGTTTATTAGGAATTGACTTTGCTCATGGTTTTGATGCATTACCTATCTATAACAATTCACCAAATGCTCCTAAATCGGGCTGGCAAACACATTTTATTATTGGAAGACAATTCTAAAAGACATAGTACTTAAAACAAGTATTTAGTTTTTTGGCATGATTTTTTCAAAACAAAAACTATTAAACATGAAAAAAGTATTCGTATTAATCGTCCTTTTGTTTTCAATACAAAATAGCAATGCTCAAAAGAGTCAAAATATAGCCTATATAGATATGGAATATATTTTAGAGAATGTTCCTGAATATGTTGTCGCTCAAAATAACTTAAGCATTAAAGTAGAAGAGTGGAAAACTAACTTAACAAAGCTAGAGAGACATATTGAAGTAATGAAGACAGATTTAGCTAATGAAAAAGCTATTCTAACAAAAGATTTAATTGAAGAGAGAGAAGAAGATATAACGATAAAGCAAGAAGAATTAGCTAGATTAGAATCTTTATATTTTGGGCCAAAAGGTGATATGTTTTTTTTAAGAAAGCAACTAATACAACCTGTACAGGATTTAGTGTACAGTTCTGTTCAAAGTATAGCTAAAAGAAAAAAATATGATTTTGTTTTTGATAAATCTAGCGAATTAGTGATGCTATATTCAAATAAAAAGCACGATATTAGCGAGCTAGTTTTAGCAAGTATAGTTAGAGATAGAAGAATAAACACTTCTAAAAAAAATAGTTCAGCCAAGAAACTGGCAGCTCAAAAGAAAATAGAGACTATTAAAAAAGCAAGACTAGACAAAATCGAAAAGCAAAAAAAAGCTATTCAGGCCAAAAGAGATGCTAAGTTAAAAGAAAGAGATGCTAAAAGAAAACTCTTATTAGATAAAAAAAACGCAGCAAAAAAGAAAAACGAGAAAAGTTAACAATTAAAGAAATTAAATTAAATTAAAACAAGGAGAAATGAAACAATTTAAAAAGCTATTATTAGTAGTTGTATTAATGTTAGGGGTTGTAGGGGTTACAAATGCACAAAAAATAGGTCATATAGATACCACAAAGTTGGTTGAAAATATGCCTGCTACTAAAAAAGCAAACTCTGAACTTCAGAAAATTGAAAAGACTTTCAAAGATGAAATCCAGGCACAATTTTTAAAATTACAAAATAAGTTTAAAAAATACACTGCAGAAGAGAATGCTCAAACTCCTGAGACAAACGCTAGAAGAAAAGCAGAATTGCAACAAGACAATCAAAAAATTGAACAAGCTAAGCAAATTGCAGCTCAAGAGTTAAGAAAAAAAGAGATGGAATTAAAAAATCCAATCTATGAGAAAGCTCAACAAGCAATAAAAGATGTTGCTGCTGCTAAAGGTTTAATTTATGTTTTTAACTCAGCTCCAGGTGGAGGATTAATTATCTTCGAAAAAGGAGAAGATATTTATGAAGCTGTAAAAACAAAATTAGGGTTCTAAGAAATTCTTACTTTATAAAAATAAAAAAACCTGCTTTATCAAGCAGGTTTTTTTATTTTTGTTACTATATGAACTCATCTACTAAACAACCAATCGGTTTATTTGATTCTGGAATTGGAGGAACTTCAATTTGGAAAGAAATTCACGAACTTTTACCAAATGAAAGCACTATTTATTTAGCCGACAGCAAAAATGCACCCTATGGTCAAAAAACAGAAGATGAAATTTTACAGGTATCTATAAAGAACACAGAATTCCTTTTAGAACGCAACTGTAAACTAATTGTAGTAGCCTGTAATACCGCAACAACAAATGCAATAAAGCACTTAAGGGCGCATTACAACGTTCCTTTTATAGGAATTGAACCAGCAATTAAACCAGCGTCTCTAAACACTAAAACAAACACAATAGGCATCCTTGCTACAAAAGGAACTCTTAACAGTAATTTATTTGCAAACACATCAAATATAATTAACACGAAAGTTAAAATTGTTGAACAGATAGGTGAAGGATTGGTTGAACTAATTGAAGGCGGAAAATTGGATTCGTCTGAAATGACACAACTATTAAAAAAACACCTTCATTTATTAACTAAACATACTATTGATTATTTAGTATTGGGATGCACGCATTATCCATATTTAATTCCTCAAATAAAAGCGATTATAGATTCCAATATAAACATCATAGACTCCGGTCAAGCAGTAGCAAAACAGACAAAAAAAATACTAGAAAAAAACAACTTATTGCATTCTCAAAACTCTAAGACAGAGAATATCTTTTATTCAAACACAAACACAAAAGTACTAAAGGCTGTTTTAAATAATTCTAACGTTATTGTTGAGAAATTAAATTTCTAAAAAGAAGCATTAATGTTGGGACATGCTGCAGCTCTTTGCCTCTTACAAAACACGTTTATCCCTAAACTAATTTGATGAAACCCAGTGTCAGCAAAAATAATCTTTCCTAATTGCTTTGTATAGGTATAAGAAATCATCATTTTATTATAGTTTACGCCAACTATTGGCGTAAAATATTGAAGATTTTCTATAGATCCATTATCAAAACTTCTTCTATAAGACAAGGCCGCCCAAAGCTGAGCTTTGCCTATGTTTTTATATGCTTTAATGTTAAAATCAGCAACAGTCTCTCCTGTTCCTTCTCTCAACTGTAACATAAATGAAGGCTCTAAGTTTACAACATCTCTGTAATTAAAATAATAACCAGCACTAAATATATAGTTTCTTAGATCTAGTGGTTCTAAACTATTGTTTAAATTGTTTTTAGCAGAAAGTAACAAGTTCTTTACTGTAAAATAAGAAGAAAGTCCTTCTTTGTGATAAGCCACACTAAAATCCGCATTAAAATAGCTTGTGCTTTCAATTAACTGCTGTACAGTTCTATCTCCAAAAAATGTTCTTTGATCAGATTGATTTTGAACTACAGTTGCAGATAAGCCAAAAGAAAGTTGCTCAAAATTATTACCATTACCAACATTTAAATGATATGCGTAAGTAGCTTGAATCCCTTTTTGTGAATGATATCCATTTTTATCATTAAAAATAACAAAGCCCATCGCTGCATTATCTCCAAATTTATTATGAAAGCTTAACGTTTGTAATTCTGGAGCATTTACAACTCCTTGCCATTGCTTTCTTCCTGTCATCCTTATTTTACCACAAGTACCAATACCTGCAGCAGATGGATGAATTAAAAACACATTATCTGATAAATAATCTGAATATATAGGTAATGTTTCTTGACCAATTGCAGACAAGGAACTTATAAGGAATAAAAAAAGGATTATAATTCTCTTCAAAAACTTATTATTTTTTAATGGAGTTAAGACCCCAAATATAAATATATTCGATATATGAAACCAAATTTAAGCTAATTAATAATTCATTAACTAAATCAGACAAAAAATATTGTATTAAAGTTTTATAGAATTGATATCTTTAGGCAATAATCAACCTGTAAAATCATTAAAAATGAAATTAAAATCACTTTTTACAACGCTAGTTTTAGCTCTCTTAATAGCAAGTTGTAATTCTAATAAAAAAGAAAACTCATCTCAGTTAAATACACCTAATACTTCTGGGGATATTAAAATTGACAACATCAAGCTATTAGGAAACATTCAGATTTTAGCAAGTGACTCTTTAGAAGGAAGAGGTTTTGCAAGGCCAGGAAATAGAAAAGCACAAGCCTTAATTGCAAGTGAATTTAAAAGACTCGGATTAGAAACTGTATTAAAAACTGGATACATTCAAAATTTTAACCATACCTATAAAGGAAAAAGAAGGCAACGTATGTTCCCTGTAAAAGGAAAAGACAAAAATGATGTTAACGTTCCAGACACAACACTTGTTGGTGGAAATGTTGTTGGAATGATTAAAGGAAAGTCTAATAAAATAATTGTTATTACTGGACACCATGATCATTTAGGAATTAGAAATGGCAAAATATATAACGGAGCAGATGACGATGCTTCTGGTTCTGCAGCTGTAATAGCAATTGCAGATTATTTTAAAAATAAAACCCCAAACCACACCTTGGTTTTTGCAACTGTAGATGGAGAAGAATCTGGAATGTTAGGTTCTAAACATTTGGTGAAAAACTTCCCATTAGGAAAAGAGAACATTGTTTTAAACATTAATATGGACATGATTGCTCATAATGACAAAAACGAGTTGTATGCCTGTGGATTATTTCACTACCCTAATCTTAGAGAACCGTTAACGAAAGTGAATTCTACTATTAATTTAATTTCTGGTCATGATGACCCAAAAAATAAGACACAAGATAATTGGACAGGCTCTTCCGATCACATCTCATTTCACAAAGAAAAGATTCCGTTTATCTACTTTGGTGTAGAAGATCATAAAGATTACCACAAAGACACTGATACTTTTGAAACGATAAATCAAGAGTTCTATATTGAAGCTGTAAAGCTTATTATACAAGCAGTAGAGAATTTTGATACTGATTTAAAATAACTAAATTTAAGGGCTATGGCAGATAATCAAGATATATTAAAAGGTGTTATTCAACTAGTCATTATTGTTGTAGTGACTCTTATATTCTTTGCTATCTTCTCTAAAAAAAACCTAAACCTTAAAAAGTTAATTCCATTAGTACTAATACTTGTCTGGATTAGTATTTCAATAATATTAGGGTTTGAATATCTAATTTTTAGAGATTCTAATATCTTATTCTCTTTTGATGGATTTATATCTCTTATGAAAGAATCTTTACCTATGAGCCTTCTTTTTGGAGGATTGACATTTTTTATTAAATATAGAAGAAGTCTGAAAGCGTAAATAGAGTATTTCAAAGAAAACACAAACCTTCAGATTTCTCTGAAGGTTTTTTTCATAGCACGAACTGGATTCATTTCTTTGCCTGCAAAGAAATGAATCCAGATTATGGGTAGCTTTACAAGCAAAACCAATTGCGATGCAATTGTTGGTTTTTTGTGAATCAAAAGTTCAAGTGCAGACACTACACTTTTGTCCACAAAAAAACCAGATACATTTGTATCTGGTTTTAATAGTAGCGGGAACTGGACTCGAACCAGTGACCTTCGGGTTATGAGCCCGACGAGCTACCTACTGCTCTATCCCGCGATTTGGACTGCAAAGGTACAACCCTTTTCTTATTTATACCAAAAGAAAATCAATTTTTATTTTTTATTTTTTTCGAAGCTACATAATCTTCACACTAACAATATTCTATCTTTTAAATTCTTAGAAAGAAAAAACAAACTATCTTTGCAGCATGACACATAAAGCAGGTTTTGTAAACATTATTGGAAATCCAAACGTTGGTAAATCAACATTAATGAACGCCTTAGTTGGAGAGAAATTATCTATCATAACTTCTAAAGCACAGACTACCAGGCATCGTATTTTAGGAATTGTAAATAATGACGACTATCAAATTGTTATTTCTGATACTCCTGGAATTTTACAACCAGCTTATGAGCTACAAGAATCTATGATGGATTTTGTAAAGTCGGCTATTGATGATGCAGATGTTTTGATTTATATGGTAGAAATTGGAGAAAGAGAGTTGAAAAACGAAGCTTTCTTTAAAAGAATCATCAATGCGAAAATCCCTGTTATATTATTGCTAAATAAAATTGACAGATCTTCTCAAGACGAAGTTGAAGAGAAATTGGCTTATTGGAGTGAAAAAGTTCCAAATGCTTCTGTGTTTATTATTTCTGCTTTAGAGAAATTTAATATTGATGTAGTCTTAGCTAAAATCATTGAGAACTTACCAGAAAGCCCTGCATTTTACCCTAAAGATCAACTAACAGACAAGCCAGAACGTTTTTTTGTGAACGAAAAGATTAGAGAAAAAATCTTGATGCATTACAAAAAGGAAATTCCGTACGCTGTTGAAGTAGAAACTGAGGAATTTGTAGAGGAAGAAAAAATCATAAGAATCCGTTCAGTAATCATGGTAGAACGTGAAACGCAAAAAGGAATCATCATTGGTCATAAAGGTGCTGCTATAAAACGTGTAGGTACTGAAGCTCGTAAAGATTTAGAGATCTTTTTTGATAAAAAGGTTTTTATGGAACTGTATGTAAAAGTGAATAAAAACTGGCGTAGTAACAAGATTCAATTGAAACGATTTGGATATAAAGACTAATTAGTTTTCTAAAATATTGGTCATTAAATCGTGTAAATCATCCATTTGACTATGCCCTGTACTCTTCCCTACTCCTCCTATTAAATACAACGACACCCAAAGTAATGGCAAAAATAGAGTCATCATTAATGGAAAAACAATCCCCTTTTCCAAACTCCATCTAACATACAACATTACACTAAAAACTAAAAATGTGAGTCCAACTGCAAAATGGATAAACATAAACAACGTCCAAACTTGTGGTTTAGGGCCAAACAGCCCTTTGAGTAAACTTTTGTTTTCTTCTAAGCTTTCAATTTCTAAGTTTAACTGCGGAGACCAAAAATGCTCTTCTTTTTTTGGTACATCAATAATAATATGTCCGTCAGAAAATCTGCTTGGAAATTTACTATTGCCCTCATTTAGTGCTTTTTTAAATTTATTAATTACTAATTCTTGGTCTCCATTTAGATCTATTGTAAACCTTGGTCTTAAGTGTATTGGACTATTGGTTTTCTCGCTCATACTAATTTGAAATAACTGATTTAAAAGAGGTTAAAATTATAACTCACTAAAATTAAACAAAAATCATTCTCTTATTAGTATCTTTGCAGAAATTTTTCAAGAAATGAATAGTATTGTAGCCATTGTAGGAAGACCAAATGTAGGGAAATCGACTTTATTTAATCGATTGGTACAGCGTAGAGAAGCTATTGTAGATTCTGTAAGCGGTGTAACCCGTGATAGACACTACGGAAAGTCTGATTGGAATGGTAAAGAGTTTTCTGTAATTGACACAGGAGGTTATGTGGTTGGTTCTGATGATATTTTTGAAGAAGAAATCCGTAAACAAGTACAATTAGCTTTAGAAGAAGCAGATATTATTGTTTTTGTGGTTGATGTAGAGCAAGGAATTACTCCAATGGATACTGAAGTTGCTAAATTGCTTAGAAAAGTTAAAAAACCTTTGTTTGTTGCTGTAAATAAAGTTGACAATGCAATGCGTGACGCAGATGCTGTTGAATTTTACAATTTAGGCTTAGGAGAATATCATACAATCTCTTCTATTAACGGAAGTGGAACTGGAGAATTATTAGATGCCTTGGCAAAGGAAATGCCTAAACCAGAAGAAATTGACTTAGAAAAAGAAGAACTACCAAGATTTGCCGTAGTTGGGAGACCAAATGCAGGAAAATCATCTTTTATCAATGCATTAATTGGAGAAGAAAGAAATATTGTAACAGATATTGCGGGTACAACTAGAGATTCTATCGACACAAAATACAATCGTTTTGGATTTGACTTTAATTTGGTTGATACTGCCGGAATTAGAAAAAAATCTAGAGTAAAAGAAGACTTAGAGTTTTATTCTGTAATGCGTGCAGTTAGAACTATTGAATACTCAGATGTGATCATTTTAATGATTGATGCAACTAGAGGATTTGAAAGTCAAGATCAGAATATTTTTTGGTTAGCAGAAAAAAACAAAAAAGGAGTTATTATTTTAATTAACAAATGGGATTTGGTAGAAAAAGAAACCAATACCATGCGTGATTATGAAGCAGCAGTGAGAAAACAAATTGCTCCTTTTACAGATGTGCCAATTATTTTTGTTTCTGTATTGACAAAGCAACGTATTTTTAAAGCAATCGAATCTGCGGTAACTGTTTTTCAAAGTAGAAAAAACAGAATTCCTACCAGTAAGCTAAATGAAACGATGTTGGAGATTATAAAAAGCTACCCGCCACCAGCAATCAAAGGGAAGTTTGTAAAAATAAAATACTGTATGCAATTGCCAACTAAAACTCCTCAGTTTGCATTCTTTTGTAATTTACCACAGTATGTTAAGGACCCATATAGACGCTTTTTAGAAAATAAAATGCGTGAAGTATACGATTTTAATGGAGTTCCGGTTATCATCTATTTTAGACAGAAATAAGAGAAAACAGTAATCATAATATAAAGACCTTTTAGGTCTTCACCCTAAATCTTGATATATTTTTATATCAAGATTTTTTCGTTTACTTGATATATAGATTTCTTTTTATACTTATCAATAAAAAAAAGGCATAGTATTTGAGACTTCGCTCAAGTTATTTCGTCTTTATGATAACAAGAGTTTAACAATTTGTACTAAAAAATTGTTAAAAGAGTCTGAATTCATAAATCTAGACCCAAACAACTTGTTTTATAATTTGTATTGCTGTTATATTTGATGAAAAACTATTGCTAAATTCAAAAAATCACTATGAAAAAACTCTCATGCTTACTAGCATTACTTTGTGCTACAACTTTTTATGCTCAATCTGTTTCCTATAAAATTACAGGAACAATTCAGTCAGAAAACGATAAAACCCTTTTAGAATCTGCAACAATTCATTTAGAAAAAATAAAGGACAGCTCTGTTGTTTCTTATACTATTTCAAATGATAAAGGTCATTTTTCTTTGAAAGGAAAATCTTTTGAAAAAGAATTGCGCCTATATGTATCCTATATTGGACTAAAGACATATTCAAAGAAAATTTCGATCAATAACAAGTCTTTAAACTTAGGTGATATCATTATGAAACCTGAAGAAAACATATTGGATGAAATTGTTATTAGGTCTAGGTCTCCAATTACTATTAAAAAAGACACATTAGAGTTCAACGTAAAATCATTTAAAACAAAAAAAGATGCATCTGTTGAAGATCTATTAAAAAAACTACCTGGAGTAGAAGTTGATGAGCAAGGAAAAATTACTGTAAATGGAAAACCCGTAAATAAAATTCTCGTTAATGGAAAACCTTTTTTCGGGAATGACCCAACTATAGTCACAAAAAACTTAACTAAAGAGATTATTGAAAAAGTTCAGATTACTGACACAAAAACAAAGTCGGAAGCTTTTACTGGGCAAAAAGGAGATCAAAATAGCAAAACGATTAACCTAACCATCAAAAAAGAAAACAATAAAGGTTGGTTTGGTAGACTTGCAGCTGGTACAGGAACTGATAATCATTATGAATATGCAGCACTTGTTAACCGATTTGACAATGACAGGCGTTTTAGTGTCCTTTTAGGTGGAAACAACGTTAATTCTCCTGGGTTTAGCTTTGGCGAAATTCAGAAGATGTTTGGAAGTGGTGGAAATACAAGTGTTTCTGTTAGTTCTGGCGGCGGCTATAACTTTAGTATTGGTGGAAGATCATTTGGAACTGGGGAAGGTATTGTAAAATCTAAAAACTCTGGGTTTACCTTTGCAGATGAATTTGGAAAGAAAGTTGATGTGAGTGCAGATTACTTTTTCTCTGGAAGTAATTCTACTAATGCATCTATAAGCAATAGAGAAAACATTTTATCAACTGGTAGATACTTCTCTAACTCAAACTCTACTAGTAATAACGATTACGAATCTCATAGTTTTAATACTGGAATAGAGATAAAAGTAGATTCTACTTTCATGATTAACATTAAACCTTCATTTACTTTTAATAAAAATGAAGGGATCAGTACGAACTATCAAGAAACACTTGATGAAAACAGACAATTAACAAATAAATCTACAAGTAATAATTCATTAAAGTCAACAATTAATCAATTTAAAAACAACATTAGCTTTTCAAAAAAGTTTGGTAAAAAAGGTGCGTTTATTGGCTTAACAATTAACAATCAATTTGACAAAACTGACGGAGAAAGTTATAATAATTCTGAAATTGAAATAATAAATTCTACAACGATTAAAAGAAATCAATTTAGCAATAACAACTCAGAATATTCGAGTTTTGATACTAGATTGTCTTATAGAAAACCATTAATTGCTAAAAGATTATTTTTGGATTTTGCCTATCAATATTCAAAAAGTAATCGTGAGAATGTGAAAAGCACCTATGATTTCAATAATAACACGCAAGACCATACAGACTTTAACACACTACTAAGCACCGATTTTTCTTATAAAAACACAAAGAGCACACCATCAATACAATTGTCTTTTAGAGAAAAAAAATGGTCTTTAAGTCTTAAAGGAGGATATGTTAGTAGAAACATAGAAAGTGAAGATAAATTGCGCCCAACCTTAAATTTAAGTAGAGACTTTAATGCTTTAGAAGCAAGATCTTGGTTTAGTTATAGGTTTAAATCTAGAGCTCGTATATACTCTAGTTATTCTGTATCTAATAGCATCCCTTCTACTTCACAAATTCAACCTTTTGTAAATGAAAACAATCCGTTAAATATAATCACAGGAAACCCCAATTTAAAACCTACCAACAACCATAGATATTCTATAAGTTATAATAAATACAACTTTCAAGCTGGAACAGGTTTCTTTATGCACGCTAGGTTTAATAGCTCTAGAAATAAAATAGTTACAAATACGACTATAGACCCTGTTAATTTAGTTAGAAATACCACCTATGAAAATGTAAATGGTAATTATGATGTAAATTTTGGTGGAAGTTATAATAAGAAAATTAAATTAGATTCCATTAATACCTTAAAAATTAATCTAGGAGCTTATTATTCAGAGAGAAAGAATGTTTATTTTTTCAACGGAATAAAAAACAATTCACACACAAAGACTATATCACCTAACTTAGGATTTACATTAAATTTAAAAAACCTAATTCAAATTCAACCTAGGTATAGAGTTTCATTTTCTAAAACAGCTTTTGACTTAAACAATATTGAAAAACAAAATTACGTAACGCATAACTTAAGTATCAACACAAAAACGCTTTCTTCTAAAAGGTTTGAATGGCAAAATAATGTTAGATTCAACCACAATCCAAATGTTGCTGATGGCTTTAACAAAAGCGCTTGGTTCTGGAACTCTTCATTAGCATATTCTGTTCTAAACGATAAAGGAACACTTAAGTTAAAAGTGTATGATTTATTAAACCAAAACACAAATGCAAGAAGAATTGCAACTGCAAACTATATTGAAGACAGACAGAGTACCGTTTTACAGCAATATTTTATGCTAAGTTTTAGCTGGAAGTTTAACAGCTTAGGTAAAAAAGGAAAAGTGAGAGATTTTGGAATGTTTGAGTTCTAATTGAAAGGTTTTCTTTCTAAGGCTTAACATGTAACATCTTAAAAACCTAAATAATCAACTTGATAATTATTTAGGTTTTTTTGTATCTGCGAGCGATATAAAAAAGTTACTCTTTTTTTGCAAGATTCTTATAAAGAACCGTCTATAAAGATACAATTTGTACCTTTGCAGTACTAATAAGAAAATCTTATGAAAATATTAAAATCTGAAAATCATCAACCAATTGAACTGCCTTTACAGCTTAAAATAAGTTTTGAGAAGGTTTTTTTAATGTATAAAAAATACACTGAAGAGGATTTTAAAGAACATCCTTTTCATAAGTCTGCAAAAATAATGGTGGCTAAAATAGAACAACATCCTGAACTGATTGATGGGTTTTCAGATTTTAGTTTGCTTGAAAAATTGCAAAACGAAATTAGTTTATTACTAGAGCCGTTATTTCCAGAACCTTTATTGTTAAATGAAATTAAATCAGCAACAATTCCGTTTACATTTACCTCATTTAATTTCACTACTCGATTTGAAAATATTATAAAAAACGCTGGAGAAAACTTTGAAATAAAAGTTCGTAATTTTGAAGATGACCTCTTATATATTTACGGATGTACGATGATTTTAGCCACCGTTTATGATTACAATATAGATTTAAAAAGACCTTTCTTTTTTGATATCCCAGATATAAATACCGGAATTACAAGACATTATAGAGCCGCTTTTAATGGCGATTTTGGTGAAATTCACCCAACAGAAAACGCTCCAAAAATCACCGATGAAGATATTAAAATATTACTCGATAATTTTGATAATGTTGACATTTGGAAAGAAAAATTCCCGCCAAACAGTTATGTTTATAAAGGATTTGGAATTATGAATCTGTTTGATGTAACAACAGATGAAACCATTACAAATATTAGAACAAACTTACTTAGAGCTAACGATAATTTAATTAGTGACTTACAAGAAAATATTCGAGAGTTTTACAACATAAAAGACTTGCGTTTAGGCTATTCTGTGTTTGATATTTCAAACATCGGAGCAAAATCGATTACAACGAAAAACTCTGAAAGCATCATATTAAAAGATTTAAAGCAAATTGATTGCAGTAATTTTTTCTGTGATGATACGATACATAATCTTTTTAAAAATCACGAAGCTATTGCCATTTCTGATGTAGAAAAACATGGGAAACAAACGAACAAAAATGATTTCTATAAAAGATTAAAAACTAATGGAATAGGCAGTATTATTCTTATCCCTATAAAAGCTTCAACAGGTAACGATTTATCAATTTTAGAAATTGCCTCACCTAGACCTTTTGAGTTAAACTCTATAAATCAGAATAAATTAAAAGATATCATTCCTGTTTTTAAAGCTGCAGTAGATCGTTTTTCTGAAGAACATATAAATGTAATCGAAGCTACAATTCAAGAACATTACACAACCATACACCCTGCTGTAAAATGGCGTTTTAGTGAAGCCGCAGAAAATTACCAGCAACAATTATTTAATAAAGTAGAAAAACCAAAATTAGACGAGATCATTTTTAATGATGTCTATCCTTTATTTGGACAAAGTGATATTAAGGGTTCGTCTATTGCCAGAAATAATGCTATTAAGGAAGATTTAACTACGCAATTAACATTGGCAATAAACATCTTAAACCAAGCATGTTTAGTAGAGAAACTCCCCATTTATGATGAATTAATATTCAGAATTAATGAGTACTCTACGAATGTTTCTGACGGATTAAAAGCTGGAGATGAAATTGCTATTATTGATTTTCTAAAACGAGAAATTTATCCGGTATTTAATCACATTAAAAAAGTTAATAACAGTTTATCTGAACATGTAGCTGTTTATATGGATCGAATAGATTCTAAACTGCATGTAGTTTACGAAAAGCGTAAAGATTATGAAGATAGTGTTACACTATTAAATGACAAATTAGCTAAGTTTTTAGATCAAAAGCAAGAAGATGCCCAAAAAATGTTTCCTCATTACTTTGAGCGTTATAAAACTGATGGTGTAGAATACAATATGTACATCGGAGATTCTTTAGTGAAAAATAAATCTTTCGATAAATTGTTCCTATACAATTTAAGATTGTGGCAATTGCAAATGATGTATGATTTAGAAAATCTTGCTTTTAAAGCAAGATCAGAAATGAATCACGATTTAAGAGTTGCTTCATTAATATTAGTACATAGCAACCCAATGGCTATAAAATTTAGAATGGATGAGAAGCAATTTGATGTTGATGGGGCTTACAATATAAGATACGAAATAATCAAAAAACGTATTGATAAAGCGCATATAAAAGACACGAATGAACGTTTAACAATCCCTGGTAAAATAGCGATTGTATATTCTCAAGACAGCGATGCAATAGAGTATTTAAAATACATTAAATTCTTACAGTCTAAAAAATATTTAGGCACAGTAGAAAAGTTAGACATTGAAGATTTACAAGGAGTTTCGGGACTAAAAGCTTTACGTGTAGAAGTTATATTCAACAAAAATTACAACGAAGAAAAGTCAATCTCGTTTAATGATTTAATTGAAGAACTAAAAGCATAAAGCTTCTTAAACCAAGCCTCTTTCTTGCATTTTAAATGCAAGAGCAAACGAAATTACAGAAACAATAATCCCAACCATAAACACCAAATAAGTTACTCTTAATAGCTTATATTTCCTATCCAACACCTTTCCCAAAAAATACAAGTCTTTAGTCATAGAACTGTATAAGTATTGCTTGTCTTTCATTAATTCTCCCATTGCCCATTCAAATTCTGGCAAGCTCATTTTATGAAAATTCCCGAAAAACAATAAATTCACCTTTTTATCTTCTACATCTTTTTTTGTAAACTTACCGCCAGTTACATTTGGTCTTGTAGCTATAACAGATAAAATAATTGTAGTAACTGTAAATATGATAAAAATGATTGTAGGTGTAATTAAGTATTGATTTGATGGGTTGTCTAATTTTGGCAATAAGCTAGATAAAGCCAACGAAATAATAATTGCATTTACAGACAATAAAATATTGGCTTTTGTATCTGCAATATCACTTAATGTGATATGATTTCTTAAGGTAACTCTAAACATGGTTTCTATCCCTCGTTCTGGAGTTTTTGCTTTTTGCTTTTTAAGTTTTAATTCTTCTTTTTTAACAGATTCTTTGCGCTCTTCTTGCTTTATTTTTTTTTGTGATTTAAATAATTGAGCTAAGTTTTTGTCTTTTCCTTGTTGCCAATTTTCTTGAGCGTAATTAGTGTAATAATGGTGTTTATTTGCTAAAAAACCAATATTCTCTAGAATCCATTCTGAATCCGAATAGTTTTTATTATGAACAAGATTTACTTCTTCCTTTAATAAATCGCTGACATCAGAAAAACTTTTTTTAGCCAAATGATTACTATCAGCATCTTTCAATATTTTCTCTAAAACATCATCAGCTTCAACACCCATTTTTGTAGCTCTAATCAATCTGTTTACATTATTAATAATACTATCATCAATATTGTATTCTTCTAAAAAATTAGTGGTAATTCTTACACTCGACTCTTCATGATTCTCGGTTCCTTTAATATAACCAACATCATGAAACCAAGCTGCTAAAAGCAATATATTTGCATCAGTTTCAGAGATCTTCTCTCCTTCAATTAACTCCTTAGTAGCATTCACAACACGTTGTGTATGACTCAAATTATGGTACAAATAATCAGTACTTAACTCTTTGGTTAATAATGAAAAAACATATTTTTCGGTTTTAAGTAACAATGTCTCCATAAAAGAATTATTTTTATACTAAAGTAAAAAAATTAGATGAACAGTACAAAGTATTTAAGCCTAATTGCAATCTTTCTATTACTAAGTAATTGCGCAACACATCAACCACAATTCAAAAATAAAAAAGAACTATACAATGTAACTTCACTAGAAGACGTAAAACATTCTTTTTACTTACTTGGTGATGGTGGAAATTCTCCAATAGGAGATGTAGCAATTACTTTAAAAAGACTGGAAAAAGAATTAGAATATGCTTCAAAAAATAGCACTATTTTATTTTTAGGAGATAATATATATCCCGCAGGATTACCTAAGAAAAATGACAAAGGAAGAGTTTTTGCTGAACATCAATTAAATGTTCAGACAAGTACTGTTAAAGGCTTTGAAAAAAGCACCATTTTTATTCCAGGAAATCATGATTGGTATTCAAATGGACTGAAAGGTCTAGAAAGACAAGAAAATTACATCACTAAACTACTAGGAAAGGATTCATTTTTACCCAAAAAAGGTTGTCCAATTGATAAGGTTAACATCTCTGATGATATAGTTTTGATTATTATTGATAGCGAATGGTTTTTAACAAATTGGAACAAACACCCAACGATAAACGACAATTGTGAAATAAAAACACGAACTCGTTTTTTTGATGAATTTGAAAGTTTGATAAAAAAAGCAAGAGGAAAAACCACCATTGTTGCTATGCATCACCCAATGTATACAAATGGGCCTCATGGCGGACAATTTTCTTTAAAACAACAATTATTTCCGGCAGGAAATAAGCTTCCAATTCCAGTTTTAGGAACCTTTTTAAACCTAATTCGTAAAACAAGTGGACTTAGCAATACTGATCTTCAAAACAAAAGATATTTAGAGTTTAAAAACAGGATTGTCACCTTATCACAAGAAAATGAAAAAGTTATTTTTGTTGCAGGACACGAACATAGTTTGCAATATATTGTACAAGACAATCTACCTCAAATCGTTAGTGGAGCAGGTTCTAAAACTACTGCTACGAGAAATGTAGGTGGCGGACAGTTTTCATTTGGTGGTGCTGGATATGCAAGATTAGATGTTTTTAATAACGGATCATCTGAAGTTACATTTGTAGATACAGAAAAAAATGAAGTTGTTTTTAAAACTCAAGTTTTCAACCCTAATACACCTTATGAAGATCATAAATTTAAAGCGATAACAGACTCACATACTTCTGCATCAATTTATACAGATGAAGAAATTACAAAAGGTAACTTATACAAATATCTATGGGGAGATCGTTACAGAAAATACTACGGAACAAAAGTTAGGGCAAAAAATGTTGATTTAGATACACTTTTTGGAGGTCTAACTCCCAAAAGAAAAGGTGGTGGACATCAATCAAAATCATTGCGATTAGAAGATAAAGATGGACGAGAATATGTAATGAGAGCTTTGCGTAAAAATGCCTTGCAATATCTACAAGCTGTTGCTTTTAAAACACAATTTATTGAAGGTCAATTTGACAACACTTATTCTGAAGACTTATTATTAGATGTGTTCACAGGATCACACCCATATGCTCCATTTACTGTTGCTACTTTAGCTGAATCTATTGATGTGTTACACACAAAACCTCAACTATTTTATGTTCCAAAGCAAAAAGCTTTACTGCATTTTAATAATGATTTTGGAGATGAATTGTACATGATAGAAGAACGTGCCGCTTCTGGCCATGGAGATAAAGCCAACTTTGGATTTTCTAATAAAGTAATTAGCACAAATGATGTATTAAAAAAACTCACAAAAAATGCCAATTCAAAAATTGATGAAGAAGCCTATATCAGAGCAAGATTGTTTGACATGGTCTTAGGAGATTGGGATAGACACGAAGATCAATGGCGTTGGGCAGCATTTAAAAAAGGGGAAACAACGGTTTATAAACCGATGCCAAGAGATAGAGATCAGGTTTTTTCTATTATGGCAGACGGCGCCTTACTTAATTTTGTGACCAAAGCGGTTCCTTCACTACGATTAATGCAATCGTATAATGAAGAATTGGCAAATACAAAATGGTTTAATTTAGAACCTTATCCTTTAGATATGGCCTTGATAAACCAAGCCAATAAGCAAATTTGGGACACCCAAGTAAATCATATTCAAAGTAACTTAACCGATGCTGTAATTGAATCTGCTTTTTCACATTTCCCTGAAGAAGTAACAGACAATACCATTACTGACATTAAAAGAAAGTTAAAAGGAAGAATACAGAATCTAAAAAAGATATCTAACGAATATTTCATACATATTAACAGATACTCTGTTATAAAAGGAACAGATAAGGATGATTTATTTGAAGTAGAAAGATTAGACAATGGAGTTACTGAGGTGAGAGCATATAGAATCATAAAAGGAGAAAAAGGCGAGTTATTTCACCAAAAGAAATACTCTAAAAACCTAACCAAAGAAATTTGGATTTATGGTTTAGACGACAAAGATGTTTTTAAGGTTTTCGGCGATAAGTCTGCAAGTATTAAAGTGAGAGTTATTGGAGGGCAAAACAACGACACTTATGATGTTTCTAACGGAAATAAACTAACTATTTACGACTATAAATCGAAAGAAAACACTTTTACCACTAACAAAGGGGGAAGAAAGTTAACTGACGTATACGATACGAATGTGTATGACTACAAGAAGCTAAAATACAATGCTATTACTGTTTTGCCAACAATTGGAATGAATCCTGATGATGGCCTTAAAGTTGGCTTAGAGAGTTCTTTTACCAGTTTTGGTTTTGAAAGAAATCCTTTTACTTCTCAACATAGCATTGCCATGTCTTATTACTTTGCAACCAAAGGGTTTGATATTCAGTTTAAAAGCGAATTTGCAAACGTAATTAGCAATTGGAATCTAGGTTTAGAAGCAGGTTTTACCAGTCCAAATTATAGTGTAAATTTCTTTGGGTTTGGGAACGAAACTAGCAATCCATATTTTATCAATGAAGACATATACGATGAAGATTACAATCGTATTAAAATTAGAAAGGCTTTCTTTTCTTCGTATTTAATTTGGAGAGGAGAATTAGGTGCTAGCTTTAAAATCGGTTTAAATTATGAAACAAACAATGTAGAAAACACCCCTGGACGATATATAACGACCACTTCACTTACTAATAAAAACACTTTTCTTGGAGCTGAAGCACATTACAATTTTGAAAATAGCGACAATAAAGCATTTCCAACATTAGGGATGAAAGCAGATTTAAAATTCGGATATAAATCAAACACAGATACAAATGCGAGCTTTGGTTATATCATTCCTTCTTTAAGTTTTGACTACAAATTAATATCAAGCGGAAAATTAGTATTGGCAACCAAAGTAAAAAGTCATTTTAATTTTGGTAACGGTTTTGAGTTTTATCAAGCAGCATCTATTGGAGCAAATGATGGTTTACGCGGCTATAGAAATCAACGTTTTACTGGTAAAAATGCATTTTATCAAAATACTGATATTCGTTTAAATTTACGAAAAATGAGAACCGGCCTATTGCCTTTGCATATTGGTTTGTATAGCGGATTTGATTATGGAAGAGTTTGGTTAGAAAACAGTTCTTCTGACACTTGGAATACATCTTTTGGTGGCGGAATTTTCTTAAATGGTGCAGATATGCTAGCTTTAAACCTTGGGGTTTTTAAAGGAAAAGAAGAAGCTAGAATTGCATTTTCTTTAGGTTTCACATTTTAACTAAGAGTTGATTATTTCATCAACAAATAAAACTCTTCTACCTTAGAATAGGTGAATCTAATATCAAACTGTAAACGAAAATTAAGTCCAACTCAGGTTAATAATTTAAAAGTTCTAAAATTTTCTTTTTTACTTTTTCTGTTGATGGAATCATCGTCTGTTCCAAGGTACTATTTAATGGAATTGCAGGCATGTTTTCACTACCAATAGTCATCACTGGCGCGTCTAAATACTTAAAGCATTCTTCTTGTATTTTCCCTGACAATGCTCGTGCAAACCCAGTACTTGAAGGCTCTTCTGTTACCACCAAACATTTTCCATTTTTCTTTACCGACTTTACAATCGTTTCTTCGTCTAAAGGGTATAAGGTTCTTAAATCAATAACCTCAATCGTATCTTTCATTCCCAATTCAGCACTTGCATTCATTGCCCAATGAACTCCCATTCCGTAGGTAACAATCGTTAAGGTTTCTTCCTCTTCCTGTTTCCATATTTCTTGTAAAACCCATGCTTTTCCAAAAGGCAAGACATAGTCTTCCGAAGGCTCTATAGAGGTTGCTCCTTGAGTTCCTGGAACTTTACTCCAATACAAACCTTTATGTTCTAAAATCACAACTGGATTCGGATCATAATACGCTGCTTTTAACAAGCCTTTTAAGTCGGCACCGTTACTTGGATACGCTATTTTAATTCCTCTAATATTGGTCAATATACTTTCTACCGATGATGAATGATAAGGACCTCCACTTCCATAAGCCCCAATAGGAACTCTAAGAATCATACTCACAGGCCATTTTCCATTGGACAAATAACAACTTCTACTTACCTCTGTAAATAATTGATTTAGACCTGGCCAAATATAATCTGCAAACTGAACTTCTACAATTGGTTTTAGCCCAACAGAGCTCATTCCAACCGTTGAACCAACAATAAATGCTTCTTGGATGGGTGTGTTAAAAACACGATCGTCACCAAATTTTTGAGCCAAGGTTGCAGCTTCACGGAAAACACCTCCTAATCGACCTCCAACATCTTGTCCGTATAACAAACATTCTTTGTGCTTCTTCATCAACTCTTCAACAGCAAACAAAGCACAGTCTACCATCACCACTTTATCATTTCCCTTTGGAGAACGCTCTCCTACTTCTTCTACAATTGGTGTTGGTGCAAAGTCATGTGTAAATAAATCTTCTGGCTTCGGATCTTCTGCCTTTTGTGCTTTTTCTAAATCAGCTTTGACTTTTACTTTGGCAACACTTTCAATAGCATCAACTTCTTCTTGAGTACATCCATTGTCTAACAATTGCTGTTTCAATACTGGATATGGGTCTCTAGAACGAGCTTCTTCCAAATCATCCCGATACCACTCCATACGAACACCAGATGTATGGTGATTTAATAGTGGAACTTTAGCATGTATCAAGAAAGGTCTACGTTCTTTACGAATAGTAGCGATTACTTTTTCTACTGCTGCATAACTCTCCATAAAGTTTGCTCCGTCAATTGTAATTGCTTCTAAACCATGAAATCCTTGTGCATATTCAAAAGCATTTTGCGCTCGCGTTTCTTCTGCATTGGCTGATATATCCCAACCATTATCTTGTACTAAATATAAAATTGGCAATTGCTTTAAAGCAGCCATTTGAAAAGCTTCTGCAATCTCTCCTTCTGTTACTGAAGCATCTCCTAAACTACATACCGTAATTGGTGCTAAAGTGTTATCGACTGGATCCGAATTGTCATCTGTTTCCTCTAACGCAATTGAAAGGTTCTCTAAACCTTGCAATTCTTTGTATTGCATTCCCATCGCTGTTCCAGTTGCTGGAATAGCTTGCATTCCGGTTGCAGAAGATTGATGTGGGATTTTCGGTTTGTCAGCATCTTTTAAACTTGGGTGACAATAGTATGTTCTACCTCCAGAAAATGGATCTTCTTTCTTTGCCAACAACTGCAACATTAAATCATAAGGTTGTAATCCGAAAGACAACAACATTGCGTCATCTCTATAATAAGGATATGCATAATCTTGTGGTAACAATTGCATCCCCAAAGCAATTTGAATAGCTTCGTGACCTCTAGAAGTAGCATGTACGTACTTTGATACTACTTTAAAATTATCTTCGTACAATTCTGCCATTGCCTTAGCTGTACAAAGATTTGAAAACCCTTTTTGTAGAATGTGTTTCTTCATGTTTATTTTCCTGAAAAAGGAAATCTATTTTTTATAATTTACTAGTAATCTTGTGTCAAATACAGAATGAAAAGGTTTTTACACCAACTCTTTTTCAACTTTTATCATCCAATTAAATGGGTCTTCAATCTTTCCTGTTTTAATCGCATTCAATGTATCGTTTACATCCAAACCTACCGGACTCTCATCTGATACATGAATCGTTCTACCTTCGAACCCAATTTCTTGAATATACGCAATTCCAACAGCCGTTCCAGTTCCAAAAGCCTCCTCTAAGGTTTTGTTTTTAGAAGCTTCTTCTATTTCATCAATCGTTATTGAACGTTCAGTTACTTCATATCCTTTATGTCTTAGCAAATCAATCACACTCATTCTTGTGATCCCATCTAAAATAGCGCCATCACGTTTTGGTGTTACAAATTTCCCATCAATTTTAAAGAAGATATTCATGGTTCCTACTTCTTGAATATATTTATGTTCAACAGCATCCAACCATAAAACTTGATCGTATCCTTTTGATTTTGCAATCTCAGTTGGACGAATTGCTGCGGCATAGTTTCCTGCTGCTTTTGCTTCTCCTGTCCCTCCTTCTACGGCTCTTATATACTTTGTCTCAGCATACAACTTAATTCGATTGGTAAAGAATGGACCCGCTGGTGAAGCCATAACAATAAACTTGTAATTATTTGCTGCACGCATTCCTATAAACGGTTCATCTGCATACATAAAAGGTCTTAAATACAAAGCGCTTCCATCCATCGGAGGAATCCAATTGTGTTCCAATGCAACCAATTGCTTTAGCCCTTCAACAAATAAATCTTCAGGGAAATCTGGCATTCCCATTCTATCAGCACTAAAATTCAATCGCGCTGCATTTTTATCTGCTCTAAACAGCATTGGTGAACCATCGACACCAACAGTCGCTTTCATTCCTTCAAAAATAGCTTGACCATAATGTAAAGCCATTGCCGCAGGATGCGTAGGAATCAATTCTAAAGGTTGAATTCTAGGTACTCCCCATTCTCCATTTGCATAATCACAGATAAACATATGATCTGTAAAAGTGGTTCCTAATGGAATGTTACTAAAGTCTAATTCTCCAGCTTTAGATGTTGCTACTTTTTGTATTTCTATGTGATGCTTCATAATTTCTTGTCATTCCTGTAAAGCAGGAGTCTATTTTTTAATTAGTACTGATAATGATTCCGCACATGTGGGAATGGCAACACTATAATTTTCTATTCGTATCAAATTGCTCAAAATAATCTGCAATACGACGTAAAAAGCTTCCTCCTAAATATCCATCAACAACACGATGGTCAAAAGAAAGTGATAAATACATCATGCTTCGAATTGCAATTTCATCTCCTTTTTCTGTTTCAATAACTTCTGCTCTTTTCTTAATGATTCCAATAGCTAAAATGGCTACTTCAGGCTGATTTATAATTGGAGTCCCCATCAAACTCCCAAAAGTTCCTACATTAGAAATTGTAAAAGTACCTCCTTGAATATCGTCTGCTTTTAATTTATTATCTCTTGCTTTCCCTGCCAATTCATTTACCTTTTTACTCAACTCTGCCAAACTCTTATTATCTGCATCCTTTACTACTGGAACAATTAAATTTCCACTAGGTAGCGCTGTAGCCATACCAATATTAATGTGCTCTTTTACAATAATATTTTCTCCATCAATAGAGGCATTAATCATTGGAAAGTCTTTTACTGCTTTAGCAACAGCTTCAACAAATAAAGGTGTGAACGTCAATTTACAATCATACTTTTCTTGAAATGCAACTTTATGTTCATTTCTCCAGTTAACCATTTCTGTTAAATCAGCTTCAACATATGCAGTTACGTGTGGTGATGTATGTTTTGAATACACCATATGATCTGCAATCATTTGACGCATTCTGTCCATCTTCACTATCTTACCTGTTCCTTTATCTAGATTTAACTGTGGAATTCTATAAGCTGTCGGATCTGGCTCAGCAGTAGGCTGTACAAATTGAGAAGGCCTTCCTTCATCAACATATTTAAACAAATCACTTTTTCTTAATCTGCCATCTTTTCCTGTAGCTGGGATGCGTGCCAATTCTTCAAAACTTATATGTTTCTCTTTGGCTACAGCTATAATTAAAGGAGAAAAGAAGGTGTTATTATTTTGGGTTGCATTTGTAATAGCTTTCTTTTGTTTTGATTTCCTTTTCACAAAAGATGTAGTCTTTTTCTTTTCAGTAACTTCAGATTTATCGGCAGTATCCTTTGCAGATGATGTAGAGTCGTCCATTTCAATAATAGCAATTGTTTTACCAACTTCCACCACGTCATTTGCAGCAAACAAAATAGACTTAAGGACTCCAGATACTGTTGATGGCACTTCAGAATCTACTTTATCAGTAGCAACTTCCAACACCATTTCGTCTTCTTCAATACGATCTCCTTCATTTTTGAGCCATGCAAGAATTGTAGCTTCCTTAATGCTCTCACCTAACCTTGGCATTTTCAATTCAAATTCCATAAAACTTCGTTGATTTTAGAAAGGAATAAAATTACTGTTTTCACAATTAACAATATCATTTTTCGTTTTATTTCGATTAAATTTGTATTTTTATTCTATAAAATACAAATTTTAAGTATTTATATTCTTTACAAGGGTTGTATTTATCACAAAAAAATAATATTACAACCTCTTCTTTCACCAAACGAAGATGTTAAAAAAATGATTACCCAAAGAAATGACTACAAACCTGTACTAAACTTATCAAAACACAGCACTTAACAAACAACACATATACACCTATGAAACTTGACAACTTAGACGTTGAGATTATGAAAATTCTCCAAAAAAATTCTGATCGAACGATAAAAAGCATTGCCGAAGAACTGAATCTATCTACTACACCTATTTTTGAACGCATTAAAAAATTAAAAAAAGAAGGATATATTTCTAATTACGTAGCGCGGTTGAATCATAAAAAACTAGGGTTAAAACAAATTGTATTTATTGGGATTACACTTCAAGGTCATACAAGAAGTTATTTAGAGAAGTTTGTAAAAGAAATACAAGGATTCCCAGAGGTAATTGAATGCCACAGGGTAAGTGGTAATTTTGATTACTTACTCAAATTAATTGTTGAAGATATTGAAGCCTATGAAAAGTTTATCATTACGAAGTTAACACTGTTACCGTATTTAGGAAGTATTCAAAGTTTAATTACGCTATCAACAGGAAAAGAAACGAATGAAATTGATTTAGAGAAATTACTGGTTTAACAAGAAAATATACTTACTTCTTAAACTGCTCTCTTAAGGTTTTATAAACCTCATCTTGTTTAGGTCTGTCTTTTGGAACTTCTCGTAGAGGCGCTACTTCTCGTAAACCCTCATGGCAATCAGCTGGCAATTGTTGGTACAATTGTGTTCCTTTTGTTTTCCAAGCAAGCATCTCATCACTTACCTGCTTAATCACTTTTGCAGGGTTCCCAACGACTAAACTTCGTTTCGGGATCTTAGTCTCTGCTTTTACAAATGCCATAGCACCTACAATAGATTCATCTCCTATTTCGGCATCGTCCATAATAACAGTATTCATACCAATAAGGCAATTCTTACCAAGATTAGCTCCATGTATAATAGCTCCATGACCTACATGTGCACTTTCTTTAAGAGTAATAGATTTTCCAGGAAACATATGAACTGTACAGTTTTCTTGTACATTTACACCGTCTTCCAAAATAATTTGTCCCCAATCTCCTCGAATTGCTGCTCCTGGTCCAATATAACAGTTCCTGCCAATAATAACATTACCAGTAACCGCAGCCAATGGATGCACAAAACTACTTTCGTGCACTACAGGTATGTATCCGTTGAAACTATATATCATTTATTTAAACCCTTTTAATTTTTCTTTCGTAAAGTCCGAAAGCACCAATCGTCCACTTGTTTGAGCACGTTCTGCTAATAATGAATCCCAATCTTCCGTTCCTTTCCAAAAGACAGATTTCATTTCTTTCATAGCTTCAGTGTTATAAGTACATAAATGCTCTGCAGTTGTTTTTACCGCTTTGTCTAATTCTTCATTAGATTCAAAAACATGTGTAAACAACCCTTTTTGTTTTGCCCATTCGGCAGGATAAAACGAATTTGCGTCAATCGCAATTTGTGACATTCCGCTTAATCCAATTTTACGCTCAATAGCTGGTCCAACCACAAATGGTCCAATACCAATGTTTAATTCGCTTAATTTAATAGAAGCAAATTTTGAAGCCATACAATAATCTGTTGATGCTGCTAGGCCAACTCCTCCACCAACTGTTTTTCCTTGAATACGTCCTATAATAAACTTTGGACACTTTCGCATCGCGTTAATTACATTGGCAAACCCTGAAAAGAAAACTTTACCAGTTGCTTCATCATTGATGTTAATCAATTCTTTAAAACTAGCACCGGCACAAAATGTTCTGTCTTTTCCACTTTTTAAAACAATTACTTTAATAGCATTATTTTTTCCTGCGTCTGTTATAGTTTGAGCCAATTTCGCCAAAATATCTCCTGGAAGAGAGTTATGTGCAGGATGAAAAAACTCTATATATCCTACTTCATTTATAATATCCAGTTTTACATATGGATCACTCATAATTTAATTTCTTTATAATTTAGATCAATCCGAATTGCTCGAAATGATGATTTAAATGTTTTCTTTCTAACAAATACGACTCGTATTTATTTAACTCTCCAAAAACTAAATTCTTTAACACTGCATCTGGGTTTTCTTTAAAAAATGCGAGATACTTAAATCGTTCGGCTAAGAATTTTTCTTTTGCAGTTTGTAAATCTGGGTACACCAAAGGCGATAACTTATCTTTTTCCAATAAAGGGAAATTAGAATTTTTAGGGAATTCTTTAAAGTTGTATAAACTATCGTGTACTTCTTGTAGATATTTTTCTGGAGTTGAAATGTCAAAATCTTGAATTTCACCCGAAGCAATTCTGTAGGTATACTCTAGATGCTCAAGCATATGCTGAGGCGTCATAATGCCCCACTTAGGTTTGCTATCTTCTGAAATTTCAGCAAGACAAGAATTAATTTTTTCCGTTGTCATTTCGGTAAAAACTTCTTGTTTCTTTTCTACCATTGTAAGAATGGTTGCTATACAAACTAATGAATCTTCCTTTTCTGCTCCAGCAGGTAAAGTAGCGTTTGCAGAATCTACATTTGCATCAAAAATTTCTACATACCATTTTACAATTCCACTAGGATGCTCTTGCCCTCTACTGTCTCTATCTACTTTTTGCTTGCATGTTAAACGTACATACAAAGTATCATTATGATAAATAGGGCGCAGAAATCTTATTTCTTCTAAGCCGTAGTTCGCAGCTACCGGCCCTTTATTTGGATACACAAACAATCCCGCTGCCATCGAAATAATAAAATATCCATGAGCTGTTCTTTTTTCAAAAATACTACCGTCCAGACTTGTAATATCTGTGTGCGCATAAAAGTGATCCCATGTAATATTTCCGAAGTTAACAATATCTGTATCTGTTATTGTTCGGTTATGTGTTTTGAGTGACATTCCTGGTTGAATATCTTCCCAATGATAGGCAAACGGATGTTCTATAGATTCTTTATAACTGGATTTTGGCTGGTAAATACCAGTGATTTCTGTTAATGTTGTTGGTGATCCCTGAATGGCTGTACGTTGTAAATAATGCTTTATACCACGCATTCCTCCCATTTCTTCTCCACCTCCAGCTCGTCCTGGACCTCCATGAACTAAACTTGGTAAAGGAGAACCATGACCTGTGCTTTCTTTAGCCATATCACGATTTATTACCATTATTCTTCCGTGGTGACTTGCTGCGTTTACAACATATTCTTTCGCAATTTGATCGTCATTTGTGGTAATTGAAGACACCAAAGATCCTTTACCCATTTCTGCCAAGGTAATCGCTTCCTCTAAATTTTTATAGGGCATTAGGGTACTCACTGGACCAAATGCCTCACGTTCGTGAATTGCTGTATTTTGAAAAGGGTTATCTGCTCTTAATAAAATGGGGCTAATGAAAGCACCCATTTTTGCATCTGCGCCTATAGTTTCTATTTTATCTAAACTTCCATAAACAATTTGTGCTTCTTTTGCCAAATCATTGACTGAATCTCTAACTGCTTGAACTTGTTGATGACTTACTAAAGACCCCATTCTTACTTCTTTCAATCTCGGATCACCAATAGTTACTTTATCTAATGCTTTGCCTAATGAAATTTGAACATCTTCAATTAAATTTTCTGGAACGATAATTCTACGAATTGCAGTACATTTTTGCCCTGCTTTTACCGTCATTTCTTTTCTAACTTCTTTGATGAATAAGTCAAATTCTGGAGTTCCAGGAACGGAATCTTCTCCTAGAATAGAAGCGTTTAAAGAATCTGCTTCCATTGTAAAAGGCACTGCCTCATTAATAATTCTAGGATGTGCTTTTAACATTCTCCCTATTGCTGCAGAACCTGTAAAGGTCACAACATCTTGAGATTCTACAGTTTCTAATATTGTTTTAACGGTTCCGTTAATGATCTGTAATGCACCTTCAGGTAAAATTCCAGAGGCAATAATTTCTCTAGCAACTGCCTCTGCTAAATAGGATGAAGATGGTGCTGGTAAAACAACTGCAGGAACTCCTGCCATCCAATTCACAGCGCATTTTTCTAACATTCCCCATACAGGGAAGTTGAATGCGTTTATGTGTACAGCTACTCCTTTTTTTGGCACCATTATATGATGTGCCATAAACCGCCCTCCTCGAGATAAATCAATAGCATCTCCTTCAACATGGTAGGGTTGGTTTGGGAATAATTTACGTAAAGAAGCATTCGCGAATAAGTTTCCAAATCCACCTTCAATATCGATCCAGCTATCAACTTTAGTTGCTCCTGTTCTATAACTTAATTCATAAAAAGAATTCTTTCGTTTTGTAAGATATAATGCTAATTTCTTTAGCATATTTCCACGTTCTTGAAAAGTCATTCTTCGAAGTGTTTCACCACCTTTAGTTCTTCCATATTGAAGAATTTCAGGGATGTCTAATCCTTCAACGGCAACACTTGTAAATGCTTCGCCTGTAATAGCATCTAATACAGGAGCTCCTTCTTCTTTTCCCTCAGTCCATTGACCTTGAACGTAATGTTGTATTTTTTTCATCGATAAACTTATTTATCGTTTCCGTATAAACGGAAATCTATTTTTAAACTCTTTCTATGATAGCCGCATAACCTTGACCTACACCAATACACATTGTGATTAGTGCATATCTTTTGTTTTGCTCGTGCAATTCTAAAGCCGCAGAATAAGCAACTCTTGCTCCTGTAACACCTAAAGGGTGGCCAATTGCTATTGCACCCCCATTTGGATTTAATCTTGGATCGTTATCTGCCAATCCCCAAGCACGTGTACATGCCAATGCTTGTGCTGCGAATGCTTCGTTTAATTCAATAATATCTATATCACCCATCGTTAAGCCCGCTTTTTCTAATGCTTTATTAGAAGCTTGTACAGGTCCAATTCCCATGATTCTTGGCTCTACACCAACAACAGCAGAACTTACGATTCTAGCTAATGGATTTAGATTGTATTTTTTCACAGCATCTTCTGATGCTATAATTGTTGCTGCTGCTCCGTCATTTAATCCTGATGAATTTCCAGCTGTAACACTCCCGCCTTCTTTTTTGAATGCTGGACGTAATTTTCCTAAGATCTCTAAAGACGTTGTTGGTTTTACAAACTCATCTTGTGAAAATAGTATTGGATCTTTTTTGCGTTGTGGAATTTCAACAGTTACTATTTCTTTTGCCAATCTTCCATTCTCTTGTGCTTTAGTGGCTTTCATTTGACTCCAATACGCAAATGCATCTTGATCTTCACGAGAGATATTGTATTTTTCTACTAGATTTTCAGCAGTATTTCCCATTCCATCAGTACCATACAATTTTTGCATTTTTGGGTTGATAAAACGCCATCCGAATGTAGAATCGTACATTTTAGAATCGCTTCCAAATCCTGTTGATGGTTTTCCAA
>Ga0209395_1000392_pt1 | contig 64536 bp, 61 predicted proteins | sample GOMGulsemesocosm_3_FD_184635 | JGI IMG/M metagenome (GOLD analysis project Ga0209395, IMG submission 184635) | Methane-oxidizing microbial communities from mesocosms in the Gulf of Mexico - GOM9D Gulf of Mexico (SPAdes) (version 2) | ecosystem: Environmental > Aquatic > Marine > Cold seeps...
AAAAAAGCAAGAGATTTAACCAGAAAAAAAGATTCTTTATCTGTTGGAACTTTACCTGGAAAATTAGCTGAGTGTCAAAGTAAAGATCCTGCTATTAGAGAATTATATCTAGTAGAAGGGGATTCTGCTGGTGGATCTGCTAAACAGGGACGAGATAGAGTTTATCAAGCAATTTTACCTCTAAAAGGTAAGATTTTAAATGTTGAAAAATCACGTTTAGATAAAATTTTAAAATCAGATGAAATTAGAAATATGATTACTGCAATTGGTTGTGGAATTGGTGAAGAGTTTAATGAAGAAAAAGTAAGATATCACAAAATCATTATCATGACGGATGCGGATGTTGATGGATTGCATATTCAGACACTTTTATTAACATTCTTTTTTAGATTTTTACGACCAATTATCGATAGTGGGTATTTATATATTGCTCAGCCTCCATTGTACAAGTACAAAAAAGGTAAAAATGAAACGTATTTAAAAGATAATACGGCTTTATCAAACTTCTTAATTGAAAATGGTTTAGAAACATTTGAATTTGAAGGTCTTGGATACAATGATTTAGTTGATATGTTTAAAACAGTTGCTAGATATAGAATGATGTTAGAATCTTTAGAAAAAAGATACTCTCTTTTAGAAGTATTAAAACACCTTATTGAGAACTCTGATTTAGTTAAATTAGATCAAAGTTATTTATACGATGAAGTTAAAAAATTCTTAGATGCTAAGGGTTATAATATTTTGTCTCAAAAAATCACTGAAGATAAAATTCAACTATTTGTTCAAACCAATGAAGGTTTAGAAGAATTAATTATTGATGATGAATTATTTTCATCTCCTTTTTTCTCTGAAGCTACATTTATTTATCACAAGTTAGTTGAGAGAGATATCTCAATGTTTAATGGTCGAGATTTAATTGAAATTCTTAATGAAATTGAAGGAATTGCAAAAAAAGGTGCTTATATTCAACGATATAAAGGACTTGGGGAAATGAATCCTGAACAATTATGGGAAACTACAATGACTCCTGATGCAAGAAGACTTTTAAGAGTTAAAGTTGAAGATGCAGCTGCTGCTTCTGATACTTTTACCTTGTTTATGGGTGATGAAGTAGAACCAAGAAGAAACTATATTGAGTCTCATGCTAAAGATGTAGAACACTTAGATGTATAAAACATGCCCTAAGGCATGTTTTATATCTTCGTAATTTACTAAGAGGTTCGCATTCCTAAGGCATGTTTTATATCTTCGTAATTTACTAAGAGGTTCGCATTCCTAAGGCATGTTTTATATCTTCGTAATTTACTAAGAGGTTCGCATTCCTAAGGCATGTTTTATATCTTCGTAATTTACTAAGAGGTTCGCATTCCTAAGGCATGTTTTATATCTTCGTAATTTACTAAGAGGTTCGCATTCCTAAGGCATGTTTTATATCTTCTTAAATATCTAAGTTCTCATAAATTGAAATCGTAGTATTGCAGGACAAGACATTTGTTGTTTTAAAATCGCTATTATAGAATTTGATTAGCACTTAACTTAATAAAAATAATCAATTTCTAATTACTTTATGTCTTTATTTAAATTATAATTTTTATTAAGGAAATATATTTCATGATTAAATCTTATTTAAAAAATCTTGTTGATTCCAATGATAACTTTTCTAGTAAAACTTACGATATCTGTAATCAAACTCTAATTATATTATCCATTATTGCTTTTTCTATTGAAACCATTCCTGATATTAGCTCTTCAACAATTAACTATTTAGAAAACTTTGAAGTTTTTGTCATTACTGTTTTTACATTTGAATATTTTGTACGTATCTATACTGCTGATAAAAAACTCTCTTATATATTTTCTTTTTATGGACTTATTGATTTATTAGTAATTCTTCCTTTTTATCTTTCTATGTTTGTTGATTTACGTGCAGTTAAAGCCTTTAGGCTCTTACGCTTATTTTCCTTATTAAAACTTGTGCGCTACAGTGCCACTTTAAACAAATTTGAAAAAGCCTTACAACATTCAAAAGAAGAATTTATTGTTTTTTTTATTTTTACGATTATTTTATTCTATCTGGCATCAATTGGGATTTATTATTTTGAGAATTCTTCACAACCTGAAATCTTTAGAAGTGTTTTTGATTCTATGTGGTGGGCTGTTGCTACCTTAACTACTGTTGGTTACGGAGATGTTTATCCAATTACTGTTGGAGGTAAAATTTTTACTACTGTTATTTTACTTTTAGGTTTAGGAATTGTAGGAATTCCAGCAGGAATTGTGGCTTCTGCTTTATCTGAAGTAAATAAAGAAGAGCAACTTAGAAAAAAGAAGAAAAAAGAAGAACAGAGTATTAAATAAATCTTTCATATTGACATATATTTTTAAATTCTTTAGAATATTTTATATACTCCTTTAGAAAACTCACATAATAAGTGATTCAAAAAGGGTGTCGAAATGAAAGTATGTGGAATTGATTTAAAAGCCTCTAACGCAATTTTAGCTGTAATTGAGAAAAAGGATGATGAAAGTGTTTTTATTCCTTTAGAGATAAAGAAAATAGCTTTAGAGCTAAATGATGAACAAAAAGAGATGATTCAATTTTATGATAATATTTCTGGTTTTTTAAAAGTAAATCTTATTGATAAAGTGGTAATAAAAAAAAGAGCCAAAAAGGGAAATTTTAGTGGAGGTGCCAATACCTTTAAAATGGAGGCTGGAATTCAATTAAACAAGGTTTGTGAGGTATCTTTACTTTCTTCTCAAGCGATAAACTCTTATGAAAAGAAAAATGATGTTTTAATTCCTAAAGAAGTTAAAAAATATCAAGAAGCAGCTTATTTAGCAGCAATTTGTTCTTAATTTTAACAGCAAAGCAAGAAATGGTAAATTAATTTATCCTTAAAAAAAAAAAATAACTTTAAAATAAGAATATTTCAATATAATAGTAAAGTAAATTAAATAATTTTTAATTTACTATTATATAAGCCTTTTATAAAATAATAATATTTTTTAAAATTAAATGGTTTATATTTGTTCTTATTATTTTAAAGGCCCTGAATGTTATATTTTAAAAAAAATTTATGGATACTGTTTTATGTCATTGTATTTATAGGTTTTTTAGTTGTTTCACTTGTATCATATAATCTTTGGACACAAATATATGATACTAATAAGCTTAAGCAAGAAAGCATTACAAAAATCTCCTCAAGTTCTTTGAATTCCTTCTTTTTACAGTATGAAATGATATTAGATATTTTGTCCAGTGATATACAAAAGAATAATAATGAGATTTCAAAAAAATACAATCAAGAAGTATTTGACCGTTTGATGGATTTAAATGAGAACTTAGCAGGCCTTGCATTAATCAATGTAGCAGGTGATGTGTTAGTAACGAATAGTGCAATATCCAAGCAAAAAATACCAAATTTTAAAGAAAATGTCTTTACAAAAAACACTTTTTCTCAAACACTTGTTGAGCATAAAATGGTAATTGGACGTACGTACTATCAAAAAAACTTTAAAAGTTTAGTTATTCCTATACGTAAAAGTATTAGAGATAAAAATGGAAAAGTATTTTTAGTGCTTGCTGCATCTATTAAAGTTAAACAGGGAAAAAACTTTTTAAACAAACAACTTAAAAACAATTCTTCTTATGTAATCTCACTGTTTAGAAACTTTGATTACTATTTTCAATTATTGCCTCAAAATAATGCAGATAACCTTCATATTTATAATGAATCCTTTCCTACTTTGCGTCTTAATAATTATACCCTTGATTTAGACGGAAAGAAAAAACACGATATAGAGTATTATAAAAAAAGTGAAGATATTTTTACAATTAATAAAAGCAATTTTTATAAAAACGATGGTTTTATTGTTTCTGTTGGTTATATAAAACGTTATGATTTATGGATGGTTGTAAAAAATCCTGCAGCAAAATTACAAAATTTATTTTTGGAAACATTTTATATTATTTTATTTATATATTTAATTTTAATTTTGATTGCATTTTTTGTATTTAAGTATATTTTGAAATTTGAAAATAAAAAACGAAATGAATTACATTACCAAGCAACGCATGATTATTTGACTTCCTTAAACAATAGAATGTTTTTATCAGGAATTGAAAATTCACTTATAGTAGATGATTCACAGCCCTTTTCTTTGTTTTTTATTGATATGGATAATTTTAAAAGTATTAACGATAACTACGGGCATGTTGTTGGTGATAAAGTTTTACAAGAAATTGCTCTTAGACTTAAAAATGTTATAAATAACGAAGACATTCTTATTCGCTATAGTGGGGATGAATTCATACTTATAAGTAAGATTATAAATAAAAGTGAAGTCTCAAAATTGGCCCAAAAAATCCTTGTTGCTTTGTCAAATAGTTTTCGTATTGATACCTTAGAGTTTATTTTAGGCTCAAGTATTGGTATTTCACAATTCCCAAAAGATGCGTCTAATTTGGATAAAATTAAAGCCTACGCTGATTTATCAATGTATGAAGCTAAAAAAACGAGAAATACATTTAGAATTTTTGAAGACAGTATTAAAAACAAATATATTAATGATACGAAAATTGAAAAACAATTAAAAACATCTTTTGATAATAAAGAATTTTCTATGGTTTATCAACCGCAAATGAATTGTAATGGGACTTTACGTGGAGTGGAAGCATTAGTTAGATGGAAAAATCAAGAGTTGGGTTTTGTGAGTCCTGTTGATTTTATTAAAGTGGTTGAAGATATAGGTTTCATGCCAAAATTAGGGCGTTTTATCATTGATACTTCTATAAAAGATATGAAAGACTTACAAAATGAACTGCAATTATCATTTCATTTATCTATTAATATTTCTGTAAAACAATTTCTTAGAGAAAATTTTTATCTTCAATTTATGGCTTTTATACAAAAACACGATTTTGATAATAACTATTTGACAATAGAAATTACAGAAAGTATTTTTATTGAAGATATTAGTTTTATTTTAGATGTATTAAATAAATTTAAAAAACAAAATATAAAAGTATCACTTGATGATTTTGGTACGGGATATTCTTCTTTAAGTTTATTAAAAAAACTTCCTATTGATGAGTTAAAAATAGATAAAAGTTTTGTTGATGATATTTTAGTTAATAAAGCTTCTAGAAATATGGTTGAAAGTATTATATCAATTGCAAGAAACTTGGGTTTTTATACGGTTGCAGAAGGTGTTGAAACAAAAGAACAAAGAGATTTGTTAGCAGCAATGCATTGTGATATTATTCAAGGATACCATTATTCTAAACCTTTAAAAATTGATGAGTTAAAATCTTATATAAAAAACTTAGCTTAAGCTAAGTTTTTTGTTCTTTCCTTATAGTATTAATAGTTTTTCCACCCATCCCATAGTTATGTGTTGATACTTCATCAATAACTACTACGGCAGTTTTAGCACCTCTTCCTATTACTTTATCAAATACTTCTGTCATGCCTTTAATCAAAGCTTCTTTTTGCTCTTGGCTTGCACCACCATCTTCATGTGTCATTTTAATATTTATATAGGGCATTTCTTTCCTTTTAATACGTTATATTCATATATTTTTTACTGGCATATAAAAGCAGTACTCCCAAACTTACGATAAGCGCTGTTAAATATAAAGCATAATCATAAGAATGAAAATAATCAATAATTGCTACTGAGTATAAAGGAGCAGCAACTTGGCCTATTCCATAAGCTGTTGTTATTGCCCCCATTAATATAACAGGATTAGAACCAGCTAATTTTCCTCCAAGATTCATAAATAAAGCAACAAGGGCAACAAATGTTCCTCCATATAATAAACCAGAAAACAGATTTAAATACATATTATTAGTAAAAGCAGGTATTAATATTCCTAGAACTTGCAATAACATTACTATCATAATAATATTTACGCTTCCATATTTATGTGCTAATCTCATCCATATAATACAAGAAGGAATACCAGCAAGTCCTACAAGTGTCCAAGCATAACCTCCATAACCTTCAAGACCTTCTAAGGAGTTTATGATATCTGGCAAAAATGTAGCTTGTACTACCATTCCAATACCTTCGGTGAAATAAGCAATAATCAAAATAATTACAAAACCTTTAAAAAGTTTTTTATCGAAAGGATGTTTTTTTGTATTTTGTTTTACTTCTTTTTCAATAGATAAAATATACATAGAATATAAAGATGCAAAAAATGCAAAAATACTTAAAACCATCCAGGCATCACTCCATGTTCCCCCATAAGCAAATACGCCACGTGAAATTAAATCTGTGATTAAAACTGAGAAACCAATGCCTGAGAAATGTATTCCCATTGCTTTTGTTTTATCTTCCATCTTAAGTTTATTAAATACTATGGCAGAACCCACAATAAGTGCCATTGCTGCGCCAAAACCTGCAACTACTCTTGATATTAGCCAAACAGTATCATTTTGTGTGGTGGCAAGAATAAGGGTCGTAGAAACACATAAAAACATTCCAAATCTAAAATATTTTATTTTACTGTTCATGTCTTTTATAAAAACAGAAAATATAGAACCAGCTAAATATCCAAGATAATTAAAAGAAGCCAGAATTCCAGCAAAAGTAATACTCAAATGATCTACTAGCATAAAGGGTAATAAAGAGGTGAATACAAAACGCGCAACTCCAACACCAATTATAAGTGCTAAGATTCCAGCTAATAATATGGATGCATTTGCATTTTTGTCAAGTAAATTTATTTTCAAGCCTATCTCCTATTAAATTCTAGGGTATAATATCACTAATAGTTATGTAATGTCAAATAAGCAATCATGATACATGATATAATTTTTGCTTATATTAAAGGAAAAAAATGGATTCAAATTTATTAAAAATTTTTGTTGAAGTAGCAAAATTTAAGAGTATTTCTTTAGCAGCTAAAGAATTAGAGTTTGCTCAATCTAATGTTACTGCAAGAATTAAACAGTTAGAGAAAAATATTGGGCATGAGTTATTTCACCGTATTCCAAAGGGTGTAATTCTAACCAAAGCCGGTGAAAAGCTTTTTGATTCTGCTCTTGAAATTGTAAGAAAGATTGAAGAAACTACTTTTTCTATGAAAAACTTGCAAAAACAAGAATCCTTAAAAGTGGGTTCGACTGAGTCCAATGCGGTTTTGAGAATTGTTCCTTTTTTAATAAATTTGCACAAAGACTTTCCAAAAATGCAACTTGAGCTTTTTACGGGAACGACAGATGAAATGATTAAAGATTTACTTGAATATAAGGTAGATATTGCTTTTGTATCTGGCATTCCTTTAAATAAAGAACTCAAAGTTCTTAATCATTTTGATGAGCATACGGCTCTTTTTGAATCAAAAATGGGAAATATTCCTAATGTTTTGTTGATTTTACGAAAAGGATGCAGGTATTCTACCTTATTACAAGATCATTATAAAAAAATGGGGAATTCCAATTATAAAGTTCTGGAGTTTGGTTCTTACAATACTATTTTAGGCTGTGTAAAAGCAGGTATGGGAAAAACACTTTTACCCATTCATATAGTAAAAAAGTTGGGCTATGAAAATGATTTAAAACGTATTGATTTAAATGAAGAACTCTCAAATATTCCTACATGTTTGATATGTAGAAAGAATTATGTTCCTAGTATTAGCCAATATTTGATTGATATGGAGTTGAAAAATGAAGATTAAAGCTTTAGACCATTTAGTATTAACTGTAAAGGACACAAAAATAAGCAGTGATTTTTATGTCAATGTATTAGGAATGGAAAAAATAGTTTTTAAAGTAAATAGAATTGCTTTAAAGTATGGAAGTCAAAAAATAAATCTGCATGAATATAAAAATGAGTTTGAGCCAAAAGCGCGCAATGTAATGCCAGGTAGTGCTGATTTATGTTTTATTACTGATAATGATATTAAAGAAGTGGAAATACATCTAAAAAGCCTAAATATAAGCATATTAGAAGGTCCAATTAATAGAACGGGGGCTTGTGGAGAAATAATCTCACTTTATATTAGAGATCCTGATTTAAATTTAATTGAAATCTCCAATTATCTATAATTATAAAACGTACGTATGATTATTTATAATTTCATATAAAATTAAGAAAGAAATTATAATTAAAATATAAGCAGAAACTTTTTCTATAGTATTTGAATATTTCTGCATAAATAGTTTTGATTTTTTATTTGATAATAAAGTAACTATGAATATATCCCAAAAAAGAACGGCAAAAAACATCCATGCGGCATATAAATATTGTGTACCCATAGTTGTATTGTCTTTAATAGATAAAGAAAAAAGTGTAAAATAAAAAATAGAATTTTTAGGGTTTAATAAAGCAGAAAAAAATCCCACAAAAAAATGTTTTAAAAGTCCTGCTTTTAAAGCTTTTGTGCCTGCTTCACTTTTTTTAAATAAGTCTCTTTTTTTTGCTTCTAGTAGTGATTTTGCAATATACAATAAATACAAGGCCCCAAGGATTTTGATAAATACAAACATATTCAAATTATCTTGAATCATAGATATTCCTAATATTGCAAAGAAAATATAAATAAGATTAGCAAATGCTATTCCAAAAGAAGTTAATATCCCTGATATCTTTCCATACTTACTTGTATTTGAAACGATTATAAAAAAATCAACACCTGGGCTTAATAATGCCAAAAAATGTGCTAGTGCCAGTGTAAAAAATGCTAATAAATTAAATTCCATATCTATCCTTTAAAAAAGAAGTATATAGAATCCAAGAATTAATTTATTGAATAAAATTGACTGCTTAAGAAAAAAACTTAAAGTAAGAACACAGGGTTAAAAAATAAGGATAGAATTAAAATATTCCTTAATAAAAGAAAAAATAACTCTTTCTTTCTCACAAAATTTTTCTAAAACATAAGCAAGTATTATTTATAAAAAGGAATCATAATGGCAATTATTTGTTTTGCTTTTTATATTGTTTTGGAGTGGCAGCTACCAGCTTTAAAAAGTGTCTGTGAAAATGACTTTGATCATTAAATCCCAATTCCAAAGCAGTATTTACAATGCTTTTTCCTTCTTTTAACAAAAATTTTGCATGATTAATTTTAAGGTTAATAAAGTATGAATGAACACTCAAGCCGTATTTTTTATTAAAACTTCGTATTAAAACAAATTTATTAATATCAAATTTTTTTGCTAGTGTGTCTAAAGAGATAGAATAAGATAGGTTCTGTTTTAAATAATTAGCCACTTCATCAAGCTTGTCATATTCATAAGGCTTATTATCGAGGCTTAAGTATTTTTTGTAAAGTTTATGCATAAAATTAATAAGCACTTCTTCTTTTTTTAAATAAAATTCTTGGGAAAAAAGTAAAGTACATAAGTTTATAAAATCCAAAAACAATTCTTTATCTTCTAATAAATATTTTGGAAAATCTTGAAGTGTAGAAAGAGAAGAAAATAAAGATTTTTGTAAATTGAAGCACCATGTATTATCTAAATACAAAACATAGTATTCACTTTTTGTAGTATTTTTATCTGTATTACAAGAATGAGCTTGATTTGAATTTATAATAGCCAGCTTCTGTGGCTTAATTTGAAAGCTTTCTTTATTTACATGAAATTCTCTTTGGCCTTTAAAAATAGCGCCAATAGAGAAGGTATCATGCATGTGCTCTTTATAGTTTTTAGAAGAATTAGAATATCTGCATTCTAAATAAGGCATCTTTTTATCTAGAAAAAAACTATTTGTATCTTGCATATAACTCTTTTTGTTAATTATATCATTCTTGGAATTAAAGAAGATATTTTATAGTTCTCCTTCTAGTGGGGCTGCTTTTTGATTTCGCACTATTGCTTTTTGAATAATATAAATACCTATAAAAATAGATATTCCTATGGTATAAGATACATATTGGCTTTCCAAATAACACAGCTCTTTCATTATTTTTGGTAAAAACATAAAAGGTACAATACTTAAAAATAACAGTCTCTCAATTAAACTTAATCTTGCTAAGAAATAGCCTTGAGTAAAACAAGAAAATGCCATCATTCCAATAAAAGCTGTTATAAAAATAGTTAGTATTTGATACGGATCTGTAATCCAAACCCAAGCATCAACATTTGAGGTATTGCTTTTATCAACTGCTGAAATTAGTAATAGCTCTGGGTTGAAGAAAAACATAAAAGGTAAGATGGCTGTTCTAATATCATAAATAAAACCTTGAATTCCTGTTTTAATAGGATCAGATTTGGCAATTCCTGCTGCCGCATAAGCAGCTAGTCCCACAGGAGGGGTGTCATCTGCTAAAATTCCAAAATAAAACACAAATAAATGTGCTGCAATTGCTGGAATAAAGTAACCATTATCACCTGCTAAAATCATAATAACAGGTGCTGTTAATGAAGCCATTACTATATAGTTTGCAGTTGTAGGTAAGCCCATTCCAAGAATTAAAGATACCAAAGCAGTTAAAATAAGAATAATAAAAATATTTCCACCAGAAACACTTTCAATTACTTCTAACAATACTTGTCCAAGTCCTGTTAAGGTAATAGAACCAATTACAATACCTGCTAATGCAGTTGCGACTGCAATAGGAATCATGTTTTTAGCCCCTGCTATCATTCCATTTAAAATATCTACAAAACCACTTAAAACAATTTTTTGCGTGATTTTCTTTTTGCTTATATAGGCTTTAAAAGGATTCTGAACAACCATAATTAACATTAACAACATAACCGCATTAAAAGCAGCACTCATTGCAGATTCTCTTAAAACCATTAGTGTATACATCAAAAATGCAATGGGAACTAAAAAATGTGCTCCATTAATAAATGTTTTAAATTTAGGTGGTAATTCACTTTGTTTCATACCTCTAAGTCCAAGTTTTAGTGATTCTAAATGAACAATATAAAACAGGGCAAAATAAGATACGAAAGCTGGAATAAAAGCAGCATAAATAACTTGGGTATAAGACATTCCTAAAAATTCTGCAATAATAAAAGCAGCAGCACCCATAACCGGAGGCATAAGCTGACCATTTGTAGATGCCGCCACTTCAATGGCCCCTGCTTTTTCAGGAGTAAAACCTGTTCTTTTCATTAAAGGAATGGTAAATGTTCCAGTGGTAACTGTATTTGCAATAGAGGAACCTGACATAATTCCTGTAAATCCAGATGCTACAACAGAGGCTTTAGCTGGTCCTCCTCTGTATTTTCCTAACATAGAATAGGCTAAATTAATAAAATACTGACCTGCTCCTGCTTTTTCTAGCAAAGAACCAAATAAAACAAAAAGAAATACAAAAGAAGTAGATACCCCTAATGGAACTCCAAAGATTCCCTCTGTTGTTAAAAACATATGTCCTGCTAGTTTATTAAAAGAAGCCCCTTTATGCTCAATAATCTCAGGCATATAAGGCCCTAATAGATCATAAGATAAAAAAAGTAAAGCAATAATAGTCAAAGCAATTCCAAGTACTCTTCTTCCTGCTTCTAATAAAATAACCATGGCTAATAAAGCAACTAAAATATCTAAAGGAATATAATCCCCTGGTCTTTGAGAAAGTTCTTCATAAAAAAGGGTTATATATGCAGTTGAAGATACAGCAATTATTGTAAAAATATAACCAAACCATCTAATTTTGGCAAAAAAGTAAGCTTTTTTTATCATTGGATACATTAAAAAAGTAAGTGCTAATGCAAAAGAGAGATGAAGAGATCTTGAAATAGTTGAATTGATAGGCTCAACTACTATATATAATTGAAATAATGACCATATAAGTGCGATTCCTGATATTAACCAGAACTCATAATTGTTTTTTGTAAAAACTCTTTGACCACTAAATTCGTTTAAAACACATTGTTCGTGTTCTTTATTACTTTCCAGATTCTTTAACTTTTGATCATAAATATTCATGATATACCTTTATATTAACACAATGCTTATTTGATTTATTATTTGAAATTATTACTATAGATTTTATTTTCTGTTTGAAGTAATATGTATTTTTTTATTAAAGGCAAAGCCTTTAATAAATTAACGTATTCCAGCCTCTTTGAAATACTTTTTTGCCCCTTTATGTAAGGGAGCAGATAAACCATCAAGTAATGATTCTTTTGTAATATGTTCATACGCAGGGTGCAGTTTCTTAAAATCTTCAAAGTTTTCAAGTACGGCTTTTACTAGTGTATATACGGCCTTATCGCTTACATCTGTAGAGGTAACAAGTACTGCTTTAACACCAAAAGTTGGAATATCTTTTTCATTTCCTTTATACATTCCACCTTGAATACTGGCTTTTGCAAAATATGGATATTTTTTTAGAAGGTTTTCTATATTTGAACCATCAAGAGGTATAATTCTTGTATCAACAGAATTAGAAGCATCTTTAATATTAGCCGTTGGATGTCCTATCATATAAAAATAACCATCAATTTTATTGTCTCTTAAGGCATCTGGCATCTCGGCTGCTTTTAAAGCCCCTGCAAGTTTTAAATTGGATTTTTTAATACCACTTTGTTCAAAAAGTGTTAAGGCTGTAGCTTCATTTCCAGAACCTGGATTCCCTAAATTAATTCTTTTACCCTTAATATCACTTAATTTATGTATATTAGAATCTTTTCGTGTTACAAGTGCTAATAACTCAGGATAAATAGCCATAACTGATCTAAGTTTTGTAACTTTTTTTCCTTTAAACTTACCATTTCCTCTTGAAGCTTGATAAACAACATCACTTTGTGCAATACCAAAATCCAGTTCTTTGTTTTTAATTGTATTGATATTATAAACAGAACCGCCAGTTGATTCTACTGAACATCTGATTTTAGTTTCTTTTTTCATTTTGTTTACTAGTCTACAAATTGCGCCACCTGTAGGATAATAGGTACCTGTAACTCCGCCTGTACCAATAGTAATAAATTCCGTTGCAAAAACAGGCAAACTTAATGTTGCAAATAGTGTAAGTGATGCTAAATTTTTCATTTTATTTCCTCTAAAATATATAGTGAGATTATAAGTAATAAAGATGAACTAAAAATGACTTTTTTACTTGATTTTAGCTAAAAAAGTAATATTAATTTAATAATTTATATCCATAGAAGATTCTGATTTATAAGCTTGCAAGGGAAATAAATTAAATAATACTTATTAAATTTATTATATAATAATTTATATAAGTAATACAATTTATTACTAAAGTAATCCTATTTCTTTATAATACTTTATTGCTCCTTCATGTAATGGGGCTACTAATCCTTGTACAAGTGATTCTTTTTTTAAGTTTGAATAAACAGGATGAAGTTTTTTGAAGGCTTCAAAATTTTCAACAATTGTTTTAACAAGTAGGTATACCTCATTTATGCTTGCTTCTTTTTTACTAATTAATACGGCATTTACACCAAAAGTATGTGTTGTATGGGCATTATTTTTATAGAGATTGGCTTTTATTGTACCCTTGCTGTAGAAAGAATTCTTTTCTAATAAGCTATCAATACTTTTGTTGTCCAAGGAAATAAGTTTTATATCATTTTGGCTTTCAATATATTTGATGCTTTTTGAAGGATGGCCTCCCATGTAAAAATAGCCGTCAATTTCTTTGTTTTTTAAGGCATTTGAGAGTTTTGATGTTCTTAGTTGAGAAAGATATTTAAACGATGTTTTTTTTATTTGATTGTATTTAAAAAGTTCAAGCGTAGAAGCTTGTGTTCCAGAACCTTTTGTTCCTATATTTATTTTTGTTCCAATAATATCTTTTAAGTTTTTAATATTTGAATCTTTTCTAACAACTAAGGTTAAAAGCTCTGGATAAATAGACATAATTGAGCGAAGATTATTAAGTTTTTTATTTTTAAACTTTCCTTGTCCATTTTGAGCTTGAAAAATAACATCACTTTGAGCAATTGCAAAATCTATGCTTGAGCTGTGCAAGGCATTAATATTTTCAATAGAGCCTTTACTTGTTCGTGGATAACATTTAATATTGTTTATTTTGTAATCTTTATTTAATAAGCGACAAATTGCTGAACCTGTTGGGTAATACGTTCCTACTAAATCACCTGTGCCTATAGGGAAGACTTTTAATGCATGCATATTTGTGAATAAGAGCATAAGTATAATTGGAATAATAATTTTTTTCATTTTTAACCTAATAATTTTTCGGGATTATATCTAAACAAGTATAATGAAAGCTATAAATATGGCTTTAACATATTTTTTGGTATAAATATTGAAATAATAAAAAAGGTTTATTATGAAATTCTTCTTTTTATGTCTTTTGTGTTTTTTTACAAGTCTGTATGGAAAAACTCAAAATATATTAATCTTAAACTCTTATCACAAAGGCTTTGAAGTCTCTGATACCATGATTAAGAATATTGAAGAAGTACTGTATTATTCTAAAGATATTAAAATCAATGTTTTATATATGGATTCAAAAGAGATTCATTCAAGAGATTATATTCAAGAACTTAGCAGTCTTTATTCTTTACAATTAAAAAACAGGTCTTTTGATTTAATTATTACCATTGATGAATTTGCCTATTTATTCGCTTTAAAGAATTATCATATTTTATTTAACAATGAGCCTATTTTATTTACAGGAATTGAGAATTATTCAAAAGAGCTCATAGACATTTATAATATGCAAGATAAAATTCATGGTATTGTAAAAAAACTGCATATTAAAGACAATATTGAACTCATGTTAAAAAGTATGCCAAGCTTAAAAAAAATATACATTATTAATGACAGAAGTATTAATGCAGAAGTAACCAGTCCTTTTATTATTCGTGCAAAAAGAGACTTCAAAAATCGTATTAAGATTGATTATTTAAGAGATGAGACATTAACAGAATTAAAAGAGAACTTCTCAAAAAAAAGAAAAGATGAAGCAATACTTCTCGTACGCTTCACTAATGATATAAATGGCCGTTTTTATACTACTAAAGAAGTAAAAGCAGTAATAAAAAACTTCAAACTTCCTATTTTCGTTACCGATTCTTTGTTTTTAAATGAAGGGGTAGTAGGTGGTAAAACTGTTTCTTATATGGAGTTAGGAAAAAGAACTGCAAATAAAACGCTTATTATTTTAAACAATACAAGTGCTAAACCAATTATTAACGAATACAAAGATTTTGTGCACTATTTTGATGCCAACGAAGTAGAAAAACACAAATTGAAATTGCCTTTAAAGTTGGAGAATTTTAAAATGATTAATGTTCCTCAAAACTTTTTTGAAAAACATCGTTCACTTATTAACTGGGTTTTTCTTTTCACTCCTTTTTTACTTATGGTTATTTTTGCTTTATTAAATGCCTTAAAAGAGAAACAAATAGCCGCACGAAAATTAAAACAACGTGTAGAATTTGATAAACTTTTGTTGAATGCAATTGAGTCCCCTATTTTCTGGCAAGATGAAAAAGGAATAATACTGGATGCAAACGCACGTTTTTGTGAACTCGTTGGTATTTCATATTTTAATTTAAAAAGCGAAAAATTAGATAGTTTTGTAAGCCATTATCCAAGAGCTTATGAAATATCTACATTTTTAAAAGAAAATCATGTTTTAATTTCTAAGGGTGAAAAAATTTATGCAAAAGAGTTGTTTTCTGAGAAAAATATTTATTTGATTTCTCAAACTTCTTATGACAGTGTTGATAATGAAAGTGGTACGGTTACCATTTTTACGGATGTAACCAAAGAAAAAGAGATAGAAGATGAAAAAATAAAACATGTACAATACATGATTCAACAATCTAAGCTTGCGGAAATTGGAGAAGTTTTTTCTTCTATTGCTCATCAATGGAAATCGCCTTTAGTTGAGATTACTGCTTTAGCACAAGACATGTTTTACAGTGGTAATCATGGGGATAAAGAAGAAGATTCTTATCATATTAACAATATAATGATTCAAGCAAAATATATGACAGATACGATTAATGATTTTCAAGATTTTATCATACCTTCAAAAGTAAAAACCAGCTTTAATGTTTTTACTACCATTGAGTCAATGTTAGACATTGTTAAACATAATATGAAGTATAATTATATTGATATAAAATTAGAAGTAAATCCAAACTGCAATTTGCATGTATTTGGATATGAGAATGAGTTTATGCAAGCTATTTTGAATATTGTTAATAATGCCAAAGAAGCTTTATTATATAATGAAAAAAAGAACAGAAAATTAAAGATTGTTTTTCAAAACCAAAACGATGAAATTTTAATATATATCAGTGACAATGGTCCTGGAATCGCAAGTGAAGATCATAAAAATATTTTTCTGCAATATTTTTCAACCAAAGAAACAGGAAATGGAATTGGTTTGTATATGACACGACTTATCATAGAAGATAAACTCTTAGGTGAAATAAGTTGTCTTCCTTGCAAAATTGGAAGTAAATTTTTAATAAAACTAAAGGCGTATAATGAAACTACTAGTGCTTGAAGACAATATAACACTATCAAATGTTATGAAAAAAGGTCTTGAAAAAGAAGGGTATCAAGTAGATTGTTTTGATGATGGAGAAGCAGCATTAGATGCTATTAATAATGGCTACTCTTGTTTTATTTTAGATATTAATGTACCTTCTTTAGATGGAATCTCTTTACTTAAGCATATTCGCTCTTACAATAAAGACACTACAGTATTAATTATTAGCTCTAATCATGAACTGGATAAAATTAAGAGTTCTTATGAGTTTGGCTGCAATGATTATATAAAAAAGCCCTTTTTTATCTATGAATTGGTACAAAAAGTGAAACACTTATGCATCGTTCCTAGTAAATTTATCCAGTTCTCGCAAGAATGCAAATATTCTTTTATTGAGCATATTTTGTATGAAAACGGTGAAAAAATTATTTTAACAAAAAAAGAAATATTATTCTTAGAACTTTATATTGTAAATTTAAATAAAGTGGTATCCTATGACGAACTTGAAACGTACGTTTGGGAAGGTGAGATTACTAATCTTGATAATATACGTGCTCTTGTTAAGCGCTTACGAAAAAAATTACCAGAGGGTTCAATTAAGATAGTAACTGGACTTGGGTATACCTTGGGAAATACTGTTAAATTAAGCTAAGACTTATTCCACATAGTATTATTACAGAAGCTAAAATAAGTTTAAAGGTAAAAAGTTCTTTCAAAAATAAAACACTAATAAATATTGCAATTATAGGTACCGCTAATTGAATAATACTGGCTGTTAAAATCTGTATGTGTTGAAGAATATAATACCACAAGACATAAGCAAAAGCAGATGTTAGTATTCCTGATAATAAAGCCAATAACACGCCTTCTTGTGTTAAATAAATATCGGGTCTAAATAGAATATAAAAAATAACTATAAAAAAACTAGCAAATACAAAGTTTTGTGCGCTTAATTTTAAAATATTTTTTTTGTTTTTTCCAAGAACACTGTAAAAAGCCCAGGATATCCCCGCTATGATAATCAAAAATACGTGTAAATAAGATAAAACAAAATCTTGGCTTGGATAAAGTAAATATACCAAACCTGAAAAAGCAAGTACTAAACCCAGAAACTGTTTGATATTAAAACGTTCTTTTTTGAAAAGTGCTAAAATAATCATACTTAATTGTACACTTGAAAAAAGAATTAATGTCCCTATCCCTGCTTCTAAGCCTAGATAAGCATAAGAAAAAGCCATTGCATAAGAGAATAATGCAAAGGAAGAATAAAAAGAATTTTTAAGAGAAAAGTTTAATCTTTTATCTTTGTATAAAAGATATAAGGATAAAACAAAAGCACCTGAAAGTATTCGTATGAAAGTAAAAGAAAAAGCATCAATACTATTTTGAATAAGAGCAAATTTAACAAGTAAAGAATTGGAAGCTAAAAATATTAGCGCTAAAATAATTAAAATAAGCATCTTAAGATTCATTGGACTTAGCCTTAGTAAATTTGCGTTATTATAGTGTAATTAAGGCTTACAATACTAAATATATCAGCTATAAGTATAGTTTTGATAAAATTGCTTAATAATAGAATAAAAAGGCAGATGTATGAAATATGGCGAAGAAGAAATAGTTAACTTTGATATTAACAAAGATGAGAACTATTGGCCAAACAATAACGAGAAGAATTATACTATAAAAATTGAATTACCAGAATTTATGTGTAAATGCCCACGAAGCGGTTACCCAGATTTTGCAACTATTTTTATTGAGTATACTCCTGATAAATTAGTAGTTGAATTAAAAGCAATTAAAATATACATTAACTCTTTTATGATTAGAGAAGTATCCCATGAAAATTCTGCAAACGAAATTTTCGATACTTTATATTCTAAGTTAAAACCAAGATGGTTAAAAGTTGTTGCTGATTTTAAACCAAGAGGAAATGTACACACAGTAATTGAAATAGATTCAGCAAAAATGTAAGGCCTACCTTGGAGAGATTAGTTACAACAGCACAAGCAGCAGAACTTCTTAATATCTCTCTCCAAGGGGTACATTATCGTATCAAAAATAAAAAACTTAAATCTATTAAACAAGGTAATAAAACCTTTGTTTATATAGAAGATATTCCTTCGTTACCTTTAAAAGAAGTAAAAGAAAATATTACAGAAAATAAAGAACTTCCTTTAATTTTAGAAGTCAAAGATGAGCAGATTCTTTTACTAAAAAAATCCCTAAAATGGATGAAAAAACAGTATATAAGTGAAATATCTCGCTTGGAAAAAAATCAAGATAAAATCATCAATGTATTTAATAGAGAAATTGAGCTTTTACAAAGTGCTTTTAATGAAATGCGTTTGGTCTACAAGAAACCCCTTTTAGAAAAAAAAGACAAATATATGTCTGTTTTAGATTTTTCTTCTTACTTAAAACAAAATGGTAAAGATTCCAAAGAAATAAAAACTATTATTGTAGAAGCCTTAAAAAGAAAAGACAGACGTTTTATGTTTAATAAAAAAAGTAAAAAAGTGTTGATTTTAAATGAAGATTATTCGGATTTGATATAAATAGCTAAAAATTATGCAAAAAAAAAGAGTACTTAAAGTACTCTTCTCCAGATACCTAAACACACCAATGAAAAAGGTGCCTTGCTATGTTCCCATCCTGGGGCATTGTCTTAGACAATGATTGCAAAGGTCTAAAGAAGAGCATAAAAAATACCGTAATATTCTTTGTGCTTTTCTTTTGGACTGAAATTCTAGCAAAAAAAACTTAAATTAAATATAAATGTATATAATATGGAAAAAATTTCTTAAAAAAGAGTGTAGATGAAAAAAGATTTTTCTTTAGTGGCTTATGCTGCATTGATTTTTGCGATGTTTATTTGGGCCAGTTCTTTTATTGCGCTTAAATCTGCAATGTCTGATATTGGCCCTTTTACTGTAATATTTTTACGTATGGCTTTTGCTTCTGTGTGTTTTTTGTATTTTATTAAATCTTTCTTCTCTTATACGTTTACTAAAAAAGACATTTATTATATTCTGGCATTGGGTTTATTTGAACCTTGTTTATATTTTATTTTTGAAGCACAAGCTTTACTTTATACTTCTGCTTCTCAAGCAGGAATGATTACGTCTTTAATGCCTTTAATTACGGCTCTTTTAGCAGGGGCTATTTTAAAAGAAGTGATTACCCAAAAACTTATTTTTGGTTCTTTATTAGCAATGATAGGGGTTATTTGGTTAAGTGTTAATGCTACAAGCAGCGAAGCTGCTCCTAATCCTATGCTTGGTAATTTTCTAGAATTCTGTGCAATGGTTTGTGGGGCTGGATATACTATTGTTGGAAAATACTTAATGAACAAGTTTTCTGCTTTATTTATTACAGCGATTCAATCCTTCATGGGACTTATTTTCTTTTTTCCTCTTTTTATTTATGAAATTAATACGGTAGAAATGACATTTTCTTTAGAAGCAATATCTTGGATAGCATATTTAGGAGTGGTAGTTACCTTAGGTGGTTATGGTTTATACAATTATGCACTAAGTAAGATTGATGCCTCAAAAGCGGCTGCTTTTATTAATTTAATTCCTTTATTTACCCTGCTTTTAGCATTTTTAATTTTAGGAGAAATTATGAGTACTAGCCAGTTAGTAGCGTGTACTGTTATTTTGTTAGGTGTTTTTATTACGCAAATGAAATACAAAAAAAGAAAAAGTAAAATCAAAAACTAATGCTCTACTTTACTTTGGCTTTTGTGGCATTTTTATCTGCAACACTGCTTCCTATGGGAAGTGAAGCCTTGTTACTTTATGATGTTAAAGAAGGAAATAATGTTTATATCTTAGTTTTTGTGGCTTCTTTTGGAAATATTTTGGGCTCTTGTTTGAATTATTATTTGGGCTTAAAAGGGGAAGCTTATTTGGAAGAAAAAAAATATTTAGAAAAAGAAAGTATTGTTAAGTATAAAACATTTTTTGATAAATATGGGGCTTATTCACTTCTTTTATCATGGGTTCCAATTATTGGTGACCCTTTGACATTTGTGGCAGGCGTACTAAAATACGATTTTAAAATCTTTTTACTTTTAGTAAGTCTTGCTAAATCCTTACGTTATATACTCTTGGTTTATTTAGTATTTTAAGACAAAATAGGAGAAAAGGCTTTAGTTCCGACTCTGATTTTTTGACCAATACTTAAAACTTCTTTTTGTTTTTTACTAATAACTATTTCTACTAACTGTTGTTCAATGCACAAGGTAGCTATATAAATTACATCTACTTGTTTTATATCTAAAATTTCTGCTTCAAAGGAGAATTTTTTTGAACCTTGTTGTTTTAATAAAACATCTAGGGCCTTACCTTCTTTTATGATTTTTCCATTTTCTAAAATGATTACTTTTGAGGCTAATTTGTATATTTCACTTACATCATGACTTACCATTATTGTAGTCGTTCCAAACTCTTTATGAAGAAGTAGAATTTCTTCTTGCAGTTTTTGTCTCATAGCATTATCAAGTGCAGATAAGGGCTCATCTAAGAGTAAGAGTTTTGGTTTTTTCATTAAAGCCCTGCAAATAGCAATTCTTTGTTTTTGACCTCCACTTAAGGTTGAAGGATGACGTTTTCTTAGTTCATACATTTGTGTTAATTTTAAAAGTTTCTTAGCTAAAACAAAGTCTTTTTTTACATAAAGTAGGTTTTCTTCCACACTCATATTATCAAACAAAGCATAATCTTGAAATACAAAAGATATTTCTCTTTTTTGTATTTTTAAAAAATGGTTTTTGTTTAACCAAACTTCATTATCTACTTTTATGCTGCCTTTGGCAGAATCTAAGCCTGCAATTACACGTAAAAGAGTTGTTTTCCCTGCGCCACTTTTTCCACTTATACATAAAAAATCACCTTCTTTTAGTGTAAAATTTACATCTAAAGCCATTTCTCCTAGATTTCCATGTAAGGTTTTTTTTATATCAATTTCTATCATTTATATTCACCAAATCTTTTTTTACTTTTTGCATTAAAAATATATACTCCTAAAAGTACAATAAAACTTAAGGCTAACATGATAAAAGAATAAATATGCGCACTTTGATAATCCAATACTTCAACAAACTCATAAATAGCTAAAGAAGCAACTTTTGTTTCTCCTTGGATTGAACCACCTATCATTAAAACAACACCAAACTCCCCAACAGTATGAGCAAAAGTAATAACAAAAGCGCTTAAAACAGCAGGTTTCATATTAGGCAAAGCCACTCTTATTATTGTTTCCAGAGTAGATTTTCCTGCTAAATATGAAGCATCAAGCATATTTTGATTGAGTTTTTCAAACGCAGCTTGTAAGGGTTGCACCATAAAAGGCAAGGAATAAAAACAAGAAGCAATGACTAAGGAAGTAAAATTAAAAACCAAGGATATTCCAAATACATCATTAAAAAAGCCTCCAATAAGTGATGTAGGCGAGAGAGAAATTAAAATATAAAAACCAATAACAGAAGGAGGAAGCACGATTGGTAAGGCACTTATGGCTTCTAGATAAGGTTTTATTTTTGATTTTGTTTGGGAAAGATACCAAGCAAGTGGCAAACAAAAAGTGAATAATATAAGGCTAGTAAGTGCTGCTAATTTAAAAGATAAAATAAATGGTTCATAACTTAAATCTGTGAGTAAGATAAATAATTCTTTCATAAAATCTCTTTAATACTTATATCACTTGCATTGATGTAGATAAACACATCATCCTTGCATTTAAGCTTTAGATCATTTAGTTTTTTACTGCTGATTAAACTTTGCAGTTCTTCTTGTTTAAAGCACAGGCTGATATAGGATAAGAGTTTTCCTTCTTCTATATGTGAAATTTTTGCTTTGATTTTATTCTCGCAAGAAATTAAAAGATTGTCTTCTTTTGAAATATTTATATGGGTGGGGTTAATACTTAATAAAACGTTTGAGTCTACTTTTATATTCTCCAATTCTAAAGAAATCATAGAAAATATTTCTTCTTCTTGCTCAAAATGCACAATATTTAGGTTTTGCATATTTTGAATTTTTGTGACTTTTGCTTTTATTGTATTACAAGAATAATCAATCATTAATGTTGTATCCATATTTTTTTAAAATTTCTTGGGCTTCTTTATTTAACATAAAGTCATAAAACTTTTTGGCTGCTTTATTCTTACGAGCTCTCTTTAATAATATTATACCTTGATTTAATGCAGGATATAAAGACGAATCAACTTCTATCCAATGAATATTCTTTTTATAGCTCTTTAATGTTTTTGAATATAAAGATGCTTTTGCAATAAAGGCAAGTTCGCTTGCACTTAAAGCATAGGTAATGCTTTGTGAAATATTTGAAGCATAAATAAATTTGTGTTTATTTTTTGTAAATAAATTTAGTTTTTTTAATGCATGAAGAGATGCTTTTCCATAAGGTGCAGTAATTGTGTTTGCGAGTGCTATTTTTTTTATACTTGAATGTGAGATGAGAGCAAGGCCTTGGCTAAAGTCTCTTTGTTTTTGTGAAAACAATACCAAGGAACCTCTGGCATAAACGATAGGTTTAGAAACACTTAGTTTTTTTTCATACAAATATTGCGGATAGGACATATCTGCTGAGATAAATATGTCATAAGGTGCACCATGAAGAATCAAAGATGTTAATTTTCCACTTGAGGCAAGTGAGCTGGTAATTTTGATATGGGGATGCTTTTTATTAAAGGCTTTTTTCAAATCTTCAAAAGCATAAGCTACATTTGAAGAAAGGGCAAGCTTAATTTTTTCTGCGCTAAGAGAAAGAATTATTAAACTTATAAGAACAAATAAACGAAGCATTTTTACCCTTTATTTTTTTGCTGTTAATATAACCAAAATCTTTAAGAACTGTCAATGTTTAATTTCAAGATTTTTAATAAATAAGGTGAATATTTTTATTTTCTTAGGTTTGAGTTTGCTATAATTGGCAAAAGGAAATTTATGGAAGAATACAGCATCGTATCATTCATGCCTGATTGGGCTTTTATAACCATAAGTATTATATTTTTAGCTGCCCTACTTTATTTATTTATTAAAATTTTTATTATTAAACCTGCTTTTTTTTATTATGTAGAAGATAATTTATATAAAATTAAATGGAAATGGAGATGGAAAAAAGATAAAGTCATTGAACTGTATTGTTTTTGTCCTAAGTGTGAAGAACGGCTGGTTTATGACGATACTTCTTGCAGTGATAGATATTCTCTTAATAAAGAAACAAAATTTATTTGTGAAAAGTGTCATTTCTCAAGCTCTTTAAGTGGTGGTAATATTTCTTATTCTTTAAATATAATTGAGAGAGAGATTAATAGAAAAGTGAGATTAGATATATATGAAAAATGATGACGTTAAACTGGAACGATCTTATGAAAAAAACATTAAAATTATGGGAAAATCACTAAGAACCTCTCGTATTATGCTTATTTGTACTTTGGGAATTGTTTATACTGTAATGTTATTTATGGAGAATAACTCTTGGATTGCTTTGGCTTTTACAGGTTTTTTTACTGCATTACTAGCGTTTACTTTTTATGCTAAACAAATTGGTATTGTTTATTTTGGAGAATATTCTCTAGAAGTTTCAGCTTCTGGAGATATTTTTATTACCATTTTACATGGGCATTGCCCCAAATGTGAAGGACACTTAAAGCTTCATAAGAAAAGAAAAACATTTAACACGTTTATTGTTTTTATTAAGTGCGACCTTAATGACTCTCATATTTGGAATGCAGATGCTTTTGAAAAAGAGCAAGGAAGTATGAAAGAATAATTTAGCTTTCAAACTTTGTGTAAATGCCTTTATTTTTTGAAAATATTTTATACAATACTTTTTTGTAAGTAAATTCTAAATAATTGGCATGTAACCACAATCTTGATGCTCCTGTTTCTTTTATTCGTAAGTCTTTATCTAAAGACTTACTCAAATATTCTTCCACAATATCATCATTGACTCCATATATTGGATCTCCAACAATTCTGTATCCTATTGAATACAAATGCACACGTATTTGATGCTGTCTTCCTGTATGTGGAATTGCTTCTACTAAAGTGATATTTTTTTCTTTAGAATATTTAATAGGTTTGATATAGGTTAAAGAACTTTTACCCTCTTCTTCTTCACAAACTTTCATTCTAACGCCAATTTTTTTGCCTTCTTTCGTGATGGCTTTATCAATTTTTACCTCACCTTTTAACTCACCTTCTACAAGTGCTAAATAGGATTTTTTATAGGCTTTTTTCTCGAACATATCTGCTAGGGTTTTAACTGCACGCTCATGTAAACCTAAGAGCAATAAACCAGAGGTTTCGGCATCAATTCTATGGGCTTGATTGGCTTTTTCTCCAAAGTGAAATCGTATTTCATCTAAGAGAGAGTATTTGGTATTTTTTGAATTTGGATGAATCATTAAATGGCTTGGTTTATCAAATAAAGCGAATTCTTTAAAAGTAAGCAAGGGTTGTAAACCTCTTGTATGCCCCTCAAACTCAGCTATATAGATATAATCACCGCGTACTGCTTGTGAATTTTTATAAGAGACTTGATGTTCATCAAAGACACGATGTCTGCTCATCATTCTTTGTGAGAAAGAAGCAGTTAGACCTAATTCTTGCAGCAAAAGTAGTTGTATTTTTTTGCCCTTGACTGCTTTATATTTTTTTAAGATGAAAGGCAAATTTTATTCCTGAAATTTAAGTTTACATTAACAAAATATTAATAAATAATTTTGCAATTTTTTGATATTATAGCATACAAAATTTTGAAAAACGATACAGAATCACAAACAAGGGATTAGAAGATGGTTGAAAGATATGCTAGAGAAGAGATGAGTCAACATTGGACGCAAGAAGCAAGATACGCAGCATGGTTAAAAGTTGAAAAAGCTGCTGTTAAAGCTTGGAATAAAATAGGTCTAATTCCTGATTCTGATTGTGAAAAGATTGTTAAAAATGCTACTTTTTCAGTTGAGAGAATTGAAGAGATCGAAGCTATTACACGACATGACTTAATCGCATTTACTACTAGTGTATCAGAAAGTCTTGGGGATGAATCAAGATGGTTCCATTATGGAATGACTTCTTCTGATGCGGTTGATACTGGGGTTGCACTTCAAATGAAAGATTCATTAGAAATCATTATTAAAGATGTAACAATGCTAATGGAATCAATTAAAAAAAGAGCAATTGAGCATAAAATGACCTTAATGGTAGGTAGATCTCATGGTATTCATGGAGAGCCTATTACTTTTGGATTGACGCTGGCTGTTTGGTACGATGAAATGGCAAGACATAAAAAGAATTTAGAAGAAACTATGGATGTTATTTGTGTGGGTCAAATCTCTGGAGCTATGGGTAACTTTGCACATGCACCTTTAGAGCTTGAAGATTATGCAATGGCTGAATTGGGATTAAAATCTGAGCCTTGTTCTAATCAAGTAATTCACAGAGATAGATATGCAAGACTTGCTACAACCTTAGCTTTAGTTGCTTCAAGTATTGAAAAATTTGCAGTACAAGTACGACATTTACAAAGAACAGAAGTTTATGAATGTGAAGAGTTTTTTGCAAAAGGTCAAAAAGGTTCTTCTGCTATGCCTCATAAACGAAATCCAATTTTAACAGAAAACATTACAGGACTTGCAAGAGTAGTTAGAACGTGTGTAACACCTGCTATGGAAAATGTTGCTTTATGGCACGAGAGAGATATCTCACATAGCTCAACAGAGAGATTTTGGCTGCCAGATGCATTTATTACAAGTGATTTTATGTTACACAGAATGAACAATGTAATTGCTAACTTAACAGTTATGCCTAAAAATATGATGAAAAATTTAAACCTAACAGGTGGTTTAGTATTTTCTCAAAGAGTATTATTAGAGCTTCCTATTAAAGGTGTTAGCAGAGAAGATGCTTATAGAATTGTACAAAGAAATGCAATGAAAGTTTGGGAAAAGATTCAAGATGGAGCAGCTTCAACTGATGAAAATGGAGAATCTTTATACTTAGGACACTTACTTGAAGATAAAGAATTAAGAGAAAGTTTAAGTGAAGCGCAAATTAGAGAGTGTTTTAATTATGACTATTATACAAAAAACGTGGATGCGATTTTTAAGAGAGTATTCAAATAGAGCCTGAGCTAAATATAAACAAAAAAATATGTAAGGTAATAATATGGGAATAATGATACAAAAACGAAATGGACGAAAAGAAGTTTTAGATATTACTAAAATTCAAAAAATGACTATTGAATCTACAGTAAACTTAAGTGGTGTCTCACAAAGTGAGTTAGAACTTGATTCTCAAATCAAATTTATTGATGGGATGAGTTCTGCTGATATTCAAGATGCATTAATTAAAACAGCTGTTGAAAAAATTGACATTGATGTTCCTAATTGGACTTTTGTTGCAGCACGATTATTTATTTTTGATTTATATCACAAAGTAGGACGAGCTACTGGTGGAATCAAAGGTCAACCTTATGCACATTTTAAAGATTATGTAAGAACATCTCAAGCTTCTGGAAAAATGATTCCTGGTTTAGAGATTGGTTTTGATTTAGATGATTTAAATTCTCACATCGTTCCAGAGCGTGATTTTCAGTTTAATTATCTTGGAATTAAAACACTGTTTGATCGATATTTAATCAAAGATAAAGATGCTGAACCTATTGAATTGCCACAGCAAATGTTTATGGGTATTGCAATGTTTTTAGCTCAACATGAAGAACACAGACAAACAAGAGCAAAAGAATTTTACGATGTTATTTCTAAGTTTGAAGTAATGTTAGCAACTCCAACATTATCAAATGCAAGAACAAACAGACATCAATTGTCTTCGTGTTATATTGGATCTACTGCTGATAAAATTGAAGGTATTTTTGATACTTATCATGAAATGGCATTATTGTCTAAATATGGTGGAGGTATTGGTTGGGATTGGAATCAAGTTCGAGCTTTAGGTGGTGTTATTGATGGCCATAAAAGTGCTGCTGGTGGAACGGTTCCTTTCTTAAAAATTACGAATGATGTTGCAATTGCAGTTGATCAATTAGGTACAAGAAAAGGTGCAATTGCTGTTTATGTTGAACCTTGGCACATGGATATTATTGATTTCATTGATTTAAAAAAGAATTCAGGTGAAGAGCGAAGAAGAGCACATGATTTATTCCCTTCTTTATGGATTACTGATTTATTTATGGAAAGAATTTTAGAAGATTCTCATTGGACTTTATTTGATCCTTATGAAGTAAAAGATTTATCTGAATGTTTTGGAGATGAATTTAAAGCAAAATATATTGCCTATGAAAATGATCCAAGTATTACTAAGAATCAAATGAAAGCAAAAGATTTATGGAAAAAGATTTTAACCTCTTATTTTGAATCTGGTAGCCCATTTTTATGTTTCAAAGACAATGCAAACAGAGCTAATCCAAATGGACATGTAGGACATATTAGAAGCTCAAATTTATGTACAGAAATTTTTCAAAATACAAGCCCTAATAAATACAAAATTAAATTAGAGTATAACGATGGTTCTTATGATGTATTTGAAGAAGAAGAGTTAGTTACTGTTGATTCTGGAATTACAAAAAAAGCCAATAAAGTTACTGCATTAGACTCAATTGGTGGAAAACAAATTTTTATCGTTGAAAAAGAAAAAATCGATGGAGATACGGCAGTTTGTAATTTAGCTTCTGTAAACTTAAGTAAGATTTCTTCAAAAGAAGATATTGAAAGAGTTGTTCCTATTGCTGTTCGAATGTTAGATAATGTAATTGATTTAAACTTTTATCCCTTACGAAAAGTAAAAGCTACAAATTTAAAATCACGTTCAATTGGACTTGGTGTTATGGGTGAAGCTCAAATGTTAGCTGAGCAACAAATTCACTGGGGAACACAAGAACACTTTAAAAAGATTGATTCTGTAATGGAAAGTATATCTTACAATGCTATTAAAGCTTCTTCTTCAATTGCAAAAGAAAAAGGGGCTTATCCTACGTTTGAAGGTTCAAACTGGTCTAAAGGTATTATGCCTCATGATCATACGCCACAAGCGGTAAATGCATTATTAAATAAAGATTTATTTGACAGTGGATATGACTGGGATGCATTAAGAGAAGATGTAAAAACAAATGGAATGAGAAATGGGTATTTAATGGCAGTTGCGCCTACTTCATCTATTTCTATTTTAGTTGGAACTACGCAAACAATAGAGCCTGTATTTAAAAGAAAATGGTTTGAAGAAAACTTATCAGGATTAATTCCAGTAGTTGTTCCAAAACTAAGTCCAGAAACATGGGCATATTATAAACCTGCTTTTGAAATAGATCAATTAGATTTAATCAGAGCAGCAGCTGTTAGACAAAAATGGATTGATCAAGGTCAAAGTACAAATGTATTTATGAGTTTAGATAAAGCAAGTGGAAAATACTTACATGAAATTTATATGTTAGCATGGAAACTGGGATTAAAATCGACGTACTATTTAAGAAGTCAATCTCCTGAAGCTGCAAATGATGTAGAAGATAGAAGTATGGAATGTGCCGGTTGTCAATAAAAAGACGAAACAGTAGAAAAAAATAAAATTGATAACAGGATAAAATATGGATGGAAGATTCGAAAAGAAAGTAATTTATAACCCGCAAAGTACTGAGAGCTTAAGTGATCGTAAAACCTTTGGAGGAAATCCAGACGGAATGCTTAACTTTACAAAAGCGAAGTACCAATGGGCTTTAAACTTATGGGATGTAATGGAAGCCAATACATGGTTTCCAAAAGAAGTACAAATGACAGGAGATGCTAAAGATTATAAGTTTTTATCACCTGCTGAAAAAAGAATGTACGATCTTGTATTAGCTCAACTTATTTTCATGGATTCTTTGCAAACGAATAATATTATGGATAATATGAATCCTTATATTACAGCGCCTGAAATCAATGCTATTTTATCAAGACAAGCCTATGAAGAAGCGAATCATTCAAAATCATACGCTGTTATGGTTGAATCGGTATCTGATAATACAGATACTATTTATGATATGTGGAAAACCGATGCTATGCTTCAAAAAAAGAATAATTTTGTAGCAAGTATCTTCTCAAATCTGGGTGAAGATTTAACCGATGAAAATATTGTTCTTTCAATGTTTGGAAATCAAATTTTAGAAGGTATGTATTTTTATGCTGGTTTTGCAGCAATGTATGCCCTTGGAAAATCAGGAAAAATGTTAGGTTCTTCTCAAATGATAAGATTCATTCAAAGAGATGAAGTTACGCATTTATTATTGTTCCAAAATTTAATTAATTCTACAAAAATAGAGAGACCTGAACTTTTTACGCCTGAATTAGAAGAAAAAGTAAGAGTAATGGTAAGAGAAGCTGTTGAAATAGAATCTGAATGGGGTTCATATATTACGCAAGGACAGATTCTAGGGTTTACTGATGGAATCATTAAACAATATATTCAATATCTAGGGGACAGACGGCTAGAAGCTGTTGGATATAAACCAGAATATAATGTAAAACATCCTATACCATGGGTTGATGGTTATGCAAGTTTTAATGATCAAAGAACGAACTTCTTTGAAGGAAATGTAGTTAATTATTCTAAAGGAAGCATCGACTTCGACGATTTTTAACAGGTCTTTTGACAATCTCCTCGTTGGGAGAGTTATTTTTACTCTCTCTCATACTTAACTTATACTTCTTCAAAAAAAATACTCCCACCCTAACCTTGCCAAAATACTTATTAAAAAGGAATTTCATCTAAAACTGGAAGTTTTAAAGAACGTTTTGCAATTTTTGTTAAACTAACTTTTATCTGGTCTTTATCATTTTTCAGTTGATCTATTTTTATTAATTCATTCCAAATCAGTTCATTTAATGTATTACGTATTTTAACTTTATTTATATGGAGATCTTCGGACAATTTAAGACTGGTAATACTTTTAGCGGAATTAATGACAGTAAGAATATCTATTTCTTCATCAGTTAAATTTTGAGTCGGAATGATTAATCTTTCTTGATCTTTTATTGTATTTTCTAAGCCTATTATTTTTTTAGATAGTTGATTATTAATATTTTCTATTTCAGAAAACTTTACATTAATATCTTGAAGGTTAGTATTGACACTTTTTAATTTCTGCATAGTATTCTCTTTAGTTTCAATGTGTTCTTTTAGCTGAATTATTTCATTGTCTTTTTTTGAGAATGTGTCATCGAAACTTAATTCTAATTCAGTAAACCTTCTTTGTAAATCTCCAAATTCTTTTTTTGTTAATACTTTTTCATTACTTATTTTTTTAAATTATTTTGATGCCATACCCAAGCTTTTTGAATGAAATTTGTTATAAAAGGTAGGATAAGAATATATGCCAATGTTATAAGTAGAGGTATTAACAATCCGTTAATTGGGATATTAAATAAATTATAGACTGCAATATTATCATTTTGATAAATAGCTTCAATTGACTCAAATTTATTATTTGAAGTTTGCTTTGAGTCTAATAATATAATAATAAGTTTATAGTTACAGATAATCCAATAAAAAATAAAAGAGCCAAGAAGTGGACTTGATGTTCTTTCGTATAGGGTTGCTTTAAAAGAATTAATTATATTTTGCATATAACCTCCATGAAAATTTTCTAATAATAACAAAAATGCGATTAATACTGCGAGGATAGATTCTGCTTTTGTTGGGATTCATTCCTGAGAATGAATCTCCACTTTTGTAATAATTAATAATAGAAACGATTGTTATTTTAGAGCTCATACAAAGTGACCTTTGCGCTTTTTTCTTTTTCTTAATTGTCAGAAAAAGAAACAAAAAGAAGCAACTGACACATTGATAAAGCCCTTCGGGTACCTAAATATTTTTATTTGTTAGCTAGGCTCAAAAACTCCCTAAAATGTGCTAAAGAGCACATTTCTGACGCTCACACAGTTTTCACCTTTTTCCGCTAAAAAATAAAAAAATTTAGCTTTCTCAAAGTCAGAGAAAGAGCCTAATAAAAGATTATTTTACTTTGTATTTCTTCTTTATACTCAAATCTGTATATGTGCAAAAAAAGAGAAATACGATTATTTAGTAAAACGTGGAGCGTTGTCCTGCCTTTGTTGAAGCCGAGCGTTTATTTTTTGTTTCGAAACAGCCTGAGGACTGTGTGACCGTTAAGAAAGGTGCTCTTTAGCACGTTTTAGGGAGTTCCGCAAGGCAGAAACTATAAATAACAAGCGAGGGAAGCTATAAGCCTTCAACAATATGGCAGTTGCTTCTTTTGTTACTTTTCTTTCAATAAAGAAAAGTAAGGAGCGTATAGCTTTAGCTTTACATGAGCTCTAAAAACCAGTCTCTTAAAATAATATGAAAATATTAAATCACTCTCAAAATATCATAAATAGTAATATAGTTTTTACAAGTAAATTAGAGTCTATTTTTTGATTTTGAATATATTGAAATGTATTTTGTTGGATTGAAAAGTGTTTGTAAGTTGATAAAAAATGGATTTTGTATTTTAAGTAATATATTAACACATATTTAAAAATTAATCTAAATATGCATTAACGCATCTAAGACGCGAATTATAACACGTATTTCTTATAATTATCTTAATCCTTTGCTTATTTGTTATTGTCGCATATTCCTTAGTACTTTTCTTTCTGCTATTTCAATAGACTTTAAAACTCTTCTAATATAATCTTTAATAATAAAAGGAATGCAGTGGAACTAATCATAAGTATTTTTATCTTTGCTCTAAGCTCTAGCATAACCCCAGGACCAAACACAGTTATGATAATGAGCTCAGGCCTTAACCACGGTATTAAAAACAGTCTACCCCATGTCTTTGGTATCTGTTTTGGTTTTCCAATAATGGTGATTTTTTTAGGCCTTGGCCTTGGTTTCATTTTTGAGAAATACACTTTTTTACATGAAATAATAAAAATTGCAGGTGTTTTATATCTGCTGTATTTGGCGTATAAAATAGCCACATCATTAAAAGCTTCTTTTAAAAGTAAAAAATCAAAAGCAATGACTTTTGTTCAGGCTTTCATTTTTCAGTGGCTTAACCCCAAAGCATGGGTTGTAGCAGCTGGTGCAATTTCAGCTTATACGAACAGTTCTGCAAATATTTATTCGCAAGTTTTTTTAATAGCCTTTATCTTTTTTATTGTGGCATTTCCTAGTGTGTTTGTATGGTTGATTTTTGGAAGTAAATTAAAAAAAGTCCTTAAAAATACCAAACATCACAGAATATTTAATTATACAATGGGATTTTTATTGTTTTTATCTATTCTTCCAATAATAAATGAACTTTTATTGAAATATATTATTTAAGAGTTCATAAAAAGACCTTTGCGATTTTTTCTCTGATAGCCGAGTTTAATCATATCCCTTTTATCTTTTAATTTATAAAAATAAAACTACAAAAAATATAATATTATTACAAAACGATGGTTTTGTAATATCCCAGAACCTTTATTTTAATACAGCCAAAATCGGCAATAATTTATTACATTCAATATTAATTAATTGGTTAATAAAATACCCACACATAAGTAAAAAATCAATGTCCTTAATCAATTTTTTTATTTATGAAGAAGAGTATAATTTAACCAGATACAAATACAAACCCTCCCCACAGATATAAGGATTAATCATGAACATCAACAAAATATTTCTTAGTTTTGCAATCATTTTTGTTTTTGCACTGGGAAGTGCTTTTTTTACTATATCAATAATTAAAGATCTAACGAGCCATACTCAAAAGATGTATACCCACCCTTTTAGTGTAAGCAATGCTATTGCAAATATTCAAACCTCCATTATTACAATGCACAGGAATATGAAAGATGTAGTACTTACTAAATATTCTTTTGTACAAAGTAAAGAAGTGGGTGTAGTAATTAAAAATCCATTAGAACTGCTAAGAATCATTGAAGCGATTCAAAAAGAAGAAAGTAAAGTTTATAAAGAGTTTGATCTAATCTATTTAAGGTACCTAGGGAAAAAAGAAGACATTGATGCTTCTTTTAAAGCTTTTAAAGAGTGGAAACATATACGGCAAGAAGTAATCTCCCTTATTTATCAACACAGACTAGAAGAAGCCATAGATATTACAAAAGGAAAAGGTGCTCAACATATAGATGATTTGTATAAACAAATCGAGGTGCTTAAACGTTTTGCATTTAATAAAGCAAATGAGTATTATAAACTGTCTTTAAATGATGAACCCTTAGAGCAAATAATTATGGTTTTTTTAGCAACTTTTTTTCTAGCCACTCTTATTTCTCTTTATGTAGTAAGTACACTTTTAAAAAGCAATAAAAAGAATAGACAACAGTTAAATCTAATTGATCAAAATATTTTGACATCAAATATGTCACTTGATAAAAAGATACTTTCTATTAGCAGTGCTTTATGTTATGTATTGCATAAGAAAAAAGAAAAGATACTTAATAGTGAAAATACGTATTTTTTTACCAATGAAGCACATTTTAGAAATTTTGAAAATACTATTTACTCTGGGAAAAACTATAAAGGTGAAATACCAATTACAATTGAAGAAAAAGATGATTGGTATGAAATTGAGATTCTTCCAGAGTTTAATGAGAAATTTATTTTAGAAAAGTTTACTATTTTATTAACAAATATTTCAGATAAAAAACAGATAGAAAAAGTCTCTATTACGGATACTTTAACCTCTTTGTACAATAGAAATTATTATGAGATGATTTTTTCAAAAGAGATTAATAGAGCCAAAAGAGAACATAAAGAGTTAAGTATAGTAATGTTGGATATTGATTATTTTAAAAAATATAATGATACCTATGGACACCAAGAAGGTGACCATGCGTTAAGAGAAGTGGCAAGTATAATTAGTTCTCATACTAAACGCTCAAATGATTATGCTTTTCGAATTGGAGGAGAAGAGTTTATTGTTCTTAGTTATCAAGAAGATTTGTCTGCTTTAAATAGTTTTGCCAACAGTTTTATAAAAGATATTGAAGCACTAAAAATTCCACACAAAAAAAACAATATATCTAAGTACGTTACTATATCAGCAGGTGCCATTCTTTTTGGTACAAATAACGTATTATCAGCAGATGAAATGTACAAAAAAGTAGATGAGTTATTGTATAAAGCAAAAAATACAGGAAGAAATAAAGTAGAAAGTATTTATTTAAAATAATAAGTTGCAAGAGGCATGTTTTATTTAATCTGTACATAAAACTTTTTAGTTACACTGTTTGAAATACTATTGGAGAAAACATGTTTACAGATACAATAATGCCAAGGTTCTCAGAAACAGATGCTTTAGGGCATATAAATAATAATACTTATGGAATTTGGTTTGAAGCTGCAAGAGATTCAATTTATAAAATATTCATACCTTCTTTAAATGCAAAAAAGTGGAATTTAATTATGGCTCACAGTTCATATGATTTTTTAGCAGAAGTACACTATGGAAAAGAAGTGATTATTAAAACAGCACTTGAAAAAATAGGGAACTCGTCTTTTCATTTAAATCATGCTGTGTATCAAAACAAACATTTATGTACTACAAGTAAGGGAATATTAATTCATTTTGATCATGACGAAAAGAAGTCCGTTATTATTCCTTCTCATATTAAAGATGAGCTAAACAAACACCTTTTTAATAAAGCTTGGCCTATAAAACTAGCTGATTTGGATGAACTTTAGATTAGGATTTTTTTATCCTAAAACTAATACTAGTCCCAAAGCAATAAAAAAGAAACGTGCAAATTTAATTAATAGTTTCATTGTATATCCTTTACTCTTCTAGTTTATCACAGGAACTTTTTTTCTCTAATTAATAATTAGACTTAAAGGCTTTTTTTAAGCCTTCATATTAATTAAATGATCTTTGATAAGTAAGTTCATACTGAGTCTCAAGATTAAAAGAACTTTTTTTATCTAATTGAATAGTATAAATATAAGAATATAAACCATCTTTTTTAAAAGAACATTTATTTTTACAATTATGTTCTATTTCAATATCTTTTACATTGGAAGAGTTATACAGCTCTTTTATTTCTATAGTTCTTTTTGTATTGCTTTTGTTTTCAATACTTCTTATATAAGAACTTTTAATATAACGTTTTGTTTTTTTAAATTCTGTTTGTACTATTTTAGAAGAGATATCAAAAAACTTACCAATATTAATAGAGATTTTCTCATCAAGAGAGGTATGTTTTATACTACTTTGTCCGATAAAATGCGAGAGTTTTTCGTCTTTTTTATATACTCTAATGGTTCCTTTTGGTAAAGCTATTCCCAAACCATCGTTTTTTGAATTATTAAGTTCAATAATATGAGAAAGCTTTTTTCTGTTTATTTTATTAAAAGCATGAAAATAAATTGAATTACTACTTTGTGCTTTAGTTTTTATTTTTATATTGTTTTTATTTATAAAATTGATTTGTTTTTTTTCTTTATTGTTTATACTTTCTTTAAAGGGTATTTTATATAAATGATATCCCGCAAACTCTTTTTGTGAAATTACAGGGGAGTCTTCCATCAGTGCCATGGATTTGTATCTTCTTTGCAAGGCTACTTTAGGAGCATTTGTTTGTACTTCTCCTGCTATTACATAAATATTTGCATTCTTATAAGACTTCCCTGAGTTATTGTTAATAGTAATCCAAGCAGAAAGTGAATTTGTTTTATCAAGGTTCAAAATATAATCACTTTTCCATGAAATATTACGTGTGAGATAATTTAATTCTATGTTTTGCAAACCTTTTTTTGATTTTGTATTCCAAACTAATGAGGGTTTAGTAAGTAAATCTTTGGGAAGTGAATTAAAAATAATATCACTGTTTTTAATACCTGAAATAATTTCATTGTTTTTTTGAAGTAGGATTGGGTTTAAAGAAAGCAAGAGTGCTTTTTCTTTTTTGTATGCATAAGCACTTGAATATACTTTGTAAGTGATTTCTTTATTGATGTGTTTTTGAAGCAATTTGCTTAAGGACAGAATATCATAACGATAGTTCTGAGAATACAGAATGGTTTTTTTTGAAAAATTAGGAATAATAGATTCAAATATCACAGATGAGGGTATTCCTTCATAAATAAGTGTTTGTTTTCCATCGTTTTTTAAATTAATAAAGCGTTGTTCATTTATCATGGCAAGATTGTTATTATAAATACTTATTGATAAATTCTCACTGTGTGAAATTTTACTTGTTTCTTGGGAAATTAAATTACTTGTAAGTAATAATAAAACGATACTTTTTTTTAAATGACTTATGATCATAGGGGTCCTTTTTTTATTTCTTAACTTAAGTATACAATAGAAATTAAAATAAAATATACTTATAAATAGTGTACTTATTGTTAAGCTTTTTTGATATACACTTGTAAATAAATTATTTAGAGGATAAAAAATGTTAGAAAAAAGAGTAAAAGATTTTTTGCAAGAATCTTTCCTAGATTTAGGAGATTTTACTTATACTTTTGAAGAAGAAGATAAAGAACTAATTGTTATTTTTACAGAAATATTTACAAAACCTTTTGAAAAAGAACTTTTATTTAAAGAGATTGATAATGTTTTATACTTTCATTCTATTTCTTATGGGCACAAAAACATTGAAAAAGCTCAAAATCTAAAGTACTTTTGGATTGAACTTTTAAGTGAGTATTAAATAAACTTGTTCATTATATTGTTTTTAAAGCAAAAAAGTTTTAAAATAAAATAAAAAGACAAAGGAAGTTCTAATGGACGAAAAAGAAAGAAGAGATGTAATCAATGTAGACTCTGTTTTATTAAAAGAACTTCGTATCTTAGGATATAACATTACTAATGCTAAACTTGAAATCATGATAGAAAAATGTTTTATTTATAAAGAAAGTATTTATTTGGCACTAAGAAATAAAAATCATAAATCAAAACTTGCTTTTATTTATTTTGATCATTTTTCAAAAAATGAATCCAGATGTCGTTTAAAAGCGATGATAGTAGATAATAAAAACTTAGAAAAAGATGCAGCTTTGATTTTTGTTGAATACAGCAAACGAATAAAATACAAAAACACACGTGAAGGAAATAAACAAAACGTGGGAGATGAATACAATAAATATGAATATATTGAATTTGAGAAAAGCAATTTCACCTATGATGGAAAACTTCATTTAAGAATTGATGCATAAAATAATTATTTTCGAACTATTTAAGAACTATTTAATAATTATTTAATAGTCACAGAATAGTTGCAAAATAGTCTATACAAGAGGTAATTATATAATTTACTTTTAAAAATAATCCCATTATAATGAAGAAATTTTTATATTGGAGTATTATGAACTATAAGAAGTATGTTGATGAATTGTTGCTATTTATTTTTATCAGTACTTTTTTAATGTATTTTATTGTGACACAATCTTATGAAATGTTGTTCCATTTTGTTATAGAACATGAACAGCATGGCTCAAAGATGCTCGTTTTTTTCCCAATTCTTCTTGCTTTAGTTTGTATTGTATATGCTTTAAAAAAATATTTTGATTTAGCTGCTAATAATAAATTATTGTTAAGTTCCTACATGATTGATAAGTTAACAGGCTTAAATAACAGAGAAGCATTTTTATATCGATTAAAAAACAGTGGAAAACATTCTGTTATTCTTTTAAATATAATTGATTTTAAATCTATTAATAAAACCTTTGGTTTTAGAGAAGCAGATGTATTATTGATAAAAGTGGCAAAAAAACTTGAAGTTGTAGTAAAAAAAATCTCAGGTCTAAAGTTATACAGAGTTTTTGGAGATGAATTTGGACTAATGTGTGAACCAGGTATAAACTTAAAAGAATTATCCCAAAATATAAGAAATGCATTTGAAGAAGATTGTTTGTTTTTTCAAGAAAATGCTCTTCACCTTAGTTTAAATATTACTTATTCCCAAACCAGTCCTGAATTGTTAACTGCTTCTATTGCGATGCAAGAGTGTAAAGAAAACCTAGAAAAATATATTCTTTCTTTTGAAAGTATAGAAGAGCATGTGAAAGAAAACAGTAATAGCTTAGAAATGCTAAAAGTAATTAAGGATGCTATTAGTGATGATACAATCGTTCCTGTTTATCACTCTATTGTTAATAATAAAACACTAGAAGTATTTAAATACGAAACCTTAGCAAGAATAAGAAAAAAGAATAATGAACTTATTTCTCCTTTTTATTTTATTGAACTTTCAAAAAAGTTTAAACTTTATCCTGAAATTACAAAGTCTATTATTCAAAAAGCTTTTGATGATTTTGCTAACAGTACATATAATTTTTCTGTAAATTTTTCTTATATTGATATTCATAATCCAGAAATTTTAAGCTTTTTTTATTCACTTCTTGAAGAAAATAAAGAAACATCTAAACGTTTAACCATAGAAATACTAGAAACAGAAAATATAGGTTCTTATGAAGAGTTATTAAGTTTTAGACAAAGAATAAAAGAATATGGTTGTAAGCTTGCAATTGATGATTTTGGTTCTGGTTATTCAAACTGGGTATATATTTTAAAACTGCAGCCTGATTATATCAAACTAGACGGAAGTTTAATTGAGAATTTATTGGATTCTAATAATAATAAAACACTAGTAGAGACTATTGTTCGTTTTGCAAAAGAGAATAATATTAAAACAATTGCTGAGTTTGTTTCTTCAAAAGAACTTTCAGAAATTGTTATTGATTTAGGAATTGATTTTTCACAAGGGTATTTTTATTCTACACCTCAGGAGCTAACAAAACTTGATAATCAAATAAAATAATATTTTGAATTTCATTTTCTTCCTAAGATTTAGGTATAAATTCCATATTTTTTCTATTAAATAATTATATATTCCAATAATCAATATTATTTTTGTAAGAAAGATTAGAAAATAAGATATAATAATTAAAGTTTAAAAAAGGTTAATCATGTCCTCCCCTTCTAAGATATTTTTTTTAATTATTGTTTGGATCTTTGTTGCAGTATTTTGTATCTATAATGAACTGAAAAATCATGTACTTGAAGATGATTTAACATTAAAAGACAGAATATCAAAAGTGATTAAAGAAGTAAGCGAAACCTCTTTTATAAATAACTTTAGCTCCGATAACAAAGAACCTCAAGCCGTAGAAGAAATAGTACTAATTGAGGAAAAAACAAAAGTAATTGAGCAAAAAGTAGAGATACAAGAAGAGATCAAAGAAAATGTGTTAGATGAAAAACAAAATGATATTATAGAAGAAGAAAAAAAAGAAGAAACCCTCTCTACTGTTTTAGAAAAACCTCTAGCAGTAAATACTGAAATCAAAAAAAATGAAGAAATAGAAGTTTCCAAGTCAGAAATTCAAGAAAAAATTAATCAAATTATAGAAAATAATAAAATCATATTCAAAAGACTAAGTATAGATGTCACTATTAAAAGTGAGAAAACAATTAAAATAATTGCTAATTTATTAAGTGAATATAAAGATATTAAAATAGAAGTTGCAGGACATACTGATGCAAAAGGAGAAGAAGCTTTTAATTTAGATATTTCTAAAAAAAGAGCAGCTTCTGTTAAAAATAAATTAATTGAGTATGGTTTAGATGAGAACAGAGTAAGTGCAAAAGGTTATGGCGAGAGTAAACCCATTGTTAAAAACGATGGAAATGGGTATTCGGTTGTTAACCGAAGAGTAGAATTTAATATTATAAAGGATTAGATGTGGCGTATACAATTATAAATATATTACTTTCTTTGTTTATATGTTCAAGTATTACTTTTTATTTTGGTTATTTATTTGGTCGATCACGTGCTCCTTTGAGAGGTTCAAGACTTAACCCTATTTTTAAACAGCAAGGGAATATTTATAATAAACCTCAAATTTTAGGAGTTCCTAGACCTAATGGGAAGGATGACTTAAAAGAGATTTCTGGAATTAATTCAGAATTAGAACATGAATTAAATGATTTAGGTATTTTTCATTTTGACCAAATTTCTAAGTGGTCTGCTAGAAATCAAGAATGGGTGGAAGTTTTTTTAAATATAAGTGGGCAAATTGCAAGTGATAAATGGGTTTCTCAATCAGTTCGTTTAGTTGACAGTAAAAGAAAATAAAAACACTGTTTTTATCTTCTTTTATTTAAATTTATTTTTTTTCAATACTTTCTTTTGCAAGACTTATAATTTTCATTAATTCTTTTTCATAAAGTTTTGATGCTTCAATACTTGATGCTTCAAAGCGGGTTACTAATACGGGTGTTGTATTAGAAGCTCGCACTAATCCCCATCCATTTTCGAAGTTTACTCTTACTCCATCAATATCAATAATATCTAATATTTTTGGCATAGAAGAAGATGGGTTTTGTAGTAAATCTTTTATTTTATCCATTAAAAGAAATTTTTCTTCATCACTTGTTTCTACTTTTATTTCTTCAGTTGAATAAACACTTGGAAGTTTTGCAATTTCTTCATCAATATTCATCCCATTTAAAATAAGTTCTAGTATACGTAAGGTTGCATAAATAGCGTCGTCAAATCCAAAATACCTATCATTAAAGAAAATGTGACCAGAGACTTCTGCTGCCATATCTGCATTGAGTTCTTTTAGTTTTACTTTTAAATTGGAGTGTCCTGTTTTATACATATGAGCACTTCCATTTTTATTAATGATGTCATACATTACTTGCGTACATTTTACTTCTCCAACAATTACTGGGTTTTTCATTGTTGTTGCAAATAATAAAGCAAGAATGTCCCCTTTAACGTTATTAGAAGGTGTTAAAAAAGCAATTCTATCAGCATCCCCATCATAAGCAAAACCATATTCATAATCCCCTTCAAGCGCTTTATATACTTCTAGAATGTTTTTCTTTTCGCTTGGGTCTGGGTGATGATTTGGAAAGCTTCCATCTGGTGTTGCGTAAATTGCTTTATAGTTTAACTCTAATTTATCTAAGATTTGTGTTAAAACAGTATCTGCAACGCCATTTCCACAATCAAAGAAAAGTTTGTTTTTCATCTTTTTTAAATGAGGAAATTGTTCTAACATATAATCAACATAAATAGAAATAACATCAATGCTTTCAAAGGATGTATCATCTTTTATTTCCATATTTTCATTTTCTATCATCAACTTACCTAAGTTTGTGATATCACTTCCAAAAAATGGTGTATTGTTAATAGTAATTTTAAAACCGTTATAAGGGCTTGGATTATGACTTCCTGTAATCATTACAGAAGCATCTGGTTTTTTGCCATCAAACTCTTGATAACAAGCAAAATAATTAACACCCGTAGCAACCATTCCCATTCCTAAAACTTGGCATCCCGCTTTATTAAATCCAGATGTAAGATAAGCAAATAAAGAAGGAGAGTGCGTTCTTGCATCATATCCTATTGCAATAGTTGGGTTTTTGATTTTACTTTGTTTAATCGTTTCTAAACCTAAAAAGTATCCAATGAGTTTTGCACTTTGTTCATTTAAATCAGCTCCAACAATTCCTCTAATATCGTATTCTCTAAATATTGATTTGTTGATCATTTTATCCCTTATATTTTTATATAAAATTATATCAAAAGATGAATGTAAATGCGATTAGTATTTTATAATACTTATTCAATCTTCAAAATTGTATAATGATTTTAAAAGGATTTATGTGGAAATTATTAACTTACTTGTCTTTGGTGGAATTTGTATTCTTTTAGCGTTTTCTCCAGGGCCTGATAATGTATATGTTATGACAATTGGCATGACTAAAGGGAAAAAAGCATCCTTTTTTACTACTTTAGGTTTAGCTTCAGGGGTTGTGTTTCATACACTTGCAGCTGCTTTAGGTGTATCCGTTATCTTCCAAAGTTCGCCTATTGCTTTTGATATTTTAAAATACGTGGGTGCAGGATATTTATTTTATATAGCAACGCAGGCTTTTATTCATAGAAATGATGTTTTAGAATTATCTTCTTTAAATAAAGATAAAGAATTAAAAACCTTATACTTTAAAGGTTTTATAATGAATATTTTAAACCCAAAAGTTTCTATTTTCTTTTTGGCTTTTTTGCCTCAATTTGTGAATGCAAACCTAACATTAAGTATAACGAATCAAATGATGCTTTTGGGCTTTATTTTTTTATGTGTTACCATAGTAGTATTTTCATCCATTGGTTTTATGGCACATATTTTTGGAAAAAAACTCTTAGAAAAAAAGAGTTTTTCAAAAATACTAAATTATCTTACGTCTTTTGTTTTGTATTCCATTGCAATTAAATTAGCATTTTCACAGCAGTAAGATTTTTCTTATTGTTTTATTTGTCCATTTCCGTAAATTTTATATTTAAAGGTAGTTAAATCATTGATTCCCATTGGGCCTCTTGAATGCAGTTTAGACGTTGAAATTCCAACTTCAGCTCCTAATCCAAAAGCGGCTCCATCTGTAAAACGAGTACTTGCATTCGCATATACACACGCAGCATCTACTTCATCTAAAAATTTATTTACAGTATTATAGTTTTCACTTAAAATGGCTTCTGAATGTCCTGAACCATATTTATTGATGTGAAATATAGCTTCGCTTAAATCTTTTACTACTTTTATATTCAAGATATTCGCCAAATACTCTGTATCGTAATCTTCATGTTCGGCACACTGTATATCTATATGCCTTCTTGTTTCTACACAACCTTTAAGTTCTGTGCCCTCTCTTACAAAAGCTTCGTATAAAGGTGGCAAGATATAAGGTGCTACATCAGTATGTACAAGAAGGGTTTCCATTGCATTACAAACACCTGGTCTTTGACATTTTGCATTAAGCGCAATATCAATAGCTTTTTCATGATTGGAGTCTTTATCAATATAGGTATGACATAAACCCTTATCGTGTTTTATTACAGGAACAGTAGCATTTTGTGAAATAAATTTTATTAATGCAGCGCCTCCTCTTGGAATAACAAGATCTACATATTGATCTTCTTTTATAAGTTCTGCAACAGCTTGCCTTGAATAATCAGGAATTAAAGAGATGGCATTTTCGCTTATTTTATTTTTAGCCAATACGGATCTTAAAATATTTGCTATGGCTTTATTAGAATGTATAGCTTCTTTTCCACCTTTTAGAACACAGACATTTCCTGATTTAAAACATAAAGCAGCTGCATCTGAAGTAACATTGGGTCTGCTTTCATAAATTATTGCAATGACTCCAATAGGAATAGATACTTTTTGAATATTTAAATCATTTTGTGTTTTCCACCCATCTAAGAGTCTCCCTACAGGTTCTTTTTGTGAGGCTATGTCTTTTATAGCTTGAGCCATACCTTGAACTCTCTCACCTGTTAATAATAGTCGATCAAGAATGTCTTTGCTTAAGTGCTTGGTATTGGCTTCTTCCATATCCATGATATTGTGATTAACAATATAATCGCAGTGTTCAATAAGTGCATCTGCCATTTCAAGTAAAACTTTGTTTTTGATTTCACTACTTAAAGTAGCTATATGATGAGAAGTTTTTTTGGCTTCTTCTAAAAATTGTTTCATACTTTTTCCTGTATATTCTTATATTTAAAGACATTTTAACAAATTTATTATTAGAACTCTTTATGAATGTGATGAATTTACTGTTATTTTTTGTTTAAATTAGTAGTACTAGAAGTAGTATTATTAGAAGTCTTTTTTAAATAAAAAGGGCAAGGCCCTTTTTATAAAATATTATAATAGAGAATTAAGTTTTTCGCTTAATGCTTGTTTTGAAGTTGCACCAATAATAGTATCAACTACTTCTCCGTCTTTCATAAATAAAATTGTAGGAATTGATCTGATTCCATGTTTAACAGATAAATCTTGCTCTTCATCAGTATTTACTTTACAAATGTTTGCTTTACCTTCAAATTCTTCCGCTAATTCTTCAATTACTGGAGCAATCATTCTACAAGGCCCACACCATGGTGCCCAGAAATCAACTAAAGAAACGCCTTCTTTTGTTGTGTCTTCAAAATTACCTGTTGTTAATTCTACGTATTTTCCCATTTTTTAGTCCTTTTTTTTTATATATTAATTTATTGCTGCAATTTTAGCATTAAAGAAACTTTTTGTCAAGTACGTACGATAAAGTATTATAGATACCAAAAGGTTCCTATAAGTTAAATAGCTGTATTATATGCCAAAGGATAGACATGGAGAATAAACATTACAGCTGTTATTTTCAATTTTCAACTGATATTATAGGTGGAAAGTGGAAAAGTATGGTTCTTTGGGCTCTTAAAAATGGGATTAAAAGAAGTGGTGAATTAAAAAAATCTATTCCAAAAATATCTCAAAAGATGTTAACCCAACAGCTAAGAGAACTTGAAGAGGTGGGAATTGTTGAGCGAATCGTTCATCCAGTAATCCCTCCAAAAGTTGAATACAAATTAACAAAACATGGAGAGAAACTAATTCCAATTTTGGAAGACCTTCATGATTGGGGAAAAGCTTACGCTTTAAATGCAGATGTAAGTATTAATTTAAGTCCCAATGCTAATTGTGTTGTAAATTAAATGTATTTGGGTAAAAAAGGAATTTTTTACCCAAAAATGTATTTTTAAGATATTTTTACTAAATATCTTCCTACTGCTTTAGAACTTAAAATATTCTCATAGGCTTCTTTTATTTCTTCAAGAGAAATCTCATTTACTAATTCTTCTAATTCTATTTTGAAAGAACTTGATATTTTTTCCCAAGCTTGTGTTTTTTTATCTAAACTGGCTTCTACTGAATCAATTCCAATAAGTCTTACTCCTCTTAAAATAAAAGGGAATACATTCGTATTTAATTTAAAAGATGAAGTTAATCCACAACATGTAGCAATACCATCGTATTTTACTTGTTTTAAGGCTTCTGCTAAAATATTTCCACCAACTGTATCTACAACAGCTATATAGGTTTCTCTCATCATTGGTTTTTTATTTTCAATATCAAAGTCTTTTCTCAAGATTACGTCTTTTGCACCGATGCTTTTTAAATAAGGAATTTTATCTTCTTTTCCAGATATTGCCGTTACTTCAAACCCAAGCTTTGATAAAATTGATACTGCAATACTACCAACGCCACCTGTTGCACCTGTTACAATTACTTTTCCTTGTGTAACTCCATGATTTAAGATTTCATTCACACTTAAAGCAGCTGTTAATCCTGCTGTTCCATAAATCATTAGGTCTCTTAAAGAGATATTATGAGGTTTAGGTACTACCCAAGATGCAGGTACACTTACAAATTCACTGTGACCTCCGTTACTATTCATTCCTAAATCATATCCTGTAACAATAACTTCTTCACCTACTTTAAAGCTTGAACTGTTTGATTCTTCAACAATTCCTGCTACATCAATTCCTGTAACATGAGGAAACACTCTTGTTACTCCTGGATTACCTTGTGAACTTAGTGCATCTTTATAATTTAAAGAACTATAGGTCGTTTTTATTAGTATTTCATTTTCTTTAATCTTTGGTTTTTCTATGTCTGTTAAATCAGCGGAATATTTTTTCTGCTCAATTTCTTCTACTACAAATGCTTTCATGTCTGTCCTTTTTTATCTCTGTTTACACTTTAGCCTAAATAGACTATAATAACAAGAACATACTTTTAAGTAAGGTACTATCTTTTTAGATACCATACGTAATTTAGGACTATTATGAATAAAAAAATGAATATTGATGTGATAATTGAAAAATGCCCTGTTGAAACAGCGCTTGATGTTTTAGCTGGAAAATGGAAAATCTTGATTTTATGGTATTTACGAGCAGAAACAAAACGTTTCAATGAATTGCAAAAATTAATGCCAAGAACCACACAAAAAATGTTAATTCAAAAACTACGAGAATTAGAAAATGATGGTTTGGTAAATAGAAAAGTTTACCCCGTAGTTCCTCCAAAAGTTGAATATTCCTTAAGTCCTTATGGCCAAAGCTTAAAACCTATTTTAAAAAGCCTTTATTTATGGGGAGAAATACACAAAGAAAATAAAGCTTATGAAGAAGCTTGAATTAATTCTTTGGTATAAGGATGTTGCGGCTTTGTAAATAAAGAAGAGGTTTCGTTTATTTCAACAAATTTACTTTCTTTCATGACAGCCACTTGATTACAAATACTTTGTATTACTTCTAAATCATGGGAAATAAAAATATAAGTAAGTTTGTATTTTTTTTGCAAGGACTTTAAAAGCTCTAGCAGTTGAAACTGCACTTGCCTATCAAGAGCTGATGTAGGCTCATCTAATATTAGAAGCTTAGGCTCTAATATTAAAGCCCTAGCAACTGCTATTCTTTGACGCTGTCCTCCTGAAAACTCATGAGGATATTTAGTCATAGAGTCTTTTTCTAGTGAAACTTCTTTTAAAATATTGATTACTTTTTGCTCTTTTTCTTCTTTATTTAATTGGGTATGTATATCTAAACCCTCTGATATTATCTCATAAACACTCATTCTTGGATTTAAAGAATTAAAAGGGTCTTGAAAAACAATTTGCATATGTATTCGCATATCTCGCAATTCATTTTTATTCAAGTCTTTTATGTTTTTATCTAAAAATTTAATATCACCCTTTGATTCTTGCAGAAATAAAATAGCTTGAGCAAGAGTAGACTTTCCAGAGCCGCTCTCCCCTATTATTCCAAAACTTTCACCTTTTAAAAGGGAAAAACTAATATTATCTACTGCTACAAAATTATCAACTATACGTTTAAATATTCCTTTTTTAATAGGGAAGTTAACCGATAAGTTTTTAATACAAAGAAGAGTTTCTTGATCTTTTTTGACATAAGGGTTGGGACTTAAGGTACTTTCTAAAAGCATTTTTGTATAAGAATGTTTGGGTTTTAAAAATAATTCTTTATTGTAATTATGCTCAAGTATTTTTCCTTCATTAATAACATAAATATAATCGGCATATTTTTTTACCACCTTTAAATCATGAGTGATTAATAAAATACTCATATCATCTTCTTTTTGTAGTTTTTTAAGAAGGTTTAGAATTTGATACTGTATGGTTAAGTCTAAAGCTGTTGTAGGTTCATCTGCTATTAAGAGTTTGGGTTTATTAGCTATTGCCATTGCTATCATTACTCTTTGTCTTTGACCTCCACTTAACTCATGTGGATAAGAAGAAGCAATTTTCTCTAAATTTCCATATTTATGTAATTCTACTTTTTCTAATAAAGAGATGGCTCTTTTTGAGAGTTCAGTTTTAGAAATTAAATTGTGAGTATAAATGATTTCTTCTATTTGTGCTTTTATTTTATGCAAAGGATTCAAAGCCGTCATGGGTTCTTGAAAAATCATGGAGATGTCTTTTCCTCTTAATTTCTCAAGTTCATTTTTCTTTAAAGCTAAAATATTTTTATCTTGAAAAGAAATTTCACCTTGCAGTTTAAAATTTGCCCCTCTTGGAAGTAAGTTTAAAATAGCATGGGCAAGCATAGATTTTCCAGAACCACTTTGCCCTACTAAAGCCAATGTTTGAGCTTTTTTAATGCAAATACTTACATCTTTTAAAATATCAACATCACTTTGCATGCTTACGTTTTTAATTTCTAAAATATTTTCCATTATGAGCCTTGCGCAATTCTTGGATCTAGGGCATCTCTAAAGGCTTCCCCTATAAATACCAATAAGGATAAAAGTAGTGATAAAACAATAAACGCGGATATTCCTAACCAAGGCGCATGCATATTTGCTTTTCCTTGGGCTAATAATTCTCCCAAACTTGGACTTCCAGCTGGAAGTCCAAAACCTAAAAAATCTAAAGAGGTAAGTGTTGTAATACTTCCAGATAAAATAAAAGGCATAAAAGTTAGCGTTGCAATAAGTGCATTTGGTAAAATATGTTTTTTCATAATATTAAAATCACTCTGACCCAAGGCCCTGGCTGCTTTTACATACTCAAAATTACGTGCGCGTAAAAACTCAGCTCGAACTACGCCTACAAGTGCTGTCCAAGAAAAAAGTAATAATAAACCTAAGAGCCACCAAAAAGAAGGTTGAATATAATTGGCTAAAATCATTAATAAATAAAGCGTAGGTAAACCTGCCCATATTTCAATAAATCTTTGACCTAATAAATCGACCTTTCCTCCATAATATCCCTGCATTGCTCCTACTATTACCCCAATAATAGAGGAAAAAATGCTTAGAAGTAAACCAAAGAGAATTGATATTCTAAAACCGTAGATTATACGGCTTAAAACATCTCTTCCTTGGTCATCTGTTCCTAAATAGTTCTCTAAGCTAGGAGCACTAGGAAAAGCCTCATTTGAGTCCAGTTTAATACTGTGATAGGAGTATGGAATTAGGGGCCAGACTAAGTAACCATTTTCTTTTATTAAGTCTTGTACATACTCGTCTTTATAATCTGCTTCACTCTCAAACTCGCCTCCAAAAACAATTTCTGAATATTCATTAAATACAGGCATATAATAATCATTGTTGTATTTTACAAGTAAGGGTTTGTCATTGGCTATAAATTCTGCAAATAAGGTAATTATAAATATAATAGAAAAAATCCATAAAGAGTAATAGCCTCTTTTATTACTTTTAAATACGGCAATTCTTTTATCTCTTATACTTTGCATTTAATTCTTCTCAAAATTTATTCTTGGATCTACATAGGTATAAACCAAATCAGATATTAGGGAAACCACTAAACCCATAAGCGTAAAAATATACAAAGTGGCAAACATTACGGGATAGTCTCTATAAAGTGCGGCTTCAAAACCTAAAAGTCCAATGCCATCTAAAGAAAAGATAATTTCAATTAAAAGTGAGCCTGTAAAAAACATTGAAATAAAAGCGGCAGGAAAACCTGAAATGATAATTAGCATTGCATTTCTAAATACATGTTTGTATAAAACAAAGGATTCACTTAAGCCTTTTGCTTGTGCTGTTAAGACATATTGTTTTCCAATTTCATCTAAAAAAGAGTTCTTAGTAAGCATGGTTAAGGTTGCAAAACCTCCAATTACCATAGCAATAATAGGTAAAAACATATGCCAGATATAATCTCTTATTTGTGCAAAAAATCCCAAGGACTCAAAATTATCGCTGGTAATTCCTCTTAAAGGAAAAAGGTCTAAATAATTACCTCCAGCAAAAAGAATAATTAATAAAATGGCGAATAAAAAACCAGGAATTGCAGAGCCTAAAATGACTATGGTTGAGCTGTAAATATCAAATTTTGATCCATGTTTTAAGGCTTTTTTTATACCCAAAGGAATTGATATTAAATAAATAATAAGTGTTGACCAAATACCTAAAGAAATAGAAACCGGAAGTTTTTCTTTTACAAGCTCCAATACAGAGGCATTTTTAAAAAAACTTTCTCCAAAATCAAAAAGAGCATAATTTTTTAGCATTAATAAATAACGCTCCCACAAGGGTTTATCAAAACCATAAAGTTTTTCAATGTCTTTAATAAGTTCAGGGTCTAATCCTGAGGCTCCTTGATAAACAGAGTTTTTTCCTTCCTTGCTATTGGCATTTACTAAATCTCCTTGAGAAGAGCCAGCAATTCTACTTAAAGCAGTATCTTCCGCACCTTGTATTTGTAAAATCATTTTCTCAACAGGACCTCCAGGGGAAGTTTGAACAATGAAAAAATTAATAGTCATAATTCCTAAAAGTGTAGGAATGATAAATAAAAGTCGCCTTAGTATATAAGCGCTCATTATTTATCTTTTAAATATTCATCTTTAAACCACCACGTCATTATTCCAATACTGTATTTTGGATGAATTTTAGGCTGATGAAACTTATTCCAATAAGCAATTCTATACGTGGAACTGTGCCATTGTGGAATAACATAATAATTGTTTAACATTACTCTATCAAGTGCTTTAACGCTAGTCAGAAGTTCTTTTCTGTTTTTTGCAATAATTACATGATCTATTAGTGTGTCAATTGCTTTATTTTTAATCCCCATATAGTTCTGACTTCCTTTAATATCAGCACTCAAGGTTCCCCAAAAGTACTTGAGTTCATTACCAGGACTTAAAGAAACAGGATAAGAAATAACCATCATATCAAAATCATAGTTTTTTACTTTATTACTATATGAAACGGCATCAAGTACTTTTAAAGAAGCTTTTATTCCAATTTTTTTAAGATTTTTGATAAAAGGCTGAACCACTCTTTCAAAATTAGGTTGGTAAAGTAAGATTTCAAAAACAAATTCTTTTCCATCTTTTACTAAAACTTTATTTTTAAAACTCCAGCCTTCTTTTTTAAGAATTTTAAGAGCAGCTCTTAATTCTTTTCTTATTTTTCCACTGCCTTTAGTTGTATTATTTTTAAATTCTTTTTCAAAAACACTTGAAGGAATTTGATCTTTTAAAGGATTTAATAAAAGAAGTTCTTCTTTAGAAGGTAAACCAGAGGAGCTTAACTCACTGTTATCAAAAAAGGATTGGCTTCTTTTATATTGTGAAAAAAAGAGTTGTTTATTGGTCCATTCAAAATCAAAAGCCAAATTAAGCGCTTTTCTTATTTCTTTATTTTTAAATAATGGATTACGTAAATTAAAACCAAAGGCTTGCATTCCTTGCGGATTTTCATGCTGTCTGTTTTCTGTTTTAATTAGGCCCTTGGTGAAGTTTTTACCTGTATACATAGTTGCCCATGTTTTTGCTGTGTATTCTTGTCTATAATCAAACTCACCTGCTTTAAATGCTTCTAGGGTTACGCTTTGATCTTTATAATAATCGTATTGAATTTTATTAAAATTATAAGAACCAAGATTTACATTTAAATCTTTCGCCCAGTAGTTTTTATTTCGTTTGTATTTAATGTATTTCCCAAATTTATAAGAATCTATTAAATAAGGCCCTGAGCCCATTGGAACAGTATCATCAGCTTTTATAAAGTCCTTATCACTCCAAAACTTTTTAGGCATAATATTTAAAGAAACTAAAATAACAGGAAGTTCTTTATTGGTATTGGTTTTAAAGTTAAATCGTACACTTAAATCATTTAAGACTTCAACATCTTTTATATCAGAGTAATATCTTTTGTATTGGGGGCTTCCTTTTTCTATTAGAATATCAAAAGAGAATTTTACATCTTGGGCTCTTACTTTTGATCCATCAGAAAAACGAGCGTTTTCATTAATATAAAATACCACCCAATTATTATTTTCATCAATTTCCACTTCTTTGGCAATCAAGGGATAATATACTGAAGATTCATCGGCACTTGGGCTCATTAATGTATCGTATAATAAGCCAATTCCAGAGGCACTTAAACCTTTAAGAATGAAAGGATTAAATGAATCATAGGTACCACGTGCTGCTTGTTTATAGATACCGCCTTTTTTAGCGTTTGGATTAACATAATCAAAATGTGTGAAATTCTTTTGATATTTAGGAGTCGAGCCTAAGCTCATATAACTTTCTTTTTTAGCATAAACATTTGCCAATAAAATTAAAACAATGAAAAGTATTTTATTAATCATATTTTTCCTTTAAGGTATAATAAGAGTCTAGCTTAATTTAATTAATGTAAAGTATATCACAACGATGTTTTTAAGGCTTACTCTTAGTATTGTAAACTTTATATCGCTGAAGAAGAAAAAAATATAAAATGACGGCAAGACCAGAGCTTGAAAACAGCATCAACATTACCATAATTTGATAACGTACTGCAATTAAAGGATCGATTCCAGAAAGTATTTGGCCTGTCATCATTCCTGGAAGTGCTACTAGCCCTACGGCTAAATAAGAGTTTATTTGAGGGATTAAGCAGGATTTAAAAGCTACATTTCTTGCTTGCCTAAAACCAGTACGTTCATATTCTTTTTCAAAACGTTCAACGCCAATTGACAGTGTATTCATCGCTGTTGCAAAAATCATACCTGCTATTGGAATAATTATACTTGCTTGATATTCCTGTAGTTCTAAGACAATAAATACTATTAAAAATAAAATGCTTAAGCATGAAAGTGCTAAAGATAAAAAAATAATGCAATAGTGTTTTATATTTTTTTCTTGGGTATTTCGTATGGTTATGATAGCAGATATACAAAGCATAAAAAATAAAATAAAATAAGCCAAGTATATATCTTCATTTGAAAAAATATATACAAGCAAGTAACCAATTCCTAAAAGTTGTACAAACATTCGAAGGCTTGCATAAAGTATTTCTTTTTTATCATTAGTATACTTATAATATACATAAGCTACGAAAAGTAGGGGAATTAAAGCATAAAATAAATTTAGTAATGCTATGTTTTTCATATTATTTACCTATACTATTTGTGGTTTTCTTTACAAGGAATTCTATTTAAACTGGAAATACCTTAACACCATTTTTCAAAAGTTTTTTCTATTTTGTTATAGTTTATTGTTATTCTTGCTTGAAACGTATAGTCTTCTACTTGTTTATAAGAAATATTCTTTAATTTTGCTTCTTCAAAATAAGTCCGCAGTTTTTCTTTGTTGGACTTTGTTTTTTCGCTGCTACTTAAATAATAGATAATATTAACAAGCGCATGTTTGTGTTTATTTTCATATTTTAGAATTCTTGCATAATCTTCGTGAATACTTGAGTCTAAGTCTAGGGCTTGTTTTTCATTAGAGTTATTCTTACTGCTATAAAGTAAATAGTGCTCTTTTTGCTTGGATAAATTATCCCATGCCGCGTTATAGTCTTGCTTCTTGATTAAAAGTTGGGCTATATTCTTATATTTATTTGCTTCTTCTAGATGGTCAAAATCAGCAGGATATACAAGAGGTTTTTCTATATCTTTTTTCTTAAAATAATCAAACATTTTATTAATAATATTCATTTTACTACCTTGGTGTAATGTATTAAGCTTACTTGCTTAACAAGTCGTGTAAAGAATCCCTTGGATTTTTTCCTTCTAGAGCCAATTTTACTTCATTGGCAATAGGTGTATAAATGTCTTTTTCTTTTGAAAGTTTATGAATGGCAATAGATGTTTTAACGCCCTCTGCTACTTCTCCAAGCTCCTGTAATATTAATTCAAGGCTTTTATTAGAAGCCAGTCCTAAGCCTACTCTATAGTTTCTACTTAAGGTTGAGCTTGCTGTTAAAAATAAATCTCCAGCGCCGCTTAAGCCTAAAAATGTCTCTTCTTTTGCCCCAAAATCCAAACCAAAACGCGTCATTTCTACTAAACCTCTTGATATTAAAGATGCTCTTGCATTATTGCCTAGCTTTAAACCATCACATACACCAGAAGCAATAGCAAGAACATTTTTATAAGCTCCTGCAATTTCTGCACCTATTACATCGGAAGAATAATAGGTTTTAATAAAGCTTGGAAAAAAAGTCGAAAATTCATTGTATATATCTTCTTTTTCTGAATTAATTACTAAAGCAGTAGGTAAATTTTGCATGACTTCTGAGGCAAAAGATGGCCCTGAAATATAAGCTACATGAGTACTTGGAACAAAGTCATTGTAAATCTCATTTAAAAACTTACCGGTACTTGCTTCAATTCCTTTAGAAGCTACTAAAATCTTTTGATTTTGAAAAACAAAGTTATTTTCTAACCAAGAAGATATTTCTTGCGCTGGAATAGCAATTATTAAATATTCACATTGTAAAGCTGCTTTGAGGTTTGTAAAGTTTTTAATGTCTCTTTTTGTTCTAGAGGTGATTAAAACCTCTTGTTTATGACTTAGGGCACGATGAAGTGCTTGACCCCATTTACCTGCGCCAATTACAGCTATTTTTGCTTGAGTACTAAGCATTTTTTTCCTTCTTCATAAAACCCAAGTGGGTTTTATTTCTTTTATGCAAGTCTTTGTTTTAAAAGTTCGTTTACTTTAGCAGGATTTGCACTTCCTTTAGAAGCTTTCATTGTTTGACCTACGAAAAAGCCAAATAATTTTTCTTTACCACTTCTGTATTCGTCCACTTTAGCTGTATTGTTAGCTAAAATTTCATCAATGATTTTTAAAATTGCTCCATCATCTGAAACTTGTTTTAATCCAAGTGTGTCAATGACTTCTTCTATTTCAACATCATTTTCCATTAGATAATCAAGAATTTCTTTTGCAGCTTTTCCTGAAATTGTTCCTTTTTCAATATTTTGAACAAGTTGGGCAAGTTTTTTTGCATTAACAGGAGAATTGTTAAGTGTAACACCCTCTTTTAATCTGGCTTTTAATTCAACGCTTAGCCATGTTGTTGCATTTTTTGCATTAATCTTTGCACTCATCATTTCTTCAAAAAATCGTGCCATATCTAAGCTTGAAGTAAGAAGTGACGCATCGTATTCTTTCATTCCAAAGTCTTCTACATAACGTGCTTTTTTCTCATCAGGAAGTTCAGGAATATTTGAATATTCTTCAAGCATTTCATCGCTTATAATTAATGGCAATAAATCAGGGTCTGGGAAATACCTATATTCAGCGGCATCTTCTTTTCCTCTCATTGATCTGGTTTCGCCTGTTGCTTCATCATAAAGTCTGGTTTCTTGAACAATCTCGCTTGAATGAACTCCATCTTCCCATGCTTCTATATGTCTTGCTACTTCAAATCTGATTGCTTTTTCTATGAACTTAAATGAGTTCATATTTTTAATTTCACAACGTGTATAAAGTTTTGTATCACCTTTTGGTCTAATAGAGATATTTACATCACATCTAAAAGATCCTTCTTGCATATTGGCATCAGAGATTTCTAAATAACGCACAATTGAATGAAGTTTTTTAAGATATAAAATAGCTTCTTCACTTGATCTCATATCGGGTTCTGAAACTATTTCTAAAAGGGGTGTTCCTGCTCTGTTTAAATCCACTTTTGAACTATCTCTGTCGTGGATGTTTTTCCCTGCATCATTTTCTAAATGGGCTCTTGTAATCCCTATAGTTTTACTTCGTCCATCTGGAAAATCTATTACTAGTTCTCCTAAATCTACAACTGCTACTTCAAATTGTGAGATTTGATAGCCAGAAGGTAAATCAGGATAAAAGTAATTTTTTCTATTAAATACAGATGTTTGATTTATTTTTGATTTAATTGCCGTACCTAGTTGTATGGCTTTTTGAACCGCTTCTTTATTAATTACAGGAAGCGCTCCTGGTAATCCTAAACATGTAGGACATACATTTGTATTTGGTTTTGCTCCAAAACTTGTTGCACAAGAACAAAACAGTTTTGTTTTTGTATTTAATTGAGCATGAACTTCTAGTCCTATTACTACTTCAAACATTTATTTCCTTTTATCTTATTACTTCTATATTTGCTGTTATTCTTGCTTTCTTAAAATGTTCATCTAAGAATCTTTTTTCTCTTTCACTCATGACTTGGTTAAAAACAAGGTTTTTAACTTCTTCAAAACTTTGAGTTTTAAGACCATTTTTCTTTTTGACATATAACATCACATAATGTTTATTTGCTGTAAATATTGAGGTGTATTCACCCTCTTTTGTTTCATTTAGAATATACTTGATTTGTGAGCTTAATTTTGAGTTTTCAAGTGTTACTTCTTTTTTAATTAATTCTTTAATAACAGCCATGGGGTTTTTTTTCGTTGCCATTAAGGCTCTTCTATTTTTACTTGCATATTGAATAACTTCTGAAGAAACAGAAGATTGATAAATATTTCGATGATTATCATAATATAATTTCAAGTCTTCTTGTGTTGCCACTGTTAAATTACCTCGTAATAAACTTTGAGTTAATTTTTCTTTTAAGATACGTTCTTTGATTTCATCATCAAAAATACTTTGATTTTTATATTTTTGTTTTATAAGTGATTTAAAATTATATAAATCCATACCATTAGCAGCTGCTAATTTTTCCAAATATTTGTTTATGTCAAAAACGTCAACAGAAATATTTTGTTTTTTAATTTCTTGAGCAAATAAAGCTTTGTCAATAAGGTAAGTTACTGCATTGTTTTTACTTATATTTTTTTCAAGTACTATTTGATCTATATCAAAAAGTGTAATTACGTCATTATTTATTTTTACGGCAACAGCATTTACTAGTCCAGCAAGAGAGTAAACACTTAAAAAAATAAGGCTTAGAAAAATTTTTTGCATATATATATCCTTTTTAAAGCACATATTTTATCTAAATATTGGTAAATTTATCTAATTAATAAGAAGCAAATGAGCATAAAAATAAAAAGCATAAAAAATACTTTTTATTTTATCTTTAATACTGCATTAGGCTTTTGCAGTAGTGCATTTATTTACGAGGTATAAGATTGAGTTGTAATCGATTCCAGAATACTCACTTAGACCTATTTCACATGTTTTTGATGTTGAAAAAGCATATTTAATTTCTTTTTTTAAAGAAGGCTTTAGTGTTCTTAAAGCTGCTTCATTTAATTCTGGGAAATCAAAACCTCGATCTCCTGCAAACCCACAGCATTTTACATCAGGTGGTATAGTCACATCATTTGAACACATTTTCGCAAGTTTGATAAAGTTCTCATGATGGCCCATTTTTCTTGATGAGCAAGTAGTATGAATAGCAATTGCATCCTTGCTTGCATTAAAGGTAAGGTCTTTACTTAATACTTCAAGCGTAAAATCTATGGGTTCATATATTTTTAACTCTCCCTCAAAACTTTCAAGCATTTTTTTAGTACATGGAGAGGTATCACATAAAATTGGAATATTTTGCTCATGTGAAACTTGTAATAAGCGTTCTTCTAATTGTTTTGATTTAACTTTGGCTTGTTTGTTATAACCCTTTGATGAAAAGGGCATACCACAGCAGAGATTTTCTATGTCTTTTGGCAAAATGATTTCATAATTTGCTTTTTCTAATAGTTCTACAGTTGTTTCATACAAAGATTTTTTTTCACTAGAATTGGCACTTAATCCCATGGTTCTTGAGATACAAGAAGGAAAATATATGACTTTTTTACTTGAATTCTTTATATTGAAATTTTTATTTATATTTGTTGTTCCTGGAAGATTGGGTGACCACTTTGGACTTTTTATTCCTGCTCTTAGAGTAGATGTAAAACCTTTCATAAATGTTGTTCCAATAAGGGAATGTAGGGCATTTGATGAAGAAAGCCCTACTTTCATAATTTTAAGTGTGCTTGAGAAGTTATTTGCAATTCCACTTGCAATTTTATCTTGTAAGGGAGTTATTTTCTCTGCTCTTAAGTATTTAGTTAAAGCGCCTGTATCAATATCAACTGGACATACTGTTGAACATAAAGAACAGGTGGCACAGGTATCTAAACCATCATATACATAAGCTTCTTTTAACTTATTTGCTTCTTGTATTTCACCTATATCTTCCAAGCGTGATATTTCTCTATTGGCAACAATTCTGTGCCTTGGAGTAAAAGTAATTGAGTTAGAAGGACACATAGGTTCACAAAAACCACACTCAATACATTTATCAACCAAACCATTGCTTGAAGGTAAAAGCTTTAGATTTTTCAAATGGGCTTTGGGATCATCATTTATAATAACACCTGGATTTAACAATGATTTTGGGTCAAAAATATTCTTAATTTTTTTCATTGTCTCGTGGGCTGTTTTCCCCCATTCAAGTTCTATAAAAGCAGCCATATTTCTTCCTGTTCCATGTTCTGCTTTTAGGGAACCTTGATAGGTAATTGCAACGGATCTTGTAACATCATTCATAAAAGCATCATAACGTTGCACTTCTTCTTTGATTCCAAAATCTTGAGTAAATACAAAGTGAAAGTTTCCTTCTAAGGCATGACCAAAAATCAAGGCTTCTTTATAACCGTGTTTTTTAAAAAGTTCTTGAAGCTCCATACACCCATCTGCTAGATGTTCAATAGGATAAGCAACATCTTCAATAATAACAGTTGTTCCTAACTCTCTTACTGCTCCTACTGCTGGAAATAAACCTTTTCTTATTTTCCAAAAGAGGGAATACTCTTCTATTTTATTAGTAAATTCTATGTCTCTTACGGTTTTGAACTCTTCTAAACAAACAATAATATTATCAATTTGTTTGAAAAGATTTTCTTTTATAGCAGCTCTTGTTTCAACGAGTAAAGCCGTAACTTCATCACCGAAGTCTTTTAAGTATTCAGGCATTCCTTTATTATTTTGAACCGATTTTAAGGCTTTATTATCCATTAATTCAACGGCATCTACAATTATGTTTTTTTTGTCTTTCTCATGCTTTAATTTAGTAACCGCCCTACAGGCATCTTTGATAGTCGGAAAGAAGATTAAAGCAGAGGCTTTGTGTTTATAATCTTCTACTGTGTAATACGTAATTTCTTCTATGAATGCGAGTGTTCCCTCACTTCCAATAATTAAATGTGCTAATACATCAAATACATCATCAAAATCTATTAGGGCATTTAATGAGTAACCACAGGTATTTTTAATTTTGTATTTTCGTTTTATTAATTTATTTAACTCATTATCATTTTTGGTCTCATTTGCTAATTTTTCTAAACGTTGCATGAATTCAAGATTATTGCGTAGAAAGTTTTCTTTTGATGTTTCACTTTTTGTATCTAGTCTTTGACCATCTGCCATGATTAATTTAAGAGATTTAAGGGTTTTGTAGGAATTTTGTTCAATTCCACAGCACATTCCTGAAGCATTATTAGCTGCAATTCCACCTATCATTGCAGCATTTATAGAAGCTGGGTCTGGGCCAATTTTTTTTCCATGAAACTTAAGAATATTGTTTACTTGTTCCCCCGTTAATGCGGGTTCTAAAGAGATATAAGATTTGTCTTTTGAGAGAGAAAAGTTAGTAAAATCTCTTGTTGTCATAATTAAAATAGAATCACTTAGCGCTTGTCCAGATAAAGAAGTGCCTGCTGCTCTAAATGTCATTTCTAGGTTTAAATCATAGGCTTCTTTTATTATAAACTGCACTTCATTGGCATTATTTGCAAGTACTACAATTTTTGGAATTAACCTATAAAATGAGGCATCAGTACCATAGACTAAGGTATGTATTTTATCTGTAAATATATTCTTTGAATCAATTTTTTTAAGAATTCTTTTTTGGAATTCTTGATATGTTTTATTTAACATAGTATTCCTTTTATATTAATTTGTGATTTTAAAATCGGTGATTAAATATAATAGGTTTTATTCTCTTCTAGTGATTGTATAAATTTCATGATGATAGTTTTTTGAAAAAGCGGTATTGATGTCACAATGTTGAAGTATTATATTCATAATTTCAATATACATTGCCCATCCTTTTTAGTATAAGAAATATTAGCGTAAATATATGATAAAGATGTGATATTACATTTTTACTTATTTATCACACCTAAAAAGTGTGATAAATTAAGGTTTTATTTTAAGAATGCTTCTACGCCAAAGAAACCTGGATAAATAGCTAATAGTGCAAGCACTGCTATTTGTATGGCAATAAAAGGTAAAACCCCTCTATAAATTTGCATTGTTTTAACAGACGCTGGAACAACGCCTTTTAAATAGAACAAGGAGAATCCAAAAGGTGGAGTTAAAAAAGATGTTTGTAAATTCATTGCTATTAAAATAGCAAACCATACAGGATTAATTCCTAGTGCTTCAGAAATAGGAATCAAAATTGGAATGATAATATATGAAATTTCAACAAAATCAATAAAAAATCCAAGTATAAAAATAGCCAACATTGTAAAAATAACAAATGCCCATACCGTATCTCCTGGTAGGTTTGTCATAAAGTGTTCAACTAATTCTTCTCCACCAGTATACGTAAATACCATAGAGAAAGCCGTAGCTCCAATTAAAATAGCAAAAACCATTGAAGTAATAGTTACTGATTCTTTTGCAGCAAGTCTTATCATTCCAAATGAGAAGGATTTATAAAGAAGTGCTAATAAAACTGCACCTAAACATCCCACTGCTGCTGATTCAGTTGGTGTTGCAATACCTGCAAAAATAGAACCTAAAACCATTAAAATTAATGTTAATGAAGGAATAATATCTTTTAATGCTCTGTAAACTTGTGCTTTTTTGTCTCCTCTGCTTGGATCAGCAGGAATTGCTGGAGCCATGCTTGGGTTCAAATACGCAACAATCATAATAAAAATAATATAACATGCAACTAACATAACCCCAGGGCCAAGTGCTGCTGCAAATAAATCTCCAACAGGAACTTGAAATACATCTCCTAGAATAATTAATACAATAGAAGGAGGAATAATCTGACCCAAGGTACCAGAAGCACAAATAGTTCCAGTTGCTAATTCTGTATTGTATTTATATTTCATCATTACAGGAAGTGAAATAACTCCCATAGCAACAACAGAAGCTCCTACAACACCAGTTGATGCAGCAAGAAGTGATCCTACAAGTACAGTAGATATTGCAACTCCACCTCTAATTTCTCCAAACAAAAAGCCCATTGATTCTAATAATCGTTCAGCTAAACCAGTTTTTTGTAAAACGATTCCCATAAAAATAAACATAGGAATGGCCATTAAAATAGTGTTTTGCATAATAGAATAGATTCTAAAAGGCATGAAGTCAAACATTGCAACGCCTTCTTCAAGACCTTCTAATAAACCAACAATAAAACCTTCGTCAAAACCAATTTCTACAATTCCGGCAATTAGCCCAAACATAACAGAAACCGCGCCAAAAGTAAAAGCAACAGGAAAACCAATTAACAGCATACACAATGCTGTAAAAAACATAATTATACCAATCATTTGGTTTCTTCCTTATGTATGCTACTTTTTATTGCTTCAATTTCTTCTTTAATTCCGTGTTCTTCCATTTTATGTAAACCTCTATATGTATTAAGGTTTTTTATAAAATAGCCTGTTGCAGTTATAAATAAAAGTAAAAAAGATAAAGGAATAAGTGCTTTAACTATCCATCTGTGTGTAAGTCCACCTGGATCACCTGATATTTCCCCTGATTGAAATGTTTCAACCACAAAAGGAACAGAAGCTAAACCAATTAAAATAGCTAAAGGATAAATAAAAGTAACTACTCCAATCATATTAATCATTGCTTTTTTATTAGGTGATAATCTATCATAGATTAAATCCACTCTAACATGACCATCTTCTTTTAGGGTATAAGCCATTCCCAGTAAAATAACAACTGAGAACAAGTGCCATTCCATTTCTTGGAAAGCAATTGAGCCAGATTTAAAAAAATACCTCATAACAACGTCATATGTTACATTCATAATCATAAGCACTATTGCCATTGAAGTAACTGCTCCAATAAGATCTGCAAATTTATCGAAGGCTTTTTCTACTTTTAATAACATAAAAATTCCTTTTCTCTTCTATCAAATTATTTTTTTATAAAAATAATTATAATTATACTGAATTATTATTACAAAAAAATGACAATGTCATATTCTTTTATAAATTTTGTTCCGTATAAGTATAATTAAAAGTGTTGTTTATTTGTTTAATATTTTAGTAAAAGATTTTTCCCCTAAGGGGAAAAATACTTATCTTATAAGTTGTCTTTTAAGTATAAGAAGTCAGACATTTTAGTCCATTCTCTTGCTTTCTTTTGGAAAGCAGCTTGTGAGTCTAAAATTTCTTTTAATAAAGGTTGCCCTTTAGTTTTTTCAATTAATAATTCTTTGTTTGTTTTTTTCATAGCATCCATTACAGATTTAGGAAAAGTTTTAACTTTAATGTTTGGATATTCTTTACCCATTTTATCCCATGCTTCAGCAGACATTGCATAATTTTGAGCATACATGTCATAAGCAGTTAATCTAACAGCAGTGATTAAGATTTTTTGTAAATCTTTTGGTAATTTGTTGAATTTTTTCTCATTAATTAAATACTGTAATTCAGTACCTGGTTCATGCCATCCTGTATAATAGTAAGGAGCTACTTTATGGAATCCCATTTTGATATCCATTCCAGGGCCTACCCATTCAAGAGCATCAATTGTACCTCTCTCTAAAGATGTATATAATTCACCTGAAGGAATGTTAGTTACAGTAAGACCTAATTTAGCCATAACTTCACCAGCAAATCCAGGAATTCTCATTTTAAGACCTTTTAAATCTTCTAATGATTTAATTTCTTTTCTGAACCATCCACCCATTTGATTTCCAGTGTTTCCACCAGGATAAGATAATACTTTATGTTTTTTGTATACTTTTTGCATTAAGTCCATACCACCACCGTAGTAAAACCATGCGTATTGCTCAGGAGCAGTCATACCAAAAGGCATAGTTGTAAAAGGTAAAGTATTAATATCTTTTCCCTTCCAATAATATGATGCACTATGACCCATATCATACTGACCACCTTTAACCATATCTAAAATACCTAAAGCCGCTTTATGTTTATTAGAAGCATCTACTCTAATAAGAAGTCTTCCATTAGACATTTCTTTAACCATTTTAGCCATGTTTTTTGGTGCGTCAATGAAGGGTGATAATGTTGGCCCCCAAGTAGTTGCCAATTTCCATTTATATACTTTTTCTTTTGCAGTAGCAGCCGTTGTTAAACCAGCAACAACAGTAGCAGCAATAAGAAACTTAGTAGTTTTACTAAATAACGTCATTTATTCTCCTTTAATTTTGTTATAAAGAATTGTAACAGCCCTGAATGATAACGGTATGATATTTTTATTCTTATCAACAATATATAGTATTCTTGGTAGCAAGATTTATTTTATTAGTCGATTCGAAAGATGTACCCAGTATCTACAATGGTTTCTATATACTCTTTTTTTAGTGTTTTTCTAAGTCTTCTTATAAGCGTTCTAATGGATTCTAAAGAAACAAAAGAACCTTCCCAAACATAAGATTCAATAGCTTCAAAGGATACTACTTTGTTTTTTTTACTTAAAAATAAGTTTAAAAGCAGTCTTTCTTTTTTTGTTAATCGTATTTCTTCTTCATCTAAAAGTATAAAAGAAGATTTAAAATCGAAATATGAGTTTTCATCAAACTTGATTTTTTCATCTTCTATGATGCAGAGTTTTTGTATTTTTATTTCAAGTTCATCAATAAAAAAAGGCTTTTTTATATAATCATTACAGCCAAAATCATACGATTCTTTAATTAATTCCAGTTCAACAGAAGCAGAAATAATAATAACAGGAATATCAATATACTCTTCCCGTATTTTTTTTAAAATTTTTATTCCATCAATATTGGGAACATTAATATCTAAAACAAAACAAGAATAACCATCATGAATTGCATCAAATGCTTCTTGTCCATCAATAAAAGTATCCACTTGATAGTCTTTAAGTTCTAAGCGTTTTTTTATGGTGGAATTTAGTTTTACATTGTCTTCAAGAAGTAATATTTTCATGTCTCTCTCCTAAAATATGTGGAATTTTTATTGTGAATACAACTAAATTATTTTGATTATGCACACGAATATGACCTAACATTTTATCTTCAATAATAACCTTTGCCATATATAAACCAAAACCAGTACCCTCTTCTTTTGTTGTAAAGTAGGGATCAAAAATAGAATTAATGATTCTATCATCAATTGTACCCCCGTCATCTATAATTTCAATTATATTGTATTTTTCATCTGAGCTTATTTTTATTGTAAGATTAAATTTTTCATTTGATTTTTTTTCAAGTATTTTATTTTTTGCATTGTTGATAATATTTAATAAGACTTGTTTAAATTCATTTTCAAAACCATAAATTAATAGTTCTTTTGTTTTATTGTCGTATTCAATTTTTTTACTTATATTTGAGTAGAACAATTGTTTTCCAACGATCTCAAAAATTTCATCAAAAGAATTTTTAATTGAAAAGAGCGTTCTTTTAGTTGAAGGTTTTAAAAAGTTTCTGAAATCACTTAGTGTTTTTGACATATATTTAATTTGTATCATAGAGTCATTTACAAAATCATCCATATGTACTTTTTGTAATTCTTCTAATAAATATGAGGTTTGAATATCTTGAACTTGTGCACTTAATTCAACTAAAGGTTCATTCCATTGATGGGCAATTGCAGCTATCATATCCCCCATTTCTGCTAATTTTCCTTGTTGAATTAAAAATTGTTTTTGTTGCAGACGTTCTGTAATATCATCCATAATACATACAATTCCTCCAATAGTTCCATCTGAGTTTAAATACACTGCTTTATTTAAAAGAATATTTTTCATGGAACCATCTTCAAAGTGTAAGGTAAGTTCTGAGTTATTTGTACCCAATGTTTCTAGAAGTTTTTTATCTATAGTTACA